>Ga0335080_10007753_pt1 | contig 11155 bp, 13 predicted proteins | sample Lox_Sample_34_FD_206720 | JGI IMG/M metagenome (GOLD analysis project Ga0335080, IMG submission 206720) | Soil microbial communities from Loxahatchee National Wildlife Refuge, Florida, United States - Lox_Sample_3.4 | ecosystem: Environmental > Terrestrial > Soil > Wetlands | place: USA...
TGCCGGCGAATTTGCTCAAGTAACACGACAGCAGCCGCGCATAGGGGTTGCGCACGATGGCGAATTTGAACGGGATGAGCGTGTTCAAATCCTCGGCGCGGCTTATGCCGAGGTCGCTCGGCATGAGCATGGGCGCGGCCCAGCGGTTCACGTCGCGGAAATTCTCCGGCAGCGGCCGGTCCGCTGACAGATGCTGCAAGGTCATGCGCGCGGTGTTGTTGCCGCACTTCTCGTTCTTGGTGAACAGGAAATCGCGCCTGGGCGAGATGAAAATGGCGCTGTCGAAGCGCTCGCGCTCCTCGTAGGTGCCGCCGAGCCCCGCCGTGTCGAAGGCGGTGAAGCGCAGATAGTTGACGGCGCGGATGAGGCTGTTCATCGCCCGAACATAGGCAATCGGCCCGCGTTGCGCCAAGCTCTTGCGGGCCATTGCCTGCAGGGGCAAATTCCGGCCATGAACGACGTTCCCCAAACGACACCCGAGGCGCCATCGGAGCCGGTTGTCAGCAACGCCGACACCCGCTGGAAATTCGTCCGCGACGTGCTGGTCTTCGAACTTAAGCTGGCGCTCAACAACGTGCACAATTTCGTGCAGATTCCGATCACGATTGCCGTGGCTGTGGTTGATCTTGTTTTCAAGCGCAAACAGGAGGGCGAGCGGTTCTACAAGGTCGTGGAGTATGGCCGCACCATCGACGATTCCATCGGCATCTACAGCATCATCGATCACCGCGAGCGCAGCCTGAATTCCGACTATACGGTCGATGCCGTGTTGAAGCGCGTCGAAGGCGTGATCGTGCGCGAATTCGAAAAGGGCGGCACCGCGACGAGCGTGAAGGCGGTCGACCGCGCCCTCGACGAGATGCAGGCGCGCACCGGCCCGGTCGGCGACAAGGCGGAAGAAGCCATCAAGCGCGCCGCCGAGAAGGTCAAAGAGACGATCAGGGAACGGTCGTGATCCGCGCTTCTGGAGCCGACGAGAGCGAAGCCGCCTTCGTTGCCAAGGTGAGGGCGATCTCTTCGACCAAGTCGCCTAAGAAGCGCGGGCCGCTTAAGAAGGGCGCGGCATGATGGTCGGTTTCATCCAACAGGCATACCGCTTTACCTGGCTCGTGATTGCTTTTGTCGGTGCGATTTTACTGGGATCACTATCCCTGCCGAGAGGGCTGCTTTTTGTGGCGGCAATCTTTCTACCCCTCGTGGCCTACCTTGTTTCGAGATTGCTGTGGCGAGGCATTGCCCTTTTGACGGGGATCGAAATGCCGAGAGACGCCAAGTGAATTTTTCAAACGAAAACGCCACCGGTGGTTTGCAATCGCGCATATTCCCCTTCATGGGGGAGAGGGAGATTCAATGGTTTCCCTCGAATCCCTCAAGGACGTTCACCGTGATCTCCGCCAGCGCGTCGAGATCGTAGCCGCCTTCGAACACGAACACGGTCGGCAGCTTCATGCCGGCGAGTGTTTCGCCCATGCGAAGATAGTCTTCCGCCTTCAGCTTGAAACGGCAGATCGGATCGTTCTCGTACGTATCGAGACCAAGCGACACGAACAGGACGTCCGGCGCGAAATTGCGCGCGCGCGACAGCGCGGCGTCCAGTGCCGCGGAATAGCCGCTCCAATCCGTCTTGCGCGGCAGCGGCAGGTTGAGGTTGGCGCCTTCGCCGTCGCTTTCGCCCGTCTCATCCGCGAAGCCGAGATAGTGCGGATAGGCGAAACTCGGGTCGGCGTGGATGGAGGCAAACAGGACATCCTTGCGGCGGTAGAAGATCGCCTGGGTGCCGTTGCCGTGATGGTAGTCGACATCGAGGATGGCGGGTCGCAAGCCCTTGTCGGCCAGAAACTGCGCGGCGATGGCGACATTGTTCAGGTAGCAGTAGCCGCCGAACATGTCGGAGGCCGCGTGATGGCCCGGCGGGCGTGCCAGGGCGAACGCCGCGCGCTCACCGCCATGCACGAGCTTTGTGGCCGTCAGCGCGACATCCACGCCTTCGCGCGCCGCTGCGAACGTGCCCTTGCCGATCGGCGTAGCCGTGTCGAAACAGTAGGAGCCGAGCTTGGATTCGATGTCGCCGCCGCGGCGATCTCTGAGCCAGCGCACCGGAAAGGACGAGGGGATCGCATCGGCCGTGTCGCGCCAATACATCTTGCGCCATTCGTCGTAGGCGCCGCTGAGGAATTGCACGAACGCGCCATCGTGCACGCGCGCGATGGGCTCCGCGCCGAACGCTTCCGGGGCAAGGATGGGTCCGAGCTTGCGCTGCTCGATGCGTGCTTTCACCCGCTCGACGCGCTCGGGCACTTCGACGGCCGGCGTCAGCCTGCCGCCCTCGAATTCCTCCTTCGGTGCGTGCTGGAGATGGGCACTCGAGTAGACCGTTTTCATCCCGGCATCTGTAGCATGATTGCGCCGATGACAATCACGCCTGCGGCAATCCAGCGCCGAGCCGTCATGCGCTCGCCGAGAAAATGCATGGCCAGCGCCGTGCCGAACAGCACGCTGGTCTCGCGCAGCGCGGCCAGGCGCGCCGTCGCGCCGAACCGGTAGGCGAGCATCGCGGCGCCATACGTCGTGATGGAGAGCAGTCCCAGCACGATGCCCAGCCGCCATTGCCGCCGCGCCTCGATCACCACGGCACGGCCGCGAATGCCGGGGGCCGTCACCAGCACGCAGAAGCCATGCGCGACGAAGAACCAAAGCACATAGGTGAACGGATCGGGGGTCGCGTGAACGCCGGACGCATCGATGAGCGTGTATCCGCCGATGGTGAGGCCGGTGATCACCGCATATCCAAGTCCCTCCGCCGCACCCTTCGTCGCGCGATGCGAAATACCGATGGCGATGACCCCGCCGCACACAAGCGCAATGCCGACCAGCTGCACCAATGGGGGATGTTGGCGGAGAATCAGGATCGTGCCGATCGCTGTGAACAGCGGGCCGGTGCCGCGCGCCACGGGATAAACGGCCGAAAACGCCGCGCTCTCGTAGGACTTGACGAGAAAGAGCTCGTAGATGGCATGAACCGCCGCGGTGCCCAGCAACAGCCAGAGGGCCAGGCCATGCGGCAGCGGCACGAAGAACAGGAACGGGGCAACCGTCACGGCCGAGAACACGCCGATCAGCAGGCGCATGGCGTATTTGTTGTCGGCGCGCTTCGTCAGCAGGTTGACGACAGCGTGGACGATGGCCGAAACAAGGATGAGAATCGTGGCAATCATGGTGGGGCCGCGAGCATCGCGGCAGAGGCAATGTCGGCGCAAGATGCCAATCGCGATCTGATCGGCGTTCCAGGCGGGCGTTGGAAGCTGGCCACGCCGGCGCTCGTCATCGATCTCGATGCGCTGGAGCGCAACATCGCCAAGATGGCGGAGCATGCCCGCGCCCAGCACATCGCGCTCCGGCCGCACGCCAAGACGCACAAATGCTCGGAGATCGCCAGGCGCCAGATCGCGGCCTGCGCGCTGGGCATCTGCACGGCGAAGCTGGGCGAGGCGGAAGCGCTGGCGGACGCCGGCATCGATTCGATTCTCATCACGTCGCCGATTGTGACCGAAGGCGGCATCGCCCGCGCGCTCGCGCTGAATGCTAGGCTCCGCGAGTTGAGAATCGTCTGCGACGATGCGGAGATCGCCACGAAACTCGATGAAGCGGCGCGGGCGGCGGGCCAACGTCTGCGCGTGGTGGTGGACATCGATCCGGGCATGGGACGCACCGGTATCCGCCCCGATGACGGTGCGACGGCACTGGTCGAGCAGGTCGCTAAGTCAACGCATCTCGAATACGCCGGCCTGCAATGTTACGCGGGCCATCTTCAGCATCTGGAATCGCCGAACGAGCGCCGCGACAAATCGCTCGCCGCCATGAAGGAGCTCGCCGCGTTTCGCGATCAGCTCGCGTCCCGCAAGCTTGCGCCAGGCCTCGTCTCAGGCGGCGGCACGGGCACGTTCGATATCGACCCGGACGCGCGCACGCTCACCGAGCTTCAGGTCGGCTCCTATGTGTTCATGGATCGCCAGTACAACGACGTTTGGGAGAAGCCGGGCGACAAGCCGCCGTTCGAAACCTCGCTGTTCGTGCAGACCACGATCATCAGCGTGCATCGTGACGGGCTTGCCACCAGCGATGCGGGCCTCAAAGCTTTCGCAACCGATGCAAGCAGTCCGCTGATCGCGCATGGCGCGCCGCAAGGCGCGAGCTATTTCTTCTACGGCGATGAACAGGGCGGCATTCTGTATGATCCATCGCAAGGCCGCCTGCGCCCGGGCGATGTTCTCGCCTGCACCGTGCCGCACTGCGATCCCACCGTGAATCTCTACGACTCCTATGCAGCGGTGCGCGGCGACATTGTGGAAGCATTGTGGCCCATCGAAGCGCGCGGAAAATCTGCCTGAATCCATCGGGTTTTCTGAAAGTGCCGTTCATGCTGGGTTCAGACGCGCAATGCCAGATTCCGTGCCATGAGCCGGAGGGGCTCAACGGGAAGGACTTTGCACAATGACTCGCATCAAGACTTTGCTGACCGGCGCGCTGGCCGCGGGGGCGCTAGCCTCCAGCGCTTTGGTCGCGACGACCGCGCCGGCCAACGCCGGTGTTTCGGTCGGCATCGGCATCGGCGTTCCGGGCTACTACTACGGCTCCGGCTACTATCCGCCTGGTCCGTGTTACGACTACGACTACTACTACAACGGCTATTGCGGCTATCCGACCTACACCGGCGCGGTGTTCATCGGCGGCCGCTGGGTCTACGGCCCGCATTACTATCGCTGGTGGGGCGGCCGTCCGTGGTTCTGGAATCACGGTGGATGGCATAGCTGGGCTGGCTGGCACGGCGCCCATTTCAACTGGGCCCACAATGGCGGCTGGCATGGCGGATTCGCCCGCGGTCACTGGGGTGGCGGCCACTGGGGCGGCGGCCATTGGGCCGGACACGCCGGTGGCGGACACTTTGGCGGCCATTTCGGTGGCGGACATATGGGGGGCGGCAGCCACGGCGGCGGCCATCACCACTAAGCCCCCCGCCTCTGGCTTGAGTTAGCCGGAGATCGAGGCTTGGCAATCGGCTCCCACGGCCTCCGCGGGGGCCGATTTGCTTTAACGGGAGGCAATAGGCAGTAGGCAATGGGCAGTAGAAACAAACTGCCGCCGGCGCTGCCTGCCTACTGCCCACTGTCTACTGCCTTGAGCCGTTGTTGCGCGGCTTCGGAATCCTTCACCATCTGCGCTTTCAGCGCGTCGACGGATTCGAATTTTTGTTCGGGCCGCAGATACGCGATCAGTTCGACCGAGAGATGTTTGCCGTACAGATCGCCGTCGAAATCGAACAGATAGGTCTCGAGCAGGGGTTCGCTCGTCTTGAACATGGGCCGCACGCCGATGCTGGCCACACCATCGCGCGTGGCCACGATGCGCTCGTTCTCCACCACACTGGCGCGTACGGCATATACGCCGAATGCCGGCTGCATATAGCCATCGAGCGTCATGTTCGCGGTGGGAAACCCGAGCTCGCGACCGCGCTTGTCGCCGTGATCCACGCGTCCCTCGATGCTCCACCAGTGGCCAAGCAATTGCCTCGCGACGTCCGGTTTTCCCGCTTTCAAAGCAGCGCGAATTTCGCTCGACGAGATCTTCTGGTCGTCGTGTGCGATGATGGGTGTGAAGATCTCGACGCCAAAACCGAACCGCTTGCCGAGTTCGCGCAGCACACCGACATCCCCTGTGCGGCCTTTGCCGAAGCGGAAATCGCCACCAACGATGACAGTCCGCACACCAAGTCCATCGACGAGGACATCGCGCACGAAGTCTTCGGCCGTTCGTCTCGCGATGCCCGCATCGAAGGCGATCGCGTAAAGAATATCGATGCCGGTTTCCGCGAGCAGCCTCGCCTTGGCGCGGAATGGTGTCAGGCGGAACGACTCCGCATCCGGATGGAAGAACTCCTGCGGATGCGGCTCAAAGGCGAGCACACCGGCAGGCGCGGCTTCTGCCTTCGCGATCTCTTTCGTGCGTGCGATCAGCGCCTGATGGCCGCGATGCACGCCGTCGAAATTGCCGATGGCGACCACCGCTCCCTGCGCGTTGCGCGGCAAGTCCTGGAAGTGACGGTAGATCCGCATTCCTTCCCTTTACCCTCCCCTTGAGGGAGGGTCGAAATTTGCAAGCGCAGCGCGGCAAATTTCGGGGAGGGGTATTGGGTCGTACATCACCCCTCCCCGAAAAATGCTTCGCATTTTTCGACCCTCCCTCAAGGGGAGGGTATGAAGGGGGGCTTGGCCTGACATTTCAAGCCGCTTCGGCCTTGGGTCTGGCCGGTGCCATCACCAGGGTCTCGGCTTCGACGACGACCATATCCTTCACCTTGCAGACGCAATCGAACATCACGCGCCGCTTTTCCGGCAGGACTTCTTTCACGGTGCAGATCGTCGTGACCGTGTCGCCGATGCGGACCGGAGCCTTGAAGCGGGTGGTCGCGCTCATGAAGACGGTGCCGGGACCCGGCATGTCCATGCCCAGGACCTTGGAGACGTAGCTCAGGCTGAGCACACCGTGGGCGATGCGGCCGCGGAAGATCGTCTTGCGCGCGTATTCCTCGTCGAAATGCACGGGGTTGAGATCGCCGCTGACTTCGCCGAACAGCTCGACGTCACGCTCGGTCACGGTCTTCTCGAAGCTGGCGCTCATGCCCGGCTTCAGCTGATCGATGTAATAGGGCAAGGGAGAATCCTCGTATGGCGCGCATTCCGATTAGCGGAAAGCGGCCCTACCACACAAGCGTGCGCATGGCCGCTTTGGGATGGGCTTCGGGCACCGCGAAAAGCTGCGCAAGCCCCTCTGCCGTCAGATCACCAAGCTGTGCGGCGTGGACGCCCTGGGCCACGAACACGGCGTCGATGCCGGCACCATTCGCGCCCTTGATGTCCGTGTCGGCGCCGTCGCCGATCGCCAGCGGTTTTGTGATCGGGCGTCCGGCCGCCTTCTGTGCCGCCCTGAATGCCGCTTCGTAGATCGCCGGATGCGGCTTGCCGTAGTAGGTCACGGTGCCGCCGAGCTTCTCGTAGGCTTCGGCCAAGGCGCCGGCGCACCAGATGAGCCGGTCGCCACGCTGGACGACGATATCGGGATTGGCGCAAAGCATCGGCAAATGCCGCGCGGCCATGCGGCGCAGATCGGGTGCGTAATCGTCCGGCGTTTCGATGTCGTCGTCGAACAGTCCCGTGCACATCACGATCTCGGCTTTCGCGATATCGACGCATTCGACTGCGAGGCCTTCGAACACGCCGCGATCGCGTTCCGGTCCCAGATGGAGGATCGGCAGCGGACCTTTCGAAGACTGCAGGCGCCATTCGAGGTCTTCGCGTGCCGCAGCACCCGAGGAGATGATGGCGTCGTAGCAATCGAGTTGCACGCCGACCTTCAGCAGGTATTCCTCGATGTCGCTCACGGGGCGCGGCGCATTGGTGAGCAGAATGGCGGGCCCGCATTCGGCGCGAAAACGGTTCAGCGCATCGATGGCGCCGGTGTAGGCCTCGCGGCCATTATGCAGCACGCCCCAGATGTCGCAGAACAGCGCGTCGTAGCGCTGCGCGATCTCCGAGAGCCCTGCGAGGATTGGAATGCCGGTCATTCACAAGCGGTCGCACGCAGCAGTGCGGATCGTCAATGGTTGGCGGCGCGGCGAAAGGGGATGACCGGCGCGGTGGTGTCCGGCAGCGTCTTGGCGTCGTCGCGAACGGCGCGCGGCTCGCCGAACAGGAAGCCCTGCGCGAAATCGACGCCGTAGTCGAGAAGCTGCACCACAGTGCGCTCTTCCTCGACGCGTTCGGCGATGAGATCGAGGCCGTGCCGTTCGAGTAGCTGCTTGAGATCCTCGGCCGCGACCGCGGCATGCGCGCCTTCCATTCCGCTGGTCAGCGTTCCGGCACGGACCTTGATGTGGCTGAAGCCAAGGCCCTTGAGCTTCGCGAAATCCAGATCGAGCGTTTCGACGTGGTCCATGGAGAGACCGAAACCAAGGCTCGAGAGGTAACGCAGGTTTTCCTCTCCCGCGGCACCGGCCTTCAGCACGGTGTCCTGGCCGAACTCGAAAACGATCTGCGGTGCGAGATCGCGATTGTGGTGCATGTATTCGAGGAATTGCGGGAAGAATTCGGCATCGGCGAGCGTGTCGCCGGAGATGTTGCAGAACAGGCCGATGTCGCGATTTTTCTGGATCAGGCGACGCATCACCTGCACGCAGCGGAACAGCAGGAGATTGTCGACCACCGACATGAGACCGGCGGGCGCGGCAACCTTGATGTATTGCGACGGCATGATCACCGATCCGTCCTCGGCGCGCAGGCGCGTCAGGGCCTCGTAGAAGCGCAGCTTGCGCTGCGGCAGGCTCACGATCGGCTGCAGGTAGAGATCGACTCGGTTTTCTTCCAGCGATGCGCGGATGGTTTCCAGCAGATCGGAGTGGCCGAAGCCGGCGATCGGCGTCGCTTGCGGGGCCGGCGTCGTGCGGCCGGCCGTTTCAGCCGCTGCCGGCTGCGCCGCCTTCGCCTTGTGGGCGATTCGCGTGGCAAAGTCGCGCATCAGGCTTTCCAGCACCTTCAGCTCGGACACGATGTGCTTGCTCTGCGCCTGGGTCTTGGCGTCGACGGAACTGCTGACCTCTTCGATGCGGGCCTGTGCTGTCTCGAGCGCGCGCCCGAGTTCGACCGCATGGCGCTTCAGCTGTGAAATCTCATGGCGGGTGCGGCGCGAATCCTTGCGGCGGGCGAACACGGCACCGATCTGAAGCAGGCCCAGGAATCCGATGGCACCGACCATTGCCGCGATGGGCACATCGGCCAGCCCGAGAATCGTCAGGCCGAGCGCCATCGAGGCGGAAATCATCAGATAAATGGCGGCCAGCAGCGCCTGAACCATGGGCGAATCCCGTTCGACTCGCGCGAGACTGGCACGCAGCCTGTTTCCAATCCGTTAACCAACGCGGCCGCCGGAATCCAGGGAAACCCTAGAAACTGTAACTGGCGATTAACTTCACCGCCGCCGGCGAGATGAGCTGATTCCCGGTCACGTGCTGGTAGATCGGCACCTCGACATCGGCATAGACCTTCCAGCTCGCGAAGCTCACTGCCACGCCCGGTGCGACCATCGCACGGGTGTATCCGGTGTTGTCGGGATCGCCGGTGCCGCTGTCGTGACCGCGATAGGAGATCAGAGCCTGCACGACGGGAGCGATGGAAACATCGGAGGTCACATGCCAGCCCGTGTAGCTCGCGCCGATGGCACCGTTCAGCTCGCTGCCCGGCGTGTAGCCATGTTCGGTCGCGACCTCGTGCTGCCATATCCCTTGCGCGAACCACTGGAAGTCGCCGGCAAAGTCGAGCGCGCCCGTGTGATAGGCGCCGAGGAGCACATCGGTGCTGCCGGAGCTGATCTCCACATCGGGATCGAAGTTCTTGTAGGTGGAATCGCCGGTCGGCAGCTTCACGCCGAAGATCACGCCTGTCGACATGTCCGGCGAGAAGCCGGAGTAGACGCCCATCAGCCGGATATCGCCGAGTGCCGAATGGTTGAAGGTTTCCGGCGCTCCGGAGTCGGCCGTGACGAAATGCCTGTCGGTGAACGGCACCTCGGCCATCACGCCCCACTTCTCGTTGAACATGTATTGGCCGCCGACGAGATAGAAATTCGTGCGGATGTTCTTGTCGTCGTTGTTAGCCGGGGGCGCGCTGGAGTCGCCGCTCCAGTTCTTCGTCTGATCGAGATAGTCCCATTCGGCGAAGATCGTGCCGCCGGGGCCCGACGGCAGCAGCGTGCTGGTGCCGACATCGAAGATCGCGCAGCCGCAGGCGCAGGCGAGCGCAAGAGATGGAAGAAAAACGGTGGAGAACGCGGCGACCCTGATCGCCCATTTTGAATTGGACATGATGAACTCCCAGCCAAATGTGTGAGTGCGCAGCGCCTGAAAGTGGCGCGCGCAACGCAAACCGGTTTGTGGATTTTCCTTCTATGCCGCTTGTGGCGGGGCGCGCGCGGCGTGGTCCCAGCTGTGTTTCGTGCGCGAGGGGAGAGCGGGTGCGAAATCGAACCCTGCGCGCGCTTCGATTCTCTGCGGCGGCAGGATATTCGCCGGCGCCTGCGGCGGCGTGAAATGCGCGGTCGCAGCGAAGGGACAGACAGTCGAATCGTGCGGGGTGCCGTGATCGTGCTTCGCCGGATGCGGCATGGGCATTGGCATGTCCATGCCCTGCATCGGCATTGCCATGCCCTGCATATCGTCCGTGCCCGGGCAGGGCATGAGGGCAGAATGCTGCCCGGCGGCCGTGTTCGGCATCCATCCTGCCGGCACGAGCGCGCGCACCGACATCGCCAGTACGGCGACGAGCGTGGCAGCGAAGCGCAGGCGCGGCAGCAACGGAATTTCCCCCAGATCGGGGTAACTATAGCTGCGAACGGCTCGCAAAGGCGAGGGCGGCTTGCCCGCATGCGTCAGTACGTCATAGGACGGACCGGACCTTCCGGGAGACAACCATGGCCGGCAAAACCGCCTACGATTTCGCCTTTCGCTCCATCGATGGCGGCGCGCTGCCGCTGTCCAGCTTCAAGGGCAAGGCGCTGCTTGTCGTGAACGTTGCGAGCCAGTGCGGACTGACGCCGCAATATTCCGGGCTCGAAGCGCTTTGGAGGGGGAAGGCCGACGATGGACTCGTCGTACTTGGCGTTCCCTGCAACGATTTCGGCGCGCAGGAGCCGGGCACGGAATCCGAAGTGAAGGCCTTCTGCGAAACGAGATTCGGTATCGACTTTCCCATGACGGCGAAAGAGCACGTGATCGGCGCCGAGGCGCATCCGCTCTACAAATGGCTCGCGCAGGAGCTTGGCGAGGATGCGGCACCCAAGTGGAATTTCCACAAATACCTGTTCAATCGCGATGGCAGCATCGCCGGCACCTTCGGCTCGCGCACGCCACCGGACGATGCGGGCATGAATGGTGAGATCAATAAGGCGTTGAAGTCGTAACTAGCCGCTCGCAGCCGCAGTGATCCGGATCTCGGTGCGGCGGTTGCGCGGTTCGCTCTTGTGATCACCGGTGGCGATGCGCAGATGCTCCTCGCCGAAGCCCGCGCATCTCAATCTGCCGGGCGCGACACCTTCTGCCGCCAGCGCATCG
>Ga0335080_10007754_pt1 | contig 11154 bp, 10 predicted proteins | sample Lox_Sample_34_FD_206720 | JGI IMG/M metagenome (GOLD analysis project Ga0335080, IMG submission 206720) | Soil microbial communities from Loxahatchee National Wildlife Refuge, Florida, United States - Lox_Sample_3.4 | ecosystem: Environmental > Terrestrial > Soil > Wetlands | place: USA...
CCACACCCCGTGGGACCCCCAGTTAGACGCGGGAAACGGAATTCCGCTTCAGAAACAAAAAGGGCCTCGCGAGAGGCCCTTGCTGTCGATCGTTCGCGGATTAGGCTACTTCTGGGTGCTGCTTATCGCGTTGTGGCATCGGCTGCTGGAGTGCCCTGCGCCGCGTTCTGGCCCAGTTCCAGGCTGTAGGTTTTTCCGCCGAAGTAAATTGCAGACAATACCCGGCTGCCATCCAGCTGCTTGGTGGCACCGTAGGAGTCAACCGCGGTCTTCGTCTGCCCCTGCACCAGGCGTGCCGGCGCTGTGATTACGGTTTCTTTGCCCTTCAGAATCTTCACTTCAACGTTCGGGCCGGTTCCCGCCCACTCAACCTTGTAGTTGCCCGGCGGAAGTTGCTTGCCTTCGACGGTAATCGTCTCTGGCACCGAGAGTTTGCCCTTGTTCTCGCTCTGCGCAAAAGCGCTGGTAGTGAACAAGAATGCTGCACCAAGAACCGCTAACGACAATCTCGACATTTTCATGTAAAGCTCCTTTTTAGTCTTTCCCGGCGAAGGAGCCAACCACAAAGCATCCTGTGCGCGGAAAGTTTTTCTTTTTATTATCTATTTAGACGAATTCACAACCGGGGAAGTTTCTTCGCAAACCCGCTTTTAACGCGCAATTAATCGATTTCGCCAAGCAAATATTTCCATGTAACCGCACGCTCGCGGCGCATAACGTTACGACAAGTAACAGATCGTTCTTTATGATTTCTTAATAAGCGCCGGCACGTTTTGCGACAGCCCCCTGCCGAATTTTTTCTTAATGATTTGCTGCGGATTGTTTCTTCAGTTCGGCGCGGAACGCTTGCTCCCTGTCGGCCACGTAGCTCTTGTAGCCGCCCGGATCCACGAATGGATTCGTCGCGCTTGGCTTCAGGCGAGCGAACTTCGCTTCCATATCGTAGTAACTGCCATGCGCTCCCAGGAATATGTCGCAGGGCAACGCATTTAGCACGCGAAAGGTGCGTTCGTAATCCAGCGCAATGTTCAGATACGCGGCGTTGTGAATTAATCTGTATCCGGGATTGACGTTGGGACTGCCCACAATCACCACGTCACGGTTCTTTCCTCCCTCGCTCACCTTCATCGTCCACGTCGTCGTTCCCTTCGTGTGTCCCGGCGTGAGATGAGCCACTACTACCGTGTCTCCCAACCTCACCTGGTCGCCATCGTGCAGCACGCGATCGACTTTTGCCGCGGGATACCACGAGTTCTTCGATCTTCCATACTGAAAATCGCTTTTCCCTCCAGACTCCACCACTGGCACATCCGCATCCATCACCATGTAGCGAGCGCCCGTCAGTTCCTTGAGCTTCGCGCTGCCGGCGCAATGATCGAAGTGCGCGTGGCTGATCAGCAGGATCTTCACGTCGCTGAAATGAAAACCGAGTTTTTCGACGCTGGCCTGAATCTGTGGGACTGACTCCTGCAGATTGCTGTTGATCAGGATGTGCCCCTGTGGCGTGGTGATCAGAAAAGCCGCCAATCCCTTGCTGCCAACGTAGTAGATGTTTCCGGCCACCTTGTACGGCGGAAACGGCTCGGTCCACTCCGCTGGGTTTTGCGCTGGCAGCGTTCCTGCAGCAACCAGGAAAAACATGTTCGACAAACACATCAGCCCCAAAACTCTGCGACTTCGATTCATTTCGAGCCCCTCCCCTGGAGACAGATTCTGCCTCCTCCTCGATCTTACCCTTCAGCCCGTAACTTGGGCGCGGCCGTCCCGATCAGGCAGCTGTATTGCGGTAAAATTCCCGAGTTACAATGAGTATACAAATCGGGCACTTATGTAACGCTGAATAGCAACAAGCCGTCGTAGGAGTAGGATTCGTTGCTCGGCGATGGGTGACGGAAAAACCTGCCAGTGCCCTCGGAGCCAGCCAAATGCTGATTCAATCGCAATGCGTTTTGCTCTGCCGTACAGTGCTCCGCCTTCTCCTTCTCCACTCGATATGCGCTGCGGCCATCTTCGCGCAATCGCCGAGTAGCGCTTCTCCACCCAAGCCCGCTCCCGCATCGGCGAACACCGGCACAACCATCAAGCTGCGCGTGAACCTGGTTCAGGTACGCGTCGTGGTGCGGGACTCCAAAGGCAATCCTGTGCCTGGCTTGACGCGAGAAGACTTTCAGGTTTCCGACAACGGAAAGCCACAGGTCATCACTAATTTTTCCGTCGAGACACCCGATTCGCGCCTGCAACGCTCCGAAGCGGCGGGCAAAACGCAGATTCGCTCGCCCGAACTGGCAAACCTGCCGGCTCCAATCCTGCCCGATCGTTTCGTTTTGGTTGTTTTCGATACCGGCCAGATGGAGGTCGGAGACTTGATCCGAAGCCGCGAGGCCGCGGCAAAGTTCATGAACACCCTTGCTCCTACGGACCGCGTGGCTTTGTACAGTACTTTCCGGGGTGAATTCACTAGCGACTTTACTGGCAATCCCGAAAAGGTCCGCGCGGCACTAGCAGGAATATCGGCGGTCCCTGACAAGGAAACGTCGCACATCGTGAATGGACTGGGACAGCCGGAAGCCACTCCAGGCGGGCAAGGAACTCCTCAGGACCTTGAGAGCGCATCTGCACCGGGTCTCAACTTCCAGGCAGTGCTCGACGCGATGCGCATCCTCTCTCGCATGCCCGGCGAACGCATTCTTGTACTGATCACTCCGGGATTCCGGGGCGGGTTGGACTCCTTGGACATGACGGATGAACAACGGCTCATCGAGAAAGCCAACAATTCCGCAATCGTCATCAACACTCTTGATGTGCGCGGACTCTACGTCCCAGATATCCACGCGCCTTACACGGAAACGATGGGGACCAAACAGAATAAGCAGAATCAGTCTGAGCTTGGACAGAATCTGATCGCACAGCGAGAGCAGTCTCTCGGTCCGCTTACTCTGGCAAATGAGACTGGCGGAACCTGTTTCCGCGATTCAAACGACCTGGATGCCGGCCTCAAGCGCCTCGGCGCGGCTCCCGCCGTTTATTACATGCTGGGTTTCACGCCTTCGGGAGTGAAAGCCGATGGCTCCTTTCACAAACTCAAAGTCTCCGTCACCCGCCTCAACCGCTTTGGCGACCCCGTCTACGACACACAAGCCCGCCCCGGTTATTTCGCTCCGATGGAGGGAGGCGACCCCAAAAAGGAATCCCACGATGAACTCCAGGACGCCCTTTTCTCGCAAGACGAAATCCGCGACTTTCCGTTCGTGCTGCAGACTCAATACGTCAAGAAGGATGGCGGAGCAGGACAACTGGACATTCTGTCGCGCTTGCAAATGAAAGAGGTGCCGTTCCGCGTTGTTGATGGCAGGCATGTGGACAGCGTCACGCTGGCGACTTCCATCTTCGACGACAACGGAAACTTCGTCACTGGGGGCCAGAAAGTTCTGGACTTGAATCTCCTCGAGCCGAACTATCAGAAAATGGTGCAGTCCGGACTTACCATAAAAACCAGCTTTGACCTGAAGCCCGGCAAATACATGGTTCGTCAAGTGGTGCGCGATTCCGAAAACTCTCAAATGGCCGCGCGCAATGGATCCGCGATCATTCCCAACTGACTGACCAATCCATCAAGTTTCGGCGAATGGCTTCGATACCCCTACTCGCTTGCCGGCAAAAGAAAACGGCAGAAAGAAATACTCCTTCTTTCTGCCGTCCAGAGCCTGCGAGACCGCGAGCTTTACTTCGCTTGCAGTGTTTCGATGTACGTCACGATATTGCTGATGCGCTGTTGCACCACCGAATCGTGATACTTGTCTAGAGACAGGAACAGCGGCCCCCAGATCGGCATGTCCGCCGACCCGTGCGCCGGGTTGACGCCGCCGCCGCTTCCGAACTTCAGCACGCCCGCTACGGTGTTAGCGGGATATTTGCCATCATGCTTCTTGGTCAATTGCGTCAGGTCGGTTGGTTGTGCTTTCAAGGCCGCTGCCGCTGGGCCTTTCCCCACGCCGTCGACTCCATGACACGGCGCGCAGTACTGCGTGAACATCTCTTTGCCGGACGCCGCGCTCGTCTGCTTGATGACCACCTTCTTTACTTCTGTTTTTGGCGCTTCCTGCGCGAAACAAAAGCTTGTGACAACAAGCAATGTTCCCAGCGCGATGATTCCCTTTTTCAGCATAATCTCCTCCCTTTCTGCGGGGATCGACTCGCGGTGAATCGAATGGATCCTCTTTCGTTCTATCTTTTCGGGAATATAGCAGGGAGGGCGGAACGGAGGATGTGACGTATCGCACTTTGCGGACAGCCCCAGTAACCGTCCGGGAACAGAGGTACCTGTCTAAACGACCACTGTCATCACGTGAAATCGCTTCAGAAGTGGAACACCACTGCCGCTACCGCCTGAAAGTTATTCTGCGTCTGTTTGAAGAAATCGCTGTACACGTAATCCGTTTCCGCCCGCAGCGACAGTCGCGCGTGCACCCGGTAGTCCAACCCGATGCCTGCCTGGGCCGTCAGTGCGCCCCTGCTATTTCCCGCGGTTTGCGGCTGCAAGTGCCCGCCGCCGATCAAACCGTGGAACCAAGGCTCAAATCTCGCTTTACGTGTTCCAATGCGAAACCCGCCGCCGCCGCCAAAATACTTTACGTGCTCGCGATCGTAGATCGTAGGAGCAAAGCCCGTCACCAGGTTTCCTTCGAGCGCAAACCAGTCATTCGTGAAGTAGGTCACGGTGGTGTTCAATCCAACCATGCTGGCAGTGATCAAATTGGATTGAAACCGGAAGAATTCCACGCCCAATGCCAGCTGCCAACGGTAGTCGTCGCGTTCGCCAAACACATACTTCGGCTTCGCTGCCGGCGCCGCTGCTGGGTCAGCCGCGGGCGCACTCGCGCCCGAAGGCTCCGGCGTGGCCAATACAAAATTGCGCGTGGCATCTGCCGCGGCGGCAGCCAAATTCACTTGTGCGACGGGGCTGGTTCCCGAGGCCGCGGCGGTACCGCCGGTTAGGAAATCTTTCACGGAATTGTCGGTCCAATTCCAATTCCCATCCTGCGCGCGCACCACGCAGGCCATCGCCATCATCAGCAATGCACCCATTAGTGGCTTTCTGATCGCCATGACTCTTGCCCTCCAGCCAGCGCCCCCACGGCACTGCGGCCTGTTTCAGATAGGGTACCGAAGCTTATCCCGTCTGCCGGAACAAAGTTCCCAAGGAAGTGCCAAGGCGGATAACAGCTACAGACAGGGTAGCCCCACTATATCGCATTAGGCACCCAAAGGAACGAGGCGATGCGAAGAAATTCGATTGAGATTGGAAATGTTTATTGCTTCGGTAATTACTACGGAACCAGACGATAGTTATGAATGCCTGCGCCGAATGAGAAGCTGGTGCCCGCCACTTGCGGGACCCACCACATCTTCCGCATCCATTCGTGGTGACTGGTCATCATGCGATGTCCCACATAATCCAGGATCGCCGGACTCACTTGCGTTGCCGCGTAGATCGCATTCGAGTGCGCAAACGGGCGCAACATCGGATCCCCTTCCACACCGTAGCCGCCCGACACTGCGCGCCGGGTTGTGTAGGCGTCAAACGCCGCTGCGCCGCTGCTCGCGGCTACTAATCCATACCAAATCTTGCGCTGCCGCGCGGTCTCATAGCTTCCTTGAACCGCGGGCTTGACGGAAGTATTCGAAAACGGTTGGCTGCCTGGCGTGATGCTCTCTAAACTGGAACTTTCGGAGGAGACTTCATCGGCATTCGAGGTGACCAAAGAAACGTTTTTCGCGATCGGAGCGTCGGGCTTCGCTGGTTGCAGTTTTTCCGCCTTCTCTACAGGAGTGGAAGTCTCGGCGGAAGCAACCGCTGGTGTGGCACGTTCGATGGGAGCGTTGGAGGACTCCGGGAAGGCTGTAGCACAACAGACCAACGCGAATGCGGCGAAGACCATGAAGCACCCCTCAGGTCGCAGAAAAAAATGTGCTCAGTGCGCTGCAACCACGACTACTTTACTGTACTTTGGGACAGGGGTCACTGGCCCATTGGTCACATTTTTTGCTGGTACCTTTCCTGCCCGCCGACCCCTCCCGAGTCCTGGGACTTTAGTACTAAGTCGGTACAGGTCGCGCATCGGTGCGCAAAACTCCTGCTATAATCGCCCGCGATTGGGGATCCAGTTTCACTGAGGACAAATGGCGCCTTCGGAATCTTCTTCGACGAAACGGGCTCTTAAGCCTCAGAGCGGCTCGCAGCCACCAAGGTTTATCGTGATCGAGGGTCCGCTGCGCGTGGGCAAAACAACGCTGGCCCGCATCCTAGCGGAACGCCTGCATGCCCGGCGCATCTACGATTGCGAAGACAATCCCTTCCTGGCGGATTTTTATGCTGCAAAACGCGGCGCTGCCTTCCGCGCGCAAATGTACTTTCTCATCGAGCGCCAGAAACGCGTGCGCGAAGCAATGTCAGGAGACGCGCCCGGCCCGGTCATCAGCGATTTCCTGATGGAAAAAGACCGCATTTTTGCCAACCTGAATCTCGACGATCCGGAATTGAAGCTTTACGAACGCTACTATGAGGCCGTCACCGCGGAACTCCCCGAGCCCGACCTGGTGATTTACCTGCAAGCCAAACCCGAAGTGCTGCGCGCCAGAATCGCCAAAAAGAAAGCCCACGACGAAAAGCAGATTGCGCCGGAGTATGTTGAAGAAGTCGCTCGCGCCTACGAACACTTTTTCTTTCGCTATGCCGGAGCGGACTTGCTGGTCATCGACACCTCGGAAATCGATTTCGTGGAACGCAGCGAAGATCTGCAGCAACTCCTTCGCCGCCTGCAGGAACCTGTGAAAGGCACGCAATACTTCTTGCCGCTGGGTGGCACGGATTAGTTCCGCGCAGCAGTTCGCCGCAGAGTTTCTTTTCCTCGCTTTTTCGCTTACAGTGCAACTCAGCTCGTTTTTGATTTCTTCGGAGGAGTTTCCCCATGGATCTTTGGTCTCGCCGCAAGTTCTTTTTCACCACTTTGACCGGCAGCGCGCTGGCTTCCGCTAGCCGTCTGTTCGGCAAATCTTTCGCGGATTCCGTGCCCGGTCCGGGCTTGCCTGCGGCCGCGGAGTCCACCGCCACGCGACCGGTCATCATTTCTTCGGCGAACGGCGTCAATGCGTTGCAGAAGGGCATGGACATTCTGAAAGGTGGCGGCGACACTCTCGATGCGGTTGTCGCTGCGGTGACCGTCGTCGAAGATGATCCCAACGATGATTCCGTCGGCTATGGCGGCCTGCCAAACGAAGAAGGAGTTGTGGAACTCGACGCCAGCGTCATGCATGGTCCCACGCACCGCTGTGGAAGCGTCGCCTCGGTGCAAAAAATCAAAAACGTCTCCCGATTGGCCAAGACGGTAATGGAGCGCACCAATCACGTGATGATCGTTGGCGATGGCGCCCGGCGTTTTGGCGTCGCGGAAGGATTCGAGGAAATAAATCTGCTCACGGAACATTCCCGCAAGATCTGGCTGGCATGGAAGGCCAAGACCGACTTCAACTGGCGTCCCGGCATCGATAGTCCCGAGTGGAAGGAGCACATGTCGCTACTCTTCGATGGCGACTCGGCGACGATCGCATACGCCGAGCAACGCATCGCTCATCCCATCACCGGAACCATCAATTGCCTGGCCGTGAATGCCAAGGGCGAAGTCAGCGGCACCACCACCACGTCGGGTCTGGCCTGGAAAATACCCGGACGCGTTGGTGATTCACCCATCATTGGCGCGGGATTATACGTTGACGGCGACGTTGGCGGGGCTGGCTCCACGGGAAAAGGCGAGGAAAACATAAAAATCTGCGGCGGCCACACCATCGTCGAACAGATGCGGCGCGGCGTGAAACCCACCGATGCGTGCCTGGAAGCGATGGGCCGCGTAGTACGTAACTACAATGGTGACAAGAAAAAACTCGCCACTTTCCATCTGTACTTCTACGCACTGAATAAAGACGGCGAATATGGCAGCGCTTCGCTTTGGAAAAATGGTTACGAAGAATCGCAAGTGGCCAAGTTTGCCGTGCACGACGGCACGCACGCAAAGCTCGTTCCTTGCAAGCCCTTCTTCGATGAAATTGGCCACGAGGAGTAGCAATCCGCGAACCGCGCAAACGTTGTATCCTTGTCGGTTATGGACCAGGCCAATATTCTGATCATTGGCGGCGGAGTGGTCGGTTGCGCAATTGCTGAAACGCTGTCCCGTCGCTGGCAAGACGTTTTTTTGGTGGAGCCATGCCCCAAAATGGGCATGGCCACCAGCTCACGAAACAGCGGCGTCATTCATTCCGGCATTTATTACCCGACAAATTCCCTGAAGGCTCGGTTGTGCGTCGAAGGAAATCGCATGACCAAGGCGTTCTGCGAAAAGCATAACGTAGCTCACCGCACCACTGGCAAGATCGTTGTCGCGAAGAACGCGGACGAACAGCAGACGCTGCTCGCATTGCAGAAAAAGGGCGAAGAGAACGGCGTGGAAGGCTTGCGACTGCTGGATGCAGCCGGGATTCGCGCTCGCGAGCCGAATGTGCGCGGCTATATTGCGCTGGACGTTCCATCGACAGGAATCGTCTCGGCGGAAGAATTGGTGCATACTTTTGCGCGCATCGCAGAGAGCCAGGACGCAAACCTGGTGAATCACGCGCGGGTCGAATCGCTGGAAGCTCAAAACGATTCGGTTTTGGTTGGCTTGCGTATTGGCGACCAGCAAGAATCTGAGACCGAAACCATTTCCGCGCGCTGTGTGATCAATTCGGCCGGTCTCTACGCCGACGAGGTGGCGCAACTCCTCGGACCGCGCCCGTGGAAGATTTATCCAGTGCGCGGCGAATACTGCGAGTTACGCGGCGCGAAAGCGACGCTGGTCAACAATCTTGTGTATCCCTTGCCGCACAGTGGTGGACTGACATTGGGATTGCACTTTACCAAGACGCTTTGGGGAACGACGCTCGTGGGACCGACGGCGCGCTACGTGGAATCCAAGGAAAACTACGAGCGCGAGCGCATGACCATTCCTGAATTTGCGGCCGACGTGAAAAGCCTGATTCCCGAAATTGAGGTCCAGGACCTGCACCTCGCTTACACCGGCCTGCGTCCCAAGCTCGTGCCTCCTGATGCGCATGGCATCGCCGATTTTGTGATCGAGCCGGACCGTGAAGTGCCCAATGTGATTCAGCTCGTAGGCATCGAATCTCCGGGTCTCACCGCCGCTCCCGCCATCGCGAAATATGTAGCCAAACTCGTCGCCGAGATCCTTGCCTAGTGTAGCGGCCGCCTTCGAAGGCGGGCGTTTCTGACGCGCTCCGCAAAGCCTGACATCCTGAGAGCCGCGCAGTTTGCGTCTCGAAGGATCTCAACCTCAGCGCTTGGTAAGCTGCGATGCTTCGGCGCGGAAACAGCACCGCACCTCAGCAATGACAAGGATTCAGAAGCGCCAGGAATATCCTACTCAATGACGACCCGCACAAACTTCTTCTTCCCCGCGCGCAGAAGGAACGTGCCCGGCTTGGTCAGGTCGATTTCCCTGCGCGGATCTTCCACGCAAACCTCATCGATTTCCACTCCGCGCTGCTTGATCAACCGCTCGGCCTCGCTCTTCGACGGCGCAAGTTTCAACTCCGTCAGCAGAGCTGTCAGTTTTTTTGTCGCGCCAACCGAAATCTTCTGCACCGGCGCTTCGGTGGGCGCCTGACGGTCGCGGAACACGCGCTGGAAATTTTCCGCCGCTTTACCTCCTGCTTCGCCGCCATGAAACCCGGAAACGACTTCTGTCGCCAGCCTCATCTTCGCGTCCATCGGATGCAGCGCGCCGCTTTTCACTTCTTCCTTCAGCGCCGCTATCTCCCGCGGCGTGCGATCCGTCACCAGTTCGTAGTATGACCACATCAGTTCGTCCGGAATGGACATCAGCTTTCCGAACATTTCCTGCGGCGCTTCCGTTATGCCCACATAGTTGCCCAGGCTCTTCGACATTTTCCGCTCGCCGTCCAGACCCACCAGAATCGGCATGGTCACGGCCACCTGCGGCGTAACGTCGTACTCGCGCTGAATTTCGCGATGCACCAGAATATTGAACTTCTGCTCCGTGGCGCCCAATTCCACATCGGAGCGCAACATCACCGCGTCATAAGCCGTCAACAGCGGATACAACAGCTCATGCACGGCAATCGGTAAGTTCTTGTCCAGCCGCGAACGAAAGTCCTCCCGCTCCAACATGCGTGCCAGCCGGTAATGCGCGCAAAGCCGCACCACGTCGTAGCTGGACATTTTGCCGAGCCACTCGCTGTTGTAGCGAACCTCGGTCTTTTCGCGATCCAGAATCTTGTAAACCTGTTGCAGATAGGTCTTGGCGTTCGCTTCCACCTGTTCGCGGCTGAGCGGCGGGCGCGTATCCGACTGCCCGGTAGGGTCGCCGATCATCGCGGAAAAATCGCCAATCAAAAAAATCGCGGTGTGCCCCATATCCTGAAAATGTTTTAGTTTTCGCAACACCACGGTATGGCCAAGATGAATGTCGGGCGCCGTCGGGTCCACTCCCAGATACACGCGCAACGGTTTGCCCGTCTGCATCGACTTCGCGAGCTTCTGCTTGAGCTCTTCTTCGGGAACAATTTCCGCCACGCCTTTTTTCACATAGGCGAGCTGTTCCTCAACGGGCTTGAATTTAGCTTCCGGCATACCCACCCTTCTCTTGGCAACGTACAGGCCGCGGGCAATCAGGATTTCCCGCGAAGCACGCGGCGGCCTTCAATCCGGTAGTTCCCTTCCAGAATGAACTGCACCGCTTCGGTATAAATCCTGTGCTCTTCCTTTAATATGCGCTCCGCGAGGGTGTGCTCGTCGTCGCCATCGTTCACCGGCACAGCCGCTTGCAGAATGATTGGCCCGGCATCCAAATTTTCATCCACGAAATGCACCGAGCATCCGGCAATTTTCACGCCGTAGTCCAACGCCTGCTTCTGCGACTCCAACCCCGGAAACGACGGCAGCAGCGAGGGATGAATGTTCAGGATGCGCTGCGGATACGCGGCCACAAAATACGGAGACAGCAGCCGCATGTACCCTGCCAGGCATACCAACTCGACCTTATGTTCTTGCAAAACAGCTACGACCTGGCGATCGTAAGCCTCGCG
>Ga0335080_10007756_pt1 | contig 11153 bp, 5 predicted proteins | sample Lox_Sample_34_FD_206720 | JGI IMG/M metagenome (GOLD analysis project Ga0335080, IMG submission 206720) | Soil microbial communities from Loxahatchee National Wildlife Refuge, Florida, United States - Lox_Sample_3.4 | ecosystem: Environmental > Terrestrial > Soil > Wetlands | place: USA: Florida...
CATTTTGGGTGTAGGTCACAAAGACCTGGGTGCCGACCGCCTCTCTGCTGATCTTCTGTCCGTCTCCCAGCATCGTCAGACCGATCCAGTGGTGAACCCGTCCCTCGGCGCGATCCTGTTCATGCAGCGTATTGCGATAGAGCGTCAGGCGTCCGAACTGATGAGTAATGGCCACGTCCAGGACGCCCTCATTGTTGAAATCGGCCAGCGCCACGCCCCGCGAATTTCCCAGTTGAGTGAGCCCGACCTGTGGCGCGACGTCCACAAATTGCATGCTGGTTTCGTCGCCACGCGAGAGATAGACGCGGTTTGCCTGGTGGCCAAAAATCTCGTAGCCGCGTAGATCGGGCCAGCGATCCACATAGGAGTGCACATTGGGCGGCGCCAGCATCACCTTTTCCGCGGCGTACCAGTAGTTTTTCGGCTTGGGGAATCGACGGTCGAGGCTGTCGTCAACCATCCCGTTGGCCTGCACCAGATCCTGCCAGCCGTCGAGATTTAAATCTCCCATGGCCGCGCCCCAGCCGAAGCCGCCTGCATTCAGCAGGCCGCGGCTGGTCGCTTCGTCGCGAAAATCGGGGACAAAAGAATTGTTGCGGTAAGTCTTCCACAGCAGACTGCCCTCTGCCTGCAAAGGCACATGAACGTTCGACACGTAGATGTCGAGCTGACCGCGGTTGTCGAGGTCGCCAATCGACGCATTCATTCCCTTGTAAGTATCCTTGCCGATGCTGCCGAACATCTTGCCTTGCACGTGAACAAACCGCTTGCCCCGCTGGTTGAGATAGAGATCGTCGGGACCAAAGTCGTTTGCGCAATATAAATCGGTATAGCCGTCGCCATTGAGGTCGCCGGTCGCCACCGCAAGAGTGAAGTGGGTTTGGGCCATGCCCATCGTGGCCATGTCCACCTTTTCGAAGTGGCCCGTGCCCGCATTATGAAAGAGCACATTTGGTCCGCCATTCTGCGCGTTGCTCCAACTCTCGTGCATGAAATGGAACATGCGGCGGTCGCCCGGGTATTCCGGCTGGGGAAGATCGAAGATGTTGAAGCGAACCGGCTTGGGATAATCCCTCAAATAGGGGGCAAAGCTGTTGCCTACGAGCAAGTCGAGTTTGCCGTCGCGATCGTAGTCGAAGAAAGTGGCTGCGACGGAAGTGCTGTAGTCGCCGATGCCAGCTTCGTCCGTGACATCGAGAAAATCGGGCTTGCCGGTAACCGGCAACATATTCTTCAGCAGCCGATTCCTGCCGTACGCGAAGGTCAGCAACAGAGATTGAGCGCCGCTGTTGTCGTAATCGACAAAGATTGCGCCGCTGGCAAAGCCGTACTTCTCGGGGTGAAGGTTGATCTCTTGCAGAGCGGGGAGTTGGATTCGCTCAAAACGAAAATTTCCCATATTGCGGTAGAGCGCATTGCGATCCTCGGGACGCTTCAGCGGATTGGTCAGAAAGATATCCGGCAGACCGTCGTTGTCGAAGTCGCCGATGGCGATGGCGTCGCCAATCGACATCAGCCACTTGGCAAAATGCCGTACCCTTGGGTCGGTCTGGTTCATCACGTCGCTCATCTGGGAATCGATTCCAGAAACCGCCGGCGGCACCTCAACCAATTCGAAGCCCGGATGGTTGATCGTCAGACGTGGGTGGATGACTTGCGCGTAAGCCAGGAATCCGGCAGCGCCGATGGCTCCGCAAACGGTCACTCGAAACGCGAGTTGCAGGTCGAACGCCTGTTTCAGATGCGCACCGTGTTCTTTCCACAATGCGCTGAGATGCAGCCAGAGAAAACGCGCCGCCGCTACCACGAACAAGGCGTAGAACAAAGTATTGAGGGACTCGACAGTATGAAACCAAAGATCGACCAGAACGACCACGAAGCTCCAGCTCACCTGCTGCCACTTGGCCGGGGGCGAGGTCTTGGGGTCGGTCATCATATAAAACGTGAACAGATAGAAGCGCGCCGAAGTCAGTGTGCCCAATATGAGCGTCTCCGCCGGCAAGTGGTCACGAAGGATATAAGCGCGCAGCAAGGTTTGCAGCGCGTAGAAACAAAGAAAGGAAACGATCAGCGCGGTCCGTCCAATGCGAAACAAAAACAGCGCGCACGCTGCCGTAATCATGAACGCCACCAGCGCCCACGAACCGCCCCACTGGTAAGCGGGGGCGGATGAGTACAGCCCCTGACCAAGCAGCAATGCACAGACCAGCCCGAAGAGCGATGGATTAAAAACGTGCCGGCCGTGGAACGTCAGCACATACTTGGAGACGATCGTAAAGAATACCGGCAGAAAGAGCAGGTAGTAGTTGTGCGAGTAATTCAGGAGCAGGCCAATCGACATCATGCTGATGAAGGCGCTCAACGGCACCAGCCGTTCGCCATCACAGAACGCCCAGTGCAAACCCATGTCCAGCAGGCAGCCCGCGGCAACGGTCAGCAATATCTGTAAAGGAGTGCGGTTGAAGCCCAGCTGCGTGCATCCCAGGATCGCGTAGGCCGTAAGAATGCAGGCGAAAGGAAGGCGTGGATCATCCTTGCGTGGAACCACCCAAACGGCGGGCCGCGAAGCGGTGGCCGTGGGGACAACTGCTCCAAACCCTGCCGCGACACTCATTTCTTTGGAGGCACCCCGAAACCGTACCGTCACCATAGCAACTTCGCCACAGAGGAATAAGTAACATCCTTGGCTCTGCAGCCCGAAAGGGCATGTGATCAAAGCGTCCGTTTTGCGGAAGTGGGAGGAGCCGGCCGGTGCAGCGCACGATGAGTTTCTGCTCACGTACGCGTCGGCGTGACTAGCGCTCGTGAGGATGCGCACCGGCGGACCATCCGCGATGCGGATGCGGCGAGACCATCGATGTGTGGTCGGCCGTCTGAAATCGGTTAAGGGCAGCCAGAAGTCGGTGGTCACTCCCCGGACTGGTTACCAAAGTTGGTTGAACATGTTCAATATTGTTCTTGACTGCCCATGAGTCCTTCGGCTACGATTTGAACATGTTCAAGTCTCAGGAAGCGACGGTGAAAGGAGGCTTGAGCCGGGCGGCCATCCTTGAGCATGCACTCCGGCTTTTCCGCACTAAAGGCTTTGACAACAGCAAGATGCGGGAAATTGCAACAGCCGCCGGGGCAGCCCTAGGGGCGGCATACTACTATTTCCCCAGCAAAGAGGCAATTGTCCAAGCCTATTACGAAACCGTCCAAAGCGAACATGAGAGCCGGGTGCGGTCGGCGCTTTCTGAATCCACCACAAACTTGCGGGACCGCTTAGGCCTGGTGTTTCACTCCAAACTCGACATTCTGCGGGACGACCGAAAGTTAATGGGCACGCTGTTCCGTTACACCGGTGAGCCTGATCATCCCCTCTCCGTTCTTGGCCCGGCTACCCGCACCAGCAGGGCGCAAAGCATCGCTATTTTTGCGTCGGCGCTGGGCAACGAGAGCCTGCCCAAAGACATTCGAGAGTTTCTTCCCACCGCGCTCTGGGTTCTGCACATGGGGATTCTGATCTTCTTTATTTACGACAATTCAGCGGCACAGCAGCGGACCAGGAAACTGACCAACGGCGTGCTGGATCTGGTGGTAGGGCTGCTGCGCATGGTCAAGTCGCCGTTGCTGAAACCTTTCCGCGGAAAGTTAGTCGCGCTGCTGCGCGACGTCGACCTCCTCCCGCAAACGCATGAAATCCTTAAGGAGGAACCGCAATGACCCGCTATACCGGAAATGAACCGATTGAGCTCTTCGTGGTAATGGCCAAGACCGTGCGCTGCTCGGTTGAAAAAGGTGAACCAGCCAGTGGCGGAGGTGCGGGCAAACTTCCCACCGCCAGGCGCCCGGGTCCCAGTCTCGATGAACTCGATTCAACCACCGGAAAGATCGCTGTGGGAGCGTTGTTGGCAGGAGCGTTTCTGCTGGCTTCCATTCATCCTCTCCTGGCTCAGCTTACGAGGCGCACTCCGCCATCCCTGCGTTGACGCAGGCGCTAAGCCACCCAAACAATGCCGCCCGCGCGCAAGCCGTCGCAGCGCTTGAATTGATCGCCGGTGAAGACGCAATTCCATCTCTTCGCGAAACCATCAACGATTCTGATCCGGTAGTCCGTAGCTTTGCGCGCACTGCGCTGGACCGGCTGGAGCGGAAAGCCAGGCAGAAATAAGCCAAGTGAAGACTTTCTTCCGCTGTTCGGCGCTAAGGATTCATGCGGGCCGCTTAACCAAAGGCCTCGGTCGCTCCATTCCGGAGTCCAGCGCCAAATGCGCGAGGGCTCGAGAATGTGAGCCGACGGACTTGCCGGGCGAGACCCGATTAGGGCCCCAGGACATGCTCTCCGCTGTTGGCGCGGGCGGGATGGGCTAGGCGTACCGCACCCACGCCCGACTTGAGCGCATCGTCGCCATCGGAGTTCTCCACGGTCGCTTTGCCGGCCGTGGCGAATTGCGTGAGCGATTCGACCGCCACGCGCCCCTGATTGTCAGCCTCTGCGGTCCCAAGGATTGGCCGGGCGAGCGACCGTTGCTGGTAATTGCGCGGCGTCATTCCGACCAGGCCTCGGAACACCTCGCCGAAGTAACTTTGGCTGCAAAAGCCGACGAGTTGGCTGACCTCCGCGATGGGAACTTCTTTGTTCATGAGCAGGTATTGCGCTTTCGCGATTCTGAAGCTGGTTAGATAGGCGCAAAAGGTTTGACCTACGGTCATTTTGAAGAATCGCATGAAATGCGACGAACTCATTGCGCAGGCGCGCGCCGCATCCTGCACCTCGATGGGTTGCGCGAAGTTCTGCTCCAGAAGTTCAAAGGCCGGCTGCAGGCGCTGCAGATTTCTCCGCTCGCGCTCGATCATCTCCAGTGATCCGAAGCAGCTCCCATAGTGTTTGAATAGCAAAAACAGGGCCATCTTAAGGTAGGTTCTGATTGCCAAACGGTTGAGCAGCGTGCGCGCAGGCAGTTCCCGGTAGATCTTCAGAATCAAATCAAAGACCTCTTGCGACAATTGCCGAGGAGTGGAAATGACATGCGGAAAATCTGTGCCCTGGCACAAGAACGGGCTCAAGTAATACTCTTCTTCACCAGCGGCTTTTCCAGAGCGCGCGATCTCGGGCTGGAAATTCATCGAGACGAGCTTCACCTCGGCATTGGGCTTGTGTAGAACGCGGTGGAAGAGGTTCGGCCCAATCACCACCAGATCCCCGGCTTTTGCGGGAAGAACACGATCCCGCACCTGGATATGGGTTCTGCCGCTGTACATGTAAATGATTTCGAAGAACTCGTGACGGTTCAATCGAACCAGCCTGGAGCCTAAAGCCTTTTGAAAGGTGACATCGATTGGAAACGACGGGTCGAAAGGGTAGACCCTGACGCCCTCAGCGTTAATCCCAGGTTCGGTAAATCTGTAGATTCCCTGCCAGGAAAAATTTTCGCGTTTCATCCTTCTAATCGCCTCCCATCCGGGCCCGGCATGCCGGCGACAGAGCAAGAAAAGCCTTCACCAGGAGTGGCGGCAAGCGTTCTCTTGATGCGAACAGAACAGATGCTGTAGGTTTCGCGGCCCAACCGCTCAGGATGCGCGAACCTTCGGTCGAACGTGTAGGAAACTTGCCGCTTCAGCCGGGAAACGGCACTCCGCGTTCCCATGATACTAGTCGCAATCGCGGTCGACCGGGAAGTCTCAAGTGCTCCACCCACGCGGTGAACTTTATATCCTACGCATTTCCGGAGTCCCAGTGCACTCTCAGTTCGGATAGGGCGCATCATTTTTTGTGATGCGAATCCACTCGCGCGACTCGGCCACCGCCCTTCGATCCCGGCAAAGGGCCCTAACGCGATTCATCTGTGACTGCCTCGGCTTCTTGATCGCGCGACAGTGCCCTCATTTTCCCCCCTGGAACCTCAGCAGTCAGGAGGCGTGCGCGAGCCATTTCAGCCTTCGCCTCGGCCCGCCGCCCGGCTTTCAGATACGCACGGCCCAGTTGGTAGTGATAGCTGCCGCTTTTGGGATCGAGGACGATCGCTTGTCTGAGCACGGTGATGGCTCGAGTGCCGTTGGGAACCTGCAGGTAAGCTCTCCCCAGAGTGGCGAGCAGCTCAGGCGAGTTGGGATTACGCGCAACCCCCTTTTCAAGAACTGCAACCGCACTCTTAACCTCGGCTTGATCCAGCCGAATTTCGCCAAGGTCCTTGTACGCCGAAGTATTGCCGGGGGCAATCTCAATTTCCTTCTCAAATTCGGCGGAAGCCAATTCGAGCTGTCCCAGTTGCCGATTCAATACCCCAAGGTAATAGTGCGCGAAGGGGAGGCCCTGGTTTTCGGCGGCGCGCTTGAGTTCCACCGCCGCGTTGTCCGTCTGACCCAATGCCAGGTAGGCTTTGCCAAGCAGCAAATGGAGGTGAGGCGTGTCCCCTCCCGCATCCACCATCCGCCGGAAAATTCGCAGCGAATCGTCGGTACGTTGCAACATGCCATAGCTCGTACCCAGCATGAACAGGTATTCGAGATCGTCCTGTTCGGCGGCCTGGAGGGGTTCGAAGGCGGCGACTGCGGCGGGAAAATCGTCCATCATGAAGTCGCAAATGCCTTGCAGGTAACGTGCCTGAAGGTTGGCAGGGTCGGCGGCGAGGGCTTCGCCAAAGTATGAAGCGGCCAGTTTGAACTCATGTTTCCGAAAATAGGCGAGCCCCAGATTGAGGCGAATCCCAGGGACGGCGGGCGCGAGAGCCTTTGCCTTCAAAAACACGCGGATGGCCTGATCCAACCTGCCGAGGCGGAGATAGACGACGCCCAGGTTGGAATATACCGAGGGAGAGCGGATGCCAAGCTCCAGAAGTTGCTTGAAGTCATTTTCTGCAGCTGCGTAATGGCCCTGGGCGAGAGCGCGCTGGCCGTCTTCGGCAATGCTCCTGGGATCTCGATGAGAAGTTTGCTGGGCGCGCGGAGTTTGACAAAGCAGAACGGGACAAACCAGCAGAACGAAGATGAAGGCCAGAGGCTGTTCAAGGCGAGCCCGGCCCACGGCGATGGAGATTTTCAATCCGGCGGCTGCAGCTTTGGGAGACGGTGGCGCCTGGACCATGCGGCTCAGAATACACAACGGTAAATCTCATTGTAGGCCGCGCTTCACTTGAATCTATAAGCTTTGCGCAATTTTTTGTCGTATTACGGTTACGTGGTAAGGTTGCGAAGCCATGGCCTGTGTCCGCCGCAAGTTCTGCGCCTGGGCAATGTGTTGCTCGTTCGCCCTGATAATTGCAGCCCTTGCCTGGCGGTCCACAGGATTCGCACAAGCGGCCAAGCCCAGCATTCACTTTTCATTCCGGGCGATCCCGTTTTCACTGGATAGCTGCGAAACGCCACAAAGACACGCTCCCGAGACTATGGCGGGAGGCGTTGCCGTGTTCGACTACGACCATGACGGCAATCTGGATATTTTTTTTACCAACGGCGCGGACATTGCCAGCCTGAAAAAGACTTCGCCCAGGTATTCGAACCGGCTCTTTCGAAACAATGGCGACGGCAGCTTCACCGATGTGACCGGGAAGGCCGGGCTCGCCGGGACCGGCTACGACATTGGCGTGGCGGTTGGCGATTACGACAATGACGGCCACCAAGACCTCTTCGTAGCCGGCGTGCATCGCAATACGCTCTACCACAACAATGGCGATGGAACTTTTACCGACGTGACCGAGAAAGCCGGACTCGCCAAGCCTGACAAAGAGTACGGCCCGCTTTGGGCGACGGGCGCGGCCTGGGTGGATGTGAACAACGACGGCCTACTGGACCTGTTCGTCGTCAACTACATGAGCTGGGATGTTAACAGGGAACCCGACTGCAAATACCATGACAAGCCCGAGTATTGTCATCCGAAATTCTACAAGCCGCTTCCCAACCAGCTGTTCCTGAACAACGGGGACGGCACGTTTACCGATGTTTCCTCCCGGTCGGGCATTCGCTCGCATCCCGCAAAGGGCATGGGTGTAGGCGTTGCCGACTACGATGGAGACGGGCTGCCCGATATATTTGTCGCCAACGACAAGCTCTTCAATTCTCTGTTTCATAACAAAGGAAATGCGCGATTCGAAGAGGTGGCCTCCGAAACCGGTGTGGCCCTGCCCGAGCAAGGCAATGCCATATCCGGCATGGGTGTCGACTTCCGCGATCTGAATAACGACGGCTTCCCCGATATCGCTCTGGTGGCCTTGCAGAACGAGACTTTCCCCATCTATCAAAACAATCGCGATGGAGGGTTCACCGATATCACGGCGAAGAGCGGGATGGCTTTGCTGAGCAATCCGATGTCTGGGTACAGCACGAATATCGCGGACTTCGACAACGACGGCTGGAAGGACATTTTTGTGAGCCGCGGTGACGTGCAATCCCCCGCCATGGCGGAGCTTCGCAGGATCGACCAGAACAACACCGTTTTTCGTAATCTCGCGGGCGCCAGGTGGTCTGCCCTGACGGAGGATGCTGGCTTTGATGCGCAGCCGCCGCGGCGGCATCGTGGCGCAGCCATCGGCGACTTAAATCACGATGGCAAACTCGATATTGTCGTGACTGCCTTGGCCGCTCCCGCTGAACTCTGGATCAACGATAGCCCCGATCACAATCACTGGCTGGAACTGGCGCTCGAGGGCACCAAAAGCAACCGTGATGGAATAGGTGCGCGAATCCGCATCGCCGCCGGCGGCCGGACACAATTCAACTACGTAAGCACAGCTTCCGGATACGCTTCGTCCAGCGCTGGACCAGTGCACTTTGGTCTGGGCGACGCCAGAACGGTCGATGAAATCGAGATTCGATGGCCATCTGGGATCGTGCAGAAATTCAAGAACCTCGCAGGCGACCGTATCATTCACGTGAGGGAGTCGGACTGAGGATTCGTTCTTTGCCGTTCCAAAAACCGGGAGTCACGACTCCGGTTCCTTTGCGAAGCATTCGACGATAGTCCTGTTACAAAAAATTGTTATGGAATTATAGACGCCCATCGAGACCCATCTCATACTCCCCTCACTGAATTTGCTTCGGGTTCCCAGACCTAATCTGAAGGGAGTTTGCCATGAAGATTCGGGGCGTTTGTCTTGCCGGGCTTCTTTTCGCCGGGTCGCTGTTTTCCTCCGCAGAGGATCTGGCCACCATTGTGGGCAGCGTAACAGATTCGACCGGCGCCTCCCTTCCGAACGCTAACGTCACCGTATCGAATCAGGCCGTGGGATTTACCCGCACTTACCAATCCAACTCGGCAGGCGAATACACGGCAGCGCGCATTCCCCTGGGCACCTACATTGTCAGCGCTGAAGCATCCGGGTTTCAGGTGCTCCGCCGAACCGGCATAAATCTGGATGCGGGGCAGACATTGCGCGTGGATTTGCAACTCAAAGTCGGCAGAGAAAATCAGGAGATTACAGTCGAGGGAGACGTCCCCAACGTCGAAACCGATTCGGCGACAATCTCCGGATTGATCACTCGCAAGCAGATAAGCGAGCTGAGCATACCATCGCGAAACTTCGTCAATCTCGCCTTACTGATCCCGGGAGCGGCGCCCCTCGGCGGCGGGTTTGACCCCAATTCCGTAAGTGATCTCGCGACGGATACGCTTCCGGTGAACGGTCTGCCGGGAAACATGAACAACTGGGAGATCGACGGGATTAATAACGTGGACCAGGGTTCAGGGAGCGATTCGCTTCAGATCTACCCCAGTCTGGACTCGATTGCGGAATTCAAAGTCTCCACCTCGAATTACAGCGCCGAGTACGCTAAGTCCGGCTCCGCCATGATTGAAGTGGTGACCAAATCCGGCACCAATAAATTCCATGGCAGCGCGTTTGAGTTCCTGCGAAATGACGCGCTCAATGCCGAGGACTGGTTCCTGAACCGCGCGGGACAACCAAAAGCGCCAACCAAGCACAACGATTTCGGCTTTACCCTGGGCGGTCCCTTCTATATTCCCGGCCATTACAACACCAACAAACAGAAAACATTCTTTTTTGTCTCGGAACAGTGGCGGCGCTATCGCGACGGCACCATCCTTAACGCCAAAGTGCCGTCCCTGCGCGAGCGCCAGGGCGACTTCAGCGAATGCGATCCAGCTTCCCCCAATTTCAACGCAGTCGTGGCATCAGGTTGTCAACTCCCAATCGATCCGTCGACCGGACTGGGGTTTCCGGGAAATATTGTGCCCATTGATCCCGCCGCGCTCACGTTGCTGAATTCTCTGGTCCCTTTGCCCAATAATGGCGGCATTAATTACACCAAGGCGCCTTCTTTGCCGACGAATTTCCGGGAGGACGGGGTTCGCGTGGATCACAACTTCAACGATAAGGTGCGCCTGTTCTTGCGATATACGCAGGACGCATATACGCAGGAGTTTGTGCCTACGCTTTGGACCAGCGCCCAGTTCGGCACGGTGAAGACTCCGCTCGATATTCCTGCCAAGAATGCCGTCCTGCATCTCACCAGCTCGTTCCGTCACGATCTGCTGAATGAGTTCATTTTTGGCTTCTCTACCGACTACTGGACTGCGAAATCGGCTCTCGGCACCGATTCGGTCTCGGGATCGATTCTCAAACCCGCGGGGTTCGGAATTGCCAGCATCTTCCCCGAGGCTGCCTCGGGTCCATGGTTGCCTGCTATCTCAGTGTCGGGCGGAGGCCCCTCGTTTTCCGAAGATACGGGCTATCCATATTCGTATGAGAATCCGGCGTTAACTTTTAAGGACAATCTGGTTTGGACACGCGGCAAACACATCCTCAAGTTCGGGTTCTTTCTCCTTAAGGATCAACTGAATCATGTGATTCCGAACGGGGGATTTGACAGCCAGGGAGTCTTATCGTTCAGCGATTCCTCGTCGGTCACTACGGGCAATGCCTTGGCAGACATGTACCTGGGCAGAATTGGATCGTACACACAAACCGGGCTGGTCACCAACGGCCAACTGGTGGGCGGATTTTCCCGTGGACATTACCGGCAAACCGACTTTGAGCCCTACGTTCAGGACGACTGGAGAGTTTCCCCCAAGCTCACGCTCAATCTTGGGCTGCGCTACTATTTCGTGACTCCGTGGGTGGACCATACTACGCCCACCGTGGCTTCGATCTTCGTACCCAGCGAGTACAACCCCGCAAATCAGGCGCAGCTTGATGCCTCCGGCAATCTTATCCCCG
>Ga0335080_10007757_pt1 | contig 11152 bp, 7 predicted proteins | sample Lox_Sample_34_FD_206720 | JGI IMG/M metagenome (GOLD analysis project Ga0335080, IMG submission 206720) | Soil microbial communities from Loxahatchee National Wildlife Refuge, Florida, United States - Lox_Sample_3.4 | ecosystem: Environmental > Terrestrial > Soil > Wetlands | place: USA: Florida...
CTGGTCCTCGCCATCCAGGGCATGCGAGCTGCGCGAAGCCACCGGAGGAGAACCCGTCAGGAGCGCCGGTCCATGGCCAACACCATTTGTACCTTCCCGGCCAGGTCGGAAGGCGTGAACGGCTTCTGAATGAAATCGATCTCCGGTTGCGCAATGCCATGGAAGGCCAGGACGTCATCCGTATAGCCCGACATGTACAGAACCTTCGTCTGCGGGCGGATCGACTTCATTCGCTTGGCCAGTTCGTGTCCGTTCATGAGCGGCATGATCACGTCCGTCAGCAGCAGGTGGATCTCGCCCTTGCGCTCTTCTACGAGCTGCAGTGCCTTGTATCCGTCCGTGGCTTCCAGAACCGTGTATCCGAGCTCTTCCAGGGTCTGCCTGACCAGCCCGCGAACGCCGGCTTCATCCTCGGCCACCAGCACCGTGGCCGCGGCCTCCATCTTCCGCACCCGGCTTGCCGGGCGCTCGCTCTCGGCTTCGACGTCGGGCACCGGCGGAAAATACAGGTCGAATGTCGTGCCCTGGCCCGGCTCGCTGGAAACATGAATCGTGCCCTGGTTTTGGTGAACGATGCCGTATACGGTGCTCAGTCCCAGGCCCGTTCCTCTGCCGGGGCCCTTCGTGGTGAAGAACGGTTCGAACGCCCGCTCCCGGGTGCGTTCGTCCATGCCGCATCCGGTATCGCTGATCCTCAACCGCACCGTACGGTGCGAGCCGGGCGCGCTTTCTTTTTCCGCTGCGTCAACCATGCTGGTTTCGATCCGTAACTTGCCGGCGTTCGGCATGGCGTCGCGCGCGTTGGCAGCCAGGTTCAATACCACCTGCTCCAGTTGATGCGGATCCGCCTGGATGCGGCCCAGTCCGGGATCGAGCGCCGTCTCCACGACGATGTGCTCCCCGATGAGCCGCCGCAGCAGCGCCTCCATATTGGTCAGTAGATGGTTCAGGTCGATCCGTGCCGGTTGAATCACCTGGCGGCGGCTGAATGCCAGCAACTGCCTGGTAAGAATGCTGGCGCGGTTGGCGGCGCCCAGAACCTGCTCCAGCTTCCCCCTGCGCGGATCCTCCGGGCGAGTGCTGTCGAACAGCATTTGGGAGTAGCCGCCGATGACGGTCAACAGGTTATTGAAGTCGTGCGCGATGCCGCCCGCCAGCCGCCCGATCGCCTCCATCTTGTGCGCCTGCCGGAGCTCCTCTTCCAGTTCCCGGTGATCGGTGACATCCTCCGCGATCCCCGCCACCCGGTACGGTTTGCCGGCCGGATCGCAGACCAGAAAAGCGCGGTCGTAGATCCATCGCACGCTCCCGTCCGGGTGGACGACTCGATAGGACTCCTCCGCCGGCTCCGATTTCACTCTCGTGAGGAACTCCAGAAAGCGGTCCCGGTCCTCCGCATGCACGCTCTCGGCCAGCCAGCCGCGATTCTGATACAGGGCAGCGGAACTGCAGCCCCACACCTTCTCGAAGGCGGGGCTGACGTAGATGACCTGCTCTCGCTCGAGATCGAGCATCCAAAAAACCTCGTCGATATTCTCCGCCAGCTGGCGAAACCGCGCTTCGCTCTGCAGATCGGTGACGTCGATATCGGATCCGATATAGCCGGCAAACTTGCCGCCGGGCTCGAACCGCGGGACGCCGCTGCACAGAATCGACCGGTATTCGCCGTCCCTCCTCCGCATCCGGCATTCCAACTGGAAGCTCCGGCGCGCGTCGAACGCCGAGCAGAAAGCTTCGTAACAGCGGGCGCAGTCGTCGGGATGCACGCTTGCCGCCCAGCCAGTCCCCAGTTCCTGCTCCATGGTGCGGCCCGTAAAGTCCAGCCATGGCTGGTTGACGAACGTGAAGGCCTTATCCGGGCCGGTGACCCAGATCATCACCGGCGCGGTGTCGGCCATGTTCCGGAAGCGTTCCTCGCTCTCCCGCAGCGCGGCCTCGGCCTGCTTCCGCTCGGTGATGTCCGAGAACAGGCCCAGCAGCCCCGTGGTAGCGCCCCCGTCGTCGTGGACCGGCATGCATGCGATGCTGACCCAGATGGGCGACCCGTCCGCGCGGCGCAAACGGAAATCGAATGGCCGGCGGTCGCCGCCCAGGGTGCGCGCAAAGTGACGCTGCGCATCCTCCAGCTCGTCCGGAAAGACGCAGCCGAAGCACGACTGCTCCGGCATGGATTCGAACGCGACCCCGAGGATTTCAGCCATGCGCCGGTTGCTGAAAACAGTCCGGCCTTGCGGGTCCACGACCCATATTCCCTCGGGTACAGCTTCGACAATCCGCCGGTACGCCTGCTCGCTGATGCTCACTTTTCGTTTCGGATTGGAAACAGCATAGCAGACTGCATCGTGCCGGTTCCTGGTTTTTCGCCATCGCGGTCTGGCAGCGCCTTTCACGGTGTTAGAGTGTTCCTACGGCGCCTCTGACGCTGCTTTAGGAGCAAATTCGACATGACAGTACGACGTTGGTGGGTGGCTTTGTGTGGTTTGTTGGTCTCGGTAGCGGTGGCGCAGCAGTATCCGGCAAACCTGTTCTCCGGACTGCGATGGCGCGAGGTGGGGCCGATGCGCGGCGGGCGCACCTTCGCCGTCGCCGGACACGCCAGCCAGCCGGACACCTTCTATTTCGGCTCCGTCGGCGGCGGTGTCTGGAAAACCGAAAACTCCGGCCGCACCTGGACGCCGATTTCCGATGAAGGCATCCCCATCGGCTCCATCGGCGCGATCGCGGTCGCCCCCTCCAATCCCAACATCGTCTACGTCGGCACCGGCGAGACCGATATCCGCAGCCAGATCTCCTACGGCATCGGCATGTTCAAATCCACCGACGCCGGCAAGACCTGGAAGCACATCGGCCTCGAAGGCACGCGCCAGATCGGCCGTGTTGCCGTCGATCCCGCTGACCCGAATCGCGTCTACGTCGCCGCCCTCGGACACGTCTACGCGCCCAACGCCGACCGCGGCGTCTATCGGTCCACCGATGGCGGCGCCACCTGGAGAAAGGTCCTGTTCAAGGCCAACGATCCCGAAAACGTCGGCGCCATCGACATAGCCATCGACCCCAAGAATGCCCGCGTTCTCTACGCGTCGCTCTGGGCCACCCGCCGTCCGCCATGGTCCGTCTACGCGCCCAGCAACCTGCCCGGCGGCGGCCTCTACAAATCCATCGACGGCGGCGACACCTGGAAGCAACTCACCAGCGGCCTGCCCACCGACCAGTTCGTCGGCAAGATCGGCATCGCCGTCGCGCCCAGCAACCCGAACCGCCTCTGGGTCGTCATCGACGATGTCGGCAGCGGCGTGCCGCGCGGTTTCGGCGGGGGCGGCGGGCGCGGCGCAGGCGGCGGAATGCCCGCCCCAAGCACCGGCGGCGGTGTCTACATCTCCGATGACGCCGGCGCCACCTGGAAACTCGTCAACAGCGAAAACCGCCTCTGGGGCCGCGGCTGGTATTTCGAGGCCGTCACCGTCGATCCGACCGACCCCGACCGCGCTTACGTCATCAATACCGCTACTTACCTCACCACCGACGGCGGCAGGAACTTCGTCCCTCTCAAAGGCGCGCCTGGCGGCGACGACTACCACCAGCTCTGGATCAACCCCAAGGACCCGAACCGCATGGTCCTGAGCAGCGATCAGGGCACCGTCGTCAGCGTGGATCGCGGCCGCACCTGGAGCTCGTGGTACAACCAACCCACCGCGCAGATCTATCACGTGGCCGCCGACAACCGCTTCCCCTACTGGCTCTACGGCGCGCAGCAGGATAGCGGCGGCGTCGGCGTCAGCACGTGGTCGCGCATGGGCCTGCTCACCTTCCGCAATTGGGAACCCACCTGTCTTGCCGGCGAGAGCGCCACCGTCCTCGCCGACCCCAAGGACGGCAACGTTCTCTACGGCAACGGCGCCGGCCGCTGCGACCAGGCGCTCAATCTCTCCGTCCCCTCCGGCGGCCAACTCCCCGGCCCGGACCCCGACGACCCCAATCGCAAGACTTGGACGCTCCCGCAGGTGTTCTCGCAGGCCGACGAAGCCATGTACTACGCCAACCAGTTCGTCATGCGCTCGCGCGACCGCGGCCGCACCTGGGAAAAGATAAGCGCCGATCTCGCGCGCGTGAACCCTCCGGTGCCTGCCAACCTCGATCCCGTCACCGCCAAGGACGTCGATCAGTTCATGACCCATCACTTCGGCGTCGTCTACACCATCGGCCCCTCGCCTCTGGATGCCAAGACGGTCTGGGTGGGCACCGACGACGGCCTGATCCACGTCACCGGCGACGACGGCAAGACCTGGAACGACGTGACGCCGCCAGCCATGACGCCGTGGAGCAAAGTATCGCAGATCGAGGCCGGGCACTTCGACGCCGGCACCGCCTACGCCTCCATCGACCGGCACCGTATCGCCGACAACAAGCCCTACATCTACCGCACCCACGACGGCGGCAAGACCTGGCAGAACGTCGTTGCCGGCATCCCCGAAGGCGCCTACGTGAACTCCGTGAAGGAGGATCCGCAGACGAAAGGAATGCTCTACGCCGCCACCGAGCTGCGCGTTTACGTTTCCTTCAACGACGGCGCCCTGTGGCAACCGCTCCAGAACAACATGCCCGTGACCTCCATCCGCGACATCCTGGTGCACGGCGACGACCTCGCCATCGCCACTCACGGCCGCGGCTTCTGGGTCATGGACCAGATGAGCGCGCTCCGCCAGATCGCCACCCAGGGTCCCGAGATCTCCGCCGCCAACGCGTACCTCTTCAAGCCCGGCGAGACCTACGCCATCCGCGCCGGCGGCATGAACGGCACGCCCATGCCGCACGATGAGCCGCAACTACAGAATCCGCCCGCCGGCGTGGTGGTTTACTACTGGCTGAAGAACGCGCCGTCGAAACCGCTCAAGATCGAAGTGGTGGATGCCGGCGGCGCCGTCCGCGCCTGCGCCGCCAGCGACACGCCGGCGCGCCCGCCCGACACCGGAACGCTGAACGTCGAAGCCATCTGGATGCAGCCCGCGCAGCCCCCGTCCGCCGCCGCCGGCATGCACCGTTTCGCCCTCGGCGGAGGCGGCGGCCGCGGTTTCGGCGGCTTCGGACGCGGCGCCGCGGCGCCCGTAGTGGATGCCTGCAACCCCGCCGGCTCCGCCCCCGTGACAGCAGCTGCCGATGCCGGCCGCGGAGGTGCGGCCGGAGGTCGCGGCGGCCGCGGAGGTGGAGGAGGCGGCGGTGGCCGCGGCGGCGTTCCCGGACTCCAGCCGGGTCAATACACCGTGCGCCTCTCTGTCGACGGCCAGATCCTGACCCAGGCTGTGACGGTCAAGCCAGACCCCCGCGGAGTGCCGAGCGGCGCCACCGAGGGCGGCGGCGGCGACGGCAAGTGAAGGGCTCAGGAGTCTCTCACTGCGGCGCGGGGTATCGCAGACGATACAGCAGGTAGCCCGCAGCCGCCAGCAATAGGGGCGAGGAGTAGAAACCGGGCATGGGATGCGGCGACGGCACCGAGAAGAGGCTGTGTCCCGCGATCGTTCCGGCGACGTGGCCGAGGCCGTTGAAAATCATGAGCACAGCGAATCCGTAGCCGAGCGGGCGCATCCAGCGGTCTCCCCGATAGACGAATCGCGCCAGCAGCAGCAGGATGCAGCAGGCCCCGAACAGGCCGGCGAACCACGCCGCGAATCCGAAGGTCGGCAACGGCGCCCACGGCAATCGCTCGCGGAACGCGCGCACCGTCGGATTGTAAACGGAGAGGAATCCGGTGAGGGCCTCGTCGCAGGCGTGTACCGCGAGCGCCAGGCAGAGCATCACCCAGGCGCGTCCGAGTTTCGGATCGCCGGCATAGCTCGGCGCAGGTTGGCATATTTCAGACGTCATCGTCTGATAAAACAGAAGCCTATCACATGTTGCGGGCGGCTTGGTTAGGTTAACTAAATTCTCAAATACGGCCGGGCGTGGGAGTGAAGGGTGAGAATCGCCAGCCGCAACTACGCTACGATCTTCCAATGAGCACTCGGAAAACGATTCGCAATCTCGCACTGTGTGCTGTTCTGGCGGGTGCCCTTCTCGCCGCCTCCATCGGACCCGCGCGCGGGACATTGGTGATCGTAGGGGGCGGGCAGCTCGGGCCGGAGATCGTCAACCGGTTCATCGAGCTGGCAGGCGGACCCGACGCGCCGATGGTCTTCATCCCCACGGCGGAAGACGGGGAACCGAAGGCCAAGGCCGAAACCACGTTTCTCGCCAAGGCCGGCGTGAAGAACGTGGTGATTCTGCACACGCGCGATCCGAAGGTCGCCGACAGCGAAGAGTTCGTAGCGCCGCTACTGGCGGCGCGCGGGGTATGGTTCGAAGGCGGGCGGCAGTGGCGGCTGGCTGACGCTTATCTGAACACGCGCGTCGAGAAGGAACTTTTCCGGTTGTTGGAACGCGGCGGCGTGGTCGGCGGCAGCTCGGCGGGGGCGACGATTCAGGGGTCGTACCTGGTCCGCGGCGCGGTGGAGGGGAATACCGTCATGATGTCGCCGGGACACGAGCAGGGTTTGGCGTTCCTGCGCGAGTCCGCCATCGACCAGCACGTGCTCACCCGGCACCGCGAGGACGACCTGAACCAGGTGATTGAGCGCTTCCCTGCCCTGCTCGGCATCGGGATCGACGAGAGCACCGCGATCGTGGTGCAAGGCAACCAGTTCGAAGTTATCGGCAAGAGCAAGGTGCTGATTCACGATGCGCACTACCAGCCGCAGGCCGACGGCAAGCGCTACTACGTGCTTTCGGCGGGGGACCGGTTCGACCTGGAGCAGCGCCGGAAGATCAACCCCTGAACACCGCGGCGAGCGCTCCGGCGATACCCGCGACGCAGAGCCATGCGAAGAGGTCGCCGGTTCGGGAATAGAGGGTGCGGATGCCGCCGGCCGGCACCTGAACAATCAGTGTGCCGTCTCCGGGTGCGAGGAAATCCGTCATGCCCAGGACGCGGCCCCACGGATCGAATGCGCCGGAGATTCCCGAGGCGGCGGCCCGGATGAGGCCCACGCCGTTCTCGATTGCGCGAAAGGCGTGCATCCGGAAATGCAGATCCTTGATGTCTTTCCAATCGTTGGCCGGCAGGATCAGCAGATCGGCGTCGGATTGTCCGGCCTGACGAGTGAATTCGGGGAAATCGGCGTCGTAACAGATCGCGCCCGCGAGGCGCCCCAGCGTGGTAGGAACAACCGGCACACGGCCGTCCCCCGGCCACATGATGCCTGCCTCCCAGCCCGGCACGGCGTGGCTCTTGCGATAGGAGACGACGCTCCGGCCGCCGGGATCGATCAGAACGAGCTTGTTTTCAAACGGAAGCTTGTCGCCCGCGTGGATCGTGCCCATCCCCATCGCTAAAAAGACGCGCTCGTCCACCGCGACCCGCCGGGCGCGTTCCAGAAAGTGCGGTTCGTCTTCCGCGAAGACCAGCAGATTCTGCTCCGGCCACACGACGAGGCGGGCGCCCGCGCGCGCTTCGCGGCGGCTGCCGTCGAGGAACCAGTCGTGAAGGCGGCAGAGCTTTCCGGCAACTGCGTCTCTCCGGCCGGGCGGGACGGCGCCCTCGGTAATGCGGGTGATCTCGCCCGGCGCGAACAGACCCGCCGGACGATTCAGGGCGGCCACGCGAACGGCATGCAGCCCTGCCGGAGCCCTCGAAACGCGAAGGGCGCCAGCCAGGTGAATCGCGGAGAGCACAACGGCACAGACGGTCACCGGGACTAGTACGGCAGTCCAGTTGGCGCGGAACCTCCAGGCGAACTCCATGGTGGACGCGGCCCACGCGATGAGGAACGAGATGCCCCAGATGCCGGCATAGGCCGCAACCTGCATCAGCGGATAATCGCCGAACTGCGTGTAGGCGATGGAGCCCCAGGTGGCTCCGGTGGTGAGGCGCGCGCGCAGAAACTCGACCGCCACCCAGGCGGCGGGAAAGACCAGGGCCGCGGAGAGGCCGCCAGTCTTCGGCAGGGCAACGCGGTCGAGCGCGAACGGGAGAGTCATCGTGGCAGCCATCAGGGCGACAAGGGCGAAATACGCAGGACCACGCACAGGCATGATGCCACGCTGCTCGAGCGCCAGGACCGCCAACCATACAAGCCACACCGACCCCGCGCCCGAAAACGCGGGCATTGAGCGAGAGGCGTGCAGAACCAGCGCCAGGCCGAACCATGCGAGCGGCGGAAGCGGAAGCCGCGCGGCGAATGCGCACATCGCGGCGCCGGGAAGCAGGAAGGAAAGCGTGCGGATATCCAACATGGCTGTCACAATAGTAGGTCCGCGGGCGAGCTTCTCCGATGGCAGCGCACGACAATTCATTGACCCGCCGCGCCAAGGCGCAGGCCGGGCGCTGGGACGCACCCGCGCGAGACGTCCGCGTCCTGGTGCGGGGCCTGGAGCGCCTGGGCTACAACTCGAAATCGCTGCTCGCCGCAGCCGGCCTCGACTCCGCCGGCCTGGACGATCCGGACGCCATCGTGCCCTGCGAAGGAGTCGGATCGATGCTGGCACAAGCGCAGCAGGAGCGCTTCACTCCCAACCTGGGCCTGGAGCTCGCGAAACTGACGACGCTCGGCGCATACCCGCTTCTGGATTACCTGGTGCTCACTTCGGACACGGTAGGAGCCGGGGTGCGGCAGCTGGAGCGCTACTTCCGGATCGCCGGCAACCCGGTGACCCTCTCGATCCACGCCGGCCGCGACCCAATCGCCGTCGAGATGACGGAGGCGGGCGCGCCGTTCAGCGTCGAGTACATCGCCGCCCTGATGGTCTTGCATTTTCGCGCCGAAACCGGCGGCAAGTTCACGGCGGCAGGCATCGCCTTCCGGCACAAGCCGGACGACGCGGGCGCATTCGAACGTGCGCTCGGTTGTCCGGTGCGGGCGCCGGGCCCTTGGAACGGCCTCCTGCTCCCGCCGGATTCCTGGCGGCTGCCGCTCGGGCGGCGCGATCCGGTTTTGCGGGAATTCCTGGAAGACCAGGCCGAAAAGGTGCTCGCGCGCCTGCCGGCACAGACCGGCATAGCGGCTGACGTGCAACGCGCGCTGGCGTCGCGGGTCGGCGGCCCGGACACGCGAATCGCCGCGGTGGCCCGCCAGCTTGCAATCTCGGTGCGGACTCTGCAGCGGCGCCTTGCGGCAGAGGGCGTCTCCTACCAGGATTTGCTGGACGGCGCGCGTAAGGAAGCAGCCGGGCAGTACCTGTGCAATTCGACGCTGGCGATCTGCGAGATCGCATACCTGCTGGGATATTCGGAGCCCGCGCCATTTCACCGCGCCTTCAAGCGCTGGTATGGCGTCACGCCTGACGCTTTTCGCCGGAAGCCGTAGGCTTCACTGCGCACTCCAATAGCCGGCGCGTGTGCGCACCACAAGCTCCGGGCGGTCCTTCACTTCGATCCGGATCGCGTGATACAGGCCGGGCTCGCCGCGCGGCGGCTGAAAGCTGACGATGTACTGGCGGTGCACCTCGCCCCCGATGGCCTGCACCGCTTCCTCGAGGCCGTCCTTGCGCAGAAAGCCGAGCGCGCGTCCGCCGGTGGCACGGGTCAGTTCGCCCGCGGCGTTGCCCTGCATATCGTGCTTCAGCTCGGTGAACGCGCTCAGCAGGCTGCCTGGCGGCAGGTCGGGCGGCTCGCCGGCTTTCGGCCGCGACGTGAACGCGCTGAGGAACGGCGAGTAGGTGAGCCAGTAGATCAGGACGTTCTGCCGCTCGGCGGCCTGAACGATCTCGGACAGCTTCAACTTGCTCGAACGATCGTGTTTCTCGGCGATGACCAACAGCACGCGCCGGTTCTCGCCCGGCCGGCGCGCGAACTGCCGCATGGCCTCCTGGATCGCGTCGAGCGTGGCCACTCCATTGCCCTGGGCGTGGACGCTGCGCAGCGCCGACGCGAGCTTGTCCGGATCTGCGGTGAAATCGCGCCGCAGGCGCGCTTCGTCGCTGTAGGTGATGAGCGCCGTCTCGCCGCGATGGCCCGCGACTACATAACTGAACAGCACGCCGAGGCCGCCGAGCTTGTCCAGAATCGCGGACGAATTGGAGGTGGCCTGCAAGAGCACGATCAGCGACAGCGGGTTGAAGGCTTCTTCGACCTGTAGCGGCTGCGGCACATTGTTGTCGAACAAGGTCAGGTCGGCGGCGCGCAGGCCGTCCACGAATTTGCCGTCCGCTGTGGTGACGGTAGTGGGCGCAAGCACCAGGGTCGAGGTGGTTTTGAACTGCGCGCAGCCTGCGGAGACAGTCAGCAGAAACAGGATGCTAGCGCGCATGGCCGCACTATTGTTGCAATTTTCGTGCCCCTCAGCGCGATTGGCGCGACGCCTCGGCGCGCAGCCGCCGTTTGCGCGCCCAATCGGGCTTGTTCTCCTGGCGGGCGCGGCCGAGCGCGAGCGCGTCGGCGGGAACGGTGTCGGTGATCACGCTGCCGGCGGCGGTGTAGGCGCCATCGCCGATTTCGAGCGGAGCGACCAGGGTCGAGTTGCTGCCGACGAACGCGTTGGCGCCGATCCGCGTGTGGTGTTTTTGCGCGCCGTCGTAGTTACAGGTGATGGTGCCGGCGCCGATGTTGACCCGTTCTCCGATTTCGGAGTCGCCTAGGTAGGCCAGATGATTCGCCTTGGCGCCCGCGCCCATACGGGTCTTTTTCAGCTCCACAAAATTACCGATGTGCGCTCCGGCGGCAACGTGATTCCCGGGACGCAGGCGCGCGTACGGCCCGACGATGGCGCCGTTCTCCACGTTCGATTCGGTCACCATGGTGAATGCGCCGATCTCCACCTGGTCGGCGAGCGTGGAATTCTGAACGATCGAGCACGCGCCCACCGTGCAGCTCTCACCGATCTTCGTGTGGCCGAGGATTTGCGCGAACGGCCCTACGATGCTGTCCATGCCGATCTCGACGCCTGAGTCCACCGTGATGGTCTCGGGCTTGATCAGGGTAACCCCGGAGGCCATGAGCGCGGACCGCTTGCGTTCGCGGAGGATGGCGTCCACCTCGGCAAGCTGCGCGCGGTCGTTAATACCCAGGGCTTCGGCGGCATCATCGATCTGCATGGCTTCGACGGTATGGCCGGCGCGCGTGAGGATGGCCGGCATGTCGGTGAGGTAGATCTCCCCGGAGGCGGGATTGGGTTGGATCTCGCCCACA
>Ga0335080_10007758_pt1 | contig 11152 bp, 7 predicted proteins | sample Lox_Sample_34_FD_206720 | JGI IMG/M metagenome (GOLD analysis project Ga0335080, IMG submission 206720) | Soil microbial communities from Loxahatchee National Wildlife Refuge, Florida, United States - Lox_Sample_3.4 | ecosystem: Environmental > Terrestrial > Soil > Wetlands | place: USA: Florida...
TCTTTCGAAGGAGTCATTATGTCAACGCTAGCTCAAATCGCCGCCAACCAGGCCAACGCTCAAAAGTCCACGGGCCCGCGCACCCCTGAAGGCAAGGAAGCCTCCCGCTTCAACGCTCTCAAGCACGGACTCGACGCTGCATCCGTCGTCATCCCCGGCGAAGACGCCGCCGCCTACGACGCCCTTGCCGCCCGTTACCAGGCGGAACTCCGTCCCCAAACCAGCGTCGAGCAGTTCCACCTCGATACCCTGATTCGCTCCGACTGGCAGCGCCGCCGCCTCCAGCGCACCGAGGCTAAGCTTTACCGCGCCCTGCTCGCCGAAGGCGCCAGCCCCGAAGACCTCGACGTCGCCATCCTCCGTGACTCCCCCACCGCTAAGCTCCTGCGCCGCGTCTTCTCCCAGATCGCCTCGCTCGATCGCGCCTATCATCGCGCGTTCAGCGAACTCCGCCGCATCCATCTCGAACGCGTGGCATACCAAAGAGAACTCGCCCAGTACCGCCGCGCCACGGAAATCCGCTCTTCCCCCTCCGATTTGGGTTCGTTCCAGGAAACTCCCGCTCCACGGGCCGAGTCCGCGGCCCCGGGATCCTCTGCCCCCTCTGCGATCTCGGTTCCTGGCCTTACTTGACAGATTTTCTCCGCGTTTCTCAGCGTCTCGGCGTCTCTGCGGTGAAAAGGACGCCCCCTATGAACCTAGCCGAGCCTTCAGGAAGCGACCCGTGTGCGACGCCCGGCACGCCGCGATCTGCTCCGGCGTCCCCGTCGCCACCAGCTCGCCGCCGGCATGCCCGCCCTCGGGCCCGAGGTCGATCACGTGGTCCGCGGTCTTGATCACATCCAGATGATGCTCGATCACCAGCACCGTGTGCCCCGCATCCACCAGCCGGTTCAGGCACTCCAGCAGGCGCTCTACGTCCGCCAGGTGCAGGCCCGTCGTCGGCTCGTCCAGAATGTACACCGTGTGCTTCGAGCGCTGCAGTTTCGAAAGCTCGGCCGCGATCTTGATGCGCTGCGCCTCTCCGCCGGAAAGCGTCGTGGCCGATTGTCCCAGCGTCAGGTATCCGAGCCCGAGGTCCGCCAGCACCTCGATCTTGTTGCTCACCGTGGGCTCCGCCGCGAAGAACGTCACGCCCTCCTCCACGGACATGTTCAGCACGTCCGTGATGGTCTTGCCGCGCAGCGCCACCTCCAGCGTCTCGCTCCCGAAGCGCGCTCCCTTGCACACGCCGCACGTCACTTCCACGTCCGGCATGAAATAGAGCTGCGTCGTGATCACGCCCTCGCCCTGGCACTCCTCGCACCGGCCGCCCTTCACGTTGAAGCTGAACCGGCCCGATTTGTACCCGCGCTCGACGGAAAGGGGCGCGCGCGCGAACAGCTCGCGGATCGTGTCGTAGAACCCGATGTACGTCGCCGGGTTCGAACGGCTGTTGCGCCCGATCGGCGATTGATCGATGTTCACCACCTTCGCCACATGCTCGGCGCCCTCCAGGCGATCGTGGTCGCCGGGCAGCGTGCGCGTGTCCACCATCCGCTTCCACAGCGCCTTGTACAGAATCTCGTTGATCAGCGTGCTCTTGCCCGAGCCCGATGCGCCCGTGATCGCCACCAGCTTGCCCAGCGGGAAGCTCACGTCCACGCCTTTCAGGTTGTTCTCGCGCGCGCCGCGGACCGTCAGCGCCTTGCCGTTGCCCTTCCGCCGCCGCGCCGGCGTCGCGATCGAGCGTCTGCCGGAAAAGTACTGCCCGGTCGGCGACGCCTTCGAGGCCATCACGTCCTCGAGCCTTCCCTGCGCCACGACCTCGCCGCCGTGCACCCCCGGTCCCGGCCCCATCTCCACAACGTGGTCCGCCGCGCGGATCGTGTCTTCGTCGTGCTCCACCACGATTACCGTGTTGCCGATATCGCGCAGGCTCTCCAGCGTCGCGATCATCTTCACGTTGTCCTTGGGGTGCAGCCCGATGCTCGGCTCGTCCAGCACGTACAACATGCCCATCAGCCCCGACCCGATCTGCGTCGAAAGCCGGATGCGCTGCGATTCGCCGCCGGAAAGCGTCCCCGAGCGCCGGTTCAGGTTCAGGTAATCCAGCCCGATGCCCAGCAGCAGCTTCAGGCGCCCCCGGATCTCGTTGAGCACCTGCCGTCCCGCATCGCTGCCCCGCCCCGTCGGTTTCAGCGTTCCCAGAAAGCTGAACAGCTCGTCGAAGTGCAGATTTCCGATATCGTGAATCGTCTTGCCCGCGATGGTGAACCGCAGCCGCGTGGCGCGCAGCCGCGCCCCCTTGCAGTCCGGGCACGTGCGCTCCACCATCACTTTGTCGAGCCACGCCTCCATCCCCGAGCTGGCCTCGCCGCGCTGCCGGTACCGCCGGTAGTGCCTCTCGATGCGCCGCGCAATGCCGTGGAAGCCCACCTCGTGCCCCTCGAATTCGTCGCGCTTCACCTTGGCTTCCGGCGGCACGGAAGTCGCCAGCTTCTTTCCCTCCAGGCCGAAGAGAATCGTGTGCCGCGCGGTCTCCGGCAGCTTCTCCCACGGAATATCGAGCGAAAACTTCAGCGCCTTCGACAGGCTGTACATGATGCGCCCGTCCCAGGTGTCCGGGTTGTACTTGTACGCCTCCTTCACGAAGCAGCCGCCGCGGATGCTGCGCTTCGGGTCCGGCACCAGCAGCTCGGGATGCGTGATCTTGTGGATCCCAAGCCCTCCGCACGTCCGGCAAGCGCTCTCCGGGTTGTTGAACATGAAGTACTCGGGCTCGATCCCGCCGTACACGAAATGGTGCTTGGCGCTGCACGCGCCCGCATGGAAGCGCGCCGTCTCCTGCTTGTTCGCGCCCTTCAGCACCTCGATGCGCATCAGGCCGTCGCCCACCAGCAGCGTCGCGGCGATCCCGGCCTTGATGGCCTTTTCGTGCGCCGGCCCAACCACGAACCGGTCCACCACCGCGTCCATGTCGCGAACATCGTCTTCGTCGAGCGCGAGCTGCTCCGAAAGATCGATCCGCTTGCCGTCGATCACCATCTGCCGGCAGCCCTTCTTGCGCACCTCCGTGAACACGAAGTCCAGCTCCTCGCCGTAGACCTTGAACACCGGCGCGCGCATCTCGACCTCGGCGCCCGCCGGCAGCGAGAGAATCGCTTCCAGAATCTGGTTCGGCGTCCGGCTGGGCACCGGCTCGCCCGTGCGCGGGCAGTGCGGCTCGGCGATGGTCGCGAACAGCAGGTTCAGGTAACTCGCGATGTCCGTCATGGTGCCGACGGTCGACCGCGGATTGCTCCCGGTCGTCTTCTGCTCGATCGAGATCACCGGCGAAAGCCCGAAGACGAAATCCACGTCCGGCTTCGCCACCTGCGAGACGAACCGCTTGGCGTAGCTCGAAAGCGATTCCAGGTAACGCCGCTGCCCTTCCGCGTAGATGGTGTCGAACGCCAGGCTGGATTTGCCCGACCCGGAAAGACCCGTGACCACGATTAGCTTGTCGCGCGGCAGCTCCAGCGAGACGTTCTTCAGGTTGTGCACGCGCGCGCCCTGGATCGCGATCGTCGTTCGCGGTGCGGGCCGGGGCGTGGCCGCGGCTCCTCTACCACTCATCCGGCGGCGCCTCCTTGGTCGCGTAGAAGAAGGCCAGTTCCTCCACGCTCACGTTGCTCTTCTTCGTCAGTTGCACCGGCAGCCCCGACTTGCCGATCAATCCGCGGTCGGCGAGATACTCGCACACGTGAGTCACGCCGCCGATCCCGAAATTCCGCCGGAAGTGATCGTCGATTTCCGTTGCCGAGCGCGCCTCGCCCACTTCGCGCAGATGTTCCAGCACCGGCCCGAACAGATCCGCTGTCCGTTCCTCCAGGTAGCGGTCCATCGCGTCCAGCGCCGCCTGCACGTTCTTCGCGGTCTTCCTGGTATTCAGCAGGTCCGAGTAGACGATTCGGAAGAAGGCCGGGTTCAGCTTCATCGCCTGCGGAATCACTTCGCGATCGGCCAGCTGCCTCGCGCTCAGCACCTCGACCTTCGCCAGCGGCGTCGCGGCATACAGGATCCACAGCGCCGTGTATTCCAGATCGCCGCGCGTGCGCAGCCATTTGTGTGCCTTGTAAAGCGGAGGCAGCGCCGCGCCTCCCGCGTTCAGAAGCTGGATCTGAATATCGCGCTCCCCGATGGTGTGCAACTGCCCGCAAAGCGCGTGGATGGTTTCGTCGTGCGTATAAAGAAGGCGCCCCTTGGCCAGAAACGAATGCGCAAATCCGTTGCGGATCGATCCTTCCACCGTCTTGCGGAATTCCGTCCGCGGCATCATCAGCGCGTGGACGTTGATCCCCTCGGCGAACAGTGCCAGCCCATCGTCGGCGGGCTTCTTTTCATCCACGGTCACCAGCACCAGGTCGATATCGGATTTGTCCCAGACGGTGTCGTGCGACAGGCTGCCGCAAAGGATCGCCGCCAGGATAGACCGATCGCGCTTCACCCCCGCAATCAGCCCCTCCAGCGCCCGTTCAAACCTCTGATGCGCCGCGCTCGACAATCCGGAATTCCTTCCAACGAATATACGCTATTCGGCCCCGCGGCGGACCGGCGCCATTCTCGGCCTGAGCGTTTCGCCGGACGGCAAGAGCCTGGCGTTCACCCGATGCGCGCGTCGAGCTCCGTGCGCAGCGTATTGTAGCGCTCGATCGCGTCGCGGCCGATCTTCTGGTCGGTAGCGCTCGTCAGCGTGTACAGGTATTGGATGTGCGTCTTCGGGCCGTTCACCATGGTTTTCCGTATGCTAGCACGCCCGTCGCACAGGCACCCGGAAGACTCGAACCTAACCGTTCCCCCGGTCGATTCGTCTAGGAGAGTAGTGCTGCCCCGGCGGCAGGAACCCCGATGCCGCATCGCATCAACAGCCTCTCTCTCCTCGAGTCGCTCTGGAAGGACGCGCTCTACGGCGTCCGCGCCCTCGGCAAGACGCCCGGCTTCACGCTCGTGGCCCTGCTCTCCCTCGCCCTCGGCATCGGCGCGACCACGGCCATCTTCAGCGCCGTCTACGGCATCCTCGTCTCGCCTTATCCCTACGCCCGCCCCGGCGAAATCTGGGCCCCGCTCATCCGCGACCTCAAGCACCCGCAGATGACCGGCTTCTCCATGCACCAGATGCGCGACTACGTCGAGCTGAAGCAGATCCCCGCGTTCTCCGGGACGATGGCTACCCTTCCCGAAATCCGCCTCCTCACCGGAGATCGCGCCCCCGAAAGCTTCCGCGCCGTTTCCGTCACCGCCAACGCCTTCCGGTTCCTCGGTGTCCCGCCGGTTCTGGGCCGCACCATCCAGCCCTCCGATATCAAGCCCGATGGCCAGCCCGAGCCCGTCATCGTCCTCACCTTCAAAGCCTGGCAGCGCCTCTTCGACGGCAGCCCCGCCTGCCTCGGCAGAACGCTTCTGCTCAACGACCAGCCCTTCTCCGTCGTCGGCGTCATGCCTTCGCGCTTCGGCTGGTGGACCGACGACGGCGGCTGGATCCCGCTCCCCGAAGACGCCCGCGACCGCCGCATGGTAGCCGCCATCGCCCGCCTCAAGCCCGGTGTCACCCCGCAGGTCGCCGAAGCCCAGCTCCACACGCTCCACCTCCGCCTGGCCAAGGATCGCCCCGACGATTTCCCCAAGTCCGGTTTCACCACCTCGCTGCAGAACTACCTCAACATCACCGCCGTCTCCGACGGCATGAAGTCCAGCATCCGGACGCTCTTCGGCGCGGTGGGCTTCCTACTGCTCATCGCCTGCGCCAACGTCGCCAATCTCCAGCTGGCGCGGGGCGCCGCCCGCGCCCACGAAATCGCCGTCCGCATGTCCATCGGCGCCGCCCGCTCGCGCATCGTCCGCCAGCTCCTCACCGAAAGCATCGTGCTTTCCGCCGCCGGCGGCATCGCCGGCGTCCTGTTCGGATACGGCATCACGCGCGCCATCGTCCTGCTCATTCCCCCGGACTACCTCCCCAACGAAGCCCGGATCACCGTCAATACCTACGTTCTCCTCTTCTCCGCCTGCGTCTCCGTCGCCACCGGCATCCTCTTCGGCCTCGCCCCCGCGCTCCGATGCTCTCGCCCCGACCTCGTGGACGCCCTCAAAGACTCCGGCCGCACCGCCTCTGGAGCAGCCGGCGGACGCACCCGCCGCGCTCTGGTCGTCGCCGAAATCGCGCTCTCTGTCGTGCTCCTCATGGGCGCCAGCCTGACCATCCGCGGATTCCAGCGGCTCCTGTCCGTCGAAACCGGCTTTCACACGGACAAGGTCCTCATGGTCGCCGTCCAGGCCGCGCCCAAACGATACCCCACTTACGAACAGCGGATCGCCCTCGCCGAGCGCGTGCTGGACGCCGCCGCCGATCTGCCGGGCGTCCAGTCCGCGGCCATCGGCAACGGCGGCCTCCCCTTCGGCGGACCGCGCTCCACCTACACCATCGCAGGCCAGCCGCGCGAAGAGTCGCGGAATCTCCAGCTCGGCCTGATCAGCGCCGGCTATCCCCAGACCATGGGCGTCCCGCTCCGCGCCGGACGCGTTATGACCCGCTCCGAAATCGCCCATGCCACGCCCGTCGCTCTCATCAATGAATCCGCGGCGAAGCTCTGGCCCGCCGGCGCCGACCCCATCGGCGCGCGTGTCCACATCGACCTGCTCGATAAACCGGGCGGCGTTCTTCTCCCTCCCAAATCCGCAACATCCGAAGTCACCGTAATCGGCATCGTCGCTGACACGCGAAACGCCGGCCTCCGCAACCCGCCCGCTCCGGCAGCCTACCTCCCCTACACCCTGCTTGCTCCTACCGGCCGCACGCTCGCGCTTCGTACTTACGGCGACCCGAAGCTCCTCCTCAACGCGCTCCGCGCCCGCATCCGCGACATCGACAAGGACCAGCCGCTCAGTTTTCCCATCACTCTCGAAGAGATTCTCGGATACGAATCCGTCCAGCCCCGCTTCAACACCGCGCTGTTCACGTTCTTCGGCGTGCTCGGACTCGCGCTCGCCGCCGTGGGCATCTTCAGCATGCTCTCCTACAGCGTCGCGCGGCGCACCCATGAGATCGGCATTCGCGTAGCCCTCGGCGCGGGTCGCGCCGATGTGCTGCACCTGGTTCTCTCGATGGGCGGCAGGCTCGTCCTCGCGGGCCTGGCAATCGGCCTCGCCGGGACCTTCGCGCTCGCCCGTCTCCTGCGCAGCCAGGTCTTCGACGTTCCCCCGACCGACGCCGCCGCCCTCGCCGGCGCTGTCCTCCTGCTCAGCGCCGCCGCCCTTCTCGCCTGCATCGTCCCCGCGCGCCGCGCCGCCCGTCTGGACCCCATGTCCGCCCTCCGCCACGAGTGAATTTTCTCTCCGCGTTTAAGCTCACCCGCCCCCCGTAGTAGAATCGTGTAAGCGCTTTCCCACTTCTCAGGAGGACTTCTTCTTTTGCCATCTCCCGACGTCATCATCATCGGCGGCGGCATCGTCGGCTCCAGCATCGCCTACCACCTCGCCGAATCTGGCCGCGCCAACGTCCTCATCCTCGAGCGCGAATCCCACCAGGGCAAAGGATCCACCGGCAAATCCATGGGCGGCGTCCGCGCCCAGTTCTCCACCCCCGAATCCATCAAGATGTCTCTTTACTCCATCCCCTTCTTCAACTCCTTCGAAGAAGTCATGGGACACCCCTCCGGATACCGTGCGCAGGGCTACCTCTTCGTCGCCACCCAGCAGCGCCACCTCGATTACCTCTGCCAGAACTACAACCGGCAGGTCGCCGCGGGCCTCAAGACCGTCCAGCTGTTGAAGCCTGCCGACGTCGCCCGCATCGCTCCCGAAATCCGCCACGACGACATTCTCGGCGGCGCCTTCTGCTCCACCGACGGATTCGTCGACCCCCACAGCGTCATGACCGGCTTCGCCCAGCGCGCCTTCGACCGCGGCGTCCGCATCCTCCGCGACACCGAAGTCACCTCCATCCTCACCGACGCTCAAGGGGTCGCCGGCGTCGTCACCACCGCCGGCACGTTCTCCTCCCGCACCGTCGTCAATGCCGCCGGCGCCTGGGCCGGCAACGTCGCCCGCCTTGCCGGCATCGACCTTCCCGTCGAACCGCTTCGACGCATGCTCGTTCCCACCGAGCCCTTCGACAAGGTCGCCCATACCTCGCCCATGGTCGTCGATCTCACCACCGGCTTTCACTACCGGCCCGAAGGCCGCGGCATTCTCATGGCCTGGAACGACCCCACCGAGACTCCCGGCTTCAAGCTCAATTTCGATCCCGCGTTTATCGAGAAGATTCTCACCCGCGGCGTGGACCGCCTCCCCTGCCTCGAGGAAGCCGAAGTCAACCCCAAGCGCTCCTGGGCCGGGCTCTACGAAATGACCCCGGACCACCACCCGGTCCTCGGCCCCGTGCCATCGCTGCCCGGCTTCTTCCTCGCCAACGGATTCAGCGGCCACGGCGTCATGCACTCCCCCGCCACCGGCCGCATCACCGCCGACCTCATCCTGAAAGGAGCCACCGACCTGATCGATGCCTCGCTCCTCTCCATCGATCGCTTCGCCTCCGGCCGCTTGCTCCACGAAACCGCCGTCTTATAAACTCGCCTTCGATGCCCCTCACCGGCGACGCGGCAAGCGGTTCTAGCCCGCGCGCCGCATTCACTTGCTCCACTGCTCGCCGGCGAATTTCAGGTACTGCTCCCAATCGTACGCGGTCACGTCGTGTTTGCCCTCGCGGATGTGATACCGCACGTTCTCCCCCACAGGCTGGTGCACGGCCGGCATTTCGGTGGCGCCAATGCCCTTCCGCCCGAACAGCGCCCACACCTTCGAGGCCTCCGCGGCGCCCAGAAACTCGCCCTTGGGATCGCTCCAGCGGTCCTCCTCCGCGCTCGCCACGTAGAGACCGCGCGGGGCGATCAGCGACAGCAGCATGTGCGAATCGAACGGCATCGACTCTTCGTTGCCGTTATATTTCCGGAAGTTGCCGTCGAACCAGTGGGGGAAGCGGTTGTTGAGATCTGCTGTGCGCTCTCCGAACAGGCGCCGGCTGATGGCCGCCCCGCCTTCGCCGCTCTCATTGGAGATCACCAGCGAAAAGCGCGTGTCCATCGCCCCGGCCCACAGCGCGGCCTTCCCCAGACGGGAGTGGCCGAACACGGCGACGCGCCTGGCATCGACATCGTGGTCGCGCTCCAGGTAGTCCATCGCACAGCTCAGCCCCCATGCCCAGGCAGCGATCGCGGCCCACTCGTCCGCCGCCGGCGCGGACTGGCCCGTCCGGAAGTACGACGGCCGCACCCCGTAGATCATCCCGCCATCGAAATCGGGCTCGATATCGTCGTAGTAGGCCACGGCCAGTCCGTATCCCGCTTCCAGAATCTTCTCCACCTGCCACTGTTGCGCTTGCGATGCCCGCGTGCCCTCCGCTGCCGTTCGTTTTACCCAGGCTTTGGTAGAGGGATCGCGCATCCACACCTCCGCCAGCGGCACGCCGGGATCGTTGGCTACGGTGTGAATGCCATTGAAGCTAAGTCCCAGGAACACCGGCGCGGCGCTCTTTATGCGGACCGGCAGATATACCAGGAGATTCATTCGCGGCGCGGTCCGGTCGCCGAGGTACAGTGTGACCAGCTTGCGAACCGCCTTCCCGCCCAGGGCATCTCGCGCAACGGAAACCACTTCGAAGTTGGGCTTTGCCGGCCGGGCCGGGCTGCGGCCGTAGACCAGCGTCTCGTACATCGCAAGAATTTCCGGGCGTCGCCGGCCGGTCCATGTTGCGGCATCCTTGACCGGCTCTCCTTCCTTGAGAAGCAGCGGGTCGGGCAGTGAGTATCGCGGAACCTTGGATTCGTCGTAGTTGGCCTGCGAGCTCTGTGCGGCCAGCGAGGCGGCCGCCACCAGGTAGACCAAGAGTCGGCACATAGAAAATGCTCCGTACCGATTGTAAGCGGGATCGAGGGACGCGGGCGCACGCGGTGCAAAGGAGCGATGCGCCCGCCGTCGTAACGGGGATTGGCGATTAAGGCGCACCGAACGCGAAAAAGGTTACTGCTTTCCCAAATTGCTTCCCGCGGTGATACCCTCCCGCGTTATCTTTCGGTCTGCAGGAAATTACTGTCACACGAGTACTATCGTTTGGCAAATTGATCCCTCCGACCATAGCTCTTAGAATCAGTTTTTCGGCGATGGGCGGCGTGTCGCGCAGCGCCGGTCAGGAGGCTTGTCGGATGGAATTCGAACTCGGAAGAACCTACTCCGGGTACAAGTTTCTGGACGTCGTAACGCGTTCGCGCAGCTCAGTCGTGTATCGGGTACAGAACACGCTGGCGCAGCGCATGGAGGTGCTCACCGCTTTGCCCGCCGGCGCCCGCGACGATCAGGACGCCGCCGACCGGCTGGTGCGCGAAATGCGGATCCGCGCCCGCCTCAACCATCCACAGATCGTCGCGTTTTACACCGCCATCCCCCTGGAAGGCCAGTTGGTGATGTCTACCGAGCTGTTCGAGAGCGTGACGCTGGCCGAGCGCCTCAAGCTTGGGCCGCTCCCCTGGAAGGATGCTCTGCCCGCGGTTCGCCAGGTGCTCGCCGCGGCCGGTGCCGGCCACGAACTCCAGATCGTTCACCGCGACATCACGCCACTAAATATTCTGTGCGGGAGCAACGGCACATGGAAGCTGACCAACTACTCGCTGGCCTACCAGTTGAATAGCGGTCAGAGCGAGTCCGGATCGATGGTGGGCAATCCTCACTACATCTCCCCCGAACAGGTAAAGGGATCTCAGGATCTCGACCACCGCAGCGATATCTACAGCGTCGGCGTCGTGCTTTACGAAGCGCTCTGCGGGCGTCCGCCATTCGAATCCCGAAGCCAGTTCGAGCTGATGTTGGCGCACGTGAACCAGAAGCCGGCAGCGCCGAGCACCGTCCGGGCCTCCGTGCCCCGGTTCCTGGACACGATCGTGCTCAAAGCGCTGGCCAAGGATCCGGCCGAGCGGTATGCGACGGCAGCCGAGTTCGCCGAGGTGCTGCGCGCGGCAGAAGCCGAAACCCCGGAGCCCGTGGCCGCGGTCGAGGCGACGCCGGCCCAGGTGGCCGCAGCCGAACCGCCCGCGCCCGCCGGGAACGCCGAGAAGGAGCTGGCTCCTTTCGCCGCCATGGCGCCGAA
>Ga0335080_10007759_pt1 | contig 11151 bp, 9 predicted proteins | sample Lox_Sample_34_FD_206720 | JGI IMG/M metagenome (GOLD analysis project Ga0335080, IMG submission 206720) | Soil microbial communities from Loxahatchee National Wildlife Refuge, Florida, United States - Lox_Sample_3.4 | ecosystem: Environmental > Terrestrial > Soil > Wetlands | place: USA: Florida...
CTTCATGGTAAATGGCTTATCCGCTTGGTTTTACTGAGCCAGCCCCGCAAGCCCCGGCAGCCGCCTTCGGCCGTCCCATATAATCAATCGTTGGCAGCTGGACCGGACGGTCGCCCCGCCCATTGGGCAGGGAGGAAAGTCCGAACTCCACAGAGCGGTGTGCCGGATAACGTCCGGGAGGGCCGCCCACGTCTCCAAGAGTGGGAAGGCTCGACGGAAAGTGCCACAGAAAACATACCGCCCCGCTGCCGCGGTGACTCCTTCGCTTAGACGGATAAGGCGTCAGCGCGACAGCGGGGTAAGGGTGAAAAGGTGCGGTAAGAGCGCACCGCCGGCGCAGCAATGCGCCGGGCAGGGCAAACCCCACACGGAGCAAGACCAAATAGGGAGGGAGCCTGCAGCTTCGGCTTCGGGCACGCACCGGCTCGGCGCGTCACAACCTCCGGGTAGGTCGCTAGAGCCGGGCAGCAATGCCCGGCCCAGAGGAATGACCGTCCTGCCGGAGCAATCCGGCAGACAGAATTCGGCTTACAGGTCCGGCTGCCACAACTTCCCAGGCCCCCCGTTCGCTTCCCTCAGGATGGGGATTTCGCCCGCGGGCTCTCGGCTTCGCTGACGCTCAGCGTCACGCCCGCTCAACGGCCGGTGCCCGCACCCTACTGTCCCGCTCTGAGCGGTGAGACCAGCAGCGTGCCGCTGGCTTTTTTCTTGCGGTCGGTTTTGTCGTGCTGGAAGACCAGGTCCATGGCGCCCTCGGAACTGGGCGAAGCCTCGGCGAGAACCGCGGCCAGGGCGCGGAAGGAGCGGCCAATATCATGGCTGTCCTGAAAGGCGACGGGCACGCCCTTATCAATGGCGGGAGCGGTGGCCTGGTAGTTATTGGGCAGCTTCCATAGCAGCTTGCAGGTGGTGGCCTTCTCTACATCTTCGTCGCTGAATCCGGGGATCTTCTTGTAGCGGTTCAGCACCAGGCGCACGCGGTCGCGGGCGGCGCCCTCTTCCAAAAACGGACGCATGCGGCCCGCGCTCCACAGCGACACCACGTCCGCCTGCGCCACCAGCAGCACCGCATTCGAGAGCTCGCAGAGCAGGCGCGCGGTCTGGTCCACGCGGTCCGAGCAATCCACAACGATGTAACGGAAATGCGTGACCAGAAGATCGAAAAGCCGGGCCAGTTCGGCCGCGGTGGGCGCAACCGAAAACGGCTGCTGCGGCGCCGCCAGCAGATGCAAGCCGCCCTTGCACGAGGTCAGCAGGCCTTCCAGCAGGGAAGAATCCAGCCGGTGCAAATTCTGCAGCGCGTCGTACACGCCGAAGGCCGGGCGCACGTTCATATGCAGGGCCGCGTGGCCCAGAGGCGCAAAATCCACCAGCAGCACTCCGCCGCGCGCTTCCTGCAAGGCAATGGCGGTGTTGACAGCCACGGTGGTGGCGCCGGCGCCGCCTTTGGCATTGGATACGGTAAAAATTCGGGCGCGCCCGGCGGCAGCGCGGGCCTTATTGCGGGTCGCAGAAAAGCGCCCTAGCGCCTCGGCGATGGCCTCAGGCGTGACATCCCGCTCCAGGTATTCGCCCGCCCCCGCCCGCATGGTGGCCACAATCGCGGCTGGCCGGTTCATCTCCCCCAGCGCGAACACCGCCACATCGTTGGTGTTGTGGCGGATCACTTCAATCGCGCTCAGGCCGCGGGCCTCCGCCTGCGGGTCAATATCCACCATCACCACTTCAGCGCGCACATCTTGAATCTGGCGAAGAATGGGGTCGGTTGAGTTGCTGGGCAGCCCGGGATGGCTGAATACCACCTGCGCCGTCTGGGTGCTATCCAGGCGATTGCGCAGCACCGCCAAACGCTCTTTGTCTTCCGTAAGAAGGGCTACGGCTACGCCTTGCATGATGACTTTTTTCCCGGTAACAGCATGTTATGAATGGAGGGGCATCGCGCCAAGTGACTTTGGTACCTTCGCGCGGCCTGGAGCGAGTCTTCCAAGCTTCCCCCCGAATCGCCGGCTAGCCTGTGAATGGACACCAAGCGGGATACCCGCAGCGTTCCCCAATCCGCCTACGGTGTCATCATTCTATTTAAAACCCGGCCAATTGAAAAGCTGTGATTACCGGCAAAACCCGTGCTCAGCACGGGATTTCAGGGGGAGGAAATCCACAGACTGATGTTCCAGTTAAGGCAGAACCACAGTACGCGGGTGGTACATGCCAGCATCCTGCTCATGCGTGCCCTCGTGAAGCGCTGAAATTCTTCCGAAGGCTTCTGAACCTTTGACTGCCCCGGCTGGCTCGGGCAGAAACTCATGCCCTTCGAGCTGCACCGCCACGCCGAAGGTGGTCCCACCTGCCGGCGGCAAGACTCGCACTACGCGCGCCTGGCACCGTACCGGCGTCGGCTCCGAAAGAGTTACTTCCGCCGGCATGCACAGCATCAATTCCAGGCGCTCGCCTTCGGCAACCGGCGCCTCGCTGTAGAAATAGACCCCGCGCGCACTCACGTTCTGGGCATAGCCGCAGAACTCCTGGGCATTGCCGGTGCGGCGGATGGAGACGGCAAGCTGCACTTCAAAGCGCTGCGCAGGGCGGCGCTCCACACGGATCGGCTGAGGGCTCATGGGCTGCTCCGAGGGCCTTTGCTGCCAACCGGTGGGCTCAAACTCTCCGATTGGTCCGGCCATCCGGCTGCAGGACGCCACCAAAATCGCTCCCGCACCCGGTGAATATCACCCGGTCTTCGCTCTGCCTCTATACTAAGCACGGGCCAGACTAAGCGACGACCAGGAGGTTCCCCGTTTGATTCGAAACTGCCTGCACAAACTCTACCCCAGGCCGGGCCGGGTGGGAAGATGACGAATTGGTGACGGGAACAACCCGCAGCCGATTGTAGAGTAGCTAACGTCTCAGCCTGGTCGCGCTGAAGTCCCTAATAATTCCAGGAGCAGCAACGTCGTGCCCGACTCGGGTGTTTCCAGCACTGTCGGTGGAGCTATGTCTCCGCAGTCCCCAGGTACGTCCAAAGGGGCAGGCCTGCCTGCGACCCTTCGCGCGCTGCAGCACCGCAATTTCCAGCTTTTCTTCAGCGGCCAGATGATTTCGCTCATCGGCACCTGGATGCAAAGCATCGCCGAGTCGTGGCTGGTGTACCGCCTGACCGGTTCGCCTACGCTGCTCGGTGTGGCTGGCTTCATGAGCCAGTTTCCTGTGTTTCTGGTGGCGCCTGCCGGTGGCATCGTGGCTGATCGCCGCAATCGCCAGCGCGTGGTGATTACCACTCAGGCGGCCTCCATGATTCTGGCTTTGACTCTGGCTTTGCTCACTCTCACCGGCCTGGTCCGGGTGTGGCATGTCTTCACCTTGGCCGCGCTCCTCGGCGTGGTGAACGCCTTCGATATCCCCGCCCGCCAGTCCTTCCTGGTGGATATGGTCGGCAAAGAAGACCTGATGAACGCCATCGCGCTGAACTCTTCCATGTTCAACGCTGCCCGCGTGGTGGGCCCGGCGGTGGCGGGAATCCTGGTGGCCAGAATCGGTGAGGGCTGGTGTTTCTTCGCTAATGGCGTGAGCTATATCGCGGTGATCATCGGCCTGTTGATGATGAAGGTGAACCGCCCCGGCCGGCTCGCTGCCCCCGCCTCGCCTCTGGCGCACATTATGGAAGGCTTCCGTTTCGTGCGCCGCACCGCGCCGATTCGCGCGCTCTTACTGCTCTTGGGCCTGGTCAGCCTCGTGGCCATGCCCTATACCGTGCTCATGCCCGTGTTCGCCGACCGCGTTCTGCATGGCGGCGCGCGCGGCCTGGGCATTCTGATGGGCGCCACCGGCGTGGGCGCTCTGCTCGGGGCGCTGACTCTGGCCTCGCGCACCGGTGTTCGCGGTCTGGGCCGCTGGGTGGCCGTTTCCTGCGCAGGCTTCGGCCTCAGCCTGGTGCTGTTCGCCCTCTCCCGCGTCTTCTGGCTTTCTGCCGCCCTGCTGCTGCCCGTCGGCTTCTGCATGATGCTCGAAATGTCTTCCTCGAACACGCTCATCCAGGCCATGGTTCCCGACGCGCTGCGGGGCCGTGTGATGGCGGTCTACTCCATGATGTTCATGGGCATGGCGCCCTTCGGAGCGCTGCTCGGCGGCGCCATTGCCGACCGCATCGGCGCGCCCGGCACGGTGATGATCGGCGCGCTCGCGGCCGTCGCGGGTGCGGCTTGGTTCGGTCTGCACTTGCCGAAGATTCGAGTCGAGGCGCGCCGCCTGATCGTCGCCCAGACCGCCGTCGGCGGCGAGCCCGCCCAGGAAATGACCGCGAGAATCGTGGAAGATTGAATTCAGACCAGCCGGGGGCGGCCTCCCCCCAAGGCTACAATTTCGGCAGCACAATCCCTTTCTGCGACTGATACTTGCCCTTGCGGTCGGCGTAGCTGACTTCGCAGACCTCATCCGACTGGAAGAAAATGATCTGGCACAGGCCTTCATTAGCGTAAATCCGCGCCGGCAGCGGCGTGGTGTTTGAGATCTCAAGCGTCACGAAGCCTTCCCACTCCGGCTCAAAGGGGGTGACGTTCACAATGATGCCGCAGCGGGCATAGGTGGACTTGCCTACGCAGATAGTCAGCACATCGCGGGGAATCTTGAAATATTCGACCGAGCGCGCCAGGGCAAAAGAGTTCGGCGGGACCACGCAGCACTCCGCGCTGATGCTGACGAACGAGCGCTCGTCGAATTTTTTGGGGTCCACGACCGTCGAATTCACGTTGGTAAAAATCTTGAACTCATCGGCCACACGCAGATCGTAGCCGTAGGAAGACAGGCCGTAAGAGATCACGCCCTCGCGCACCTGCTTCTCCGAGAAGGGATTGATCATGTCGTGCTCCAGGGCCATCTTGCGAATCCAGCGGTCGCTCTTCAACATGAAGCTCCTCAGGAAATTTGGTAATTGGGTAATTTTGTAATTGGGTAATTTGAGAGGCGCAGAGGATACCGGGGTTCAAATTACCAAATTACCCGATTTCCCAATTACCCAATCCTGCTGGCTGGTGCCGCCATCTTAAGGGAGGCAGCGGGCCGTTGACAATCTCGCCGTATGTCCCTTAGCATCAATCACTTGGTAGGCTGTACCGATTCCGCCGCGGGAGCCGCCTGTGATTAAGCTCGATATCATCAACGAAGTGGTCAACAAAACCGGCATCACCAAGACCAAAGCCGAAATGGCCGTGGAGACGGTTTTTGAAAGCATGAAGCGGGCGCTCAGCAAGGGCGACCGCATTGAGCTGCGCGGCTTTGGCGTGTTCAACGTGCGCCCGCGCAAGACCGGCATCGGGCGCAATCCGCGCACCGGCGCCGAGGTTTCTATTCCGCCGGGCAAGGCCGTGCGCTTCAAGCCGGGCAAGGAATTGCAGTCTATGGATTGATCCGCTGCCGGCCGGGCGCCGGCGGCGGGCGCGTCTCCCGGGCTCCGGGTGACTGCGCCTGCCACGTTCCCAGCGAGTCCTGATGTCGGAAATCATTCCTCCACTCCCCTCGGCCACTGCACCCGGGCGCCCCATTGAAGTATTTGTGCTTCGCCCGCCCCGGCGCCGCTATTGGCTTCACATTCTTCTTCTGCTGATCACGCTCTACACCACCCTGGTGGTGGGCGCGCGCATGGAGTTCAACTTTCTGCACCATCTGCCCGCCTTCTACACCGGCGATGACAGCATGGCGCTCTTTCCCGCCCTCTGGGCCATGGACCGGGCAAACCTGGCGCTCGGCATCCCCTTCGCCTTCACGCTCATGCTGATTCTGCTGGCCCACGAGATGGGCCATTATCTCTACTGCCTGCGCTACGGCGTCTCGGCAACTCTACCGTTTTTCATTCCCTTTCCTACTTTGATCGGAACGCTCGGGGCCTTCATTCGCATACGCTCGCCCATTCGCTCGCGGGCGGCGCTGTTTGATATCGGCATTGCCGGGCCGATTGCAGGATTCCTGGTCTCGGTGGTAGTGCTGTTCTTTTCTCTCGGCCTCTCGCATGCGCGAACTCCGCTGCCCGCCGATCAGAGCATCGCCGTGGGATATCCACTGATCTTTCACCTCATGCATGGCCTGATGGCCGCGGCGGGAATGCTAAGCGGCGCGGCCGCCCTGCCGCTGGATACCGTCTCTCTGCATCCCACGGCCATCGCCGCCTGGGTGGGCATGTTCGCCACCGCGCTCAATCTTCTGCCCGGCGGGCAACTGGATGGCGGGCACATTATTTTTTCTCTGGCCCCGGGCGCGCATCGCGTGGTTTCCGCCATGACCATCCTCGCCCTGCTGCCGCTGGCTTACTATCGCTGGGTAGGGTGGTTTCTGTGGGCCCTCCTGCTGGGGCTGAGCGGCCTGCGCCACCCTATCGTGCCCTTGTGGCCCGCGGTTACAGGCAAACGCCGCTGGCTGGCGCTGACTGCTTTGGCCATGCTGATTTTGACCTGGACTCCGGCGCCCATTCGCAACAGCTCAGTGCCGGAGGTGATTCGACAGGTGCGGAGCGGGCGGTAGGCGAAACCCTGCGCGAAAACTAAGCAGCTGAGAACCGGCAACCCTGAACTGAGAAGATGTCCCGGAACTACTAGAGGCACGGTGGAAAGCTAAAAGCCTACTTCCTTCCGTTCTCCCCTTCTTTGTACAGATACTTGATGGCGGGCTTGTAGATCATGAGGTTGGGGCCGGCGGCGCGATTGACCTTGATGCAGCTCTTGTCGTACCACTCGATGACGCCGTGAATCTCTTCGCCGTCGCGCAGCACGATCACCATCGGGGTTTTCGACTGCATTTGCTTCTGGTAGTAGAAGTTCTCGGCATTGGTCTGCTCCGGGGGCGGGGACTTCTTGCCCCCCATGCCGCGGTCGCCGCCATTATGCCGTTCCCCCCGGTCGGGCCGCTCCGCGCGCTCCGGCCGGCGCTCGCCCATGGCTTGCTGCCCATGGTTGTTGTGATCGTTGCGGCTGAGCGAGGGCCGAATCAGCTTGCGGTTGGCAAACCCCTCTGTCTCTTGATGTTGCTCGGCTGGGACAGACTCCATGGCATCTCTCATAGCGTCACCTGCTCGCACCCTTCGGTTGCAGGCCACAACACGGCGCACTGTGATTGTGGGAACTTAGGGCGTGAAATTGCCTCCTACCCTAGCACAGCCGCCCGCCCCTGACAATCCCTCAAAGACCCTGCCCACAAGGAGTTGGACTTCAGGAACGGCTTTAGATGCAGGTTCGCGGGAAAGGGTAAAGCGTGAGCAGGGCAGGGTTCTCCTTTAACCGAATGGCCCGTTGCCAGGCTGACCGGCAGCGCCGGCTCTGTGTCCGCGGAATCTCCGTGGCTCCGGGGTGGGCTGTTTTCAGAGCGGGAACGGTCACAGACCTTCCGGCGGCTACGCGTCCTTCCACAGCTCCGCTCTTGGGTCTTCCGGATTCAGGCGGGCCAGCTCGCGCAGCAGTTCTTTGGTCTTCTCGTCGCGCGGCATGGGAACGGTGATCTTCACTTCCACGATCTCATCCCCCCGCACACCATCTTTGGTGGCCGAAGGTACACCTTTCTCCCGCAGCCGCAGCTTCTGCCCTGACTGTGTTCCCGGAGGAATCTTCAGCAGGGTCCGTCCGTCAATCGTCGGCACTTCCACCTTGGCGCCCAGCGCCGCTTCCGTGGCCGTCACCGGCACCGTGATGTTGATGTCATCCCCATCGCGGTGAAAGATCGGGTGCTCGCCGGTGCGGATAATGGCGTACAGATCGCCGGCCGCGCCGCCGCGCACGCCGGCGTTGCCCTTGCCCGCCAGGCGAATGCGCTGCCCGTCGCGCGTACCCGGCTTGATGCGCACTTCCAGCGGCTCGGCGCGCTCCAGGGTGCCCTCGCCGTGGCAGGTGGGGCAGGTAGAAAGGTTCTTGCCCGTGCCGTGGCAGCGCGGGCACTGCACGTTGAACTTCATGCGCCCGCTGGTTTGCGTGATCTGCCCGCTGCCTCCGCACTCCGGGCACTTGCCCGGCGCCTCAATGTAGCCGTTGCCATGGCAGGTGCCGCACACGTCGCGGCGGTGAATGGTCAGACGCATCACCCCGCCGCGAATCGCCGTCCAGAAAGGCACATTGACCTGATATTCCAGGTCGCTGCCCGGCTCCGGTCCGGTCTCTGCCGGCGCTCCGCCCCGCCCGCCAAAGATGCCGGAGAAAATGTCGCGGAAGCTCGAGCCCCCGCCGCTGCTGCTGGAGGGTCGCCGCCCGCGCCCCGCGCCCTCCATCATGTCGGAAAAATCAAATCCGCCGAAGTCGAAGTGAACGCCCTGCGCCCCGCCCGGGCCCGGCTGCCCTTGCCCGGGAACTCCCCCGGGAAAGCCGCCCGCCTGCCCCCCGGCCCGGGCATACGCCTCGGCCGTCGCGGGATCAATATTGTCAGAGTAGAACCCCACCTGGTCGTAGATCTTTCGCTTTTTGGGGTCGCTCAGAACGTCGTTGGCCTCAGAGAGCGCCTTGAACTTCTCTTCTGCGGCCTTGTCTCCGGGATTGACGTCGGGATGATACTTTCGCGCCAGCTTGCGAAAGGCCTTGCGGATGTCCTCGGCCGAGGCCGACTTCTTCACCCCGAGAATGTCGTAATAGTCTTTCTTGGAAGTCGTAGCCATTAGTTCGAATTATTCCAGCGTGTCATCCTACCAGGCGCATTCCTCGTCAAACTGAAAACCGGATCCCTCAGGATGACAGTTTCGGCAGCGACCGCTCAGACCCGACCCGTTCCCCCTTCACCGCATCCACGTACACCGGAATCCTCGTCGTACCCTGCGCCGAAGGCGCAAAAACGTACCACCGGCGCTCGTCTTCCACGAACGCCAAAAAATACTGTTGACCATTGACTTCAAATTCCAATTTCAATCTCCCTTCCCCTGGGCCCGCGGGTGCCCCACCCTTCCCGCGCTTTTTGCGGGAGGGTGGGGATTTTGATTTCCATGAAGTCAAAATCCCCGCCCTGTCTCGCCCAAGAACGGCGAGACAAGGACGGGGCGCCCTCGATGCTCTGAGCACTGCTCGCCCGCACATCCAAAAACTCAGCCACGGATTTCACGGATGTCCGGGGACCAGGTTCGATCCGCGTTCCTCCGTGCTGATCCGTGGCCGCATTTGCTGACGGCTGAAAGCTGACAGCTTATTTCTTGTCCTCGACATCCACGTACTCGGCGTCAATCACGCCTTCGTCTTTCTTGTTGGCCTGACCGTCGCCACCCGGCGCGCCGCCATCGCCCGCTCCCGGCGTTGGGCCTGCGCCCGCCCCCGGACCCGGCTGCGCCGCCTTGTACATCTGCTCGGCCAGCTTGTGCGAGGCTTTGGTCAGGCTCTCGCGAGCCCGGTCCATGGCCGCCTTGTCGCCGCCTTCCAGCGCTTTCTTGGCGTCAGCCAGTGCGTTCTCGACATCTCCACGCTCCGAGCCCGAGATCTTGTCGCCATGCTCCTTCAGCATCTTCTCCACGCTATAAACCATGGAGTCGAGCTGGTTCTTGGCCTCGATCTCGTCGCGCTTGGCCTTATCTTCCGCCGAATGCGAGTCGGCTTCCTTGGCCATGCGCTCGACCTCTTCCTTGCTCAGACCCGAAGACGACGTGATCGTGATCTTCTGGTCCTTGCCGGTGGCGTTGTCCTTCGCCGTGACGTTCAATATCCCGTTCGCGTCAATATCGAAGGTGACTTCAATCTGCGGCACGCCCCGCGGTGCCGGCGGAATCCCGGTCAGGTGGAACTTGCCCAGCGTGCGGTTCTGCGCCGCCATGGGCCGCTCGCCCTGCAGCACATGCACCTCAACCGAGGTCTGGCTGTCGGCCGCGGTCGAAAACGTCTCCGTCTTCTTGGTCGGAATGGTCGTGTTGCGCGGAATCATCGGCGTAGCCACGCCGCCCAGCGTCTCAATCGCCAGCGTCAGCGGAGTCACATCCAGCAGCAGCAGGTCTTTCACTTCGCCCTTAAGCACGCCACCCTGAATGGCCGCGCCCACCGCCACCACTTCATCCGGATTCACGCCCTTGTGGCCTTCCTTGCCGAACAACTCCTTCACCAGTCCCTGAATCCGCGGCATGCGCGTCTGCCCGCCCACCAGCACCACTTCGTTGATCTTCGAGGTATCCACGCCGGCATCTTTCATGCACTGCTTGCACGGACCCACCGAGCGCTGAATGATGTCCTCCACCATGCTCTCCAGCTTCGCCCGGGTGAGCTTTTTCACCAGGTGCTTCGGCCCGCCGGCATCGGCGGTGATGAAGGGAAGGTTGATCTCCGTCTCCATGGTGGTCGAAAGCTCGATTTTGGCCCGCTCGGCCGCATCGCGCAGCCGCTGCAAAGCCATCTCGTTGCCCTTGCCCCGCAAATCCAGGCCTTCGTCTTTCTTGAACTCGTCAATCAGCCAATCCACCAGGCGCTGATCAATGTTGTCGCCGCCCAGGTGGGTGTCGCCGTTGGTGGCCTTCACTTCGATCACGCCCTCGCCCACTTCGAGAATCGAAATATCGAACGTGCCGCCGCCAAAGTCGTACACCGCGATGGTCTCGTCCTTGCCCTTATCGAGCCCGTAGGCCAGCGCCGCCGCCGTGGGCTCGTTGATGATTCGCTTCACGTCGAGCCCGGCGATCTTGCCGGCATCCTTGGTGGCCTGCCGCTGGGCGTCGTTGAAGTACGCGGGTACGGTAATCACCGCCTCGGTCACCTTCTCGCCCAGGTAGTCCTCGGCCGCCTTCTTCAGCTTCTGCAGAATCAGCGCCGAAATCTCCGGCGGGGTGTACTCCTTGCCCTGCGCCACCACGGCCACGTGGTCGCCCTGCCGCACCACCTTGTATGGGACCATCTTCATTTCTTCGTTCACTTCGTCATAGCGCCGTCCCATAAAGCGCTTGATCGAATACACCGTGTTCTCGGGATTGGTAATGGCCTGCCGTTTAGCCACCTGCCCCACCAGCCGCTCGCCGGTTTTGGTGAATCCGACGACCGACGGCGTGGTCCGCCCGCCCTCCTCGTTAGGGATGACCTTGGGCTCTCCGCCCTCCATCACCGCCACGCAGGAGTTGGTAGTCCCGAGGTCAATTCCAATAATCTTGGCCATGTCCTTGCTCCTTTACCTTCCGTAGAGACGTTGCTTGCACCGTCTCGTCTTGCAGCGTCTAACGGATAAGTGCTTTGTAAT
>Ga0335080_10007760_pt1 | contig 11151 bp, 11 predicted proteins | sample Lox_Sample_34_FD_206720 | JGI IMG/M metagenome (GOLD analysis project Ga0335080, IMG submission 206720) | Soil microbial communities from Loxahatchee National Wildlife Refuge, Florida, United States - Lox_Sample_3.4 | ecosystem: Environmental > Terrestrial > Soil > Wetlands | place: USA...
AAGAGTGGATTGCCGCCAGGCGGGCGTTGCGGGTCCGGGTGCTGTTGCCGCGATCGTCTTGCAGGTGCTGCAGGAACGCGGTGATGGCCGGGGCGTCGAGATCGGCGAGACTGAGCGCGCTCGGCGTTTTCCCCGATCGGGCGGAGGCGAAGCCGATCAGCAGCCGGAACGTGTCGCGGTAGGCGGTGATCGTCGCGGGGCTGGCGTCCCGCTGGCTGACCAGCCGGCGGGTGAAGAACTCCTGCAGGACGGGAGCGAGGTCACTCATCGCTGCCCTCTTTCCCGGCGGCCCGGGCGGCGGCGAGCTGCATCAGCTCAGGAACAGCCGAGATATACCAGAATGTCCCTTCGGGGGTCGTGTGGCCGAGGTATCCCGACAGGGCCGGCATCTGCGCGGCGATGTCTTCACCGGACCGGTACCACTCCAGCAGCGTATTAGCCGCGAAGCTGTGCCTCGCGTCATGGAGCCGGGGCCGGCCGGGGATCCCGGCCGCGGCGCAGGCCTTCCGGAAGGATGTCAGCGCGAGCTGCCGGTTGAGCGGGGTTCCCTTCTCGGATACGAAGAACGTCGCGGCCCCGGGGAAGCTGCGGGCCCGGAGGGCGTCGTAGTCCTTGAGCGCGTCGACAGTGGTGGGGTGCAGCGGGAGGATCCGCTGGCAGCGGGACTTGGCGGGCATGACGGGCAGCAGCCCGGCGTCCAGGTCGATGCCGCCGGCGGGGATGGCGAGGGCCTCCCCGATGCGGATGCCGGTCACAGCGGCCAGCCCGAACAGGGCGGTGCAGGCCGCGGCCCGCATCGCCGGCCGCAGGACGGCGCAGCCGGTGATCACCGCGGCGAGGTCCTCGCTGGTGAAGATGAACGGGGCGGGCCGCTTGCCCTGCCCGGGGAACACGCCCCTGGGCGGGATCTCCGTCGCGGGGTCGACGGCCCGCAGCCAGGTCGCGAACCCGCGGACGGCGGACAGCCGGTGGGTCCAGGTCACCGGGTGGACGCCCTGCGGGAGCTGCGCCCACGCGATCGCGTGCCCGGCGGTGACCGTGGCGGCGCCGTGCTGCTCCAGGTAGCCGGCGAACTGCGGAAGGATGTAGCCCTCATGCCGCAGCCGGAAGCCGAGCGCCCGGCGCAGCCGCAGGTATTCCTCCGCCCGCTCGTGCAGCAGGGTCGTCATGACGCTTCCCCTTCCGGCCGGGCCGGCGTCCCGGGCCAGGGACGGGCGAGGGGACGCAGCCGGTCGATCCCGGCGCGGGCGTAGATCGCGGTCACGCCATGGGAGCGGTGCCGCATGGCCTGCGCGATCCCGGCCATCGGGACCTTCGCGCCGATCATGGCGCAGGCCGCGGAGTGGCGCAGCCGGTGCGCGCCGAACACGGGCATTCCCGCCCGGGCGCAGGCCCGCCGGACGATGTTCGCCGCCGCCTCCCTGGTCAGCGGCCGGGTCGGCGCGGTCACCGTCGTGAACACTTCCCGGAAGGAGATGGCCGGGCGGCCGTCGCGCAGCCAGGCGGCGATCGCGGCGCCGACGTCGGCCGGGAGCGGGAGGACGTCGTACTGGCCTCCCTTGCCGCGGATCCCGATCTCGCCGGCGCGCCAGTTGACGTCGTCCAGGCGGAGCCGTGCGGCTTCCCCGGCCCGCAGGCCGAGCCGGGCCAGCAGCAAGATGACCGCGTAGTCCCGGCGGCCGCCCGGCTCGGCCCGGTCGCAGGCGGCCAGGAGCGCCTCGATCGTGCCGGGTTCCAGGCCCCGGGGCAGCATCGTGGTCCGCCGGCCGGTCACGCCCAGGGCCGCGGCGGACACGTCCGCGGTGACCAGGCCCCGCACGTGGCAGTACCGCAGGAATCCTGCAGAAGTTCTTCACCCGCCTGCTGGAAGTCTTCGCCTGGGCAACCTCTCAAGGCCGCTGGCTGCTCACCGAGAACGCCAAAGACTTCCGGCCCATCCTGCTGCGTGCACTGCAAGCCGACACCGCCACCACGGGAATCCTCTACACCAGCAGCCGCGCTTTCGCGCGCTCAAGGAAAAACCCCGGGCCCCTGATTCGGGCAATCCATGCCTGGATGCTCAATGGACCGCCCGAGGCACCACTCACCGAGGACTGGCTCCTCAACTCAGCAAGTCGCTAATTCTCTGGCACCGTCGAAGAACCGGGATAATCGCCGGGAACAGCCGCTGAGCGGCGGCCCAAAACGCACAAGAATTCCGGCTCCCTGAGCAGGGTGACCGCCGCTCGTAATTGAGGTGACAGCTTGGGTGTTGATCAGCCTTTCGGCGCCGGACCCAGGCGGTCTCAGGGTCTGTCCCAGCTAGTCGGGTCGTGAGGTCGTCCGGCGTTGGCAAGCCGCCAGCGTCCCTCCTGCCGTCTGGACCTGCGTAGTCTCACCGGGCTAGCCTTCCGGCCGTCGGCCGCCAGCCGCCCGTCCGGTTATCCTTTCCTTGGACGAGAGGAGGCGCTACGGATGACGGCTGAGCACGTGCACGGTGACGAGCCGCTCATTGACATGCCCCCGCTGAGTCTCGACGCGCTGCGGCAAGCCGTGGCCGCCGTCGCGCCCTCCCGGCTGCCCGAGTTCTTCCAGGACATCCAGGACGCTTTCAGCCAGGCCGGCGACGAAGACAGCGTCTTCCCGATCCGGCACTTCTACCAGCGCTGGGGCGCCACGATCGCGATTGAGCGCCGGCCATCGGTGGCCGCGCGCCTGCACGCCGCCGAACGCCGGCTCGCCGACCCCGACGCCGAAGTCCGGGAGCGGGCCATCCAGGAAGCGGCCGAGATCGTCCAGGCGGCCTACCACGAGGTCGCGGGTGGCTGAGTGGCGCTGGGAATGCGTCAACGATGACCTGCTCGACGGCCTACCGCCTGACGCCCTGCGGGCGGTCCGCCAGTTAGCCGGGAACTGACCGCACGCGAATCGATGGTGTTCCTGGACGGCCCGGCATTCAGAGGCGATCCGCCCGGGCTGCGCACCATCCAGCGCGGCCCGCTGATGCTCGTCTACCTCACCGACGTCCGCGGCGAGCGCGTCGTTCTGATCCAGGTGAACTGGATCGGCTGAGGCGTCAGTAGCCACGCTGACCGCTCAGCCTGGTCTCATGACGGGCGCTTGTCCCAGGCGGCCCCGGCGCCCTTGACGGTCGCTCAACGCCCGCCACGCGGTCGACACCGAAGCGACCGGGCCGAACAGCTCCCGCTGATCGCCCATCACCCGGAAATCGCTGATCACTCGCGCCCCGTCCGCGATCGCGCACGCCACGTCGGCGAACACCCGGCCCCGGTCATGGCCGCCCAGCGGCGACGGCAGCGCCGCCGACAGCCCGGATGTCAGGCCCGTCCGGTCCGAAAGCCGCCGCAGCAGCGCCAGCCCGGCGCGCGACACGACTCCCGCGCCGCCGCCCGTGACTTCAAGACCCAATGCCACTTAGCCTAAGATGATCAAGCTGCGAGTCCGGGGGGCCGAAGGTTGACCAGCCTGATCGTGGCTGGCCCGGGGTGACGGATGCCATGGTCGGCGGGTCTTTTCACCCGGTAGGAGTTGTAGCGGGCTCGCTTGACCGCGCGGGGGTAGGTCCAGGACTCCCGACATAGGGAGATGGTTTATGCAGGGCTTGGGTGGGACTTGACCGGGTAGCGCAGGACGAGGTCGGTGCCGGGGTAGCGGGCGCCGACGGCGGTGAGCTGCTCGCAGAGCGCGGCCAGGGCCTGGGTGCGGCGGGGTGCGGTGAGCGGGTCGAGCCGGATAAGCAGTTCGCCGTCGCCGGGGCAGATGTCGCCAGAGACGGTGAGGGCCTCGCGGATCAGGGCGCAGGCCTCGTCGCTGGCGCGGGCGTAGTGGCCTGCCAGGGCGCGGGCCAGGGCGGTTTCGGTGTTATAGGCGACCTTGTGCAACACGGTCTGGCGGGCGACGCCGAGCGCCTTGGCGGCCTGATCGAGGGTCAGCCAGCCGTCGGGGACGTCCGGCTGGATGCGGTCGCGCAGGGCCTGGTCGATGCGGATCCGCCAGGGGGCGCCTGGGGTGGGCTGTTCGCCGGTGATGAAGCCGTCCCGCAGCCACCGGTAGATCGTGGTCTTGTCGACGCCGAGGAGCTGCGCGGTTTGCGGGACGCTGGCCATGACGGCATCTTGTCCGCTGGCACTGACATTTGCGGCTGGGGCGGGGCAGTGCGGGATGTTGTTGGAGCGGCGCAGGCTGCTGACCCGGTCGCGGGTCCAGGCCAGCCCGGTCGCGGTGCGGCGGTGCTGGCGGCCCAGGATCTGGGCGATGGTGGTGTCGCTGTAGTGCTCGGCCAGGCGCTTGACCAGGGCGACGGTGTCCTCGCCGGTGGTGATCGCACCCCCGCCGATCTTGGGTAGCGGGATGCTGGCGGCGGTGGTCGCCGTGCCCTGCCAGGCGATCAGCACGTCGCAGGTGCGCGCCTGGCGGTCGATGGTGAGCACGATCTCGGTGATCACGGCGCGGATCAGCTGCTTGCGCTGGCTGTTGCTGGTGGCGGGCGCGTCGAAGACGGCCCGCACGTCGGCGCCGGCCCGCTTGAGCCAGGCGAGTTCGTCATCGGTCAGGCGCACCGGGTGGCGGGCGCGGGCGGCGGCCAGGTCGGCTTCGGCGCGGTGCATGGCCGCGAGGCGGTCTTCGAGCCTGGCCTCCAGGGTGCGGGCGACCAGCCGGTTGCCTGGCTCGACCTCGTCGTGCTTGCGCATCGCCCGGTCGGCCTCAAAGCGGGCCCGTTCCAGCGCCGTCTCGAAGGCGGCCACCTGCTGGCGGTGGCGTTGCCCAGCGTCGGCCATGGCGTGCGCGGTCGCCTCCAGCGAGGCCGGCTGCAGCACCTCAAACAGCTGCTCCAGCACGGCGCGGTGCAGGTGGACGCCGCCGATGCTCTGACACGGCGGGGTGCCATACAGCTGGGTGCCGCGGCCGCACACATACCGGGGCGTGTCACCGCCGTGCCCGGAGTAGCCGACCTGCATCATCCGGCCGCACCTGCCGCACCGGACCAGGCCCGACAGCAGCGCCGCGCCCTTGCGGGCGGCCCCGCCGAGTCTGTCCTCTACCCGGTGGACGATCCGGTTCGTCAGCTCGTCAGCCGCTCGCTCGGTGAACGTGAACGCCACGATCGACTCGGCCGGGAACCCGTCGGCAAGCAGGTCCGCCACCCGCTGCGAGACAACCTCGGTCTTCCCCGACCCGGCGGAGGCGATGATCTGCAGGTGACCGCCCCGGTAGCGCACCGCATCACGCGCAGACCCAGTCAGCTTCGGCGCTGGAGGACGAGACTCGCTTGGTGACACAACAATCACTGTACGGCGTTCAGATAGCGAGAGATTCTCGAATTGTCGCGCTTGTACCGTCGACCTGCTAAGGCGACGCTCCGCACGGTCGCCTTGTCAATGATCAGAACAAAGACCATAGGGGTTGAGCTCGGGGCCGACATTCTGGTCACCGCATCCATGACACCGGGCGAAGTCGCAGTGTCGAGGCGCTGTCGTCTGTAACGGTCACGGCACAAGATTGCAAGCTCAGGCGATCTTGCAATGCCTCGCGACCCTGCGATGCGCCAGAATTGTCGGTGGGTGGCGAGATGATAGCTCTCGGCGAGCAAGACGCTGACCCGGTCATCTTTAGGAGCGGTCATGCCTGATCTCATCCCCAACGTAGGTGCCGGAACCCTGCTTGAGCAGACCCTGCTCGCTGACGACCGGGCAGTCCGGGTGGGCGCGATCCAGACCCTGGACTACGACCGCGCAGTGGTGATCACCCACGACAGGTGGAAGGAGGACGTCGGCGGCATCCCGCAGCACGCGTTCTTGCTGGCAACAGCCCGCGAGATCGGCAGCGGCGGCGGGTTTTACGCGACCGCCACGTACCGGGTGTTCAAGCCGGTCACCGACGGGCTGAGCGCGATTGCCTCCTACATAAAGCCGACCGACGACCCGGTGGAGATGGTGCGGATCGGCGCCGTCCGTTACTCATCGACTCGGCGCCGGGCTGCACTGGCCAAGCAGGCGGACATCCCGGTCACGGTCAACGTGCACGACTTCATCGGCAACAAGAGCGGGATGTTCGGCATGACCCGGATGGGCAAGTCGAACACGATGAAGGCCGTGGCCGCGCGCGTGTTCGCGGTCTCCGAGCGCCGCCGTGCCGGAGGGCAGCCGCCCATCGGGCAGCTGATCTTCGACCCTCAGGGCGAGTACGCCAACCCCAACACCCAGGACGGCACCGAGCTGGCCGCGATCGGCATCGATCACGTGGTGATCTACAAGTTCGGCCGAGCACAGAACGGCCAGCCCAACGTGCGCTCCCTCGGCATCAACTTCTTCGATCCCGCCCAGATGCACGGCGCCAAGGCCCTGATTGCCGGCGCACTCGCGGATGCGGCAGCGGACTACGTCCAGGGCTTCCTCATGGCCGACTTCGAAGGCGATCGGCTGGAAAGCGACACCGAGGGCGAGGCACGCGAGCGAGAGGCGGACGCCAACCGCGGGCGGCTGCTGCTGTACGGTGCGCTGGCGAAGGCAGATTTCGCGATCCCGCAGCAGCACCCGGCGCCCGATAGCAAGCGCTATCCCTGGCGCGCCTGGGTCACCATGAAGAAGGAACTCGCGGACGCGCTGGAGCAGCAACTCGGCACCGGGCACCTGTACCGACCCACGCCTCCCAAGGGGAAGGTGGGCGTCAACCGGTCCTCGCTTGAGACGGTCATCGACTGGCTGATCGAGCGCGCCGAGGCAGGTGACCTGACCGGGGAGACGGCAAAGGGGCTGCGGTCGTTCACAGGCGGGGACCCGTGGAGGTCGGCCCTGCCCATCTACACCCAGCGAAGCGGCAAGGGGGTGGTCTCCGGGTACACCAAGCTCAAGCCGCTGAGGCACTTCCACGCACCTGCCTCCGACCAGGACTTCCGGCATGACATCTACCAGGAGCTGGTCCAGGGCCGGATCGTGATCGTCGACCTGCACCTCGGCCCCGACCCGGTTGTCAACAGGCTCGCGCGGGAAATGGCCGGCCACCTCATCGAACGGCAGACCGAGCGGTTCACCAGCGGAGAGGAGCCGCCGCACATCCAGGTCATGATCGAGGAGGCGCACAACCTCTTCTCGTCGGACAAGTTCAACAACGAGTTCGACGTCTGGGTCCGCCTGGCGAAGGAAGGCAGCAAGCTCAAGGTAGGGATGATCTACGCGACACAGGAGGTCACCGGCGTCGCGCACCAGGTGCTCGCCAACACCAAGAACTGGGTGGTCGCCCACCTGAACAACTCCCGTGAGGTCGATGAGCTGGGCCGGTACTACGACTTCAAGGCGTTCGGCCACGCCATCATCAGCCATGAGGACAAGGGCTACGTCCGGCTGAAGACCATGTCGTCGCCGTATGTTGTCCCCGTGCACATCGACCGGTACGGCGTCGAGCTCGTCAACGAAGCCCGCGCGGCTGCCGGCCTGCCACAGCTGACGCCGGATGCGGGTTGAAAGACAGCCGATGCCCTACACCACTGTCTCCGGCAGCTTCGAGCAGGCGTCCCGGCTGGGCCACACCCAGGCCGTGGTGCGTGCGCTTGCCGAGCGGTCCAGCTTCTACGTCCCAGCCGAGCACCTGCAGGATCTGGCCTGGCTGCAGCCCAAGGTACGCAGCAAGTCCGACCTGCCCCGGCCAGCCGACGCCGACCTCGATCTTCCCCTCGCGGGTGCCTACCTGCGCCAGGGCATGTCGATCCAGAAATCATGGCGCGAGGCCCTCGACACGCTGTTCCGCGCCAAGAGGATCGAGGTCAACCGGCTCGACCAGTCGCTGCTGCAGCTTCTCATGCTGCTGCACGGCCTGCCCGGCGCGCCAGCAGCGACCCTTCAGGTCGACTGCCCGCACAGCCAGTGCCGGCAGCGGGACATCGCGGTCGGGGCAAGCGGGGTCAGCTGCCCTGGCTGCGGGGGCATCTGTTCCCTACCGACGCGTTGCGCATCTACGAGGAAGTCACCGAAGAAGGCTCGAACCAAGTCGCGCTGAGCAGGCTGATGCAGGTCATCGAGCTGCTGGTGATGATCGGTCTTGCCACCTTGCTGTGGGAACAGTCCCGGCACGATCTGCTCCGCTCGACGCTGTTCATCACGGACGGGCCGATGGCCGTTTACGGGCCGCCCGCCAAGCTCCGCGGCCGGGCAGTCACCTACTTCCAGCAGATGATCGCGACCACACCGGGAGCAGGGCCGTACCTGTGCGGCGTCGAGAAGAGCGGAACGGTCTTCGACTACGCAACCGCGCTGGTCCGCCACGACGCACTCAAGCCCGGCGACCTGCTCGTCATCGACGCCGACGTCCTGGCCGCCGTCATCAACGCGAACAACCCGATCGCCTACGGCGCCGAGACATACTGGGGCCGCAAGTTCATCTACCGGTCACTCGATGGCCGCGTCGTCGTGATCACCGTGCTGCCCGCCACCGGACAGCCCTACGATGACCACGGCGGGCAGCCCGACCCCGCAGCCTACCCGTCGCTGTCCGCGATCCTCGACGTGATCGACAGAACAGGCTCGTCACTGTACCGGGACGGAATCATCCCCGTGGCGCTCGCCCATTCCAAGGCCGCCTTCCCAATCGGAGTCGGCACCGACGTGCTGCGCCTGGTTGCCCGCCGCAAGCTCGGCCTTGACACTGACCCCCCCGCCAAGAGCAAGGTCTAGGGTGACAAGCCCGATCATGGCGGCGTCGCCGCACCTGGACCTGGGACACGCTCTCGCGCCGAAGCACGTAGGCGCAACCCCCCGGCCACTGGCCCAGCCTCGGCCGCTGCGCGACCAGGCCCTGGCCTCGATGCGCTACCTGTCGCCGTTGCGCTACCCCGGGGCGAAGTCCGGCCTGGCCGCGGTCATCGCCGAACTGATCACCGCGTCGTCCGGGTCGCTAGGCAGTCCCGAGCTGTTCGTCGAGCCGTTCGCCGGCGGCGCGTCAACCGCGCTGCGGCTAGCCGCGAGCGGGATCGCTGACCGTATCCTGCTCGCCGACGCGGACCCCTTGGTTACCAGGTTCTGGCAAGTCGCCGCCGCCGACACAGAGTGGCTGATCGACCGCATGTGGGATGAGCCCGTGACCCTTGAGCGCTGGGACTACTGGCGATCCTGGCACCCCGCCCACCCCGCAGACCGGGACGTGGCCGTCAAGTGCCTGTTCCTCAACCGGACCACGTTCTCTGGCATCCTGCACGGCCGCGCCGGGCCGATCGGCGGCCGGCGCCAGGCCAGCCCTCACAAGATCGGCTGCCGGTTCAACAAGGCCGCACTGGAAAGCCGCCTGCGATTCATCGGCGACCTGTACGCCAGCAACCGGCTGGCCGACGTGTGGTGCAAGGACTGGCGCGAGACTATGCACGACATCGCGGAGTGGTACCCCCGGCTGATCCCCAACCGCGTGATCGCCTACCTCGACCCGCCATACTGGAATAAGTCACCCCGGCTCTATGGAAGGTCGTTCGACCCCGCCGGCGGCTACGCGCCGCGACGCGCCCCAGTCGGCCAGGCCGAATGGCTCGCTGGAACCGGGCACTACGAGCTCGCCGAGTACCTGCGCCGCCGGGCGCAGCTTAGGTGGATCCTCTCTTACGACAACCACCCGGACCTCACGACCGACAACGGGCTCTACGCAGCCAGGCGCATGACCCCAGACGCTGAGGAAGCGGACTTGCTCGGTGTCCGCTTCTGCCGCATCTCAAAGCGCCTTGTTGATCTCCATTACAGTGCCGCCTTCACCAGGGAACACCGCGGCAGGCGTCAGGAACTCCTGCTGACGACGCTCCCCCCGTCGTGCGTCCCCTGCGACGGCCGCTTCCGCCCGCTGGCGCTCTGAAGACTGGCAAGGTCTGATCGAGACCACAGCACCGCTGGCCCCCAGCTCGGCATGGGCGCCTGGCCGACCGAGGTGATCTGAGAAGCAGACCTGAGTGATCAAGTTCGTGCTGCGCAATGACCCGCCCCAGGGCCAGCCGCGGGCTTGCGGCGGTCGTCGGCATTGCGCTATGCGGCCTCGGCTGCACTGCCGAGAATGCGGCTGAGGCGTTAGGCCGCGGTGAGCCAGGCGGGTCTTTCGCCGCCTGGCTCTGGCAGCCGTTGTGTGCCGTCTCCCGTTCTTAGCCAGTACACGCCGAGGCCGGGATCGGCGACTACGGTCGCATGCTGCCGGGAAGGTGGATCCGGTAATACTCGCGTTGTTCCGCCGCGATCCACGCGGTCAGGGCCGCTGACGCGTGGCCGGCATCAGCCACGGCGTGCTCGTCGTCGATGATCAGGTCTGGTGTCACGATCTGACGGCCCTTGACCTTGTCGTCGAAGGGGCGGGCCCGGATGACGGTTGCCTGCTCAGTGCGGCAGCGTGCCCGCTGCGAGCCGAACGTGGCGGCGATGGAATCGAGTATCTCGCTCTCGGTGGTGGCTATGGCCAGCTCAAGCAGTGCCTCGCCGAGCGCGGCGAGCGGGTCGGCCTGATCGAGGGCCAGTTCTGAGGCTGCGTCCAGGAGGACATCATCGTCGATGCTCACCTGGGAGTGGGTCAGCAGGTGCCGCCAGAAGTCCCGAAGGCCAGCGCTTGGCCGTCGGGGGCGACGTCCTGAGCGAGCGCGTATGACCAGCAGAGGGCGGCCATGACCATGCCCAGGGGTGTGGGTGAAGACCGCGGCGTTCCAGGCGAGCATGACCGGCCCGGTCAGTTCCAGGTACCGCGGGTCGGACAGGCCGTCCAGGTAGCGCGTGATGAACTGCTGCCAGGCCAGCCTGTTACGTACCTGCGCGGACAGGCGGCGCCGCTCCTGCTCGGTGTCCTGGCCGGTGTCGTCGGCGGATCGCCCAGCCTCGATGCCGCCGGTGTCAGCCGTCCCGGCTTGCTGCGCGGCCGCGCCGGGAGTGCCGACGAAGTGCCTGGCGATCGCGGACGAGTTATCCGGCTGGACACTCAGCGGCAGGCGGAGCTTCCCGCGTCACCGACGACAGCGCTCGGCGGCGACGATCGCCGCCAGGGGTCAGCACCAACTCAGCACGCGATCGGGAAACAACCGGAAATGACGAGGGCTGACGGGCATGCAGCCACAGACGACCGAAATCGCTGAGGACCCGCGCAGGGGCAGAGGCTAGCGCCCGTCACCAGGGAAACAGTCCGTACGCTGCTACTCCAGGAGCTGAC
>Ga0335080_10007761_pt1 | contig 11150 bp, 12 predicted proteins | sample Lox_Sample_34_FD_206720 | JGI IMG/M metagenome (GOLD analysis project Ga0335080, IMG submission 206720) | Soil microbial communities from Loxahatchee National Wildlife Refuge, Florida, United States - Lox_Sample_3.4 | ecosystem: Environmental > Terrestrial > Soil > Wetlands | place: USA...
GCTACTGGCCGCCGATCGTCGCGCGCCGCAAGCAGATCATGGCGGCGATGCGCAATTTCACGCCTCCGCCGGCGCTCGGCGCGGTCCCCGACACGATCACCGAGCCGATGACGATCATGCTCTGGGGCATCACCACCGAGCGGGTGCAGGAGTGGGCGTCGGACTCGACCCACGACGGCGCCACGCTGACCGGCTTCGCCGGCTCGCCGGGCATCGCCGAGGGGCCCGCGCGGGTGGTCCTCGAGGTCGAGCGGCTGAGCGACCTCGAGCCGGGCGAGATCCTCGTCGCGCCCGTCACCTCGCCAAGCTGGACGCCCGTGTTCGGCAAGATCGCCGCGGCGGTCTCGGACATCGGCGGGATCATGTCCCACGCCGCGATCGTGTCCCGCGAGTACCGGCTGCCGGCCGTCGTCGGCACAGGGGACGCGACCAGCCGGATCAAGACCGGCGATCGCGTGCGCGTCGACGGCGACGCCGGCACCGTCACGATCCTGAGGTGACGCGATGAGCGACGCGCGCTACGACGCCGTCGTGGCCGGCGGCGGCCACCACGCGATGATCATCGCGCCGTACCTGGCCCGCGCCGGGCTGTCGGTGCTGGTGCTCGAGCGCAGCGCCCACCTCGGCGGGGGCGCGTCCTCGAGCGAAGGCCCGGCACCCGGGTTCGTCATGAACCACTGCAGCCACTGGACCCGGTTCTACGGACACCCCGCGTATCGCGACCTCGCGCTGTACGACGAGGGGCTGCGTTACCTGTTCCCCGAGGAGAACGAAGGGATCATCTTCGACGACGGGTCATCGCTCATCGGCTTCTCGGCGTCGCGGGTGGTGGATCCGCAGACGGGTCGCCAGGAGCGCTCCGAGGAGAACGTCCAGCGAACCTGGGAGCAGATCGGACGCTTCTCCCGGCGCGACGCCGACGCCTACCTCGAGTTGCTCGAGGCCTACGAGCGCCACTGGAAGCCCGCCTTCCGTCGTCACCGGTTCAGCGTGCCGCCGGCGTGGGGCACGCCCGATCCGCTCGAGGAGCTGATCGAGACGCCCGGCACCCTGATCGAGCCCGTTCACCAGTTCATGACGCTCCGACAACTCGCCCAGGACTTCTTCGAGAGCGCCGAGCTCCAGATCCTGTTCATGCGCGCGAGCACCACGTCGACCGGCTGCTTTGCCGACGACGTGCCCGGCCTCCAGGGGTTGATCCACTGTCTGCCGTTGACGTTGTCCTTCGAGCCGGCGGCGATCGCGGTCGGCGGCAGCCAGGCGATCACCGATGCTCTGCTGGGCGCCGGGCGCAAGCTCGGGGTCGAGTACCGCACCGGGTGCGAGGTCGACCGGATCACGGCCGCCAACGGGCGCGCCACCGGCGTCTCGCTGACCGACGGCTCGCATATCGCCGCCGAGTTGGTGGTCAGCGACCTCGGGCTCTCGCAGACGGTCTTGCGGCTGCTCGGCGACGTGAGCATTCAGCATCGCGTGCGCCGGCGGATCGAGAACATCCACTACGACCGCGGACAGCTCATGTGGGCCAACCTGGCTATCACCGAGCCGCCGAGGTACGTCGCCGAGACCGACAATCCGGGCGTCGGCGCGCAGCCGCGGCTGTACTGGGGCGCCAAGGACCTCGACTACCTGCACCTCGCCTACCAGCCCGAGATCTTCCTGCGCGGCTTCGCGAGCCGCCCGTACGTGCTGTGCTCCGTCGACAGCCTTTGGGACTCCAGGCGCGCGCCGGACGGGGCGCACATCGTCGGCGTCGAGGAGTTCTCCGCGCCGCGGCGGCGCTTCGGCGAGCGCGAGTGGCGAGACATCGGGACGCGCTTCCTCGACAATCTGCTGCGCGAATGGACGCGGTACGCCCCCAACATGACGCCTGAGAACGTCATCGCCTCGCGGGTGTACACGCCGGAGGACATCCGGCGCGAGCGCCCCAACATGGTCGAGGGCGGCTACTCGACAGGAAGCACGATCGCGTCGCAGCTCGGCCGCTTCCGCCCGATCCCCGACATCACCGGATATCGCGTGCTGCTCGACAACGTGTACGACTGCTCGGCCAACCTGCACTCGGGATCCGGGATCGGCCGCGGATCGAGCTACAACTGCTTCCAGGAGATCGCCCGGGCGCTGGACCTCCAGTCACCGGCCGTCGCGGCATGACGAGCGCGCGGCCGCTCGCCGGCCGGCGGGTGATCGTCACCGGCGCCGCGCAGGGGCTGGGCCGGGAGTTCTCGCTCCACCTCGCGGGGCTGGGCGCGCAGGTGCTCGCGGCAGACATCGACTCCATGGAGTTGTCTCGAACCGGTGCGCTCGCCGGCGAACGGAGCACGCCGGTGCTGACGTGTGTAACCGACGTAAGCGAAGCTCAGCAGACGCAGGCCCTAGCCGACGCCGCCCGCGAGTCGATGGGCGGGCTCGACGCCCTGGTCAACAACGCCGCCGTCGTCGCGGGGCTGAGCCGCCGGCCGTTCGAGGAGATTGCCGAGGACGAGTGGGACCGGGTGCTCGCGGTCAACCTCAAGGGCGCGTGGCTGTGCGCAAAGGCTGCCGTCCCGCTGCTCAGGGACGCCGGCCGCGGCTCGATCGTGAACATGGCGTCCGAGGTGGCGTTCTCCGGGTCACCCGGCCTCGCCCACTACGACGCGTCGAAGGCGGCGCTGATCGGCCTCACCCGCGTGCTGGCGCGCGAGCTCGGCCCCGACCAGATCCGCGTCAACGCGCTCGCGCCCGGGTTCATTCCCACCGAGGCCAGCGCGCGACTCTCCGGAGCGGGATATGACACCTCGATAACCCCGCTCGGTCGCGTGGGTCAGCCCTCAGATCTCCTCGGGGCGCTCGCCTTTCTCCTGTCCGACGACAGCTCGTTCATCACCGGCCAGACGCTGCTCGTCAACGGCGGGCGGCTGATGCACTGAAGAAAGCTTCGCCGCGGCCGAACCGTTGTATCTGAACCTTGCCACGGACGGTAAGACGATGAGTGACACTCGAGTCGGCCCCGCCGCGACGCGGCCGGCCGCGCGCCGGACGGTCCCCGTGCGCCGCCGCCGGCATCCGTATGAGGCTCACGGCCGGCTGTGGCTCGCCATGTTCGTGGCGATCGGCGTCGCGGTGGCCGGCGCGACGTGGGGCATCCGCGGAGCGACCCAGGCGTCGCGCTCGCACTCTCAGATCGCCGCGCTTCAGACTCAGCTGGCCAGCCTGCAGCAGCGCGTGACCGCCGACGAGCGCACCGCGGCGTCCCAGCGCCGGCAGTTGCGCCGCGTCGCCGCCCGCGCCGGCAACGCGCAGCAATCGCTTCAGCGCATCAACTGGGCGCTCCAGAGCGTTCCCAGCCAGGCGCAGATCGGCAGTGTGCGCGACGACGTCGCCTCCTACGCCGGCTGCATCCCCCAGTTGCAGCGCGAGATCGACGGCTTGGCCCTGACCTGGAAGATCGATGCGGCCAAGCCCTCGACCGACTCGTTCAAGCTGTTCACCACGACGCCCGTGTCGGCGTCGTGCCGCTAGCTCAGTTGCGCTGGGCGATCTGAATCAGGTTCCCGCACGTGTCGTCGAACACGGCGCTCGTGACCGGCCCCATGACCGTGGGCTCCTGGGTGAAGCGGATCCCGAGTGAGCGAAGGCGCTCGTACTCGGCTTGGACGTCGTCGACAGCGAACTGCGTGAACGGGATCCCGTCGTCGACGAGCGCGTCCCTGAACGGCTTGACCGCCGGATGCGCGTCGGGCTCGAGCACGAGCTGCGTGCCATCCTCATCACCCGGTGAGACGACCGTCAACCAGCGGTACTCGCCAATCGGGACGTCCTCCTTGCACTCGAACCCGAGGACCTCGGTGTAGAACCGGAGCCCCTTGTCCTGGTCATCGACAAAGATGCTGGCCAGGTGAATCCTCATGTGCCCTCCTCGGGGTCGTCGCGCAGCCACCGCTCGGCGATCTGCCGTAGCGGCTCTGGGGTGATCGAGTGCAGCTTGTACCGTCCGTCGCGCCGCGTCCGCACGAGCCCGGCCGCCTCGAGGACGGCCAGGTGCTGCGAGATCGCCTGCCGCGTCGACCCAAGCCCGTGCTTGGTCGCGAGCCGCGCGCAGATCTCGAACAGCGTCTGGTCGTCGCGCTCCCGCAACTCGTCGAGGATCGTGCGGCGAGTCGGATCCGCGAGCGCCTTGAACACGTCATCCACTCGCGGATGATAGGCAAGTCACCACTTGCATGTCAATCTGCGGTCGGCCTGTGCTCGTATCGCACCGTGTCCAGCCGGCGCCGCCACCCCACCCGGCGCCGCAGGAGCGCCGCCCCGACCGCCTGGGTCAAAACCCGTAACTCGTCGCCCTCCGCTGAGGTGAATTCCGATTCAGGCTCATATATGGGTGCCAACCCGGAACTCGCTCCCCGGGGGTCGACGAGTTCCGACCTATGACCCACCACCTTGGCCTGGGTCATAACCACACACTCGCGCCCCCTGCCGCGGTGAATGAGGATTCAGCGCCAAAAAGCGTCGGTGAATCCACATTCACATCTGAGCGGAGCACCAGCGTGCGGTCATGACCCATCCGCCGCCCCGTACGCCGTGCGCGGTGCGCCGTGGACCATCCCCTCCGGCGCCGTGGACCGCTCCCGGCGACGCCGCGACGGCGCCCGTGAACGCCGCACGGTCGGCCGGCATCAAGCGCCGGACCTCGCTCGCAGAGATGATGTGCAGATGGAAGCGAGCCAGACCGAGCCCGCCGGCCCCACGCCGATCCTGACCCGGCTCTGGCATATCGCGGCCTGGGTCGGTGGCGTCGCGCTCGCCTTGTTCGTGCTGAACCTGCTCGGAATCCCGGTGGCCAGCTGGATCCACCAGCTGTTCAAGGAGATCCGGGCGGTCCCGGCGTCCGCGATCGTCGGCGGGTGCATCCTCGAGGTGCTCCAGACCGGGTTCGCGGCGCTGTCGTGGCTGACGATCCTGCGCGCCGCGTTCCCCGAGGCGGCGATCCCGTTCCGGACGGTGCTCGCCACCTATGCGGTCGCGGTGGCGCTGAACGGCTTCCTGCCGGCGAATATCGGGACGCTGGTGATGATGCTGATGCTGGTCACGCTTATCGCCGGCGCCACCTTCGCGTCGATCTTCTCGGGCTTCATCGTCCAGAAGATCCCGTTCACCGTTCTGAGCGTGGCCATGTACGTCTACCTGTTCGCGACCGTCCGGGGCGCTCTGTCCTTCGAGCTGGGCTTCGTGTCAGCGCATCCGGGCTGGACGGTAGTGATCGCCGTGAGCGTCGTCCTGCTGATCGTCCTGCTCTGCCGCATCTTCTGGCGCCGCGCGGACAAGCTGCGCGATCGCGTCAAGACCGGTGGCGCAATCCTCGGCCAGCCCCGGCGGTTCACCCTCGGGGTGGCGCTGCCGTGCGTGGCCAGCTTCGCCGCGCGGCTCGGCATCGTCGCCGTGTTCCTGGCCGCGTTCTCGATTCCCGTCACCTTCCACACCGTGGTCTCGGTCACCGCCGCGAACTCGGTGTCGAGCAGCGTGTCGGTGACTCCCGGCGGCGTCGGCGTGACCCAGGCCTTGAACGTCGTCGTGCTTCAGCACCTCACCACGACGAGCAACGCGACCGCGTACTCGGTCGCACAACAGCTGGTCATCTCGGCCTTCGACGTGCTGTTCGGGATCGTGCTCGTCTGCTGGGTGTTCGGCTGGACCGGCGGCAAGGAGCTGGTCAAGAAGTCCTACGCCGACGCGGGGGTGAAGCGCCGCGAGCTCCAGGAGCAGCGCGAAGCGCGAAAGGCCCGGCGCGGCCGGCGCTGGTCACTGCGTCACGGACGCGACTGAGTACCGGCGAACTCGATCCGCGCCCGGCCGGCCGCCTTGGCCCGGTATGCCGCCAGGTCTGCCTCGCCGACCAGCCCATCCGGATCGCGGTCGCCGATCGCGATCCCGATACTGGCCGACAGCTCGTGTCGTACATCGCCCGCGATCAGCGGCGGCTGGATCGCCTCCTGGAGCCTGCGCCCCACCGCGAGCGCCGCCTCCTCGTCGATGCCCTCGCACACCGCGACGAACTCGTCTCCCCCGAGGCGGGCGATCGTGTCGCCGGGCCGCACCGCGGTTTGCAGACGCCGGGCGGTCTCCACCAGCACCGCGTCGCCGGCGGCGTGGCCAAAGCTGTCGTTGACCTGCTTGAAGTTGTCGAGGTCGATGAACAGCACGGCGGTGGCGCCCCGCTCGCGCCCGGACCGGGCGAGGGCGTGCTCGAGCCGGTCGCGCAGCAACGTGCGGTTCGCCAGACCGGTCAACGGATCGTGGACCGCTTCGTGGCGCGTGCGCTCCTCGTCGCGCAGCCGAGCCAGCGCGGTCGCGAGGGTGTTGGCCACGGCGCGCAGGAAGCTCCGCTCCTCCTCGGACAGATCGCGCTCGGCCGACACGACCAGCTCGTCGCCAGCCCCCATGGCCAGCCTCACCCCGTCCGCCGGCAGCGGGCCACGAGGCGTGAGCATCGAGCCATCCGCCAGCCGCACCGCCGCGCCGTTGATCGGGAGCAGGCTCTCCAGCAGCTGGACTGCTTCGCGGGCCAGGTCGGCCGGATCGGCCCCGGCCAGCGCGCGCTCCCCGAACATCGCCACCGCTCTCAGGCGATCCTCCGCCGCGCGCCGCTCGGAGATGTCGCGCCCGACCGCGAGCAGCAACGAGCCGGCCGTCGTCTCCACGATCCCCCAGCTCATCTCCCCGATGAACTCCGACCCGTCGCGACGCAGGCCCCAGGCCGCGATCGAGAAGCGCAGCGGGTGCTCGGTGGCGAAGTACAGCTCCATGTTGCGGGCGTAGCGCGCGCGGACCCGCGGTGGCCACAGCGTGTCCACCGGTCGTCCCAGCATCTCCTCCCGCGGGTAGCCGAACAGCTCCTCGGCGAGGGCGTTGACGAACACGATGCGACCGTCGCGCTCGGCCGCGACTACCGCGTCAGGCAGGCCCTCGAGGATCGAGAGGATCGCCGCCGGCGCGACCAGCAGGCCCTCCAGGCCCGCGTCCTCGCGGACATCCCCCTCCTGTCCCTCGTCTTCGTGGGCGTCCATGACCTCGCGTTGCAGCGTACCGCCGGGTCAGACGTCTGACGCAGGGCGTGGACATGTGTTCGTGCGGGGATGCCGGCCACCTGGCTAGGGCAGCTGCTGGATGCGGACCAGGTTGCCCGCGGGATCGCGGACCGAGCAGTCGCGGATCCCGTACGGCTGGTCCGTCGGCTCCTGGACCACCTCGGCGGTGGCTTGCAGCCGCTCGAAGGTGCGGTCGAGGTCGGCGGTCGCGAGGTTGATGCTCGCGAACGTGCCCTTGGCCATCATCTCGGCGATGGTGCGGCGCTCCTCGTCGGTGATGCCGGGCGTGGCGCCAGGCGGGTAGAGCACGATGGACGTGCCGGGCTGGTCGGGAGGGCCGACGGTGATCCAGTGCATTCCGCCGTATTCGACGTCGTTGCGGACCTCGAAGCCGAGGGCGTCGCGATAGAAGGCCAGCGATGCGTCCGGGTCGTCATGCGGAAGCATGCTCGAGTGAATGATGATGTCCATGACGGTCAGGCTACGTAGTCCGCGAGATGCTCGCCGGTCAGGGTGGACCGCGCGGCCACGAGGTCGGCGGGCGTGCCTTCGAACACGATCCGGCCGCCGTCCAGGCCGGCGCCAGGGCCCAGGTCGATGATCCAGTCGGCGTGCGCCATGACCGCCTGGTGGTGCTCGATGACGATCACCGACTTCCCGGAGTCGACCAGTCGGTCGAGCAGTCCGAGCAGGTGCTCGACGTCGGCGAGGTGAAGGCCGATGGTCGGCTCGTCGAGGACATAGATGCCGCCTTTCTCGCCCATGCGGGTGGCCAGCTTCAGGCGCTGGCGCTCGCCGCCCGACAACGTCGTGAGCGGCTGGCCGAGGCTTAGGTAGCCGAGACCGACGTCCGCGAGCCGCTCCAGGATCTTGTGCGCGGCCGGAACCTGTGATGGGCCCGAGCCGAAGAACTCCTCGGCCTCGGTAACCGACATCGCGAGCACCTCGCTGATGTCGAGGCCGGCGAGCTTGTACTCGAGCACCGAGGCGTCGAAGCGCTTGCCCTCGCATTCCTCGCAGGTTGAGGCGACCGTGGCCATGATCGTCAGCTCGGTGTAGATGACGCCCGCCCCGTTGCAGTTGGGGCACGCTCCTTCGGAGTTGGCGCTGAACAGCGCGGGCTTTACACCGTTGGCCTTCGCAAACGCCTTGCGGATTGGGTCGAGCATCCCGGTGTAGGTCGCCGGCGAGCTCCGCCGCGAGCCGTGGATCGTGCCCTGATCCATCGTGACCACCCCATCTTGAACTGAGACCGAGCCGTCGATCAGCGAGCTCTTGCCCGAGCCCGCCACGCCGGTCACCACGACCAGCAGGCCGAGCGGAATGTCGACATCGACGCCTTGCAGGTTGTTGGTGCTCGCGCCGCGAACCTCCAGCGCTCCCGACGGCGTCCGCACCGCCGGCTTCAGAGACGCGCGGTCCTCCAGGTGACGCCCGGTGATCGTGTCGCTCTCCCGCAGTCCGTCGACGGTGCCCTCGAACACCACCTCGCCGCCGGCTGCGCCGGCACCGGGGCCGAGGTCGACGACGTGGTCGGCGATTGCGATCATCTCCGGCTTGTGCTCCACCACGAGCACGGTGTTGCCCTTGTCTCGCAACTCCAGCAGCAAACTGTTCATCCGCTGGATGTCATGGGGGTGCATCCCGATGCTGGGCTCGTCGAAGACGTAGGTGACGTCGGTGAGCGATGAGCCAAGCTGTCGGATCATCTTGGTCCGCTGCGCCTCGCCCCCCGACAGCGTGCCGGACGACCGGTTGAGCGAGAGATAGCCGAGCCCGATCTCCACGAATGAGTCGAGCGTGTCGGTGAGCGCCGCGAGCAGCGGAGCGACCGACGACTCGTCGAGGCCGTGGACCCACTCGGCGAGATCCGAGATCTGCATGGCTGACAGATCGGCGATGCTGGCGCCCTCGATCTTCGACGAACGCGCCGCCTCGCTCAGGCGGGTGCCGTTGCAGTCGGGGCAGGTGGTGAACACCACCGCGCGCTCGACGAAGGCGCGGACGTGCGGCTGCATCGCGTCGACCTCTTTGGACAGCATCGACTTCTGGATCTTCGGGATCAGCCCGTCGTAGGTCAGGTTGATGCCGTCGACCTTGATCTTGGTCGACTCCTTGTAGAGCAGGTCGTGGAGCTCGCGCTTGTTGAATTTCTTGATCGGCTTGTCCGGGTCGAAGAAGCCGCTGCCGCGGAAGATCCGGCCATACCAGCCATCCATGCTGTAGCCGGGGATCATGAGCGCGCCCTCGTTGAGCGACTTGCTGTCGTCGTATAGCGCGGACAGGTCGAAATCGCTCACCGAGCCGCGGCCCTCGCAGCGCGGGCACATGCCTCCCGTCCGGCTGAAGCTCGCGCTCTGGGTGATGGTCTTGTCCCCGCGCTCGACCGTGATCCCGCCGCTCCCGTGCGCGGAAGCGACGTTGAACGAGTAGGCGCCGGGCGGGCCGATGTGCGGCTGCGCGAGCCGGCTGAAGAGGATGCGCAGCATCGCATCGGCGTCGGTGGCCGTGCCTACCGTCGAGCGAGGGTTTGACCCCATTCGCTCCTGATCGACGCTGATCGCAGTCGTGAGCCCTTCGAGCACGTCCACGTCGGGCCGTGCCTGCGTCGGCATGAAGCCCTGCACGAACGTGCTGTAGGTCTCGTTGATCAGTCGCTGCGACTCCGCGGCGATCGTGTCGAACACCAGCGAGCTCTTGCCCGAGCCCGACACGCCGGTGAACACGGTCAGCCGGCGCTTCGGGATCTCGACGCTGACGTCCTTGAGGTTGTTCACGCGCGCGCCGTGCACGCGGATCAGATCGTGGCTATCGGCTCGGCCGCCCGCGTCCGGTGCGGGCGGCCGCCTGTCCGTGCTCGTGGCCATGCGCTACTGGTCCTGGACCAGCCCGAGCACGCTGCCGTCGGGATCGGTGAACGTCGCCACCCGGCGCCCGGGACCAACCTCGCGTGGGGACTCCTTGACGGTGGCGCCGGCGGCGGTCACCTCGGCCAGCTTGGCGTCGATGTCGTCGACCGCCCAGAACGCGACAGGCACGGTGTAGCCCTGCGGGCCGCCGCCGGGCACCAGCCCGATGTGCTGGCCCTCGACGTCGAAGCCGACGTAGTAATCCGAGTCGTGCTGCGGCGGGGTGCCGAGCAACGCGGTGTAGGTCGCCTTGGCCCGCGCGAGGTCGGCGGCGGGGCACAGCACGATCTTGATTCCCTGGGTGGAAGAGCCGGTCATGGTCACTCCTTCGGTCGTGGTCGTAATGGCCATGACGGGCAGGCTAGTTGCGGGTGCTGACCGGCGCTTCTCGATTCCTGACCGGTTTGGTCACCTGTTTCGCCACGCACGACGGCATCCCGGCCGTCGCCTCGGTCTCCCGGCGGCGGTACTCGCTCGGCGGCATCCCGACCAGTTCGGTGAAGCGACTGCTGAACGTGCCGAGCGACGAGCAGCCGACCTCGAAGCAGACTTCGGTGACGCTGAGCTCACCGCGTCGCAGCAGCGCCATCGCGCGCTCGATGCGCCGGGTCATCAGGTAGCCGTACGGCGACTCGCCGTACGCGAGCCGGAACTGCCGGCTGAAGTGCCCCGCCGACATGTGCGCGTCCCGCGCCAGCGCCTCGACGTCGAGCGGCTGCGCGTACTCCCGGTCGATCCGGTCGCGGACGCGGCGCAGACGCGCCAGGTCGCGCAGATGCTCTCCCGTAGCGGATCTGCCAGCCACACGGCAGATCATGCCACGAGCCCGCGGCTGCCCGGCGCGCCGCCGGGCAGCCTCGGCTCTTGGTCGTCGCTAGCCCACGTTCGCCGCGACGATGCGCGGCGAGAACTCGAACAGGTTAGGGTCGCGCGGGTCGATCGTGGCGTTCACCCAGTGCGTCTGACGGGCGCCGAACGTCTCGACGCGAGTGAAGTTCGCCAGCACCCCGCCACTGTCCAGGTTGATCGGCTTGTCGATCTTGAAGTAGTGCGAGTCGCCGTGGACCAGCACCACCTGACCGGCGAAGCCCATCGTCTCGGAGCGCAGCGCGTTGACGTAATCCGGGAACGCGTCCCAGTCGTGCGGGTTCGTCAAATGCTGCTCGTTGTTGAAGTT
>Ga0335080_10007762_pt1 | contig 11150 bp, 9 predicted proteins | sample Lox_Sample_34_FD_206720 | JGI IMG/M metagenome (GOLD analysis project Ga0335080, IMG submission 206720) | Soil microbial communities from Loxahatchee National Wildlife Refuge, Florida, United States - Lox_Sample_3.4 | ecosystem: Environmental > Terrestrial > Soil > Wetlands | place: USA: Florida...
CTTCATTCTGGAACACGGCGCACGATCACGGGCGGGTTACTTTTTCAATTTCAACGGGACGGCGGGTATTCTGCGGCGGGCCATGATCGACGATGCCGGCGGCTGGCAGCACGACACGCTAACCGAGGACTCCGATCTCAGCTACCGCGCGCAGCTTAAGGGCTGGCGGTTTGTATATCTGCCCGGCCTGGATTGCCCATCCGAATTGCCTGTCGATATACACGGGTTCCAGGTGCAGCAATCGCGCTGGGCCAAGGGTCTGACGCAGGTGGCCAAGAAGCTGCTGCCGCAACTGATGAGCGCGGACATTCCCAAGCGCGTCAAGGCCGAGGCGTTTCTCCATCTGACGCCGAATATCTCGTATCCTTTGATGATCGTGGTTTCTGCGCTGATGCTGCCGGTGATGATTGTCCGCTTCTACATGGGAGTCTGGCAGATGGTTTTCATCGATCTGCCGTTGATTGCCGCGTCGTTCTGGTCGATTTCGGCCTTCTATGTAATCGCCCAGCGTGAGCTGCATCCGAAGTCCTGGAAGCGGTCGATCCTCATGCTTCCGATGCTGATGGCGGTGGGCGTGGCTTTGACGATCATCAACACGCGTGCCGTGCTGGAAGCGCTGTTCGGCGTCGAGACGTCATTCGTCCGCACGCCGAAGTACGCTATCGGGGACCGGCCGGTCAAGCTGGAGACGAAGAAATACCGGCGGCGCAGCGGGTGGCTGCCCTACGCCGAGATCCTGGTGGGCACCTATTTCCTCGGGATGGTCGTCTTCGCCATTCAGACCTTGAACTTTCTTTCGGTTCCTTTTCTAATGCTCTTCGTGTTCGGCTATTACTGGGCCGGCTTTGGCACGCTTTATCAAGAGCAGCAGGGCCGCCTGCGCTGGATGAAACAGCAGCGTCTGGCGCTCAGCGCGGCGCGGCCAAGCTAGCCTGCGGCCGGAGCGCCCGACATGCCCGGCGTGTGCAGGGTTTGCCCGAGAATTCCCCTTACCAAGCCACGCGAACCGTCAACTGCAGTTGGCGTGCCGGGGTGACGGTGTGGCTGATGACGCCGGACGACTCGACTCCGAGGTAACGGTTGGGCAGCGCGAAGTTGGCGCGATTCAGAAGGTTCGCGGCAGCGACCCGCGCGTCCAGGCGCAGGTGCCCGCGCAGGCGGAAGCGCCGGCTCAAGGCAAGGTCCAGGGTCGCCAGACCCGGCCCACGAAGAATGTCGAAGCCGGAGTTGCCGTATTGGTACAGGGCGGGTACCTGGAAGGCGCTGCCGGGGGCACCCAGGCTGGTATCGAACCAATTCAGGTAGGAGCGCTGATCCTTAGGCAAGTCGCCGTTGCCGGTTCGATTCGGAAGCTGAAAACCAGCGTTGTTGAGGCTGTTGACCGCCAGTTCCGGTGTGAAGGGGAAGCCGGTCTGAAGCGTCACCACGCCAGCAGCACGCCAATCGCGCGCGGCCTTACCCAGCCAGCCTCCGGTTGTCGGCTCGGGCAGGTCGTATTGTGCGATCAGGACGGCGCGCTGCGCAATGTCAAAAGGTGACGGGCCTCGATTGCCGCGCGCGTTATAGGTATCCTGGGGCGCATCGGGCCGGCTTTGGGGGCCCGTGTAGGGGGTGACCGAATCGTCCACCGACTTGGAATATGAATAACTCATTTGGAACGCCAGCCCAGCGCCAAGTTGGCCGCTGAGCCTGGCTTGGCCGCCGTAATAAGTGGAGCCACCGCCCAGGTTCAGATAATTGATGCGCGACTCGTACGGGTCGTAGGGGTAGCGCAATGTGGCGTAGGGCGTCGGCGCGGGAAAGGGCTGGTTGGCGTTGAAGGCATCTTGGAGATGAATACCCATCGACCCTGCGCCGCCAACCAGGAGCACGATCCGCGTCCCTACGATGTGTTCGACGAACAAGCCCCACTGATCGGCGTAAGGTGTGTAGTTTTCGGGCTGGATGGCGTTGACGCTTCCCTGCGCCGCGTTGAGCGCCGAAGGGGTGAGCAGCGCGGCCGAGACGGGCGCCGGCAGGCCCGCGGTAAGATTCTGGCCGAGCTGAAACGTACCGTTGATCCTATCCAGCAGAGACGCGTACGGCGGATTGCGGGCCAGGCTGCCTTCCGCCAGATACAGTCCGGAATCGTAGGCTTTGCTGAATCCGCCGCGCAGGGCGGTGGCGCCGCTGCGGGAGAGGTTGAGCACGAAGCCAACGCGCTCGGCGAGCGCCCGCTTGTTGAATCCCAGCCCGGCATATTGGCTTACTCCGCCCTGACCTGCGAATTGATCCAGTGCGGGCGTGGTTCGCGAGTAATTGAAGTTCACCATACGGTCAGAGGCCTCGGTGAGCGGCGGGTACAGCGAATACCGAAGACCAGCCTGAATCGTCAGGGGGCCAAGCCGAATTTGGTCATCGACGAAGGCGGACCACTCCCAGGCTTGCAGCCGGTAGGGAGAGAACTGGACGTCACGCTGCACCTCGGACGGAAAACCCAGCAGCAGGGAGGCGATGGAATCGCCGGTCGGTGTTGAGGAACCCGGCTGGCTGGTGTAGTCGGGGGTGAAGTCGAAGATGCCGCGGCTGGAGACATTAGAGGCGTCGCCATCGGCTTGGCGGCGTATCGCCTGCGCGCCGAACTGCCACGCGTGGCGCGCGGTGGTCCAGAGGGCCGTGTCCTGCACCTGGTAGTTCGACAGCCGAAGTTCGAATGGCGCCGCGCCGGCCGCTCCGAGGGATGTGAACCCGGTGGGGCTGATGCTGGGGAGGCCGGCGCTACTCAAGCCGGGAATGCCGAGGAGAGCGGTCCAATTGACGCCCGCATCGAGCGGCTGCGATTGCAGGCGGAGCGATACGGCGCCAGCGCGCAATTCGTTGACGAGCGAGGAGCGAAGCGTCGAGAGCAGTGACGCAACGGCTTCCCAGGCGTTCGACCCTATCCGGGCGTCGTCCGCATTTTGGGTGATGTCGCTGCCAATGCTGTCTTGCGCCAAAGCCAGCGCGGTGGGCGCGGACAGCGCGCCGGGCGATTGCAGATGATCGCGTTCGTACCCGGCGGCCAGGGCCAGCGCATGGCGCGGCGAAAGGAGGAGATCCGAGCGCCCGTGAAACCAGGCGGCGTTGTGCAGCGCCGTGGGCGTAGAGCGGTAGTTATCTGCGGCACCGGGCAGATTCGGATTGGGATACAAAGCCAGCACACTCTGTCCCTGCGGCGAAAACAGGCTGGGCGAGATCTGGCCATTGGAAAAAGGCTGGCGCACGAATGTACCGGACGCCGTGGGGGCGATGGTGAAGGGGTCGTAGATGGGAGCAAAGGCGAACGTACCCGCCTTCTGGGCGAGTGTGGGGACGGTGGAGATGACGGTCAGGCCCTGCCGCGAATCCAGCCCTTCCAGGTCGCCGAACAGGAACCAGCCTCCGCGCCGGGCCGGACCACCGAGGTTGGCGCCGAACTGGTGGACGGACATGCCTGGCTTGCCGGCGCCATCAAAGAAATTGCGTGCATTCAGCGCGGAGCCTCCAAACTGCTCATAAGCGCCGCCGTGCAGTGCTTTGGATCCGGGCCCGGTGTTGAGGCTGACGCTGGCGCCGGTTGTGTGTCCGGACGCGGAAGGAATGAAGCCGGATTCCAGCCGGACGGTGGCGATCGCGCCGGCTGGAGGGCTGAGGATCACGCCACCGGACCAGTTGTCATTGTTGTCCACGCCGTCGAGCAGGAAGTTGTTGTTCTGGCCGCGTTGTCCGTTGGCATTGAAGCTCGTGTTGGCGCGGAACCCGTAGGCGCCGTCTTCTTCCGTGGCGCCACCCTGCTGGCCGGGGGTGACTTCCGCGCGCTCGCGAACCGAGCTGTAGTAGGCGCGAGCTGCATCATGGTCGCCGGGAAGAGTGGCGTCAGGGAAGACGATCTCTCGTTCGATTGCGTTTCCCGGCCCGATCTCCACCGACGAAACCGACATACCCTCGAGCGGCGAGGCGGCCACGATCGTATACGTATCCGGGGCGAGACCCGCCGCGCGGTAGTTGCCGTGCGCATCGGCGGATAACCGGCGATGGCTGCCCGTGCGCTTGCCGAGCAGTGTGATTTGGATAAAGGGTACGGGGGAATAGCCAGCGTCGAGCACGGTTCCGTAGATCTCGCCACCCGTTTGGGCGCTGAGAATTCCCAAGCAGAGAGACAGTGGCAGGAAGCTCAGAGACAAGCCGCGGCGCGTCGGCATATGTGCCAACGCGGCACGAACGTAAGCCACAGGCGGGAGTTTTCGGGAGTAGGTGACGAAGGCGGAGAGCATCGAGTGTTGGAGCAGCCAGATGCAGGCCGAAGATCCATCCTAAACGAATGGGTGCCCGGCGCGGAAGGAATGGCAGGGGCCGCAGGACAGGGCCTTAGTCGATTGGGACAGGGCGGTCGAACACGACATCGACGGTGGCGCCCTGGTGAAGCTCCACTTCCTTACCGCGGGTCAGCAGCACGACGGCCAGGCCCGCTCCGGCTCCGGCGGCACCGCCGATTCCAGCGGCCGACCACGACCGCTCCGCGATGCCTCCGATAGCAGCGCCAGTGCCAGCTGTGGTGGCAACCCGCGCGGCATCGGCCTCGTGGCCCGGGGGCTGCTTGATGTCGCCCTCCCGGGCATCGACTTTCTGGCCTGACCCGGCGGCGTCGACGGAACTGAGGTGAGGACTGATGCGGATCATTTTCCCCTCGGGCAGGGTTAGGGCTTCGATGCGGATGGCGAGTTCGGCGCGGCCGCTCACCCGGCCGCTGTGGTGCGCCCGCGAGACCACGGCTTGCACGTAGCTGCCCACCGGAACCAGGACGTGGCCGCCCGCGGCAATGGGACTGGCTGTGCGCAGGTAAACGTAGTCGCCTTCCTGGGCCGTGCGGGTGTTGACGGAATTGACCAACTGCAAGGCAACGTGCGCTCCGGCGGGAATTTCGCCAGCGCCTGCCAGCGAACAGAAGCAAAGGGATGCAACAGCGAGTCGCATGAACGCGCTCCTGGCCTATTCTACCGCGCCGCTGCTGGCCGGCCGCCGCGCGCGGCGAGCGCTCAGCGCCCAGAGGGCTGCGGCCATGATCACAGAGATCGTGGAGTCCGTGATTTCCGGCGTACGGCCCGGGAGGTGGCGCTGCAGGAATTCGAGGATGAATAGCGACGCGCCTAGCGCGCCGCCTGCAAGCACGTACGGAACACCTGAACGGGCCAGCAGCCAGATGGGTGCGCCGTAGAGGAACGACTTCCGCAGCAGGGTCAAGAGTGCCGCCCAACGGTCGTATTGAAAGGAAGCGGCAAAAGGCACCCAGGAAAATGGCGTCGCATGTGCCACGAAATGAAAGGGCGCCAACTCAGCCAGCGGGATCGCCGACAAGAGCAGGAAGATCCCAGAATCGACGCGGCTTTTCGCCGGCAGGGCAGTCCAGGCGAGCACGGCCAGCGCGGCGCCGGCTAACTCGTCGAGCGAGAGGGAGCGCGACGGCATGAACATGCGGAGCCCCAGCACCAGCATGGCCGCCGCCGGCCAGTAGGCGCGGCACGGTCCGAGGACGGCTTCCAGGGACAGCGCGGTAGCGAACCATTCGGCTGCCGCCTCCCAGGTACCGACGGGAGATAATGCGCGGGTCCCGATCAACGAGCCGAGCGCGTGGCGCAGGTGAGTGGAGCTGAAGACAGGAAAGAACGGGTAGAGCTGATATGAGCCCCAGCAACCCAACAGCAGAACGGCGCCCGGAGACGCGCGGGTTGCATGGCGCCGTACCAGCGAGACAAGACGCTGCTGTAGAACGAGCGCCAGGCATGCTCCCGCGGCGGCGCCGATCGTATTGGTCGCCAGGTCGGAGAGGCTGGTGGTGCGTCCTGGCGCGTAGTTCTGCAACAGTTCCATGAAGAGGGACAGGCCAAAGCCGAAAACCGTGGCCGCAACTGCGGCCTTAAGGCGCTGGAGCCGTGGCAGGCACACCAGACAGGCGAGGGCGCCGAGAGGCACATACAGTGTGAGGTTGATGACGACGTCGCGGATTACGAACCGGCTCCATGCAGCCGGCCAGGAGTGGAGCAGAGCGGCGACCGGCTCGTGATGGCCGGAGAGCGCAAATTGCCAAGGGTAAAGCGACCCGTACACCGTGATGGCGACCACGAGCAACAGCAGACGGCGCATCTTACGGTTCGAAGAAACGGCGGAAACGCACCAGATCGACGAGGGCGAAAAAGAGGTTCACCAGTCCAAGGCCGCTGACCGCAGCGCGAAGGTAAGGGCTCGACCAGTAGTCCTGCACAGAAGGAATCTGCAGCACATAAGAATTCGCCTCCCAGAACGCACTCCACGGAAAGATCAACAGGAAAAGGCCCATGGCAGTGCAGATAGCGATCAATGCCGCAGCTCCCAGCATGTGGTACCAACGGTGGACGGGGCGCGGAGCCGGAGCGGATGGCGCATCGATACCGGGCGTGTCGGGCGCCGGTTGCGACGGCATCATACGGCGGCCGCCGTCCCGAAGAGCTCCATCTGTTGGTCGCACTCGAGCAGAGCGCGCGAGTGGGCGCGCACCGGCTCAAAGCTCAGGCGGTGCAGGGGAGTGGGGCCGAGTTCGCCGAGGGCCCGCAGGTGCTCGGGTGTGGAGTAGCCCTTGTGGGAAGCGAGGCCGTAGTCCGGGAAAACGGCATCCCAGACGCGCATCAAGTCATCGCGCCAGACTTTGGCGATGATGGAGGCAGCGGCGATGACGTGGCAGCGCGCATCGCCTTTGATGAGCGCGCGCTGGGGCACATCCAGATCGATCGCGACAGCGTCGACCAGGAGAAAGTCGGGAGCCGGGCAGAGGAGGCGAACTGCCATCCGCATCGCTTGACGGGAGGCCTGATAGATATTGATGGAGTCGATCGTAGCGGCATCGACCGCGGCCACGGCCCAGCTGAGCGCGCGTTCGCGGATGCGCGCAGCCAGGGTTTCGCGGCGCTCCGGCTCGAGGAGCTTGCTATCGTTGAGGCCCCGGATCGGGCGGTCCGGTGAAAGGATAACGGCGGCAGCCACAACGGGTCCAAACAGCGAGCCGCGGCCGACTTCATCGACGCCGGCCACGCCCAGAAAGCCTCGCGCGCGCAACTCGCGCTCGATGGTGGCCTGGCAACGGATTTTGCCACACGCCGCTTCGGGCCGCATGGAATCTGGAGCTATTCGCGCTCGCGGAGGCGGGCTGCTTTGCCCTTGAGGTCGCGCAGGTAATACAGCTTGGCGCGCCGGACGCGGCCGGTGCGGACAACGTCAATGTGATCGATGATCCGGGCGTGTACAGGGAAGATGCGCTCCACGCCTTGCCCGAAGCTCACCTTGCGCACGGTGATGGTCTCGCCGAGGCCGGTGTTGTTGCGGGCAATCATCACGCCCTCAAAAGCTTGCAGTCGTTCCTTGTCGCCTTCTTTGATCTTGACGTGGACCCGAATGGTGTCGCCCGGCCGGAAAGTAGGGATGTCGGTCCGGACGTTCTTCTGAATAAACTTGGTCAACAGCTTGTTCTGCATGGGGAGATGTCCTTGAAGTGTCTATTTTACAACGGGAGAGGGGTAGTTTGCAGGGGCCGCAGGCTGGCTGGGCACCAGCGAAGGGTATAGGCCCAAAAGGAACCTTTTTTTCAACAACATCGAGGACTACACGAGGGTCAAGCCGGACAATTTGGCCAGCGGGTTAGGCAACATAAAGTCCCATGCGCCCCTTCACCAGATTCACGGTTTGGTTGGCGATGGGAGCTACGCGGTCGGCACCCTGCCGGAGGACACGAGCCAGGTAGTCGGGCTCGCCGGTGATCTCCCGGTAACGGCGCTGGAAGGGCTCGAGGTGCGCGATCGTCATCTCGGCCACCTGTTTCTTCAGGTCGCCGTAGCGCACACCGGTGAAGCGGGCCCTCATGGCATCGTCGGTGTCGCCGGAAAAAGCCTGGTAGATGGCCAGCAGGTTGAGTACGCCGGGGCCGGCGGTGGTGAAATCCACCGCTGGGTTGGAATCGGTGGTGGCGCGCAGAATCGTTTTGCGGATGGTTTCGGGCGGGTCCAGCAAGGCCACGGCGTGGTTCTGGCCCGACGCCGACTTACTCATCTTCTGCGTAGGGTCGTCGAGACCCATGATACGCGCCCCCACTGCGGGCAAGCTGGTGCCAGGGACTACGAAGGTTTCACCGTAAAGCGAATTGAAGCGCTGCGCGATGTCGCGCGTCAGTTCCAGGTGCTGGGCCTGATCGTCGCCGACGGGTACGATGCCGGCCTGGTAGAGCAGAATGTCAGCGGCCATCAGTACGGGGTATTGCAGCAAGCCTGAGCCGACGGATTCCTGCTTGCCCGCCTTCGCTTTGTACTGCGTCATGCGTTCCAACCATCCCACCGGAGTCACGCAGGTGAGCATCCACGAGAGCTCGGCGTGCGCAGGCACCGCCGATTGCACCATAATGGAACAGGTGTTGGGGTCGATTCCGGCAGCGAGGTAGAGAGCAGCGGTCTCCTCGATCTTGCGCCGCAACTCGGCGGGATTCTGGTAAATGGTGACGGCATGTAGATCGACGATGCAGAAGATGCACTCGTAGTCGTTCTGAATGCGCACCCAGTTCTTCAGAGCGCCCAGGTAGTTGCCGATGTGGAGGTTTCCGGTCGGCTGCATGCCGGAGAAGACTCGTGTTTTCATGGTTAAAGGTTTGGGAGTCAATCCTATCGTAAGCAATTTCGAAGTGCGCGTGGAAAAACTGGTCTACGGCGGCGACGGGCTGGCGCGGCTGGACGGGCGTGTGGTATTTGCGCCATTCGTACTGCCGGGCGAGCGGATCCGCGCGGCGGCCCGCAGTGAAAAACCGGGGATGGTCCAGGCGCTGACGCTGGAGGCCGCGCCGGAACGCGTGGCCGCGGGCTGCGCGGTTTTCGGGCGTTGCGGCGGGTGTCACTATCAGCACGCGCCCTACGAATATCAAGTGGAGGCTAAGCGGACCATTCTGGCGGAAGTGCTGCGGCGGCTGGGAAAAGTGGAGCCGCCCAACGAAATCGGGGTGGTAACGGGCCCGCCATGGGGATACCGCAACCGGGCACAATTGCACGTCGACGGGCGAACCATCGGGTATCGCGAGCCACGGTCGCACAGCTTGTGCGCGATCGGCGAGTGCCCCACCTCCTCCCCCAAGATCAACCAGGCCATTGCGGCGTTGAATCGAATGGCGCAGGATCCACGGTGGCCCCTGTTTATCGAAACCATCGAGGTGTTCAGCGACGAGGAGCGAACGCAGATTAACGTCCTGGACACCAAGCGCCCCGTAGCGCGCCGCTTCTTCGAGTGGGTTGGCGAGCAGATACCGGGCCTGGTGGAAGGCGCCCTCGACTACGGCGGGCGGTTTCGCGTCAGCAGCAACTCTTTCTTTCAGGTGAACCGTTTCCTGGCGGACCAGTTGGTCAGCACGGCGCTCGACGGCGCGGACGGCGACACCGCACTGGACCTGTACGCCGGTGTGGGGCTGTTTTCGATGGCAATGGCGAAGCGTTTTCGCCGGGTGAATGCGGTGGAGGCCGGAGGAGGCGCAGTGCGCGATCTTCGCTTCAACGCCGAGCGAGCGGCGCTGCCGGCTTTACGCGCCCAACAGATCACTGCGGAAGCGGCGCTGGAAAAACTGCAACGGGCTCCCGACTTCGTGCTAGCCGATCCGCCACGCGCCGGTCTGGGCAAAGGCATGGTGCAGCGGCTGACTGCGCTCAAGCCGCGGCGGCTGACCATTGTGGCTTGCGATCCGGCTACGCTGGCGCGCGACCTTGCGGCGCTGGTTGCGGGCGGATACCGCGTTGCCTCCATGACGCTGGTGGATCTGTTCCCGCAGACGTTTCATCTGGAGACCGTGGTGCGGCTGGAGATCGCTTAGGCCCTGCCGCTTTGGGCGGACGCGACACGGGCGCCGGCCATCCGGCGGAGTCTTGGCAACCGGTGCGCAGGCTCGTTATCCTGCCGGGCATCAGGCGAACGGACTGCGCTTGAGGGCGTAGTCGATGGCCTCCTGGGGCACATGGAACTCGGCGATAGCGGTATTGCCCTGGTAGCCCAGGTCGCGGATGCCGATGGGGCTCGTGTAGAAGGCATCGACCACCATTTTCCGAGCCCAATCGAAAAAGCGAACGCCCGGCCCAAGGTCCGCTGGGGCGGGCTCCGGTCCGGCGATCAGGTCGAGCAGAGCGGTCTGTTTGGCGGCGGGCGCGCTAAGAAAATCGGTGCCATCCTGGCGGTGCCGGATCCCCCAGTCCAGCCAGCCAAGGCCGCCCGTATAAACTTCCCGCATCTCATCGCTTGCCGAACAGAGGAAGTCGATGAATTCGGCGGCATTAGCGGCCAAGGCGCCGCCGGAGTGCTCGTCGGCGGGGATGATCAAGTCGGAGAGACGTTGTAGAGTGGCGAATTCGTGCGGCGTCAGTCCTTTGGGATGGTAGGGGCCTTTCTGTGCGGCCTTTTCTTCGGTCACCGCCCGGTGGACGTGCTGGGCATCCTGCGCGGTGAGAACACCACCGCCGGCAACGCCCAGGCCCAGCGAGATTCCGATATGGCGCAGCAACGCCCGGCGGGAATAATCGTTCTCTTCAGACATTGCCTTTCCTCATTTCTTCGGTGAGGTACTCCGAGGCCCGCCAGGCGAAGGCGACGATGCTCAGCGTGACGTTCTTGTCCGGCTGGCTCACGAACGGCGCGGCGTCGCACACGAAGAGGTTGCTGACCTCGTGCGACTGGCAATACTTGTTGAGCACAGAGCTCCTGGGATCATTCCCCATACGTACAGTGCCGGCTTCGTGAATGATGGTGCCGCCGGTCGAGATGCCGGCCGTCTTGGGATCCGGCGCCGATCCATAGACCCGGCCGCCCATGGTTTCGATGATGGACTTGAAAGTCTGGTGCATGTGGCGCACCTGGCGGGTTTCGTTGTCGCTCCATTGGAAGTGGAAGCGCAGCACCGGTATGCCCCAGGCATCAGTGCGCTGCGGATCGATCTCGCAATAGCTGTCCTTGTTGGGAATCATCTCGCCGCGGCCGGCGAAGTATACAGAGGCGCCATATTCTTCCCGGATGTGATCGCGCAGTTTACGGCCATAGCCCTTATATTGAGCGCACACGCCATGGAAGGAACCGAGCATGGGCATATGGAATCCGCCGCCAAGCTCGATGTG
>Ga0335080_10007764_pt1 | contig 11149 bp, 12 predicted proteins | sample Lox_Sample_34_FD_206720 | JGI IMG/M metagenome (GOLD analysis project Ga0335080, IMG submission 206720) | Soil microbial communities from Loxahatchee National Wildlife Refuge, Florida, United States - Lox_Sample_3.4 | ecosystem: Environmental > Terrestrial > Soil > Wetlands | place: USA...
ACCGCACGAGAGAGAACAGGAAGAAAGATCCCCTTTGTTCGAGTGATTGCAATCCCGATGGCTGGATCGATTTTCTCTCGATTGAGCATGCATCAAACACATTCCTGACCTGCAACAGGCAGCAGATTGAGGCACCAGGGAAGCAGCCAGCAACTGGAGAGGGCCACAGAGGAGGCACACCAATAAGATAGTCGCACGCAGTCGCGCCGAGCGCCGCGCGAAGCAAAGGCGTAAAAGAGACCCAGGTCCGAACATGAAACGTGCGCTGTATTATGCATGATCCTTCGGTTGGGCGCCATCCCACAATTCGTAACAATCAGCGCCCTGATTGCTTCGAGCCACATCGGGGAAATCATATACCGCCTCAACGGGGCGATGGACAGTCGTCGTACTCCAAAGCAGGTAGGGGAGACCGCCATGCAAATAGCTTTCTACGCCGGTTGGCCGAATGCATTTTCCGCGCTGCCCGTTGTAAAGGATGTGTTCAAGAAACGTGCACACGAGCCTTTGTTGGACCTTACTGAACAGATACAAGGGACCAAGTTTCTAGCTTGGTTTGTTCTTCAATCTGTAGGACGTGCTCCTACCTCCCGCCTCCTCCTGTTCGAGGATACCCAGTTCAATCAACTCGTCGATGTCTCTGAGGGCTGTGCGTGAGGAAGCTTTCGTCAGCTTCATCCAGTAAGCGCCGTGGATCATGCCGCCATTCAATCGGCTGCGGAACAATGCGACATCGCTCATCTTTTGCATCGCTCGATCGACACTCCTTCCGGCGGAGAACGCCAGCGTGTCTTAATCGCTCGAAGTCTGGCGGTGCAGCCGGAATTTATCCTGCTCGACGAGCCCACAGCCAATCTGAATGTTGAGCATTCGCTCGAAGTCCTGGAGTTGTGCGTGGCCTTGGCTGGCAAAGGGCAGGCGATTGTCGTTGCCAGTCACGATTTGAATCTGATTTCACTTTATGCAACTCGCGTTGCGCTCTTGGACGCAGGGAAAATTGCTGTCGTTGGCTCACCCTCGGAGGCACTTACGCCTGCAACCCTGCAAGGGGTCTTCAATGTCCAGGTCCAACCACTCGGCGGTACGAACGGCGAGCGCTTCTTTATGTTCGAAAGACGTCCTCGTCCTTTGGACAGGCGCACGTAGCCAGAGTTTGCTATCGCTATGACAATCCTTTCCACTTTATCGAGACCGGGCCAGTAGACGGAACTTCAAAGGGAGTTCTTGGGGTCCCTCCTCGTATGCACGGAATTCGAGGTGGCAAGACCCACAGGTTCACTCGTTCGGAAGTACTTTTTGTACGCGGCAATCCAATCGGTTGAGACATCCCTTTGCGCGGTCGCGAGATCGACTTTTCCCGCGCAGACGGATCGATGCAGGTAGTCTTCGAGTTGGTCTTTTACAAACGAGTTCCACGTCGCATTGAAACGAGGTTGAGGCCAAAGATTGCGGATGTCGTCCGTTCCGCCGAGACCGGGAGAAATCAGGAAGTCCACTTCATAGCTGTCGGCCGAGGTCTTCCGCAGTCCATATTCTTGAAACACCTGATCCCGCAAAATATCGGAAACCGGGAGCACCACGGCATCGTGGTCCATAGCGCAAATATCGCCCAAGGCGGCGGCCATGCTTGCGCCAGGCGTCAGGCTACGGTTCGGAAGTAGCTCCGAATTGGGAAACGCGCTGGATGGAGACTCCTCTGTGCGCAGATAAACAACGCGGCCACCGATTAAAAACGCAAGCGCAAAGGCACAAACCACCACAAGACGCGACGGATGAATCACGAAGTTCAGATTCCACCAAGGAGTTCGCCTTGGTTGTTGCGTGGCTGTGGATAGCTGCAGTTTCAGCAATGCTCGGGGACCATCGACCGGTGGGATTTTTGCACCGAGATCTCGCTGATGCACCCTGACAACATCGCCAATCGTTCGCTGCATCTCCGCCATACGTGCCCGGCAATTCCAGCACGCTTCCAGGTGGCGGCGCACACTTGCCGCTTGCCGACTCGAAAGCTCTCCGTCGGCACACAGAAGCAGGTCTTGATCCGTTGGATGCATGGTTTCGTCGAACATGGTTCTATCTCTCGTCCGCGCACATGAGCCGGGCAAGCGACCGAGTCAGTGATATCGATACCGCTCCAAGAGAGATGCCCAAAACGCGGGCAATTTCCCGATAGCGAAGCCCCTCGGCACGCAGACGCAGACAAGCGCGGTCCTGCTCGGGAAGAGCTTCAAGTACAGCCAGCAAACGCCGTTGTCGACGTGCGGAGAGAACTTGTTCTTCCGGGTTGGGAGATGAATCGAGATGCTGTTCCGCCAAAAACCTTTCAGCCTGTGGGTGGTCCTGCAGACGCCGATTTGATTTGCGTCGCTTGAGCGCGAGGTTGTGAGCCACACGGAATATCCATCCGCGAAGGTTCCGCTCGCACTTTCCCATCTGGAGGTGTTGAAACAAAGCAATGAATACTTCCTGAGTGATTTCTTCTCCGTCAGCCAGGGGCAACCCGAGGGAGAGTGTGTATCGGAGAAGGGGGGTACGAAACTGCTCAAAGAGCCGGACGACCTCACGCTCGATGTCGGAGGGCTGACGGCCGACGTCGCTCGCCGAAATCGGGAATTCGTTTACCGCAGATGTGGGCAGATTCGACATCCGTTCCTATTTCAATATTCCTGCCGGGGCATTCTTGTTCAAGGTATTTGGCACTGATTGTCCTTCTTTGCCAAAACCTCCCAAAAAAGACTGAACAGAGCGGCGGGAATGGGAATGTTCAGAATGGGGGGGGTCAAAGGCGCCCTAACCCCTTGCAATGTCATGGCCAACGCCCGGAGTCCATCTTTCATGAAGAGGCTCGCAGTTATTCTGTTGTTCTGTGCTCCATCCCTCTTTTGCCAGAGTAACACCGGCGAATTGCGTCTGAAGGTTATCGATCCTTCCGGTTCCTCCGTCAAAACCACGGTTCAGGTGACCAGCGAAGGAAACCAGTATAAACGTGCCCTGGCAACGGACGAGCATGGGCTGCTTATCGTGCAACGTCTGCCCTTTGGAATCTACCAACTTCAGATTAAGCAATCCGGATTCGCAGACTCGTCCGAATCTGTAGAGATTCACTCTTCGATTCCCATTGACCGAACGTTGCAATTGAAGCTGAGTCAGATAAGCCAATCCGTGAACGTTCAAGCGGTGGACACTCTAATCAACCCGGACCAGGCCGGGTCCGTCAATCAGATTGGTTCGGATTTCATCGAGAATCGCCTTGGCTCCATTCCCGGACGTTCCATGCAGGACCTTGTGAATTCGCAGCCTGGCTGGCTGTATGAGGGGAACGCCGTGCTGCACCCGAGAGACTCGGAATATCAAACGCAATTTGTGGTGGATGGAATTCCGCTCATCGACAACCGTTCGCCCAGCTTCGGACCGGAGATCGAGGCGGACGACGTGAAATCGATCAGCATCTACACGGCGGGATTCCCGGCTGAGTATGGGAGAAAAATGGGCGGGGTCGTGGAAGTGAATACGGAGAAAGATCCACAACCGGGATTTCACGGGCAGACTATTCTGTCGGGAGGCAGCTTCGATTCCTTGGGAGGGTTTGCGGAGGGGCAATATACGTGGGGCAAGAACGTGTTTGGCGCAAGTGCCAGCGGCGACATGACCAGCCACTATTTGAATCCGGTGGTCATTCAAAACTTTACCAACAAGGGAACGGTGGGGGCATTTTCGGCGCATTACCAGCGGGATCTGACACCCAATGACCGATTGAACCTGATGGGGTGGTACGAGTTTTCGCGGTATCAAATACCGAACGAACAGGTACAGCAGGCAGCCGGGCAGCTACAGACCGCGGACAACATCGAGAGCATGGGAGTTATCTCGTATCAACACACATTTTCTCCGAATGCGCTCTTGGATTTGCACGGGATGGGTCGGAGCAACGCAAACGACTTTTACTCCAACCCGCAATCAACCCCGATCGCGATTCTCCAGCATAACTGTTTTGACGAAATCTATTTCCGCGGCAATCTGACTTTGATTCACGGACCAAATGAGATCAAGGTTGGAGTCGAGTCCGATAATCTCTTCCTACACGAAAACTTCAATTACGACATAACAGATCCGAGTCAGTTTGATCCAGGAACTCCGCTTACGTTCAGCTTCAAAGCCCAAAGGCCAGATCTGGAGCAGTCGGGCTACGTGCAGGATTTGATTCGATGGGGGAACTGGAGCATCAATGCGGGATTGAGGTGGGACCACTATCAACTGATCGTGAACCAGAATGCGGTTGGGCCGCGGCTGGCGATATCGCACTACTTTCCTTCGCAGCAATTAGTAGTGCACTTTTCCTACGACCGAGTGTTCCAGACTCCTTCCTTCGAAAACATTCTCTTATCGAGCTCCACGGCAGCCACAACGTTGAATCCTGTCTCCTTGCAACTGCCCGTTGAACCATCGCAGGGCAACTACTACGAAGCTGGCCTCGCCAAGGTTTTCTTGAAAAACTTGCGCTTGGATGCGAACTACTTTCGGCGCACGGTAAATAACTTCGCCGATGACGATCAGATCGACAACACCAGCATCAGTTTTCCTATCGCGTTTCACAATGCGATCGTGTACGGAGCTGAGGGCAAGTTGCAAGTGCCGGAGTGGAAACGTTTTTCGGGATTTGTAAGTTACTCGTATGAGGTAGGGAATGCCTGGAATCCTGTTACGGGAGGGCTATTCCTCGGAGCGGCTGCCGCCATTCCGACCACGGGACACTTCCCGATTTCGCAGGATCAACGGAATACGGTGAGAGGGCGGCTCCGCTATCAGGTGACACCGCGATTCTGGGTTGCCGGTGGGGTTGAGTATGACAGCGGGCTGCCATTCCAATTCCAGTGCGATCCAAATCTGACACTGGACCAGTGTATTGCCGGAGAGGTGGTGACGTATGGCCGGGCGGTGGTGGACCGTGTCAACTTCGAGCGCGGGAGGATCTACCCGTCGTTGCTGGTAAACGCATCTGCGGGCGCAGAGATCTATAAGTCCGACCGACTTTCCATGCGATTTCAGGCGGACGGGCAGAATCTTACCAACGTTGTGAACGTGATTGACTTCGGCGGACTCTTTTCCGGCAATGCCATCGGGCCTTCGCGCAGCTTTTCTTTGCGACTTCAAACGGTATTTTGAAGTCTAGCTATGTGCCTAATTAGGCGTGTTCTTCAGCCTATACGAGGTACTCCGGCCTCCGGCTTCCTCTTGTTCGAGGATGCCCAGCCCAATCAACTCGTCGATGTCTCTGAGGGCTGTGCGTGAGGAAGCTTTCGTCAGCTTCATCCATTTTTCGCGAGTCAGCTTCCCCTCAAAGTCGCCAAGGAGCTTGTTCAGGACTTTCTTTTGTCTTGGGTTGAGAGAAACTTTCTTCTTTTTCACATCCAGCCAGAAAGACTCTTTCGCCAGGGTAGTGCTCGTGATTTGGTTTGAATGCTCAATCGCACGATCGAGGCATTCCAGGAACCATTTCAGCCATTCCGTGATGTCGAGTGAGCCCGACTGTGTCTTTTCCAGAATCTCGTAATAGCTCGTTCTCTCTTCGAGGATCTGCGACGACATGCTGTAGAAACGCTGCGCGCTGCCATCCGAACGCGCGAGACACATCTCGGCGATGGCCCTTGCGATTCTTCCATTGCCGTCTTCAAACGGATGGATGGTCACAAACCAAAGGTGCGCGATTGCCGTTTTGAGAAGAGGGTCTCTTTGCTCGTTGCTTTCAAACCACCCGAGAAACCTCTCCATTTCCGCATCAAGGCGACTAGCAGCAGGTGCCACGTAGTGGATTTTCGTACGACCGATCGGCCCTGAAATCACCTGCATAGAACCTTGACTGTCGTCCCGCCATGCACCGACGCGAAATTTGTCGGTTCTGCGGACTTGAGGAAACAGGTGCGCGTGCCAATCAAACAAACGCTCCTTGGTCAGAGGCGCCTCGAATCTCTGCGTTGCATCCACCATCATTTCGACGACGCCCTCGACGCTGCGATCCCTGTGCACCTTAAGCCCCGCCAAGTCGAGTCCGAGTTTCTTCGCGATGGAGGAGCGGACGCTTTCCGGGTCCAGCACAACGCCTTCAATGGCGCTCGACTTGATCGTCTCCTCGGTCAGAACCTTGAGAGTGGCGGTCCATTGCGACGCGAAGCCATAGCTATTCATTCTTCCGAGTAGAAGCCCTTGCCGCAGCCTCACTTCCGAAAGCAATGGGGCTATGGCCCCTGAATCCCATGTAAATCGTGGCCACTCAGCAAGTTCGTGGATGTAGATTCTCGCCATAAGCTCGCCACTTACCTCGCCATCATCCTAGCATAATCTCGCCATAAGCTCGCCACCATTCTCGCCAAATATCGTTCACATCTCACGGATTTCCACAACTGCGCAGGCTGATTGCTGCTATGTGCTTGATTTGTTTAGACATGCGGCCTTCGCTACCACACAGCCGTCGCCCGATGAGCACCGATCTGTCACGCCCGTTGCCATCCGCTCGAGCCGCAAATCTCTCCCTTGTGAATGATCAACTCTTTGAGTGCTCCTGCTAAGTAACCCGTCGACGGAATGCCGCGATTTCATCTGACAGCCACAGACAAGGACTTCATGTAACCACGTTCTGACCGTTGAAGAACGGATTGGCTTTGAACAGGACTTGCGACCGAGGAGAACATGCAATGGCAACATTTAGCACCAAAGACGGCAAGAAGATCTGCCACGAGGATTGGGACTGTAGGGCAATGCCTGGTCCGCGGAACAGCATTCCAGGGGGACACAACTCCAGGACTTTTGCAGTCGCTCCAGTTTTCAGAAGAGCGAAGAATCTGGAACCTTAAACTTGGTTCAACGAGCAGTCATATTTATTTATAGTAATCATCAGAAAAGTAGTAGCAAGGCGCGAATAGCCGCATATTTACTGATGATTTTTGCTGTGGCGGAGAGGGGGGGGATTCTGTCCGAGCACCCTAAGAAATTCTCAGTGAGAATGGTAAAACGCAAACCTTTTGAAATCAATGAGCAATTTCTCGAAACGCCATTTTGCCAGTGTCATTGGGAAATCTGAGGCCTGGGATTTCGTCAGAAGTCTTAGGAAAAGCTTAGGAAATCTGAAGGGCACGCGTGGCTTCCATGAGCGCGGTGTCGACCGAAGCGCCAGAACGAAACAACTCTGGCTTCGCATTAGGTACAACTCCAGGGAACCGTGGGGGCTGTCGTCGTTCAACGGTGTTTGAAACCGTTGTAGTCCTGCGCTCGCCAAAAAGCTAGATTCGTCGGTTGGCAGGCTACTTCTGCGAATAGCGCGTTTTTCATCCAACTGGTTCACTGCCAATGCCCGTCAACACTCGTGGACCAACGGCACCGGTGAGCTCTTGACCAGCGACGGCTCGGACCTCTATGGTGCGCATTCGCAAAAGGGACTGCAAGAAAAGGATGGACCCCAACTTGGACCTGCGCGAGTTAACACTCAAGGCATAAATCAGTTAGGACCAAGTTAATGAGAGGCGAGCTCAGTTGGGGAGCGGTTGCCGGAACTAAAGCAAGTTAGTCAATAAAAAAGCCGGGTTCGGTACATTCCGACGGCTCGCCCTTCGAGTACCTTCTCATTCGATGTCCTGGACGCTTTCGCGCAGCTTCTCGATGTCCGCTTTGATCTCCAGTGCCAACCCCGTGATGGCCAGGGCTTCACTTTCGACACCGGGCGTTTTCGAGAGCATGGTGTTGACCTCGCGATGCATTTCCTGCAAAAGAAAATCGAGCTTCTTGCCGAGTTCACCGGCGTTATCCAAGAGCTTTGTGAATTGCTTGAGGTGGCTGTCGAGACGATCCAGTTCCTCAGTGATGTCGCCTCGTTCCGCCAAGAGCGTGACGTGACCGGCCTAAACAAGTCCAGCGGGAGTGAGAGAGAATCACTCATAAGGAGAGCTGGACATGCCGATGAAGAGGTACGCCGGAGCAGATCGTGACGCTGTTGTGGCAGATTGAAGTGGAGATCGTGAACGGGAAGACCACACCACTGGCCTGCAAGGAAGCCGGTATCACCGTGCAGACCTTCTACCGCTGGAGAAAAGAGTTCGGCGGGTTAAAGCTGGATCCAGCCAAACGCCTGAAAGAGCTGGAGAGGGAGAACAGCAAGTTGAAGCGGCTAGTGGCGGAGCTGTCTCTGGAGAAGCAGGTTCTGAAGGACATCGCGGAGGAAAAGGACTGCGCTGACATACTTCAGCAGATCGCCGCCTGCCGCGGTGCCGTGAACGGCTTATTGGTAGAGATTGTCGAAGGCGAGATTAAGTTTCATGTGGTGAGCAAGGATACAAAAGTCGGCTCGCTTGAATCGAAGGCTGCCGAGAGTTTAGTGGAAATTCTCCATCGTTATATCAAATGAGTCCCAAAGCTCACTGGCTGGCCAACTCACGACTCGAGATACCACGGCACGTTAATGACTACGATTCGCTGGTTACCTTTGAGGAGCAAGAGACCTTTGAGAACAGCTGCTCGCTTGTTGTGCAGTATGTGGTGATACCAGTGGCGCTGCACTAATTCGGGAATGAGAACCGCTATCTGCTGATTTGGGCACGTCCGTTCGGCTTCCAGAACATAATCGACAATGGGCGACAGAATGTAGCGATACCGCGAGGGCAACACGACGAGCTGCGGCGTGGCAACTCCAGCTTCCTGTGTCGGCCCCTCGACGAATCGGCACCATTCCTGACGTAGGATGGAGGAGCCTTGACCGCAGTCGACATGCACCGCTCGAACGCACGGGGAGATTTTCAACGCGAAACGCAGCGCCTTCTTGACGATGTGACTCCAGTTCTTGATCGGGACCACCACGAGGGGAGGCGAGAGGTCGTTTAGCTCAAGAGGAGCGACGCTACGTGTTTCGAGAAACACTCTATGGTAATGGCGGCGAACCGCGACCATGGCTACGAGAAGACTGGGGATCAGAAGCATGGTGACCCACGCCCCTTGCGTAAACTTTGCGATTAGGACCACGACCACGGTAACGCCGGTGGCCAGTGCTCCGAGGCCATTCACAATGATGCTCCGCGTGGCCCCTTTGCCTCGGACACGCCTCCAGTGACTCACCATTCCGGCCTGGGAGAGGGTGAAGGCGAGGAAGGCCCCGACCGCAAACAGCGGGATGAGGCGATCCGTCACTCCACCGAAGAGGACCAAGAGAATGCCTGCCAGTCCCGTCAGCAGGTAGATTCCGTACGAGTACACCAGTCTGCGGCTTCGTGTCGCAAAGGAGTGCGGAAGATAATTGTTTTGCGCAATGGCACGGCACAAGCGCGGAAAATCCGCAAACGCCGTGTTTGCGGAAAGAGCAAGAACCAGAAGGATGGACGCGATCGAAACATAGTAGAAGATTCCCCGGCCAACGACCGCGCCAAGCAGCATCGAGAGTATGCTCTGATACCCCGTTTGCCCGGGATTTGTAGCGGAAATCCCATAAGCGTGAACCAAGTAGGCGATTCCCGCCAGCATAATGGCGAGAATGGCGATGATTATCGTGAGGGTGCGTCTTGCCGTTGGAACCACGGGCTCGCGAAAAGCTTTGACTCCGTTGCTGACCGCCTCGACGCCGGTCATGGCCGTGCAGCCGCTCGCGAAAGCCTGCAGGAGCAACCAGAGACTGGGCACAGCGGCCGCGATCGGGAGCCTGGGAAGGGGCGCGATGGGCTCGGGGCGACCACCTGATGCAGCAGTCTTGACCACGCCCAAGACAATAACGAGAACAAGACATCCGACGAAGAGATACGTGGGAACCGTGAAGAGAAGTCCAGTTTCTCGGACGCCACGGAGATTCACCAAAGTGATGATTGCAAGAATCACGAGGCACAACAAAAGAGTCCAAGGCTGCAGCCTGGGCACCGCCGAGACAAGCGCCCCCACTCCAGCAGATATTCCAACTGCGACGACCAAAACGTAATCGATCATCAGTGCGGCCGCCGCGAGAAGTCCTGCGGAAACGCCAAGGTTTTGGCGGGCAACCGTGTAAGATCCTCCGCCGCCGGGATATGCCTGAATTGTCTGGCGGTAGGAGAAATAGACGATGATCAGCAGAACAATGATGCTCATGCTGATGGGAATGATGTAGGAAATTCCGACCACACCAAGGGGGATCAGCAGCGTGAGGGCAGCCTCTGGGCCGTATGCAGCGGAACTCAGGGCGTCCAAACCAAAAATGGGGATGCCGACTAATGAACCGACCTGCTCCCCGCGCGATTCGTCGGATGCAAGAGGTCGCCCAAGGAGTAGGTCCAGAACAGTCATATCTTTGCGGACTCCTTAGGACTCACTCTGGCACGTAGGTTCGTACCCTGTAGTGCTCGATCACTTCCTGCCGACGCCTTTTTCCGAATCGCCCTGCTTGCCTTCGTCGCCAGTCGCGAGCCGACCTGCTCGTTTGCTCTTCGTGTCACGCATCCATTGGAGTAACACGTATAACAGGAACGCACAGGCGAGCAAACAAATCACGGTCAAGATGATGAGGTCCATGACATCAGAGGAAACGGTGGGCGCGCTCGACATCGTTTCCCTCAAATTCAATCACTTCAACGAAGCGAGTCTTCCCGACCCAAACACCCAAGCTAACGAGACCGTCATCAACAAGTCCTGAGAGATCCATAAGGATTCCATTAATCTGCTTCGCGCGTTGAGGGGGAGACAAATGCTCAGAGTCACGCGGTCGCGATGGCCGAAGCCTCGACGATTCAAGAAATTCATCTGAGACATCCGCTCTTTAAGTGCAACCGCTAACGACTTCCTAACGAATGGCTGTGTATTTTGCCCGAACTACTGACGTGCATGAAATGCATGACAGCGAAGGGGGGGCCGCATGATCCGCAAAATATCCGTTCTTCTGTCGTTGGTTTTTGTGTTCGCATCCTGGTTGCTCGGTCAATCGATCTTCGGGGGCATCGTTGGCGTCGTGAAGGACCCGAATCATGGAGAAGTCGCGAACGCTAAACTCACGCTCACAAGCCTAGATGACCGATCCGAACGCAACGCCGTCACCGACACCAATGGAGCGTATGAATTCGCCAATTTGAGAGCCGGACGCTATGGTTTGCTGATTCAGGCGGATGGGTTCGCCGATTACAAGGTAACCTCCCTACAGTTGGATGCGCGCCAG
>Ga0335080_10007769_pt1 | contig 11147 bp, 10 predicted proteins | sample Lox_Sample_34_FD_206720 | JGI IMG/M metagenome (GOLD analysis project Ga0335080, IMG submission 206720) | Soil microbial communities from Loxahatchee National Wildlife Refuge, Florida, United States - Lox_Sample_3.4 | ecosystem: Environmental > Terrestrial > Soil > Wetlands | place: USA...
CTCTGTTGCTGGGCATCCTCAATGCATTCGTCCGGCCGATTCTGTTGTTCTTTGCGCTGCCGCTGCTGATTTTCACACTGGGCCTTTTCACTTTCGTCATTAACGCGTTGCTGCTCTATTTTGTCGGGGTGTTGATGAGTCCGCCCTTTTGGTCTATACCCCATTTTAAAGTGGACAGCTTCGGCTTCGCCTTCCTCGGCGCGTTGATCATCAGCTTCGTGTCGGTGGTGCTCCACATTTTGACCGGCCGCGCGCGGGTCACTGTGCAACGCCCCCCGCTGCCGTCCCCAAAATCCGATGACGACGGCCCGGTCATCGACGTTTGAAATTCATGCCATCGTTTGATAAGCCGCGCGCAAGGTGCCGATGCCGCGGGCGCGAAAGTCCCGCTCGAAATCCGTAAGCAGCTCCGCCAGCTCCGGCGGCGTTTCAATCCGTTGAAAGTCCCGGCTCGCGCCAAACACGCCGGTCATTTGCGCAAAGTAATCTTCGTCGTCCGTTCGCAAATAAACCGTTCCCGCCGGAGTGAGCGCGGCCCGGGCCAGCCGCGGAAATGATTCGTTGATGAGCCGGTTTTTGTGGTGCCTTTTTTTCGGCCAGGGGTCGGGAAAATAAACGTGCAACGCGGAGGCCGAATGCGGCGGCAGCAGATACTGCAAAAAATAAGCCGACTCGATCTGCACGCCGCGTAAATTCGTCAGCCCGGCGCGCCGGCCTTTGCGATCCAGCTTGCGGATACGGCCGAGCAGCCGCTCGACCCCGATGAAATTCCTTTCCGGATGCCGCCGCGCATATTCAATGAGGAACGAAGCGTCACCGCAGCCGGATTCCACTTCGAGCGGCCGGGCCTGAGGAAAAAGCACAGCCAGATCAATCGGTTGCACGATGCTCGTCAGATCGTAAACCAGATTGGCTGGCGCAGTGACACGCAAATCCATGTCGCAAGTTAATTGCGAAAATTGCAGCAAAACAACAAGTCAAAATTGGCGTGGAATATTTACACCCCGGCGGGGCATTCATAAATGACTTTTCTCCGGCGCGGGTTTAAATTACCGCAAAGTATGAGCGACCCCAGAGAAAAACCCCGACGCTACCGTTGGCCGCGGTTTGTGCTGGCGGCGTTTTTGCTGGCGGTGGCGCTGGCCATTGTGTGGATGCATTTCGCCGTCCTGCGGGAAAAACAGGAACGCGATGTAAATGCCCCTTTGCCGGCCGTTCCGGCGCGTTAGCGGTTGTTTTTCAGGATGTCCCGGAATTTTGTAATGACGTCGGGATGCTGGTCCGCAATATTGTTGGTTTCGCCCGGGTCGGCGTTGAGATTGTAAAGTTCCGGCGGGGCACCCGTCTTCGGCTGAACGATCTCCCAATCCTTCAAGCGCACGGTGTGCCACACGTTGCGCCCGTTTTGGAGTTCCCAATAAAGGATTTCGTGGCGGTTGGTCTGGGTCTGGCCACAGAGCGCCGGCAGAAGGGAAATGCCATCCACACCCGCCGGCGGTTTGACCAGCGCGATGTCCGTCGCCGTCGGCAGAAAATCCCATGCCGCGCATGGAAAATCACTGACCTGACCGGCGGGAATTTTACCCGGCCAATGCGCGATCATAGGCACCCGCAAGCCGCCTTCGTAAAGTTCGCCACGGCTGCCGCGAAATGGCCCGGCGCTTCGGAAGAATTTTGGCTCAACGCCACCGTCCTTTTGCGGCCCGGTGTCGCTGGTAAAAAAAAGCGCCACGTTGTTTGTCATGCCAAGCTTTTGCAATTGTTCGAGCAGTTGCCCGATGTAGCCGTCGAGCCGCGCAATCATGGCGGCTTTGTTTTTTTCCGGCTGCGGCCACGACTCCCCGGAATAAGGCGCATCCGTTGGCACGGGCCCATTACCGGCGCCAGGGATTTTATAATTCACCAGCAGGAAAAACGGCCGGTATCGATTGAATCGGTCCGGTTGGTTGTTTTTGACGAAGTTCATCGCCGCCGTCTTGAATACGTCGGGTATGTATCGCCCTTTTTTCCCACTGGTGTTCGGATACAGCATTTCCCGGCCGTGAAAACCGGTCGTGGGATCATGCCGCCAGATGTAGTCGGCGTAATAATTTCCTGCATCGGCCGGATCGAAGTAGCCGGCGAATTCATCAAAACCCTTGTCCCAGGGCGCGCCACTCGTGCCGTCACCACCCAGATTCCATTCGCCGATCAGACCGGTGTGATAGCCGGATTGCTTGAGCACTTGCGCCACGGTGACGTCGTCCGCCGCCAGTGGCACGTCCACATCGGCGCGCTGTTTCAAGTGGCCCGAATCCTTGCCCAGCATTAACGCCGCACGGGAAGGTGTACTCGCTGCGTCGCCGGCATAGTAACTTGTGAAACGAATGCCCCCGGCGGCGAGCCGGTCGAGATTCGGCGTCTGGAATTTCGTCTGGCCGTAACAGCTCAAATCGCCATAACCGAGGCCATCGGCTACGATCAAAATGATGCTCGGGCGGCGGGGCATGGCGGCGGGCGCGGAGTTGGTGAAGATGAACGACAATTCTGCGTGGGCGCCTGATGAAAATTCGAACAGCGCCAGGTTCAACAGCAACACCCGGATGAGCATCCGGCAGGGACAATTACAACAGTTTGATCTCATCGTGAACTTTGATTCTGTAAAAACCGGCGCGTTCAAGGCAATTCTTTTCGCACGCCATTGGTTGAATGAAAAAGCGAAAGGCGGCCAAAAAAACCCTTGCCCGTTTGGGCGGAATTCGCATGGCAAAGACAGAGATTGGAATTGTTGCCCGCAGCAATCAAACGAAGAAAGTCGAAGTGCCTGCAATTACCAGACCGCGGGCCGGGAATCACCATATGCGGGGCCACGAACCCAGCACCGGGGCTGCCGCTTGTGCCTTCTGACGCCCGCGGCGAGCAGTTCCTGGCGTCGAATCCACTCACAAACCGTCTCGTATCTCCAAGCGGTAGAGGCGGAGCCGCAAGGCCGACCGATAACAAGGGGTCAAGCCGGACGGGGTGGCGGCATAAATAACCATGGACTTGATCTGCAAGCCCGTCAAACTGCGCCATCCTTCCGGGGAGTCCAGCAAGACGAATGACGCCTTGTCGCGGATCAGCGGCGACAACAAGAATCCTTTTTGCACCATGCCAGGGACCACTCGAAAAGCAAACTGGCGGCCGTCCTGCAGGGAAACCGCCAACTCCAGGGCCGGCGGTTTATAAAGGGCGGTAAACACAGCGCCCCCAAATGTTTGATTGATCTCCAGTTCCGCCCAAAGGGGGCCGGCGTTTGTGACAACCGTCAACGGCTCGCCAAAACGAATTGGTACGTCGGCAAGTGGGGTTAAATGATATTCCCGCGGCCGGGAGGAGCGTTTTAAAATCACAAATTGATCTGTAACCTCTTTGACGTCGTATCGGGTTAATAATTCCGGCCAGGAAAGGCCCTCCTCCAGGGAAGGGAAATTGTTGTTCAACGGATCGATGTCGAACAATATGTTGTCCGGGGCAAAAGGGCTTCGCAAGTGAGCGGCATTCAACTCCGCCAGTTCCGGTGCGTACACGGAATAGCCCTGGATGACCGGCCGCGGATCATACCGCAAGCCATATGCCCGGAGCGCGGCCTGGTTCCAGGGATAGACATCCACTCCCCCTTCAATCGCCGGCAACGGAAACTTCATTCGGATTTCGGCGAGCCCTTTTTCATAAATTTTTTGCAAATACGCCGGATCGAGCAATAATTTTGCCGGGGCCAGAACGTTTCTGGCATCCAGCGTCCAGGTAAAATCCACCCACAGCCGTTCGCCCGGATGGTGAGCTTCCCGGTAGCCGCGGCTGAAAGCGGACGAACAAATCACACCCATGCCGCCCAGCGCGAGAACATTGGCCGCCCAAATCCACCACCGTTTTTTTTGCCAGACCGGCCAGGTCACTGCCAGACATGCCAGGGCAACAAGCAAAAGCGCCAGCGCTCCGATGATTTCATGGGCGGGATCGTACCGCACAAAAGTATGTTTGAAGTCGAGAAACAGGATTGACCCAAGCCCGACAACCGGAAAGATTCCGAAAAACCGGCGCCGTACCCATGCCACGTAACCCGTCACTGCGATGAGCGTCACGCTGGCCACCAGCTGCCAACCCGCATCTTCCATTTCTCCTGCGGATGTACACATCATCGCTTCGGTGTACCCATGCGTCAGTACCCATGAATAGCGGAGAAACGGCCATAGGAGAGAGGGGCTTTGCCCGGCAACAATCCAGAAACACAGAATGCTGGCGGCAAAGAGCGGCAGAATCCAAGGAAACCGCCGCCTGCGAATAATATTGTCCGCAGCGATAACGACGACAACGGCAGACACGCCGATCAAAACGGTGAACTTGGTCAAAGCCAGCATTCCCGATAAAGCGACCAGCAAAATCTGTCGGGCACTGATGGGGTGGTCTTCCACAAAGAAATACAGGATCAACAACAACAGGGTCCAACCAACCATCCGAACGTCAAAATTCTGTTCGACGCGCATTCCCGCCAAACCGGCGAAACTGACGAACCAGAACCAGGCAAAAAGTTTGTTGCTCGAGAAATGACAAGCCACCCGCCATCCTGCCCACCAAAATGCAAACGCAAGCAGGGCACACACCACCACCGCAACGGGGAAAGTTGCCGGGTCATACCCGCTATACAAAAAACCCCAGGGGCCAAAGGTAAAGACCAGATCCCGGCCAAATTGCCAATGGTGTTCAAAGGCCGCGTGCAAAGCCAGTCCCCATGACCCGTCGGGATCGACCGGCGGCCCGGACACCCACACCCAGGGAAAAAAAAGTGAAAACACATAAAGGAACGCGCTCAATGGCAGCAGCCATTTCCCGGCTTTCAACCAATCGAAGGAGGAAAAACCTGAGGCCATGGTTCAATCCGTTTTCTTTCCGAAATTAGAATCCAACGGAACCAGCCGGGCAACCAGAAAGCTGGGAATCGTCGCCAGCAACACCCAGACGAAGAAATGCGGATAACCGATTTGTTCCTGCAACCAGCCGCTCCACAGGCCCGGTACCATCAGGCCCAGCGCCATGAAGCCTGTACAGATGGCATAATGCGCCGTCTGATGTTCGCCGCGCGCAATGTAAATCATGTACAGCATGAACGCCGTGAACCCGAAGCCGTAGCCGAATTGCTCGACGGCGACGCCGGTGCCAATCGCCCAAAAATTGTCCGGTTGCGTGTAAGCCAGCCAGATGAACACCGCATCGGGCAGATGAATCGCCAGCAACATCGGCCACAGCCAGAATTTCAATCCGTGCCGCGCCACCACAAAACCGCCAAGCAACGCTCCGGTCATGAACGTAATGACGCCGACCGTGCCGTAGATGATGCTGATGTCGTCGATGGCCAGGCCCAGGCCCCCTTTTTCCAGCGGCGCGTGCAGGAAGATCGGAATGATTTTCACCAGCTGCGCTTCGCCGAGCCGGTAGAGCAGCAGGAAGAGCAGCAACACGGTGATTTTCGGCTTTTGAAAAAAGGATCCGAACGTTTTGAAAAATCCGGTCCAGAAATCGCCTGTCTCAACGACCGCCCGGGGCACATCCGTTGCCGGGCATGGCAGGACGAAGCGATGATAGGCGCCCAGGATCAGAAAAATTCCCGCGGCGAGCGCGAACGCCGCCGACCAGCCGAGCGCCGGGTTGCCGGTACGCCTGGCCAACCGGCCGGCGAGATAGACCAGCCCGCCTTGTGCGGAAATTTTTCCGACATTGAAAAGCACGCTGCGAAACCCGATAAAGAATGATTGCTCGCGTTCCGTTGTCGCCAGCATATAAAAACCGTCGGCGGCGATATCATGGGTGGCGGAACTGAAGGCCAGCAATCCCAGAAAAACAATCGTCCATTGGACAAAATGCGGTGCAGGAATCATCAAAGCCACGCCGGCCAGTCCCAGCCCCAGCAGCCATTGCATCGTCCAAATCCACCAGCGCCGGGTTTTGAGGATGTCCACGGCGGGACTCCATAAAGGCTTGATGATCCAGGGCAAATACAGCCAACTGGTGAGAAAGGCCGTGGCTTTGTTCGAAACGCCCAGGTCGGTGTACAACATGACGGACACCGTGGCCACAAGCGCATTCGGCATGCCTTCGGCAAAATATACCGTGGGAATCCAAACCCACGGGCTGCGGGAACTGATTTTTGCGTCGGCCATCCGCCTTTGAGTAACAGGCCAAAGCCGTGCGGGCAAGCGGGCAAAATTTTCCGCAGCAGTTCCGGCTTGTGTATTCAACTTTCGGACAGGTCTGAAGCACCTGTTTCCCCCTCAGCGGCCGGGACGAAGTTCTTGACGATCTCCGCGGATCATGACGCGGTAATAGGCAACTGGATATCTGGCGCGCAGTGTCCGGCTACGACAACCGATGAACAGCAGTCCGCCGCTGCAGGTTCCGACGCAGGGATCTACGATCCCCGAAAATCTGCCGGAGCAAAGCGGTCCTCCGCCGCGCTCCGTTTTCGATTTACACGGCGAATTTACCAATCGTAAATCGCAAATGCCATCAGCCCTTGCCGCCAAAACTCACGTAATCGTCCAGATCCAACACATCGAACCACGTCACGATGTCCGTGCGCTTGGGCGCGCCGGCCTTGTGCAGTCCGTTGAAATACTCGCGCGATTCCGGATTGTCCGGCGCGCGTTGTTCCTGCCAGGCTGACCAGGCGGCGATTTCGGGCGCGGAGCGTTTGTGCCGGGCTTTTATTCCAATCCATTTGAGGATTTCGCCGTCGCCTTTGCCCTTGGCGAGTTCCTTTTTCAGCACTTTGGGATTAATGCCCACAAACTCGAGAAACCCCTGGTCCAGCGGGCAGGCATAATGATATTCGCCGTGCTTGCCGCCGAGCGTGGCGCGGCCCTTGTCGAGCATTCGGGGTAGAATTACATAACCACCCAGCCGCACACGCGGACTGCGCGGCGGTTGTTTCGTCAAATCAGGATTGCGCAATGACATAATTTTTTTCTCCGTTGGTTGCATTCAAATGCAATTGGTTTCACTCCATTTTTACGACTCGCTAAAATTGCCCTGAAAATGCCGAATTGCAAGCGGCGCGCGAAATTTTTATCCTGCCGGCGTGAAACATTCGGGAAAAGCCCTGCTCGCCGCCTTGCGCCTCATCGGCCTGGCGGCGGCGGTGGTGGTCGCGTTGCTGGCAGGCACCTGGCTGGCCATGTATATCGGCAAATTTGGACTGGCATATTTGACGTGGGCGTTCGTTGGGCTCTGGGTCGTGTTTACCCTCTTCACGCTTTATTTCTTCCGCGATCCGGACCCCATGGTGCCGACCGGTTCCGACCTGGTCATTGCGCCTGGCCACGGCAAGGTGGACGTGATTGACACGACGACCGAGGCTGATTTTATGGGAGGCGAATGCCGGCGCATTTCGATTTTTCTTTCGGTGATTGACATTCACGTGCAAAACGCGCCGGTCACGGGCCGCGTGGCTTATTTCAAACACACCGCCGGTCAGTATCTCAGCGCCTTGAAAAGCGACTGCGCACGATTCAATGAGAATGTCTACTTCGGTCTTGACGTTGCCGAACCTCGCGGCGAAAAAGTCGGTGTGCGCCTTATCGCCGGCCTTATCGCCCGCCGCATCGTACCGTGGATCAAGGAAGGCGACACGGTCCTGCGCGGCGACCGTATCAGCCTCATCCAGTTCGGTTCGCGGGTGGAGGTTTACCTGCCGAAACGCGCCAGAATCAAGGTGAACCCCGGCGACCGCGTGGTCGGCGGCGAAACCGTGATAGCCGCATTTGGTTGAATTATGAGCGAGCCTGTTTTACCAAAGACAACGACCGAAGATTCGGACGAAAGCCGGTTGAGGATTTATTTCCTGCCGAACCTGTTGACGGCGGGCAACCTGTTCTGCGGCTTCGTGGCGTTGACGAAAATCGTCGAGGCCGACCCGCTGAGCGACGCTTACTTCAATCAAATCAAACTTGCGCTGGCGTTCATTTTGCTTGCGTGCATTTTCGATTTGTTCGATGGGCGGGCGGCCCGCTGGGGCGGAGCGGAAAGTCCCTTTGGGCGCGAATTCGATTCGCTGGCAGACTTGATTTCGTTTGGCGTCGCCCCGGCATTTCTGGTGCATCGCATCGTGTTGCGCGACGTGTTTTTGCAGCATCCGGAACTGGGCTGGTTCATCGCCTCCATCTACCTGATCTGCGGTGCATTCCGCCTGGCGCGGTTCAATGTGCTGTCGGCCTACGCCACCGGCGGCAGCAAGGATTTTGTCGGGTTCCCCATCCCCTCGGCGGCGGCTTTGGTGGCATCGCTGACCCTCTTCATCATGTGGGTGGAGGAAAAGGATTTCACCGTGGGCTATCTGCGCTACGTGTTGCCGGTGCTGATGTTGCTCCTGTCGTGGATGATGGTCAGCCAGGTGCGGTATCCGAGCTTCAAATCGCTGAATTTACGTGCCACTCGCACCTTCACCAAAACGCTGGTGGCAATTCTATTCGTCGGTTGCGTGCTGGTATTGCAGGAAAAAATTCTGGTGTTTATTCTGCCGCTGTTTTTCACGGCGTATTTGATTTATGGATTTGTCCGGCCAAGCCTCTCGCGGGCCTGGCGCCGGGAAATTGAAGAAGACGACGAAGACGAGCCTGACGAGGTGCGCTGAAACCATGACGGAACTCCAGGACATTTTATTTTCCGCCCTCACCGGTTACCTCAGCGGCTTTGTGCTGTCCATGCCGGTCGGCCCGGTGAACCTCACCCTCATCAACGGGGCCGCCCAGCGGGGCTTCAAATATGCCATGCTCATCGGTCTGGGCGCGGCGACGATGGATGCGATTTACTGCACGCTGGCCTTCACCGGATTTTCGTCGTTCTTTGGCATTCCCATCGTGAAAGCCGCGATGGAGGTGTTCACCTTCGTGTTCATGCTGTTCCTCGGCATCAAATTTCTCACGGCCAAAACCGTGGTGGCCCCCACGCAACTCGGCGCGGCCGCCAGCCGCATTGAACGGCGCATTGACGAAAAATTGCATCCGCGCTCGGCCTTCATGATTGGATTCGTGCGCGTGATGGGTAACCTCGGCGTGCTCCTGTTTTGGATCGTGCTCGCCGCTTATTTCATGTCGCACGAGGTGTTTTTCACTTCCTACGCCTGGGTGGACAACACGCTGGTCAGCAAGTCCGCCTGCATCGCCTGCGTCGCCCTGGGCGCGATCACGTGGTTTTGCACACTCAGTTATATCGTATCCCGGCGCGGTTACGGGCGATTCAGCGAACAGACCCTGTTGCGCATGGAACGGTTTTCCGGCATCTGCCTGCTCGGCATCGGCCTGTTCGACGCCGCGAACATTGCCTGGAAACTGTCCCGGCACAAAATGTGAACGGGCAAAAGATCTTGTGCCCGGCCGGCTTCAAGGTGATGCTCTTCGGGTCCGCACCGCCGCGGCAAATCACTGGTTATGCTAAAGGCCGGAATTGTCGGTCTGCCCAACGTGGGAAAATCCACGTTGTTCAATGCCGTCACCCGTTCGCACAAGGCGCCGGCGGAGAACTATCCCTTTTGTACCATTGAGCCCAATCTCGGCGTCGTTACCGTGCCGGAACCGCGCCTGGAACCGCTCGCCAAAATCGCCCGCGCCAACGTCCTCATTCCCACCACGATCGAGTTCGTGGACATCGCCGGGCTCGTGAAAGGCTCGTCGCGCGGCGAGGGTCTGGGCAACAGGTTTTTAAGCCATATCCGGGAGGTGGACGCCATTGTCCATGTCGTCCGCTGCTTTGAAGATCCCGACATCGTGCATGTCACCGGCAGCGTGGATCCCGTGCGCGACATTGAAATTGTCACCACCGAACTCGTGCTGGCCGACCTCGAGGCGGTCAAAAAGCGGCGGGAAAAAATCGCCAAGGACGTAAAACGCGGCGACAAACACGCGCAACTGGAGGAACATCTGCTGGAAAAGATTGGCGCCCATCTGGATGCGGGCAAGCCGGCCAACACGCTCGCCCTGCCACTCTCGCCGGATGAGAAAATCATCCAGCGCAGCTTCTTCCTGCTGACCGACAAGCCAACTGTCTTCGTCTGCAACGTCAAGGAGGACGACCTCGCCGCCGCCGACCAGAATCCGTTCGTCCAAAAGGTGCGCGACCACGTCAAGACGCATCTCGTGTGCGAAGCCGTCGTCGTCAGCGCACAGATTGAAAGCGACCTGGTGGATTTGGCGCCGGATGAAGCGAAGGAATTTTTGCAGGAACTCGGGGTGGCCGAATCCGGCGCCGGCCAACTCATCCGTGCTGCATATCATGTGCTTGGTCTGCGGACGTTTTTCACCTTCAACGAAAAAGAGGCCCGGGCGTGGACGATTCATGCCGGGGACACGGCCGTGAAGGCCGCCGGGACCATTCACACCGACTTCGAGCGCGGGTTCATCAAGGCAGAGACGGTGAACTGGGATGATCTGGTGAAGTGCGGCTCGGTGGGACACGCCCGCGAAACCGGCCACTACCGCATCGAAGGCCGCGATTACGTTGTCAAAGACGGCGACGTGCTGCTGTTCAAGTTCAACGTCTGAGTTTGCTCGGGGGGAGCGAGTTCCGCGGACTCCTGAATTGGGAAGCGTGATTGGAGCGTCATGCCACGCCCACCAATGATGGCAGGGTAAACCTGCCGGTTCGCCCCAAACTCATCGCCGGCAAACTGCGCGTCATGGTTTTCGGGGGTTGAAATCGGCTCGCCACGCCGGGCTTTTAATGTGAAGCTGTGTTTGTCATGCGAATTCTGGCCCTCGATCACGGAACCAAGCGCATCGGCGTTGCAGTAAGCGATGAAACCCGAACCATCGCGCAGCCGCTGGAATTCATTCCCGCCGAGCCGTTCGCGGATTTCCTGGCGCGACTCAAACAATTGCTGGTCGAAAAGGAAATCGGACTGATTCTGGTCGGGTTGCCGCGCAACATGGATGGCAGCTATGGTCCGGCGGCGCTCAAGGTGCAGACCTTTGTGGCGGCGCTGAAGGATGCCATCGCAGTTCCAATCAAGACCTGGGACGAGCGGCTCACGAGTTCGCAGGCGAATAAAATTTTGATTCAGGGCAACGTCCGTCGCGATAAACGGAAAGAAAAGGTGGACAAGATGGCCGCGGCGATTTTGTTGCAAAGCTACCTAGAGG
>Ga0335080_10007770_pt1 | contig 11146 bp, 7 predicted proteins | sample Lox_Sample_34_FD_206720 | JGI IMG/M metagenome (GOLD analysis project Ga0335080, IMG submission 206720) | Soil microbial communities from Loxahatchee National Wildlife Refuge, Florida, United States - Lox_Sample_3.4 | ecosystem: Environmental > Terrestrial > Soil > Wetlands | place: USA: Florida...
GCCTCCACAAATAATCACGATGTCCGGGGGAATAATCAGCGCCGGCAATTCGGTGAAGCCGTAGATGGATGCCGGGAACAATTCAAAGCCCGTCAGCCGGTCCATCAAATGCAGAAAATCATTGCGGACGTACAGGGCGAACAACCCCAGACCGAGACCGACGGCGACGCCAAAGACGCTGACGATGACGCTTTGAATGACGAAAACAAACATCACCTGAATATGGGAAGCGCCCACCGCCTTCATCAGGCCGATTTCACTGGTCTTCATCACCACAAACGTGATCAGGGTGCAGGTGATGCCGAAGGCGGCAACGACGACGATAAAAAACATGATATAAAACATCACGTTCTTCTCCACGAGGATCGCGTTGAGCATGGTGGAATTCTGTTCCATCCAGGTGGTCGCATTGATTCCATAACCGAGGGTTTGTTCCAATTGCCTTTTCACCTCAGCCGCCTGGTAGGGGTCCGTCAACGTCACCTCCAGTTGGTGCACGGATTCGCCCAGATTGTACAAGTCCTGAGCGTTCTCCAGCGACGTGACGATGAACAGGGTGTTGAATTCGTAGTAGCCCACGTCAAAAATGCCGCGCACCTCGTAGTCCTCCGGCAAAATGGCCTCCTCATTTGCCTTGCCGCGGTTTTTGCGCATCTGCTCGATATCGTGTGGCGAATAAATGGACAACCGGTCGCCCACGTGCAGCCCCAGGTTGCGGGCAAACCCGCTGCCGACGACCGCGCCGCGGCCGCTCAAATCGAATTTCCCGTCCACCATGCTCCGCGGCAAGACGCTGACGCCGCCTTCGGCTTGCGGATCCACCCCGCGCAAAATGGGCGCGTCCACCAGGGTCGGCTTGTTGGTTTCCCCCTGCGTTTCCACCAGCACTTTGCCAATCACCAGCGGCGAGACGCCGCGGACATTCTTGTTGGACGCGATGACGGCCGCCACCCGGGCGTAATCCTGCATCGGCTTGCCGCTGCTGTTGAAGACCTGGAGGTGCGAGTTGAAGCCGAGGATTTTCTCGCGCAGGTCATGGTCGAACCCGCTCATGACGCTGATGACGATGATGAGCACCGCCACGCCGAGCGCGACGCCAACGATGGAAATGAGGGTAATGATGGAGACGAAAGACCGTTTGGGCCGCAAGTAACGCAAGGCCAGCAGGAGTTCAAACGGCAGTTTCGACATGAACGCAGGTTAAAGATGCATGACACCAGTGTCAATTTCCGGCTTGAACGCAGAATTCGGACAATTTTGTGAAAAGAATAAGCCACGGAAGTTTTCTTCCGTGGCTTTGAAAAAAGATATTTAACCAACTTTGCTAAAGCAACAATTAAAACGGATGCCAAGCCAGCACTGATGAACCACTGGCGGTATTATTGGTGACGGACAAGTATGAACTTGGTTTCAGCATGACGGTTACGCAATCGTTTGTAACCGGCCCGGCGATATATGAGCCATTGTAACCCACACTGCCTTTTAAAACATTAACGTAAACCACCACATTGGCCGGAGTTGTATTTGTCCAACGATAGGGGTTCGTAGTGAAATTCATTGTCACCCTGGAAGCTGACAACCCGTTGCTGATTGTTGTTGAAAGGCCATTGTAGGCGTTCAACACGCCATTGGTTTGGAGAATGGCCACGTTCACTCCGCGCATACTGATCACGGCGTTTGACGGTGTGACACTAAGCATTGCCCAATTGGTTGCTGTAACATCGGTGACGGAAAGAGAACTCCAGATTGTTGTGTTGGTAGATGCGGCAGCGCCAACTTGCGCTGCGGTGATGCCCGTCAAACCACTTCCATTGCCACTGAAGGTGCCATTCAATGTCACTCCTGTGGCATTGTTAGTCACAACCGCGCTAGGCAATTGTGTCTGCGGGATTGTTCCAGTGGTCAACTGGGAAGCGTTCAAACTGGTCAACCCGCTGCCGTTGCCGGCGAAGGTGCCATTTAATGTTAGTCCTGTGGAATTGTTTGTTACAACCGCACTGGGTAACTGTGCCTGTGGAATTGTTCCGCTAGTCAACTGGGAGGCGTTTAAATTGGTCAAACCGCTGCCATTGCCATTGATGACTCCGGCAATATAAGTACTCGTTTGAATTCCCGGCGTGCCAATGCGAATGATTTTGTCGTCGTTAATAACCCCAGCGTTGCCAATGTCAATATTGCTGCTGCCCGTCGTGATGTTGTAACCCGCCATGTAACCCAGCCCGATATTATAGCTTCCACTCGTATTCTGAAAAAGCGCCTGACAACCGTCGGCGGTGTTATAACCTCCATTTGTGTTTGACGAGAGAGACGCCTGGCCATCGGCTGTGTTGCAATGGCCACTATCATTATTGTTAAGTGCCAAGAAGCCATTGGCGGTGTTGTTGTTGCCAGCCGTGTTGCCATGAAGCGCATTTGCGCCATTCGCAACGTTGTATCCTCCTGTCGTGTTATTGTAAAGAGCTGCAAAACCATTGGCTACGTTATCGGCTCCTGTGGTATTTGCGTCAAGCGCCAGACGACCATAGGCCGTATTGTTGTTGCCTGTCGTGTTGCTTGCAAACGATTGACTACCGCTGGCCGTGTTACCAGCACCAGTCATTGTAAAATTCCCCGCACCTCCGAAAAAGTAGTCGCCCAAACTCGTTATCCCATACGCCAGATTCTGCCCGTCGTAGACGTATGCTTTCCCTGCCGTTTCAACAACATTTCCGCTTACCGTCAAGTTGGACGCCAAAGCGATCGCCTGGGACGAGCCGTTGGTGATAATTACAGCGGGATTGCTTGGCAAACCCAAAGCCGTGAGAGCAGGGGACGCGCCGGCACTGCCCACAAGACTCAATCCAAAAGAGGTCACCGGCGTGTTTCCAAGCATGGGTATATTCATGCTGGGAATATAATTGCCTGACAAATCAGTGTTATTATACATGCTAACATTGCTGCAACCAAAGAAACCATTCGTCATGGATGCATCAGTCTTATTATCGGCAATGATAAGCCCGCTAACATAACCACCCATATAAATCGCATATGCATTCCCCGTGCCTGTACCTGGGTCTTTCAAAGTAAAGGTATTCCCAATAATTGTAACATTGGTGCAGTAAGGGGGTGGGTTATACCAGTTGAAACTGATCCCCCAGCTATAACTAGATGTATCCTCAGGCTCAACGATCTCAATATTATTGTAAGCTATGGTTATATTTTGACGCTGTTCATTCACAAAGAAAACTCCACCTATGCAGTTTTTGAAGGTATTGTGAACTATAGTAAGATTTGTGCTGCCTCCAGTGTCCACGTAATAGGCGACATTAGCCCCCTCAACATAATTTCCTTCAACTAATACATCATGCGTATATGAGCCGTTGAAGGCATGGTTATTACCCGGAGTGAGAAAGACACGGTTATTGCGGATTATTCCCGAACCACTTCCTAGTTCAATTGCTGAAGTATATCCTCCTCCAGTGAAGTAAAAGTGTGAGAATTCACATTCTTCTATTATATTTCCAGCGCTATCACCCGTGGAAACACTTCCACGGCCTACCGAAAATCCCCACACTTCAACTTGCCCTCCAGTTGCGGGATTTGCGCCCAAATTGATTACTTTTACCCTTCGCGCAGCATTCTGGGTTCCTAGAAGTTGTACCCCCCAATAACTTGCTATATTAATTGATGAGCAGTTGCCGTCGCAAGTAAGGTCAGACACTTCGACATTAGTCCCGACCGGACAATACATAATAGGATTATTGATAGGCGCACCGGGTGCAAGTCGCAAGGTTGTAACATCAATCCCACTTCCCAATATTTTCTGTCCCGTTTTGATTGTCCAACCATTGTTGTCAGCACCAAACGTCTGATAAACGCCTGCCATAATATGAATAGTTGAATTGGCTGGCAGGCTATTCATATTGCTTTCAAAATTCGCCGGGGTGGATCCATCCAGAGGGCTGTCAATAGTTCCACCAGCACCGCTTGAATAAAAATTCACTGTGGCATTGGTGGAAATCCAAAATTCATTTGCATTCGGGGTCGCGGCTGTAGCTGAACACGTCAGAAACAGCGACGCAAGGATTGTAAGCGCAGCAAGCACTTTGTAGAATATGTTTGGTTTGGTTTTCATATTTCATGCGGATTTGGGTTTGATTTGTTATTTGTTTGTTTTATCTACGGCACTGACATTGTTTTTCATTAACTTCATCACGGTCAGACGGCACATTTGTTTCGCCGACGGCGCAGGCGGAGTTGTCGCGGCGGCGATTTTTAGTTCTGCGGCAATGAATGCCCCGGTCGCGCCCGCTATTCCAAAAAAAGCGGGGTGCAGTTCCACGTTTACGGTGGAATCTTTCGGAAAGAATCTAGTGGATGAAGAAAGCTCATGCCTCACACCCTTGGACCTCTGTGCATCGCCCTGTCTTGTTGCCACAAGACTCGCCATAAGAAGTGGCGTTATTTCACCAGAAGTCTAATTATCAGTCAACGGATTATTGTCTGCAAACGGATTGCCTTTCGGCGGCGCGGAATCAATGCGCGGCAGAAAAAGCTGGCTGAGAAACAAATAAATCCAGCCCAGCGCGACATGCGCGCCGAAGACGAAGCAAAATTGAACCAAATCCAGCGCGGCAAAATCATAAAGCACAATGGCGGCGGTCAGCAACAAGGCGCCCGGCAACAATGCCGCTCCGGCCAGCTTCCAACTGCCGCGGAGATTCAAATCGCGGTTGGTGAAATAGCCGATGAGCCACGCCGGCAGAAAATAAACCGTCGCCAGCAACGCCCATGTCAGCATCAGAATGGCAACGACGGCCAGGACCGTGATGGCCAGCCATTCCGGTTCCCACGCGCCCCAAAGCGGCTCCAGGTCGGTGCGGTTGAAGGAGATGATTTGATCGGCCGGATAAGGAAAATCCCGGTACCCGAGCAACGAATATACGCGAACTGTCCGTTCGCCGAATTCGATTTGCACGTCAGCCGGCGAATGAATCTGGCCGCCATGATCCGGGTCAACGATAAAGGCCAGAAAATGGCCCTCGGCGAGGAGTTGCGGCTTGCGGTGAGACCAATCGAGCCGGCCGGCGCGGATTTCACCGGCGGCGGGCAAATTCCGGATGGCGGCACGCACGGCCGGGAAACAGCCGTCGGAAAGAAACCAGACGACGGACGCGGCGGCCAGCGAAGCGACGACGAATTGCGCAAGCAACAAACGGCTGAGCCGGGCACGGGCAAACGCCGCCACCCCGCGCGGCGTCAACGGTTCCCAGGCAACGGGTGGTTCAGCGAATACGCTCACATGAATCGAATTGTAGCGGCGGTCTGTGACCGCCGCATTTCAAATTGCGACGCTCGCAGAACGCCGCTACAGCGGTTATTTTCCCGTCTCTTTTGCCGGCGACGCCGGCGGCGGATTTTGCTGATTGGGCGGCGGCGCGAGGACGAGCGGCACGGGATAACGCAGTTTCATCACGTCGTCCACGAGCACCTCGACGAAGTAGGTCCCGGCGGCTTTGAATTCGACCTGGCCGAAGACCATGACGTTGGTCGAATGCGATCCCGGCTCGCGCAATTCAAATTTCATCTCCCCCTTGCGCAATACCGTCGTCTGGTCGGGCGCGATGAGCCGGACATTTTCGACAAACTGGCCGATGCCCGCTGTCCAGCGGTTGAAGACGCACAGCCGCCCGGCTACGATGGGCAGTTGCGGCACGCGCAGAAAATTGACGACGCCGATGATGAAAAAATTTCCGTTGGCTTCCTGGCGGACCTCTTCGCACAACAGCGAGGCCTGCAAATCGGGGAGAATTCGAGTGGCTTCCATTTCAATTATAAGGTTGGCGTTTAATGTTTTCAGCTTCCGACATTTTCCGCAGCCCGAACGGTGTTTTGCATCAGCATCGCTATCGTCATCGGGCCGACCCCGCCGGGATTGGGCGTGATTTTGCCGCAGACCGGCTGCACCCCGGCAAAATCCACATCGCCGACCAGCCGTGAACCGCCTTTGGCAGCCGGATCGTTCACGCGGTTGACGCCCACATCAATCACGGTCGCTCCGGGTTTGACCATGTCGGCCTTTACAAATCCGGCGACGCCCATTGCGGCTATCAAAATGTCTGCGCGGCGGCAGTGCGCTGCGATGTCGCGGGTGCCGGAATGGCAAATGGTGACGGTCGCATTCGCGCCCCCGGCCTTCTGACAGAGCATGGCAGCCATGGGCTTGCCGACAATGTTGCCGCGGCCCAAAATCACCACTTCCGCGCCGTCGGTCTTCACCTGCGAACGCACGAGCAGCTCGCGAATGCCTGCCGGCGTGCAGGGTTGAAAACCGGCCGGGTCGCCGAGCATCAGTTTGCCGACGTTGACCGGATGAAAACCGTCCACATCTTTCTGCGGCAAAACCGCCGCATAGACGACTGACTCGCGAATTTGCTTCGGCAGCGGCGCCTGGATCAGAATACCGTGCAACCGCGAATCGGCGTTCAGCTTTTTCAACAGCGCCAGCAAATCGCCCTCGGCCGTCGCCTCGGGTAAAACGTGGGTTTCAGAAAAAATACCGAGTTCGGCGCAGGTTTTTTCCTTGCGGCCGACATAGACTCTGGACGCCGGGTCCTCGCCCACACGAACGAACGCGAGGCCCGGTCGGACCCCGCGTTGGTTCAAGGCGGCGACGCGCTGTGCCAGCTCCCGCTGGATTTGCGCGGCGATGGCGCGCCCATCAATGAGCTTGTGATTGTTTGGGAGTGCGCAGAATGGCTTTGGGGACGGCATTTTGTGAAATCACCTGAATGCTCTGGATATTGATGAGCGGCGTGGACGGCCAACGCGCATCCAGACCTTCCTCGCCCGTGACAATAATCCGCATATTGACGTATTTGCTCAGGTCGAGGTTGGGCGAGGTCGTGTAAAGATAATTGATGTTGACGTCCGTCGCCGGGTCATACAATTCGTATTTGGTCGGGGCCTGCGGGCTGCCCGTACCACGCACAACCCCTTCATGCGACACCACGCGCGGTTGCGGCGCCTGCGGTATGGCCGGCTGGGCCATGGCCGGCTGGACTTCGGGTGTTGGCGCGGGTATAGGCGCCGGCTGGGCTTCCTGTTTCAAATACATCGCGGCCACAAAGGCATAGCTGTTGGCGGGCGGATCAATCTGCATCCAATCGCCCTTGGTGGTGATTTCATTCACCGCCGTACCGCGCTCGATGACGCCGAGCACGCTGTAATTTTCGCCGGGACCCCCGCGCATGTTTAGTTTCTTGGCCGACACGGTTTTGCTGGCGGCGTCAACGTACCTCGAGTTGACCCAGACGTGTGTGCTTGAGGGGATGGCGATCTTGGCCCATTGGGCGGGTTCGTTGACCTTATGCTTGTCCAGATTAATCTGTTCCAAAACCGTCACGGTCTCGCCCTTTTTCAAGTGGCTGATGACTTCGCCCTTGAGGCCGGCCTGGCCGCGGGCATTGATGTTGGCCGTGACCTCCGCCGCTCCGGGCGCGAGGGAAACCATCGGTTCATGGAGCGGTTTGGCCGGCGCGGCCTTGTGTTTCTTCTTGGCGGGCGCCGGGGCGGGAGTCGCCTCCGCCGGCGCCGGTGTGCTCGGCGCGGGCGCCACCGCCGCGGACGGCGCGGGGATGGGAGGCAATGTGTTTGACGAGTTTGTGTTGTCCTGCGCGACTGCGCTCAACGCGACCATCACGCCCAAAATCAGCCAGCAGTTTATTTTCATATTTCCTGTGTTTTTTGAAGTAAAGTCTTTATCTCGGTTTCTGTCAACATCCGCCATCGGCCCGGTTTCAGCTCGCCCAGCTTGATTTTGCCAATCTGCGTCCGCTGCAACCGTTTCACGGTCAGGTTCTGCGATTCAAACAACCGCCGCACTTCGCGGTTTTTGCCTTCGCCCAGTTCCAGTTCCACTACACTCCTCGCATTGCCGGCGGAAACGAGCCGCGCCGCCAGCGCCCGGAGCTTTTCGCCCGCGTGCCACACACCGCGCTTGAACTGCCCGAGCATCGCCTGGTCCACCCGGCCTTCCACAGTGGCCACGTATTTTTTGCGGACACCGTAGCGCGGATGGGTCAGTTGCAAGGCGAATTGTCCATCATTGGTCAGAAAAATCAACCCCTCACTGTCGAAATCCAGCCGGCCCACGGAATGCAGATTTTGCCACTCTTTAGGCAATAAACCGTGGACGGTTGGCCGTCCCGATTCATCCCGGGCCGAACAAACACACCCGGCCGGCTTGTGCAGGGCCACGTACAATTTGCGTTTGGCGCGGACGGGCCGGCCGTCCACCGTCACTTCGTCGTGGACGGGGTCAACTTTGGTTCCGAGCGTCTGTACCAGCCGGCCGTTGACGCTGACGCGCCCGGCCAGAATGATTTGTTCACCCGCGCGGCGCGAAGCCACGCCGGCATCAGCCAGGAATTTTTGAAGTCGAACATTCAAAGTGCGGAGCGCGGAGTGCGGAATCGGACAAAACACGGCTTTTCATTCCGCACTTCGCATTCCGAATTCCGCATTGATTATACGTCGGCTTTGGTTTTGCGGAGACCGGTGATGCGGTCGCCGTCCTTCCACTGGCCGCGCTTCTTGAGGAGTTCGACGCGTTCAAAGCGTTTGAGGACATTGCGTTTGCCCCCGAGGGTGGACGCCGCGCGCAGACTGCGATGCTGTGACATAAATTGCAAATTGTTTTTGGTTAAATGTTGGCCGCCCAAACAAAAAGCGGACGGTTTATATATCAGACCTGCGGGTTGATTGCCAATGGTTAATTTGGCATGACACGGCTGCGGTGCTCCGCAGCCGCCAATATCAGGGCAGCGCGGCAGCGACCGCCCAACCGTGAATGCGTTACCAATTTTACTGCCCCGGCAAAACCCGGTAGAAATTCTTGTCATTGAACGGCGACGATGCATCCACGTTCGTGTCCACCCAGAGTTGCACTGGCTCAGTCAATGTCAGATTCGTCAGGGTGCCCCACGCATTGGTGTCCGTCAAATCGGTCGAACTTTGAATGACATAGGAGTATCCCGCCACCCCACTGATGGTCAGTCCTGGATAAAACCCAAGCGCAACACCGGCCGGATTGACGATCACTTGAGCTGCAACATTGGTAACCGATCCGAACGGGCTGCTCACCACCACCGAATATAACCCGCCGTTCGTGAACTGGATGCTCGTGAAATTGAGTGCCGGGCTGGTTTCTCCATCAATCGGCACGCCATTAAAATACCACTGATAATTCAATGTTCCTGAACCGGTTGCACCTACCGAAATGGTTGCCTCTCTTCCCCAAATCGTCGTTGCCCCTGTAAAGGGTGAGACGATGGTAGGTGCCATATTCAATGCAGCGATGTAGCTGTTGGTGGAACTGTACCCGTTGCCTATCTGAACATGATAATATCCCGTGTCCGCAAGACGAACGTGATTGATGGTGAAATTATTGTTGGTTGCACTCGTCAAATTGGTCCCGTTCAGTGTCCATTGGTACGATGTGGGAGCGGGAAAACCTGTGGCAATGACACCAAACGACGCCGGGGCCGAATACGGAACCACCAGGCTACTAGGTTGAGCCAGAATCCTGACAGGCAGATAGACGAATACGGCCGCAACCTGGCTCGTCACGACACCGTATGAATTGGAAACGACCACTGAATAGTTGTCAGTGTAATTGGTAAACGCCGGGTTCAAAATCAAACTGCTGTTCGTTTGGCCTGCGATTGCGCCAGCGTTGTTTTGCCATTGATAAGCCAGCGGAGCCGTGCCGTCCGCCAATACCGCCAACGTGAGACTTGTCCCGGCGGCCACGGCCTGGTTGGTCAGCTGCAATGAAATTGAAGGCGGGAAAACGACTGTTACCGTTACCACAGCGCTGGTGACCGAGCCGGACGGATTGGAAACGATCACTGCATAATTGCCAGAGTTGGTAACCTGGGCATTGTAGATCGTAAATGTAACATTCGTCTCGCCAGCGATCGTTCCCTGGCTGTTCTGCCACTGATAGGTCAAGGGCGGAAGCCCGACCGCATTCGCGCTCAAAACCGCGTTGCTTCCCGCAAAGACAATCTGGCTCTGGGGTGAGATATTTACCGTAGGCAACGCACCAAAGTTTGCCTGGATAACTTTGCTGGTGTTCATCACGACGGCAATGGAGCTATTTGTTCCCGATGCGTCTCCTGTCCAACCATAGAAACTGGTTCCCGCATTCGTCGTTGACGCGTTTAACGTCACACTATCGCCCGCGTTGTAGTAAGTCTTTTGCGGGCTGATCGCGACCGAGCCATTTCCCATCACGACCACTCCCAGTGAGTATTTCCCTGCGGATAAGGTCGCGAACAACGCGCTTATAGTCGGTGTGGGTGTTGTCACTGTCACGCCAGTTGGGCTATTTGTGCCGCTGGCGACTCCACTCCATGTCACAAGGTATTTGCCAGCGTCCGGAACCGCTGAGGCCGTCAGCGTCGTGCCAAAGGGAATCGGGTTCGGCAGGCTCAACACAATCCCGCCACCACCCGTTGTATTCGTAGCCACGACCGTTCCGAAGATTGCCTGGATGTTGTTGGTCTGGTTCATGGTCACATTCAAGGGATTGTTCGTGCCGTTGGCGCCTCCTTGCCAGCCCAGGAAACTCCACCCGCCGTTTGCTGTGGCTGCCAACGTCACCACACTGCCAATCGGATAATACGTGGCGGGAGAAATGACCTGCCCGTTGACTGTCACGCTGCCACCGCCGGTTGTACTCACTGTGAGCGGATACGCGCTCTGCACAAACACCGCCTGCACACTGCGCGGCCCGTTCATAGCCATGGTTGTTGGATTCGCACTGCCCGATAGATCTCCGCTCCAGTGGTCGAAGGTCCAATTCGCGGAAGCTTGCGCCGTCAGGGTTACCACACTGTTGCTGATGTAAGGTCCGGTCGATGGGCTCACGACCATCACGCCGTTGCCACTGACTGAGGTTGCAAGGGTGTAAACGGGAAGAACAACCAGATTGACGGCTGGCGCCTCGGAGCTTTGCGAGAAATCAGCACTGAGACTCATCGCCCTGAGTGTCACGCTATTTGTGACCAGGAACGGACCTGTGTAGAAAGTTGCGTTCGGGGTGGGTGTGCTCCCGTCAAGGGTATAGAAAATAAAACCGCCTGAAAAACCTCCGGAAATC
>Ga0335080_10007773_pt1 | contig 11146 bp, 8 predicted proteins | sample Lox_Sample_34_FD_206720 | JGI IMG/M metagenome (GOLD analysis project Ga0335080, IMG submission 206720) | Soil microbial communities from Loxahatchee National Wildlife Refuge, Florida, United States - Lox_Sample_3.4 | ecosystem: Environmental > Terrestrial > Soil > Wetlands | place: USA: Florida...
CGATCGGGGGAAGGCGTTACGATGGCGGCGTGAACACGACGGCGGAGACGGTGCGGGTCGGTGTCCTCGGCCCGCTCGCGGTGACCGACGCGGCCGGCCGCCCGGTCCGGATCGGCGGGCAGCGCGTCCGCGCGCTGATGGCCGTGCTGGCGCTGGCCGCGGGCCGCCCGGTGCCCGCCTACGCGCTGATCGACCGGCTCTGGCCGGAGCCGGGCGACCGCCCCGTCGACGCGGTCAACGCCCTCCAGTCGCTGGTGTCCCGGCTGCGCGCCGCGCTCCGCCAGGCCGGCGTCGCCGAGTCCGTGCTCGAATCGTCCCCGGCGGGCTACCGGCTTGCGGTCCCGCCGGAGGCGGTGGACGCGGCTGTCTTCGAGGCCGCCGCCCGGGCCGGCGGCCGCGCGCTGGCCGCCGGTGACGCGGCGACGGCCGCGCGGCTGCTCCGCGACGCGCTCGGCACGTGGCGCGGCCCCGCCCTCGCCGACGTGGCGGGCGAGGAGTTCGCGGCCGCCCCCGCCGCCAGGCTCGAGGAGCTGCGGTCCGCCGCGGTGCTGATGAGGATCGAGGCCGACCTGGCGCTCGGCGAGGCGGTCGCGGTGACCGGCGAGCTCCGCGAGCTGACCGCGGCCGACCCGCTCGCCGAACGACCGCGCGCGCTGCTCATGCGCGCCCTCGCCGCCGCCGGCCGCCAGGCCGACGCCCTCGCGGTGTACGCCGAGGGCAGGGAGCTGCTCGCCGACCGGCTCGGGGTCGACCCGTCGTCGCGGCTGGAACAGGCCCACCTCGCGGTGCTGCGGCAGGAGATCCCGCTGGCCGTTCCCGCCGGTACCGCCGCTCATAGTCATCCAGAACGTACGCAGCCTTCTCCGGGACCTTCCGCCGCTCTCCCCGGTGGCCAGCGCCCGTCCGCCGCGCAGCGCCCGCCGACCAGCTTCATCGGCAGGGACGACGACGTCGCCGGCGTGCTCAAGAAGCTGGCGGAAGAGCGGCTCGTCACCCTCACCGGCCCCGGCGGCGTCGGCAAGACGAGGCTCGCGACAGAAGTTGCCTTCCGGCTAGCTGGGCCGGCCGCGTTGGCCGGCCTGGCATCAATCAGCGACCCGTCCGAGGTGCCGTACGCGGTCCTCGACGCGCTGGGCCTGCGCGAGCGGGTGATCGCCAGGCACGGGGCTGACCAGGCCCACGCGGACCCGGCTGACCGGCTCTGCGCCGCGCTCGGGGACCGGGAGGCGGTGCTGATCCTGGACAACTGCGAGCACGTGATCGAGGCGGCGGCCGGCCTCGCGGACCGGCTGCTCGCGGACTGTCCCAGGACCCGGATCATCGCGACGAGCCGCGAGCCGCTGCGGATCCCCGGCGAGACCCTGTGGGTGGTGACTCCCCTCCCGGTCCCGCCAGTTTCCGGAATGGCGGGCGCGGAAAACGCGCCCGCCATTCCGGAAATTTCAACATATGCAGCGGTTCGCCTGTTTTGTGACAGGGCTGCCGCGGTCCTGCCCGGCTTCGCGCTCGACGACGGCAACGTGCCCGCCGTGACGCGCATCTGCCAGGCGCTCGACGGCATGCCGCTGGCCATCGAACTGGCCGCCCCGTGGCTGCGCACACTGCCCCCGGTCCAGCTCGCCGAACGCCTCGACGATCGGTTCGCGCTGCTCACCGGCGGCAGCCGCACGGCGCTGCCCAGGCACCAGACGCTGCGCGCCGTCATCGACTGGAGCTGGAACCTGCTGTCAGAGCCGGAACGGGTGCTCGCCCGCCGCCTCGCGGTCTTCCCCGGCGGCGCGACGCTGGCCGCGGCGGAGCAGGTGTGCCCTGACGGCCCGGGCGCCGGGGGCGCCGGACTGGCCTGCGGCGACGTGCTGCCCGCGCTGTCCGGCCTGGTCGCCAAGTCGATCCTCAGCGCGGCGGACGGCGCGGGAGAGCGCGGCCCGCGGTACCGGATGCTGGAGACGGTGCGCGCCTACGGCCTGGAGCGGCTGGCCGAAGCGGGGGAGGAGACCGTGGTCAGGGACGCGATGGCCGCCTGCTACCTGGACTTCGCCGAGACCGCCGACCCGCTGCTGCGCACCGCTCAGCAGCGGACTGCGCACCGCGCGCTGACCGCGGAGCAGGACAACATCAACGCCGCGCTGCGGTGGGCGATCGCGCGGCGGGACGCGGCCACCGCGCTGCGCTTCGTGCGGGCGCTCGGCTTCTACTGGACGCAGCGCGGCAGGGGCGAAGGCGACGCGCTGGCCCGGGAGGTTTTCGCGATGGAGCCTCCGGACGACTCGCTGCTGATGACCGAGGCACGGGTGGCCTGCGCGGTGATGACGGTCAGCGCGACCCTGGACCTGACGGAGGTGCGCGAGCCGCTGGCCGCCGGGATCGAGAGGCTGACCAGGTTCGCCGACGCCGGGCAGCCCATCCATCCCATGGCCGCGGCCGCCGTGCCGCTGGTGGCCATGTTCGACCGCGACCCCGACACCGCGATCACCGCGATCGACCGGTACGCCAAGTCGTCGGACGATCCCTGGATGCGGGCCACCGGGCGCATGTACCGCTCCACGTACGCTGCCAACGCCGGCCGCCTGGACGGTGCCGAGGCCGACTGCGCGGCGGCCCTCGAGCAGTTCCGCGCGATCGGCGACCCGTGGGGAATCGCGGTGTGCCTCTACCAGATGGCCGAGTTCGCCGCGCTCCGCGCGGATCACGCGCGGGCGGTGGCGGCGCTGGCGGAGGCGGAGCAGATCGGCCTTGAAATCGACGCCTGGGGCGACATGGCGTACATCGTCGGCTCGCTGGCGGTGGCGCGGGCGCGGGCCGGCGACATCGACGGCGCCCGCGCCGACCTGCGGCGGGCCGAGCGCGCCGCCGCGGCCCGCGCCCACGACAACGCCGACGAGTGGCTGGTGCTCAGCGCCGCCGAGGTGGAGTGGCGGGCCGGGGACCTCGCCGCGGCGGCCCGCCGCTGCGAGGCCGCGCTGGCCGGGGTGGCGCGGCGGGACAAGGGCACGGCGTGGTGGGTCTCGGTGCGCGCGCAGGCCCAGGCCCGGCTCGCCGTAATCACGCTGGAGACCGGCGGGGACGCCGACCGCTGCCGTGACCTGCTGGCCGACGCGCTGCCGGCCGCCGCCGGCTGGGTGGAGAACCCGCCGCTCGCGGCCGTCATCGACTCCGTCGCGGCCGCCGTTGCCACGCGGGACGGAGCCGCGGACGTCGCCGCCACACTGCTCGGCGCCGCGCACACCGTGCGCGGCGCCTTCGACGAGAGCAGCCCGGTCGCCCCCCGGGCGCGGGAGACGGCCAGCCGCGCACTCGGCGACGCGGCATTCGACGGTGCCTACTCCCGCGGCCGCGCCCTCGACAGGGAATCAGCCCTTGCTATGGCGGGCCGGGCCCTAGCCGCCATCTAGGCCCTGCGCCGGTAGGCGCGGACCGCGAGCGGGGCGAACACCACGAAGATGCCGAGCGCCCACAGCAGCGAGCGGATCACGGCGGTCGCCGCGGGCCCGCCGACGAGTAGCGCGCGCTCCGCCTCGGTCAGGTAGGTGACGGGGTTGACCTTCACGAACGCCTGCAGCCAGCCCGGCATCTTCGCCTCATCGGTGAGGATGTTGCTGCCGAAGATCAGCGGGAACATGACCAGGAAGCCCCACCACTGCACCGCTTGCGCCGACTTCACCATCATGCCGATGAAGGCGGACACCCAGCACATGGCGAGCGCGAACACGAGCAGCAGCAGGCAGGCCATGACGGCGGCCAGCGGGCTGGTCTCGATGCGGAACCCGAGGACGAATCCGAAACCGAGCGTCACGGCGATCGAGATCAGGTAGCGCACGTTGTCGCCGAGGATCGCGCCGGCCAACGGCGCCGAGCGGGCGATCGGCAGGGCGCGGAACCGGTCGAATACGCCGGTGGCGACGTCCTGGCTCAGCATCATGCCGGTGCCGAGGGTGGCGAACGTCACCGACAGCACCATGATGCCCGGCAGCGAGTACTGCAGGTACTGGTGGGTGCTGCCGGCGAGCTGCCCGCCGAACACGTACGTGAACAGCACCAGGTACATGATCGGCTGCAGCAGCAACCCGAACATGTCCTCCGGGTTCGTCCGGATCTTCAGCACGCTCCGCCAGGTCAGCGTGAGCGAGTTCCGCAAGCCGGTCACCGGGCTGAGCCGCCGGGCGGGCGTCAAAGAAAGAGTTGTCATTGCGCACTCCTGCTCAGTTTCTTCTGCCGCCGGCCCACGGGGACGTCCGGCTCCTCTTGTGTGGTCTCTTCGGCCCGGTGACCGGTCAGGGCCAGGAACACCTCGTCCAGGCTGGCCCTGCGCAGCGCGAACTCGGCCAGCTCGATGCCCCTGTCGTCGAGCTCGCGGACGATCTCGGGCAGCTGCCTGCCGTCGTCGACCTGGGCGGTGACGCGTCCGGACTCGGGGCTGACCACGGGCTCGCCGCTCAGCCGCGCCGACAGCAGCGCCGTGACCGCCGCGACGTCCGCCCGGCTGGCCGGGGTGACCTCGAGCACCTGCCGCCCGGCCCCCGCCTTGAGCTCGTCGGGCGTGCCGGTCGCGATGACCCGCCCCTGGTCGATGACCACGATGTCGTGCGCGAGCTGATCGGCCTCGTCCAGGTACTGGGTGGTGAGCAGCACGGCCGTGCCGTCGGTGACCAGCTCCCTGATCATCGCCCACACCTCGTTCCTGCTGTACGGGTCGAGGCCGGTCGTCGGCTCGTCCAGATACAGCACCCGGGGCCGCCCGACGAGGCTGGCGGCCAGGTCGAGGCGCCGCCGCATCCCGCCGGAGTACGTCTTCGCCGGCCGCCCGGCCGCGTCGGTGAGCTCGAACCTGGCGAGCAGCTCGGCCGCGCGGGCCCGCGACTCGGCGCGGGACATGCCCAGCAGCCGGCCGATCATGACGAGGTTGTTGGTCCCGGACAGGCCCTCGTCCACGGACGCGTACTGGCCGGTGAGCCCGGTCAGCTGGCGCACCTGGTAGGCATCGCGCACGACGTCGTACCCGCAGACGCGGGCCTCGCCCTCGTCGGGCCGCAACAGCGTGGCGAGTATCCGGACCGCCGTGGTCTTGCCCGCGCCGTTCGGGCCGAGCAGGCCGAGCACGCTGCCCGCGCGGGCCGTCAGGTCCACGCCGGCCAGCGCGGTGGTCTTGCCGAACCGCTTGACCAGCCCCCGGGCTTCGATCGCGTTGAGTTCTTCTCGCATGGTGTCATCGTGGCCCAGGCCGCTGCCAGCTCCCGCACGGATGACTGTCAGCGCGCACAGGTGCCTGACAGGCCCTACGCGGCCCTGTCAGGCCGTCTACAATGCGTCGCAGCGATTCATTCGGATTCGCGGCGCATTCCAGGAGGCTGTGCGGTGGCGAACGGCGACATGCGCTGGGCCAGGCTGGACCCGGCCTACGTGCCGCCGGAGATCGACACGACCAAGCCCAGCGTGGCGCGGGTCTACGACGCCATCCTCGGCGGCAAGGACAACTTCGCCGTGGACCGCGCGGTCGCCGAGCAATCGGTCAAGGCGATGGGGGACGGCGGCAGCGGCGCGCGGCTCAACCGGGCGATGCTCGGCCGCGCCGTCCGGTTCATGGCCGCCAATGGCATCAGCCAGTTCCTCGACCTGGGCTCCGGCCTGCCGACTGTGCAGAACACGCACCAGATCGCCCAGGCGGTCAACCCGGCGGCGCGCGTGGTCTACGTGGACAACGATCCCAGCGTGTCACTGCACGGCCAGGCGCTGCTCGCGGGCGACGCCGCGACCGCCGTGGTCCTCGCGGACGTCATGGAGCCGGACAAGCTGCTGGGCCTGCCGGAGGTCACCGGCCTGATCGATTTCACCGAGCCGGTCGGCCTGATCATGAACGCCGTGATCCACCACATGCTCGACGAGGAAGACCCGTATGGCGTCGTCGCCGCCTACAAGGACGCGGTGGTCCCCGGCAGCTACCTGCAGATCACTCACTTCTGCGACGCCGCCCCCGAGGCCGCGGCCAGCGTGCGGGTGCTGCGGGAGAACCTCGGGCGGGGGCAGATCCGCAGCCGCGAGGAGATCAAGCGGTTCTTCGACGGCTGGGAGATCGTCGCGCCGGGGCTCGTCTTCCTGTCCGAGTGGCGGCCCGACGAGCCGGTGACGCTGCCGCTCGACGTGGGCAGCCTCCTCATGCTGGCGGGCGTGGCCCGCAAGCCCTAGCGTCCCTCGGCGGCGTACCGGGACGGCGGCATCCCGAGGGTCGCGGTGAAGTCCCTGGTCAGATGGGCCTGGTCGGCGTAGCCGAGGTCGGTGGCCAGCGTGGCCCAGTCGACGTCGCCGCCCGCGTCGGCAAACCGCGCGGCCTCGTGCAGCCGGGCGCGCCGCATCACCCACTTGGGCGAGACGCCGACGTACTCGGCGAACAGCCGCTGCAGCCTGCGTTCCGGCAGGCCGAACACGTCCGCGAGCGACGCCACCCGGCGCAGTCCCTGGTCGGCGGTGATCCGGTCCACGATGGCGGCCACCTGGTCGATGACCGGGTCGGGCCGCGGCCCGGCGGCGCGCAGCAGGCCGGACCCCGCCGCGATCATGGCCTCGTCGGACGAGGCGGCGAGCACCGCGGCACAGGCCTGGTCCGCCGCGGGTCCGAAGATGTCGCCGGCTGGCACCACGAGGTCGTTCAGGGCAGAGATTTTTCCGGCGGAGTAAAAGGGCCGGAAGCCGCCTGGCCGGAAGCGGATGCCCAGGACCGCGCCGGCCCCGGAGATCTTCCTGGTGAAAACGCGCCGGTCGATGCCGTACACGGCCGGCCCCGCCGCCTCGAACGCGAGGTTCATGTTCGGGTGCGGCAGGATCGCCTGTTCGTGGGCGGGCTCGCCGCGCAGGTCCCAGCGGACCACCCAGCAGAAGTCGACGAACGGCGCCAGGTCCTCCGGTGGCCGGTGCCGGTTCAGGCTGAACCGCGTCGCGGCGGTCTCCGGGTGCAGCACCCCTGCGCCGAGCGAACGGGCGGAAGCGGTCACGAGCCCCAGCGTAGCTGTCGCGTTTCTTCAAGACGGCCAGGCAGGTCGGCGGCTAGCGTCGTGACTTATGAACCTGCATCCTGAGCTCACCGACGCGGCCGACGCGGGGGCCCGCGTCGTCGCCGGCGTCCGGCCCGGTCAGTTCGGCGACCCCACCCCGGACAACGAATGGGACGTGCGGACGCTGCTCAACCACCTCCTGCTGTGGACCGCGTACAACTTCGAGCGGCGCGCGCAAGGCGAGATGGTGCCCGAAGAGATGATGACCCGCGACTTCGCCGCCGAACCTGACTTCGCCGCCGCCTACCGCGCGCAGCTCGACCGTGCACTCGACGCCTGGGCGGACCCGGCGGTCTGGCAGAAGGACCTGAACGTGATGGGGTCGGCGACCCCGGCCGCCGACGTCGGCGCGATGATGCTCGCCGAACTCGTGCTGCACGGCTGGGACCTGGCAGCCGCGACCGGGCAGTCGTACACCGTCTCTGACCGCGCCGCCGCGGCGGCGCTGGCGGCGGTGGAGGCGAACGCGGAGATGTTCCGGCAGTACAAGGGGTTCGCCGAGCCGGTTTCCCTGCCGGACGGCGCGGCGGCGCTCGACCGCGCGCTCGCGCTGTCCGGGCGCGACCCGGCTTGGACACCGTCCCGGTAGCGGTTCGCTTCGGGGACTAGAGCGCGGCGACGGCCGGCGCGCATCCGATCTGGGCCGTCAGGCTGAGCACCCGCCTGGCGCCCTCGCTGACCTCGTTGCGCATGGTGAAGACGCTGATGAGGTGCTGTCCGCCGAGGTCGGGCGCTGGCTCGCGGACGAGCGGCCACGGGTGGGTGATCTCGGCGATCTTGGCCTTCATCGCGTCGAGCCGCAGCCCGGCCTCGGCGACCGCCCACCCGTCAAGAGGATGCTCGCCTCGGGGCGCCGCGTCCGCCGCGTCGGCGGTCGGGGCGAGCCCGGCGGCCACAGCGGCCACCGCCTCGTTGAACGCCCGGCGCGCGTCGGAGTACTCGACGCTGGCCAGGATGGAGTGACCCCAGCCGACCGCGCTGGTGGTGAAGACGTCCCCCGGCACGCCGGCGGGCTGCACCCGGGCCACCCGGAAGGCCGGCGTACATCGCGAGCCCCGGCCAGCGAACGCGAGCACCGCATCAGGGCCCGCGGTCATGCTGCCCCCGACGGAATCCCGCGCCCCCGCCACGGGCGCGGGATTCACCCCGTGCACAGCGTGCACGGCGACCCAGTCCCAGGCCGGCGTCATCGAGGACAGCACCGTGGTGTCGCGGAACCGGTACCCGCTCTCGCCGGCCGGCGCGCACCGCGACCTGGGGTCGGCGAACCGCAGGTCTCCGCCCGCAGTGCCGTGGCCGGCGGCGAACAGCGCGCCGCGCGCGGCCTCGAGCAGGATCCAGCGCGCCGAGTCGTCCCCGGCGCGGTACGCGTCTGCCGCGGCGCCGGTCCAGTACAGGTGCGCGCTGACCGCGAGCGCCGTGAGCGGTGCCCGCCTGGCGAGCCGCCGCTGCCCGCAGGCGGCCTGCCGCAGCGTGCAGCCGAGCCCTCCGAACTCCGGCGGCAGCGCGACCTTCAGGTAGCCGACGGCGTCGAGCTTGCCGATATCCCGCTGCAGCGTCGCGGCGACGTCCCCGCCGCCGAGGGCCTCCGGCTCCGTCCTGGTCCCGCCAAGCCGCCCGAGCAGGGTATCGGTGAGCAGGTCACGCGGCCTGATCGCTGCCATGGACCGGCCCCCTTCCTGCTGCTCGCTTCGTCAAGGACATCACACCGACGGCCGGATAGTCAACTTAATTGGTAGGAAAGGTATACTTTGCGGGATCACTCAGGCGTGAGGATCCGTACCGGACGTCCCGCGGCGAACGCGGCGATGTCCGCGACGGCGTCGCCGTAGAACTTCCGGTACCCGTCATCAGTCACGTATCCAAGGTGCGGGGTCAAGACCGTGCGCGGAGCCGACCGGAGCGGATGTCCCGCCGGCAACGGTTCCTCATCATAAACGTCCAGCGCGGCGCCCGCGATAGCCCCGGAGTGCAGCGCTGCGAGCAGGGCGTCGGCGTCCACGATCGGCCCGCGCGACGTGTTCACAAGGAACGCGGTGGGCTTCATCAGTTCCAGCTCCCGCTCGCCTACCAGGCCTATCGAGCGCTTGCCGAGCTTGTAGTGCACCGTGATCACGTCGGCGGAGGCGAAGAGCTCCTCCTTGCTCACCGCGACGGCGCCCGCGTCGGCAGCGGACGTCGCCGACAGGTGCTGGCTCCACGCGAGCACCTCCATGCCGAACGCCCGGCCGATCGACGCCACCCGCCGCCCGATGTTCCCCAGCCCCACGATGCCTAGCGTCCGGCCCTGCAGCCCGAAGCCGATCGTGTGCTGCCAGCCGCCCTCGCGCATCCGCCGGTCCTCGGCCGGCACGTGCCGGACGAGGGCGAGGATCAGCGCCCAGGTCAGCTCGGGGGTGGCCCCGCCGCTGCCGCCGGTGCCGCACACCGTGACGCCGGCCGCGGCGGCAGCCGCCACGTCGATCGACGCGTTGCGCATCCCGGTGGTGACGAGCAGCCGCAGGTCCGGCAGCAGCCGGAACCGCTCGGCGGTGAACGGCGTCCGCTCGCGCATAGCGACGACCACGTCGAACGGCCGCAACTCGGCCGCCAGGTCCGCGGTGTCGGCGATGTGCCCGTGGAACGGCACGACGTCGGTCGCGCCGAGGGACGCCCAGTCGGCACTCTGCAGGGCGACCCGCTGATAGTCATCAAGGATTGCGATGCGCACGCGGCCGACTCTAGCCGCCCTGGTACGGTTCTGACCCATGACCTGGCTTGACGACCTCGTAGACAAGGCAGTGAACGGCGAACTCCCGGCGCGGGAGGAGGCCCTGGCGGTGCTCGCCAGCGGCGACGATGAGCTGCTCGACGTGGTAGCCGCCGCGTTCCGCGTCCGCCGCCGCTTCTTCGGCCGCAAGGTCAAGCTGAACTACCTGGTCAACATCAAGAGCGGGCTGTGCCCCGAGGACTGCTTCTACTGCAGCCAGCGGGTCGGCTCGGCGGCCGAGGTGCTCAAGTACACCTGGCTCAAGACCGACGAGATCGTGGCCAGTGCGTCCGCCGGCGTAGCCGGGGGCGCCAGGCGCGTGTGCCTGGTCGCCAGCGGCCGCGGTCCGACCGACCGGGATGTCGACCGGGTGTGCGAGTCGATCGAGGCGTTCAAGTCCCAGCACCCCGACGTCGAGGTGTGCGCCTGCCTGGGCCTGCTCTCTGCCGGCCAGGCGGACCGGCTGGCCGCGGCCGGGACGACGGCCTACAACCACAACCTGAACACGTCCGGCGGCCACTACGCCGACATCTGCTCCACGCACGAGTACGCGGACCGTGTGTCCACCGTCACCGCCGCGAAGGAGGCGGGCCTGTCGCCATGCTCCGGCCTGATCGCGGGCATGGGGGAGACCGACGAGGACCTGGTGGACGTCGCGTTCGCGCTGCGCGCCCTGTCGCCAGCCTCGGTGCCCGTCAACTTCCTGATCCCGTTCGAGGGCACGCCCCTGGCGGGCAAGTGGGAGCTCACCCCGCAGCGCTGCCTGCGCATCCTGGCGATGGTCCGTTTCGTGAACCCCGACGCGGAAGTCCGCCTGGCCGGCGGCCGCGAGATCCACCTGCGCTCCCTGCAGCCCCTCGCTCTGCACGTGGTCAACTCGATCTTCCTCGGCGACTATCTGACCAGCGAAGGCCAGCCCGGCGCCGCGGACCTGGCGATGATCGCCGACGCCGGCTTCGAGGTAGCAGGCGCCCCCTCGGCGTCCGAGCTCCCCGTGCCGTCCACCCCCCACCGTGACCTCGTCCACATCCGCCACCGCGGCCCCGGCACCACCCTCCGCGCCAACACCTAACCCGCCGCGACCACCCGCCGCGACCCAGCACCCCTCCTGCAGCGACAAGGTCGGCAACCACTACCCCACGGGAGCCCCACCCGTCCCGGTGCCACTTCGTCTCGCGAGTCACTACCCTCACCTACGCATCATCGCCCCGCAGCCACATCCCCCGGCAAGCACCATCCTCTTCTGCGCACCACCCACCCCACGGCCATCCCGCCCGGCAACCACCTATCCCACAGGAGCCCCACCCGTCCCCACCCGCTCACGGCCACTTCGTCCCAGAAGCACCACCAGCCT
>Ga0335080_10007774_pt1 | contig 11145 bp, 8 predicted proteins | sample Lox_Sample_34_FD_206720 | JGI IMG/M metagenome (GOLD analysis project Ga0335080, IMG submission 206720) | Soil microbial communities from Loxahatchee National Wildlife Refuge, Florida, United States - Lox_Sample_3.4 | ecosystem: Environmental > Terrestrial > Soil > Wetlands | place: USA: Florida...
TCGCCGAACAGCCCGCACCCCCGCCGGCACAGCCCGGCCAGCCGGGAGATCAGCCCGCTTAACGCGGGAACAGCCCCCCGCAGAACACCCCTAACCGCAGGCCATCAGAGTTCTGTCGTTGGCCCACTAAGAAATACCAGGTCAGACCCCATTAGGGCGGACCGCTGCGGGCTACACGGTGGATATGGCGGTTGCCGACTGGCTGGCTGAGGGACTGCCGGGACGCGCGGCCAAGACGGTCGCGGTCTACCGGGATGCGCTCCGCCCGGTGCTCGCGGTGGCCGGGAGGATCCCGCTGCGAGACCTGACCGTGCAGGACGTGCGCACCGCGCTGGCCAAAATGGCGGTCACCCATTCCACGCCGACGCTGCAAAAGGCGCACAACTGCCTGACCCGGGCCCTGCGGCACGCCGAGGGCCGTGATCTCGTTCGCCGCAACGTCTCGGCGCTGGTCGACACTCCGCACGGCCGGGAGGGCCGTCCGTCGCAGGCCCTGACCGTAGAGCAGGCGGCGGCGTTGCTGGAGGCGGCGGAGGACTCGCGCCTGCACGCGTACATCGTGCTGTGCCTGCTGACCGGCGTCCGGTCTGAGGAAGCGCGGGCGCTGACGAGGGATCACGTGGACCTGGACGCTAGGACGATCTCGGTGTGGCGGTCGGTCCGCGCGCACGGTGACACGAAGACGAATCGGTCGCGTCGGACGCTCCGGATCCCGCAGATCGCCGTCGAGGCGCTGCAGGAGCAGCTAAAGCGCCAGGCCGAGGAGCGCTCGACGGCGGGGGAGTTGTGGCAGGAGCACGGCCTGGTGTTCACCACCACGGTCGGCACGCCATATGAGTCGCATAACCTGCGCCGGGACTTCCGGAAGGTCACCGCGGCGGGCGGGCTGGGTGCCCGCTGGGTCCCCAAGGAACTGCGGACCTCGTTCGTCAGCATGATGAGCTACCAGGGCGTCCCGGTCGAGGAGATCGCCCGCCTGGCCGGACACGCCAGCTCCCGGACCACCGAAGTCGTCTACCGGCGTGAACTGCGCCCCGTGATCACCACCGGCGCCGAGATCATGGACCAGATCTTCCAGCCAAAGCAGCTGCGGCGAGCTCCTGCAGAAGCCGCCGGCTGAGTAGCATTACGGAGCGTGCCCTCGCGGACGCGAGGCCGCGCTCTCTTCGCGGTCGTGGCGGCCCCGGCGGCCGGAGTACCGTTGGCGTCTCACCAGGGTGGTTACGGCCATTGCCGCCGTTCGGGAAATCGGTCGCCTGTCAGGTCAAGTGCAGCCGGAGACGGGGCCGTTGGCCAAGGCGTGAGAGCAAAGCTCGATTGGTCCGGTCAGGGGCGATCGGCGGCCATGGTGTGCGCGAGCTGGGTGCGGGATGCCACGCCGGTTTTCCGGAAGACCTTCCGCAGGTGGTAATCGACGGTGGAGGGGCTCAAGAACAGCTGCGCGGCGATGTCCCGGTTGCTCTCGCCCTCGCTGACCAGCCGGGCGATCTGTGCTTCCTGCGGCGTGAGCTCGGTTTCGGTCTGGGCGGTCCGCTGGCGGGCGCGTTCGCCGGTGGCTAGCAGCTCGATGCGCGCCCGCTCGGCGAAGGCCCCGGCGCCCATCGAGGTGAACATCTCGTGCGCGGTGCGCAGCTGGCTACGCGCGTCGCGGCGGCGGCGCTGGCGGCGCAGCCATTCGCCGTGCACTAGGTGGGTCCGGCCCAGCTGGGGCGCCGCCCGGCACTGCTCCAGGTGCTCGATGGCCTGCTCATACAGCGGCTCGGCGTCGGCGTCGCCGGCGAGCAGCGCCCGGGACCGGGCGAGCAGCCCGAGCGCCAGCGGGGTGTCGGCCGCCAGCGCCCGCTCGGCGAGCCGCCCGAGCGCGGCCTCGGCCATCTCGGTCTCGCCGCAGCGTGCGGCGGCCTCCACCAGGTCGTGCAGCGCGAGAGCGGAGAACGGGGCATCGTCGGAGAGAACGCCGAGCACACACCGCAGCGCTGCCTGGTAATTGCCCAGGCCAAGCTCCAGCACAGCCAGGCAGTACTGGGCCCAGATGCTCTGTGCACTACGACCGCCGTCGGTCGCCTCGCGGGTGACGGTGGCCGCGACCCGGCGCGCGTCGGTCTCGCGGCCGCGCCAGGCCAGCTCGTACACCTCCGCCATGCCAGCTGTCCCGACGACTCCCGGGTTCCCGGTGGCCGCTGAAATCTCGAGTCGCTCGGCGAAGCAGGCCCGGGCAGCGTCGAACCGGCCCGCACTTACCTCGAACGCGCCCTGGTTGTTGAGCGCTACTGGCAGCGCGGTCAGCGCCCCCTGGTCGCGGGCCAGCTGGACCCAGCGGATGGCCAGCTCGTGCTGAGCCTGGTCATCGAATAGGTCATCCGCGGCAACGCAGCCGAGCCTGAGCCCGCGCAGCCCCTCCGCTGGGCTGAGATCGCCGGCACTCAGCATCGCGATGGCGCGGCGAAGCAGTGGTACGGCTGCCGGATAACCGGCGGTCGCCCGCACGGCGAAGCCGTCCAGCAGCAGGCCGACCGCCGATGCCTCCGATCCGCCTGCGGCCGGGATGTCGCGCGCCGCGCACGCTATCTCCGCCAAGACCGTCCGGCTTGCCGACCAGCCGACGAACAGCGCCGCGTCGAAGGCCTCGAGCAGCGACTGGCGGGCACCGCGCACGTCGAACGGCGCGAGCGCCTGCGCCGCCTCCAGCAAGATCGCGGGCGCCTCGCGCGCCTGCCCCAGGGCAAAACGAATCGTGCCCTGCAGCCGCCTGGCCTGGGCACGGGCCAGCGGGTCACCGAGCAGCGCCGTGGCCGCCTCCACCAGCGCGTCGGCCCGGACCGGCTGACCCGCGATCAGCGCCGCCTCGGCCGCCGCGAGCAGCCGCCTGGCGCGCTGTTCCTCTGCGGCCGACAGTTCCGCCGCCCGGGACAAGAACGTCACCGTGGCGGCGTACCCGCCGCGGTCCCGGGCCTGCCCGGCGGCCTGCTCTAGCCGGGCCGCCACCGCCTCATCCTGGCCGGCCGCCGCCATCCCCAGATGCCACGCCATACGGTCTGGCTCACCTTCGTCACTCGCCGCCGCCAGTGCCCGATGAATCAGCCGCCGCTGCCGCAGCGGGGTGGCGTAGTAGATGGCCGAACGGACCAGCGGATGCCGGAACTCAACCTGCGAGCCGATCGCGGCCAGGCCGGCCAGATCGGCCGGCACTGCCCCGTCCGGATCGATATGGAGATGCTTGGCCGCGCGCCACACCAGGGCCTGCGAGGCGGTCGGCTCGGCCGCCGCCACCGCCAGCAGCAGCCGCGTCTCAGGCGGCAACCGGCTCACCCGGCGGCCAAACGCCTGCTCCAGCGATCCGCCGGCCGGCAGAGGCTCGGGCAGCAGCTCCGCACCCGCCAGCTGGGCCGGGGACAGCTCCCGGGCCAGTTCGGCCAGCGCCAGCGGATTCCCGCCAGTCCCGGTGATGATCCGGGCGGCGACCGTCGGGCTCACCCGCCCCGGCGCCAGCGACGCCAGCAGCTCGAGCGCCGCATCATCATCCAGCCCGCCGACCGCCAGCTCCGGCAACCCAACCAGCGCCGATAGCTGGTCGGCCGGCTCGCTGAAGGCAAAGAGCAGCACTACCCGCTCGGCGTACAGGCGCCGGGCCACAAAGCCCAGCACCACCACTGACTCGGGATCCAGCCACTGCACGTCGTCCACCACGCACACCAGCGGTGCCGCCGACGCTGCCTCGGCCAGCAGCGTCAGCACGGCCAGCGCCACCAGGAACCTGTCCGTCGGCGGCCCGGCGACCAGCCCGAACGTGCTGCGCAGCGCATCCCGCTGCGGGACCGGCAGCTGCTCCAGCTGGCCGGCGAACGGGAGCAGGAACCGGTGCAGCCCGGCGTAGCCCAGCTGCGTCTCCGCCTCCACCCCGGTCAGCCGGGCCGTCTGCATGCCATCCGCCGCCGCAACAGCGAGCGTCTCGTCCAGCAGCGCGGTCTTGCCGACCCCGGCCTCGCCGCGCAGCACCACGGCACCGCTGTAGCCCTCGGCGGCCCTGGCCAGCAGCCCGCCGAGCACCTCGCGTTCAGCCGAACGGCCGACAAGCACCACGTCCACGCTCTCACCGCCGGCGTGTGGGATACGCTCCCCAGCAAACACCAGATGTAGCGACCGTGGCTAGGGGACGCGGAACCAAGGCACGACCACGATGGGTACTGGTGAGCGCTGCTCCGGCGGGCCGACCGCTGGGCCGAGCACATGGACGAGGCGGTTGATCCGGCGTCGGTGCTGTCGGTGGACCGGGTGGCCGAGGGACGTCTGCAGTACCGGATGCTGATCGACGCCATCCGCAACCAGCCGGCGGACCGGCCGCCCGGCCAGCGGCCGCGGGTCGTGATCTTCGGCGAGAGCCTCGGCGCGTGGACCAGCCAGGACGCGTTCGCCCACCGCGGTACCCAAGGCCTTCGCGAGGCTAGCATCGACCGGGCGATCTGGATCGGCACCCCCTACATGAGCAAATGAGCGGGCGGCACCGCTGAAGGCGCACCACCCGACCACGGCTGACCCAGCCGGAACTCCGAATCCAGAGCAGGGGAACACGTGACCGCCGGAACCCGCCCGCGGGTTTTTCCAGGACGAGCGCGCCAGGGGAGGTGGCGCGCGGCATGTCCTGTTCGAGACCCTCGTCCGGATCCCGCTGGGAACGACGCTCCCGGAGGAAGTCATTTTCCGCGGCTCACTCCTCGGATTGTTCACCCAGCGGCACTCCCCGGCGACGGCGGCCTGGATGACCTCGATCCTGTTCGGCGTGTGCCATGTGCTGCCGACCCTCCGCACCCTGCCGATGAACCCCGCGGGGGCACGCGTGCGCGGCAACCTCAAGCGCACAGGCGGCGCAGCCCTGGCCGCGATCACCGCCACTACCCTGGGCGGGTACGGGCTGGCCTGGCTTCGCTGCCGGTCCGGCAGCGTCGCCGCACCGGCGGTTGCGCACGCCACCCTGAACGCAACCGCCTACCTCGCCGCCAGGTTCGTCGTCCGTGCGGCGTCTTGATTGCACGGCCATAGCACCACAGGGCCAGCTCGGCGAGGGAGATCACACCGGACACTGTCGCGTATCTTGCCAGATAACGAGATAGTTATCACGCAACAACCCGGGTGCCTGCGACGGCAACCTGATCGCGGAATGTGACTGGGCGTGAGTTCCCGGCTGCGGCTGATCCGCCGTCCGGCGCGGTTACGGGGTCTCGGCCGGTTAGCCTCGATTCCCGGTCAGATAACTGAGTTGAGGTCTCCTGCGGCCTGGCTGTTACCGTGGCGGGAACCGGAACCGCAGGTGCGCCCCTCCCACCAGGGGATCGGTGTTTGGAGTTCGGCGAATCCGGCGTCGATGAGGGCGGGGTGGTGGCTGCGCAGGTTTCAGCGCGCAGGTGACGCCGGCGGGGTTGATGTGCAGGGTGCCGGTGGCGTCGAGGAAGTCGCGCCACAGGGTTTCGGGGGTTGCGTGCTCCATAGCGGGATAGCTTGAGCGCGAGCAGCTGGTACAGGTTGCCGGCGGCGACGGTTAGTGTGGTGTCCAGGTCGACGTTGAGCGGGACGCCGCTGGTCAGCGCGTCGAGGTGGAATCCGCCGATATAGGCGTCGAGCTCGTTTTCCGCCATCATCCGCTCGGCGTAGCGGGCGAACAGGTTCTTGCCGGGCGCCAGGCCTTCGTCATCGGCCAGCATCCCGGCGTGGGAGACCTGCGGCTTGCGGGCGCCAGCAGCAGCGTGCCGATCGACTGCCACGATGACAGGTCCCTGGTCTAAGGGTAACCCGCCGAGGAGACCAGGTCCGGCAGGCCGACCTGGGTCATGGCGGGCAGCAGGAGCAGCAGCCCGGCGTGATCGCACGGCAGGTCCGCCGGCACGTCCGGCCAGCCGGGCATGGCGGCGGCCGCCGTCGCGGCGGGGCAGCCGCGGCAGGCCCTCGGCGTCGAGGATCTGCCAGCAGGTCTGCGCCGAGACAGGCATCCCCTCCCTGGTGCACGCGGCGGCGATCTCGGTAACGGAATGCCCGGCACGCAACTCCAGCACCCGCTGGCGGAGCTGGCCGGTGGCCTTGCACGGGCCTTTCGGGCCGGGCCGGGTCCCGGCGAGCAAGGTCAGCCGACCCTGGCGCAGCAAGCTGGCCATCTGGTGGATGCTGGCGGTGGAGTAACCGAACCGGTCGGCGACCTCGGCGGCGGGCATCTCGTCCAGGAAGTAGGCGCGCAGCGCCTCGTACCGGCGCTGCGCTGAACTCGCCGGTGCGGTGAAGTACTGCGCGCCGTCCCGCATCCTGCCTATCCTGGTAACTCAAGTCATCTTGCTGAACTAATCTCAGAGATGGTGGTGCCGTATCAGTTAGCAGCCATGGAGACACGCCGGTCACGGCAAAGACGGTTGCCGGCCGTGTCCGATTCCGTACGGTAGTTAGAGGAAGTTGGTTCAGGCAGACTCATTGAGGCTATCGCGAGACTGAGCGGGGACATGCCTCCTGCCAGCATGAACGCACCTAGGCCAGTCAGGATGCCCGGCGGTCACAGGCTCGGCGCCGTCTCCCGGGAATCGAGGTTAGACTCTCACCCGCGCATAAACGTACTAGCCTCCTCGGGGGCGGCGGCCTGCTCGCGGGCGGCGGCCTGGGCGGCGGCGGTGCCGTCGGCGACCTGGGCCCGGGCATCGTACGGCGGCGCCGCCAGGAAGCTGGCGATCAGGGGGGTGAGCAGGCCCGGGCGGGTCGCCAGCTCGACGTGGCCGCCGTGGTAGACGTGCAGCGTCGCGTGCGGGATGCCCGCGGCCAGGATACGGCCGTTGGCCACCGGGATGATCGGGTCGTCGTCGCCGGTGAGCACCAGGGTGCGCTGGCGGATGAGCGGCAGCAACGGCAGCGTGGTGAACCCCAGCGCGGCAGCGTGCTGGTACAGGAAACCCATGCTGAGCGGGCTGATCCGCGCCTTGCGCAGGGCGCTGGTCAGCCCATCCGGGTCGGTTCTCGCGCTTCCTCCCCACAGGTCGCCCCAGCGGCGCAGGATGAGGTTCTTCACCGGCGGCAGCGGGTTGGGCGGCACCATCGTCCACGGCCCGGTTGCGGTCGCCACCAGGATCAGCCGCCGGCATAGGCGCGGGTTGAGCAGCGCGAACTGCTGGGCCAGCCCGCCTCCCCAGGAGACACCCAGCACGTCGGCCTGCTGGTAGCCGAGATTTTGCAGTAGCTTGCGCAGGAGCAGGGCCAGGGTGGTGAAACGGTACGGCAGGCTGGGTAGCTGAGAGCCGCCGACGCCAGGGGCGTCGAAGCTGATCACCCCGATGGCCGGGTCGAGTGCATCGACGAACGGCCGCCAGGCTTCCAGCCGCATGCCGACGCCGTTGCACAGCAGGAGCGGAGGCCCGGTCCCGGTGCCCGGCCGGATCGCGATGCGCAGCGGCGTCCCGGCCGCCTGCACGATCTGTTCGCGCACGGAGTCATCCCTGACAGGCATGTCCATTCCTCCTCGGGCACGCCGCGGCTGCCGTCCCTGTGACGGAAGTCACACGGTTACGGGAATAATAGCGTTTGATCAGTATAGTACGCAATAGGCAAAGTAAAGTTAACATGACTGGGTTCCGGCGGTAACCGGGGAGGGGCGGCGGCTGGCGTGAACAGACGGGCTGGTGTCGCTGGCGGGCGTGCGGCGGCGGTCACCGATGCGCGGGGGATAACGAAGCGGGGTTTCGCGCGGCTGCCGGGCCGCGGTGATGCCGGGCGGACCGAGTTCGCGGAACGGCTGCTGGCCAGCCAGCGGACGTTCGCCGGGGACGTGCTGCGCGCGACATGCCGGTACCCCCGGGGCACGGGCGGCGCCGGCGCCCGCAAGAGCGGCGGCGAGACCATGCAGGCCTCACCTTCCCGGCGGGCCGGGATCGCCCCCTGCGGTAGGTCCACTGCCCAGCGAGCCGATCGCGGTTCGCCGCAGACTTGCTTACCATCTTGAGCAGAGAGCGAAAAGCACAGAATCACGGAGCGACGGTGACCGGTCCCTGGAACACGCGGGCGCAATGCCTGGGCGCCTTCATCCGCAATCGGCGCAAGCTCGCCCGCTTGTCACTGCGCCAGCTTGCTGAGACGACGTCTCTCTCCAATGCCTACCTGAGCCAGCTCGAGAGGGGCCTGCACCTGCCATCGGTGCGCGTGCTCAAGCTGCTCTCCGAAGCGCTGAACGTGTCCGCCGAGACGCTGCTTGTCCAGGCGGGCCTGCTCGACTTGGCTCCCTCCGGGGATGGGGCCGCGGCGGCTGACGGGCCCCCGGCATCGCCGGTGGAGTCTGCCATCAGCGCCGAAGAGCGCCTGGCCGACGAGCAGAAGGCCGCGCTGATCGCCGTCTACCGCAGCATGCTCCGCTCCTAGCGCGCCTCTCCGCCGCTGCTGCGCTACCTGTCGGACCCCCGGCTGCGGGAACAGATCACCCAAGTCACCAACCGGAACGAGGCCTTCCACGGCTTCGCCGACTGGCTGAAAATAGACAACCCAGAGTTCCCTGAGGTCTCTCCAGGCCGTCCAGGCCCAGGACCTGGGCTTTCCCGCTTCGGCGGTGCCGGTTTCACTATTGAAGAAATCTCGTGCCCCAGCAGAGCGGGAGGATCTTAACATCGAAGAAGAGGGTGGCGAGATTATCTTCCGCACCAAGCTGCGGCTCTCCTTTAAGTACGACGTCGGGCACGCGCACGTACACCAGAACGGTCAGCGAGCGCGTCTCACCACGACCTCCGCGGGTTCCGCCCGAACATCGCCCGGCCTTGTAAAAGGCGGCCTCCCGGTAGCTTGCAGCGCAAAATAAGGGTCGGCGGGGCGTCTGCATTTTGGCCGCAGTCAGCTGCTGCCTTGCAATACGGCCGCCTTCCGCGCTGCCGGGCACCGCCACGGCAGCTACCTGGAATCGCTCAGCCCGGGAGGCACCACCACGTCTACGCACCCGTCCCGGCAAATCAGCATGGCGGAGGAAGACACGACCGCCAGCTGAGCACGGAACGTGACGTTCGGATTTCCGCTCAACCGACTCCCTGCGCCGACTATGCGTTGTTCTGGTAACCGAGCGCGCTGCGGCTGGGAGCCTGGCGGGCCCGGTCGCGGAAGGTCATGGCCAGGCGGCCTGTGCTGGGTGTTCGGGCCGTGGCGGGTGGTCATGGGTGCGTTCCCTGGGCTGGGTCGTGCTGCCGCAGGCGTTCGCGGAGTACTGGCTTGGCGATTTTCCCGACCGCGTTCTTGGGCAGTGTCTCCTCGATGCAGACCGCGCGCGGCACCTTGTACCGGGCCAGGGATGGCCGGCAGTGCTCGATGAGGTCCTCGGGCGCGGCGGTGTGGCCGGGGCGGAGGGTCACGAAGGCGACTGGCTGCTCGCCGAAGACCGGATCGGGCTGCCCGACGACGGCGGCCTCGAGCACCGCCGGGTGGGCGTGGAGCACGTCCTCGATCTCTTTCGGGTAGATGTTCTCCCCGCCCCGGATGATCAGGTCCTTGACCCGGTCGACCAGGGTGAGGTAGCCGTCGTCGTCGAACCGGCCGACGTCGCCGGTGTGCAGCCAGCCGCCGCGCAGGACGTCCGCTGTCTCTTCCGGCCTGCCCAGGTAGCCGCGCATGACGTTCGGGCCGCGGACGACCACCTCGCCGGCCTGCCCGGCGGGCAGCAGCTGGTCGGCCTGGTTAACCACGCCGACGTCGATGCCGGGCAGCGGCAGCCCGACGCTGCCCGCCTTGCGGAGCCCGTGCAGCGGGTTCAGCGTGCAGGCCACCGTGCATTCGGACAGCCCGTAGCCTTCCACCACCGGGACGCCGAACCGGTCCTCGAACTCGCTGATCAGCTGGCGCGGCATGGGCGCGGCCCCGCAGATGACAAAGCGCAGGCTCCGGGTGTCCGGCTGCGCGCCGGGCCGGGACGCCAGCAGCGCGTAGATGGTCGGGACCGCGGAGAAAAAGGTGGGCTTGACCTGCTCGACCGTCGCCCAGAAGCCGGCCGCGTGGAACCGCTCGGCGATGAAGGCGGAGCCGCCGGCCAGCAGCGGGGATACGACGCTGACCATGATCCCGTTCACGTGGAACAGCGGCAGCACCAGCAGGCAGCGGGTGTCAGGAGTCATGCCGAACCAGCCGGTGATGAGCTCCGCGGTCGCGCTGATGCTGGCGTGGTCCAGCATGACGCCCTTGGGCCGGCCGGTCGTCCCGCTGGTGTAGATCAGCAGCGCCAGCGCGCCCGGATCTGTCACCAGGGCAGGCGGCGCCGGCGGCGCGACCGGGGCGGTCACCTCGGTCAGCCCGATGACCCGGTACGGGCCGTCACCCAGCAGCGCGGCGGCCGCGTCGTCCGCGACGACCAGGGTGGCGCCCGCGTCGTCGACCTGGTAGCGGGCCTCCTGGGCGGTCAGCGCCGGGTTGACCGGGGTCACCGCCGCGCCGAGCCGCCACGCGGCGAACATGCTGGTGACGAGCTCGACCCGGTTCGGCAGCATGACGGCCAGCACGCCGCCGCGGCCCAGCCCGGCGGCCGCGAACACGGCCGCCACCGCGGTCACCCGGCCGGCGAAACCCGCGTTGTCAAGATCCTGGCGCTCATCGGCGATGCAGGCCCCGGCAGGATCCCGCAGCGCCCTCTCGTCGGGAATAGCGGCTGCTGTCACGACGGCACCCCTTCCTCGCGCCCCGACGCCAGGGCCGCGGCACAGCCCCGCCACCAGGCGCGCGTCACGAACGTCCAGCCCGACGCGGTTCCCGGCACACAGCGGGCTGTGCGCCGGGCGGTGAGTTCGGGCAACGGAGAACCGCTGCCAGCTCCGCTGCTGTGCGGTCGTCCTGGTTACCGACAGTAGGTAGCGGTCGGCCCGAGGCCACTAGCCCGGCGCACCAAAACTGAGACGGTTTCTCGTCGCCGGCAGACGGTGGCCCGGGCGATTGCCGCTGCCAGGGTTGGTAACGAGCTGGTAGGCGCTAAATGGTGCGACGCCGGGCGGGCCTCCGCCCTTACCGGCTTCCCGACCCGTACACCGCCGTCGGCTCGTAGACAGGATGGAGCGCCATGACCAGGCTGATTAACATTGACAATGGCGGAACGCTCACCGACATCTGCGTCGTCGACGGGGAGGAGGTCCGCTACACCAAGACGCTGACCACTCCCTTTGACCTGAG
>Ga0335080_10007775_pt1 | contig 11145 bp, 9 predicted proteins | sample Lox_Sample_34_FD_206720 | JGI IMG/M metagenome (GOLD analysis project Ga0335080, IMG submission 206720) | Soil microbial communities from Loxahatchee National Wildlife Refuge, Florida, United States - Lox_Sample_3.4 | ecosystem: Environmental > Terrestrial > Soil > Wetlands | place: USA: Florida...
TATTAACCTCTAAGTAGCGGTGGAGTTCGCTTAACGCCGTTCCGACGGCCAATGACTCCTACAGTGGTTCTCGCTGTGGGAGTATTTGGTTCCCTCCTCGCAGCAAACCACAAACAATTAGAAAAGGACCCTGGGTGCATCAGGTGTGAGAATTGAGAGAGTCGCCTCTTATGGCGGACCTGTGGGAGACCTGACGCAGCTGCGAAAGGAGAAATGGGCGGTTGGACAGATATCTGGTAGTGCTCGCGGGTGCTGGATTGGGCGGGCTGACTCGCTACGTTGCGGGCACGTGGATCATGGCCAGGTACGGCGGGCGGTTTCCTCTCGGGACGCTGGTGATCAACGTGACGGGCTCGTTCCTGATCGGCATACTGATGACGCTCTTCACCGAACGCTTTCAGCCGCATCCGAACTGGCGGCTGTTCCTCGTGGTCGGCATCCTGGGCGGATACACGACCTTTTCGAGCTTCGAGTACGAGACCTTCCAGGCCATCCGCGACGGCGCGCGGTGGATGGCGATGCTGTACATGGCCGGGAGCGTTGTGCTCGGTTACTTCGGGGTATGGGTGGGCGCAATTCTGACTGCCAAACGGTAAGGGAGGCCGCATGCTGAACAAAGGTCTGGCCAAAAAGGTGACGATCTACATCAACGAAGACGCCCAGCACCACATGATAGCGCTCCACGATTCCATCATGACGTTTCTGATGCACAAAGGCGTCTCCGGTGCGACCGCAACGCGCGCGTTTTCCGGATTCGGCGCGCACCATGTGCTGCACACGCCGAAGGTTGAAGTGTTGGCGCAGCATCTGCCGATCCGCATCGAATTCGTCGAGACGCCGGAAAAGGTGGAGGAGATTCTCCCGACGCTGTACGAGATGGTGACTGACGGTTTGATCGAGGTGCAGGACACGACCGTGATCAAGCACGCAACCAAGAAGCCAAGGGCCGAACCTAAACTGCCGCACGATCGACAAGTGGGCAAGGCCAAACTGCTGCGCGTCTTTATCGGAGAGGCCGACAAGCTTCACGGCGAGCCGCTCTACGATGCGATCGTCAAGAAGCTGCGGATGATGGAGATCGCCGGCGCGACGGTCTACCGCGGCATTCTTGGTTATGGAGCCAAGGGGCACGAACACAAGAAGACGTTTCTGCACGTTTCGAAAGACTTGCCGATTATGGTGAGCGTGGTCGATACGGCGGAGAAGATCGCCGCCGCGGCGGAGGCGATTGAGGGAATGTTGGAGGACGGGTTGATCGTCATCTCAGATGCCGATATCGTTCGCCTGGTCCGCAGTCACTCGGTAACGGAGGCTTCCGATGCAAGCGGCGCGGCCCGCTGAGATCCTGCGCATCCACATCTCGGAAGCCGACCGGTTCGACGGCAAGCCGCTCTACGAGGCGATTGTCGCGAAGTGCCGCGAGTTGAAGATCGCCGGAGCCACGGTGTTTCGCGGTGTGGAAGGCTACGGCGAGACCGCGGAAATGCACCGCGCGCACCTGGTCCACAGCGACCGGCCCATCCTGATCACGGTGGTGGATAACGCCGAAAACATCCAGCGGCTGGTTCCCGTGCTGGCGGAAATGATCGACACCGGATTGATGGCCACGTCTCCGGTTCAGATGGTGCGGGTACAGACGCGTGGCTGAAGCCGGCGCACCGGCTGTGTAGGGATGTCCTTGCGGCGGTGTCGGACGTCTGCCGCAAACGACAAATCGGCGCGCTGGATGCGCTCATCGAAAGTTGCCGCAGCTTCTCGTGCGAGGAAAGGCTCAGCGTTGCCGTGTTCGGCCGGTTCAAGGCCGGCAAGAGTAGCCCGGTTACGTCGGTCGTTACCGGGATCGAATACGGGCCGCGCGATCGGGCGGAGGTTCTGTGCTTCCCGGATTTGAGCATTTGCGGGAGCGCGTCGACTGGGAACTCCTGTCGCCCGCGGGCGAGGATGGAAGCGGGCGGCACGAAGTCATCCTGCGACACAAACTACGGACGCCGTTGGATGAGTGCTCGGCCTATCTCAATGTCGCGCTGAAAGCGCCGAGCGCGGAATCGGAAAGGGCGCAGCTTCGCCAACCCGTGCCGCCGATGTGGGCCATCCGCCCGCTGGCGAGAAGACATTTCTGCCAGCGGCAGGAGCAACTCCTCTTCGTCAACCTCTCACGGCTTTCGGCGCAGTGGGAAGAGGTGGTGAATCGATCGATCGCTGGGCAGGAAACAGGAAGCGACCAGCAGGTTGGAGGCTCTGGTCGCGACTATCGAACGGCTGATCGGGGCGGCGCCAAACGAAGCTCCTGGAATCGACCTGGAATTAGACCGCATCGACGAATTAAGGAGTCTCTTAACTCCTTGAATCCTCCAATCCGCCGCTTTCATCTGGTAAGCTGAACAAGCTGCATTAATCGGAAACCAACAACGCATGCACTGTACCTGCGTCCGGCACACTGAGCTTCCGCACACGAGCGCGTTGTTTGCCGATGTGCTGTATCACCCCGACCGGACGGCAGCGTTTTATCATCACCCGATTCGAGACCTGAACGCGTACAGCGCCGCGGCGTCGGAGGTCCGGTTTTCGGAAGAGCAGCGGACCGCGCTGGTGGCGGCTTTGCGGGCGCAGAATCCGGATAGCCCGGCGCTGCAGAGGTTGGCGCAGCCGGGCACCCTCGCGGTCGCGACCGGACAGCAGGTCGGGCTGTTTTCCGGCCCGGCATATACCATCTATAAGGCTCTGCACGCGGCGCGGCTGGCGGAGTGGCTGACGCAGAACGGCATTCCTGCCGTTCCGATGTTTTGGATCGCGACCGAAGACCACGACTTCGCCGAGGTCAATCACGTTTGGGTGTTCGGCATGGACCACCGGCCGCGCAAATTGGAGATGCGGCGGTCGGCGAGCGCCCAACCGGTGGGCGGTGTTGCGCTGTCCGATCCGCCGGTGCGCGAACTGCGCAACATCATCCAGGATCTTCCCTATGGTGATCGCGTGGCGGAACTGGTGGATCGCACTTACCGCCCCGGCGCCACTATGGGTAGCGCGTTCGGCGCGCTGTTGAGGAAGCTGCTGGAGCAGTTCGATATCTTGCAGGTGGATCCGATGCTGCCGGCGTTTCGCGAGTTGGCTGCGCCTGTCATCCGGCGCGCTCTGGACGCTGCGCCGGAACTCACCAGCGGCATAATGGAGCGGAACCGGCAACTCGCAGCAGCCGGGTATCACGCGCAAGTTCACATGGAAGAGCAGACGTCGCTGATGTTCCTGCTGGAAAACGGGAAGCGGCTCACGCTACGTCGGCACGGCCGGGAATACATACTCAATGGCCGCCGCTTCACGACGGAAGAGCTGATGGAGCGAGCCGCGTCGCTTTCGCCTAACGCGTTATTGCGGCCGGTAGTGCAGGATAGCGTGCTGCCGAGCGTGGCAACCATCGGCGGCCCGGCGGAAGTGGCTTACTTCGCGCAGTCGGAAGTGCTCTATCGATCGTTGCTGGGGCGGATGCCGGTCGCGTTGCCGCGAACCGGCTATACGATTATCGACTCGCGCAGCCACAAACTGATGGACCGGTACGGACTTTGCTTGCCGGACTTCTTTCATGGCGAGGACGCGTTGCGCGAGCGACTGGCATTGCGGCTTGTGCCCCCTACGCTCCACTCCATCATGCAGGAGAGTTCGGCTTCGGTGCAATCGGCGCTGGCGCGAGTGCGTGAGGTGGTGGGCGGGTTCGATCCCACGCTGGTTACGGCTCTCGACCGCAGCGGACGGAAGATTGCGTACCAGATGCAGAAGATGGAGCACAAGATCGGCCGCGAATCGCTGCGCCGCGATCGGCGAGCCGCCGACGAATCGGCGTCATTGTACGGGTTGATCTATCCGGGCCGCAATCTGCAGGAGCGGGTCTACTCGATCCTGCCGCTGATGGCGAAGCATGGGCCCGACCTGATCCAGCACATCTACGATTCGATCCAACTGGACTGTCCGGACCACCGGATTATGGTTGTTTGAACAGGCCGATTTCACTCCATATCACGGGAGCCGCGGATACTTGGGCACGAAGGCGCAGCCTTTGCGTCCGGACCGGTTTGTCGAGCCGGATCAGGCGGCGCGGACCGACGCTGGTAGTCGCGGCGATCTCGCGCCACGATCCGCCTTCGTGACTGTCGACTGCGACTGAGTCCACTCGCTGGCCGTAGCGGATGTCTTCGCGGAGGCGGATCAGGTCGAACGTCACAGGTTCCCGCAGGTCGACGATGTCGCCTTTTCGGCGCGCACGTTCCGCGAGGTTCACGCCGAACGTGGCGCGGCGGTAGTCGCCGAAAGCTTTCAGTGATGCGATGTCCTCGGGGCTCAGAACGCCCTGGCGATTCGGCGGCACGTTGAGCAGGAGATTCGCGCCGCGGCCGACGGACTGGTAATAGAGCGTCACGAGTTGCTCGCGCGTCTTGACGCGTGCGTTCTCGCGCTCGTGCCAGAACCAGCCGGGGCGAATGGAGACGTCGCACTCGGCAGGCAGCCACTTCGACCCGTGCCGTGTGCCGGTGGGCGATTGCTTTTCGTTCACATCGCCGGGCGCCGCTTCTTTGCCGTTAGCGCCGACGGGATCGTAGGTGGCCCAGCATGGATCGCCGGCAATGCCGCGCTCGTTGCCGACCCAGCGGATGTCGGGCCCGACGTCGCTGAAGATGCAGGCGCCGGGTTGGAGGGTGCGGATGAGGTCCCAGGTTCGAGGCCACTCGTAGTAGGTGTGCTTGTCGATGGTGCGGCGCTCGCGGGCGCCGCCGTAGTAGCCGTCTCCTCCATTGGCGCCATCGTGCCAGACTTCGAAGATCAAGCCGTAGTTCGTGAGAAGCTCGGTGAGTTGCCGGCGGTAGATGTCGATGTATTCGGGCTTCCCGTAGTACGGCGAATTGCGGTCCCAGGGAGAAAGATAGACTCCAAATTCCAGGCCATGCCGCGATGCGGCGTCGGAGAGGTCGCGCACCACGTCGCCTTTGCCTGAGCGCCAGGACGAATTGCGTACACAGCGCTCGGTAGTGGCGGTTGGCCAGAGGCAGAAGCCATCGTGATGCTTGGCGGTGATGATCACGCCGCGCATGCCGCCGTCTTTCAGCGCGGAGACGATCGCATCGGCGTCGAAGGCCGTGGGGTTGAACAGGTTCGGGTCTTCGTCGCCGTTGCCCCATTCCCTGTCGGTGAAGGTGTTGATGCCGAAGTGGAGGAAGGCAGTGGTTTCGAGTTCGTGCCAGTGGATCTGACGTCCGGTGGGGATGGCGCCGTAGGGCCGCTCTGCGGCGAACAGGGCGGCGGGTGCGGCGGCGAGGAGGGTGCGTCGGGAGATCATGACGTCGGGTGCTTCCGTGTGAAGCGCCACTCATCAATGTACTCCCAGGAGCCGGTGGGCCCAAGTTGTTCGTTCGTGAAACCGAACGAGTCAGCACTTTCCTTGAGCCACGTCATACGCCACTCGCAATCGATGCCGAGCATGGTCATCCTTCCCGTGAAGGCAATGCAGTCGCCGACCCAGCCTTCAGGCGACCGCAGCATGCCGTAGGAGCCCAGTGTGAGGACATAGATCCATTGGCGGCTGAACGGGTCGAACGTGATGCTGCGGGTTTGTGCGCCATTCGCCGCGACTGAGCAGACCCAGGCGTCCTTCTCGCCGAGCGAGAATCGCGACACGCCGACATCGGTATAGGCGGGGCTCAAACGAGTGGCGGGAACGCGGTTCTCGTAATTCCATTCGCCTTCGATCCAGCGGAACTTCTCCATCTCGGCCGAGCGGAGGGCGGGCAGTTGCGAAATCGCCTCGGGACGGAATACTCCGACCTGCCGCGTGGGATCTACCCTCGAAGGCCCCATGGTCATGACGCCCTTTGAAAACAATTCTTCGATCAGCATCATTCCGCTTCCCTCCGTCTGGACGTATAATACACAACCATGGTTGTGAAATCAACGCCCGAGGTTCAGCCGTCGTTGGACCTGGGCTACCTCGCGCTCTTCCTGGGCATGCGCGTCAATCAACTGGTGATGGAGCGGATGCGCGCGGCGGGATTCCGCAACGTTCGCGAAAGCCACGGCTACGTGATCCAGCACCTCATCGAGAAGGAGCGAACCATCACTGAACTCGCAGGGCGGATGGAGGTGACCCAGCAGGCCGCTTCCAAGGCCGTGGCCGAACTCGCGAGCTTACGCGTCGTCGAACTGGCGCCCAGCGCCGATCGGCGCGCGAAAACCGTCAAGCTCTCGGCCTACGGCTGGACCTTGATCCAGCGCACGCGAAGAATCCGGCGGCAAATCGACGCCCGGTTGATCCGCGCGGCAGGCGCCCCGAAATACGAAACAGCCAAGTCCATCCTGACCGTCTGCCTTAACGCGTTGGGCGGCACGGAGCGGATCCGCACGCGCCGGATCCTGCCGGCGCAATAGGCTGCTACTTCTTCCTTCGCGCGACCAGCCTCACTTTCTTGGTCTGGGAAATCGCGCCCGGGGTCAGTGCATCGTTGACGATCTCGGCCTGTTCCTGCTGATGGCGCTTGCCTGAGCCGGTCGCGGGGCTGGCGCTCTCCGGGCGTCCGACGTAGCGGATTTCGCGGCGCGTCGCGTCCAACAGCGGCTGGAGCTGTTCGCGCAGGAACCGCCACGGACCCATGTTGCGCGGTTCTTCCTGCGCCCAGACAACTTCCGCGGTCGGCGAATAGCGCGACAGGATGTCCGCGGCATCGTCTGCTTTGAACGGGTAAAGCTGCTCGACGCGGACGAATGCGACGTGGTGGGCCTGGCGCTCTTCGCGCGCCGCCACCAGATCGTAGTAGATTTTGCCGGAGCAGAACACGACGCGCGTAACCGGACCAGGGTCGCCCGTCTCGCCGAGGATTTCGATGAATCCGCCCCTGGTGAAATCGTCGACCGACGAGATGCAGCGGGGATGGCGCAGCAGGCTCTTGGGCGTGAAGATGATCAGCGGTTTGCGCATGCCGCGGCGATCAGTGCCGCCGTACATCTGGCGGCGCAGCAGGTGGAAATATTGCGCGGGCGTGGTGCAGTTGGCGACCTGCAGATTGTTCTCCGCGCACAACCCGAGGAACCGTTCGATACGCGCGCTCGAATGCTCGGGCCCCTGGCCTTCGTGGCCGTGCGGCAGGAGCATCACGAGGCCGCTCGGCTGGCCCCATTTTGATTCGGCAGCGGAGATGAACTGATCGATCATGATTTGAGCGCCGTTGACGAAATCGCCGAACTGCGCCTCCCAAATCACGAGCGTCAGCGGATCGGCCACGCTGTAGCCGAACTCGAAGCCAACGACGGCGAACTCGCTCAGGGAACTGTCGAACACGTCGAAACGCGCCTGGTCAGGCGAGATGTGTTGCAGCGGGATGTAGGGCTTGCTGGTTTCGTAGTCGTAAAACGCCAGGTGGCGCTGGCTGAAAGTGCCGCGGCCGGAATCCTGCCCGCTCAGGCGGACCGCAGTTCCTTCGAGCACGAGCGTGCCGAATGCCAGCGCCTCGGCGAAAGCCCAGTCGATACCGCCGCGTTTGGCCAGCGCCTCGCGACGGCGGTCGACGAAACCGCGCAGTTTGGGATGCAGGTGGAAATTCTCGGCGAATCGCGTGAGGCCGTTCACCACGCGCTCAATGACGTGTCCGTTCACCGCGCACCGCGGGCAGAACGCGGCGATGTCTTCGGTTGCGACAGCGCTCATCTCCTGCAATTCGAAACGCTCGGCATGCTTTTGAGCTTCGTCGTAGGCTTGCGACAGGCGCTGTGCCACGGTCTGCTTCATCTGCTGAAATTCGTCGGCAGTGATCACCTTTTCGCGCATGAGGCGGTCACCGTACAACTTGGCTACGGAGGGATGCTCCTTGATGTTGCGGTAGAGGATGGGCTGCGTGTAACTCGGGTCGTCGCCCTCGTTGTGGCCGTGGCGACGATAGCAGATCATGTCGATCACCACGTCCTTGTTGAACTGCTGCCGGAAATCGAACGCGACCTGCACGGCGCGGACGGCAGCCTGCGGGCTGTCGCCGTTCACGTGAAAGATAGGCGCCTGAACGCCGCGGGCGATGTCGGTAGAGTAAGGTGTCGAGCGCGCTTCATCGGGCAGCGTGGTGAAGCCGATCTGGTTGTTGATGACCAGGTGGATGGTGCCGCCGGTGGAATAGCCCTCCAGCTGTGAAAGGTTCAGTGTCTCGGCTACCACGCCTTGCCCGGCGAATGCCGCGTCGCCGTGAATGAGCAGCGGGATGACGCGCTTGCGGTCAGCGTCGCCAAGGCGATCCTGCTTGGGGCGGACGATGCCCTCGACCACTGGATCGACGGCTTCCAGGTGGCTGGGATTGGGCGATACGGAGACGACGATTTCGCGATGATCGGCGGTTTGGCGGATGGCGCTGGCGCCGAGGTGATATTTCACGTCGCCCGAGCCCTGGGTGCTGGCGGGGTCGATCTCGCCCTCGAATTCGGAGAAGATCTGCTTCAGGTCCTTGCCGACCACGTTGGCCAGAATGTTGAGGCGGCCGCGATGGGCCATGCCGATGACGATTTCGTGGACATTGTTGGCGGCGGCGCGTTCGAGGATTTCTTCCAGGATGGCGACGGCGGTTTCGCCGCCCTCCAATGCGAATCGCTTTTGGCCTACGAAGCGGGAGTGGAGGAAGTGCTCGAACTCCTCGGCCTCAACCAGGTTGCGCAAGATGCGGAGGCGCGTTTCGCGATCGAGCGGCCAGTGGTTCTTGCCGGGCTCCATGCGGTGCTGGAGCCAGCGCTTTTGCTCGGGCGCCTGGATGTTCATGTACTCGCAGCCGATTTTGCCGCAGTAGGTGTCGCGCAAGGTTTCGAGGATTTCGCGCAGCGTGGCGACGGGCTTGTGATTACCCTCGCCGATGGCTTCGCCGAGCGAGCCGGTGAGGAACTCGCGGTCGAGATCCCAGATGGTGAGGCCGTAGGTTTCGGGGTCGAGCTCGGGATGGTAGCTGGGCTCGTGGCCGAGCGGGTCGAGATCCGCGATCAGATGGCCGCGCACGCGGTACGCGTTGATCATCTGAATGATGCCGGCCTGTTTGGCGATCTCGGCGTGGCGGGCAGCACTGACACCGGGAACCATGGGCTGCCGGTCCTTGCCCCAGTGGACTGGCATGTGCGGCATGCGGAGGTGATCGAAGATTTCTTCGTAGAAGCCTTCCTTACCGTCGATCAGTTCCTGGATCTGGCCGAGGAACGCACCTGATTCGGCGCCTTGGATGACGCGGTGATCGTAGGTGCAGGACAGGCTCATCACTTTGCTGATGCCGAGGGCTGCGCGCGTCTCATCGGCCGCGCCGCGATATTCGGCGGGGTAGTCGATGGCGCCGGCGGCGATGATGGCGCCTTGTCCGGGAAGGAGGCGCGGGTTCGACGCCATGGTGCCGACGGTGCCGGGGTTGGTGAGCGAGATGGTCGTACCGGCGAAATCGGCGGGGGTGAGTTTGTTGGTGCGGGCGCGCGCGATGAGGTCGTCAAAGGCGGTGACATAGTCCTGGAAAGTGATGGCGGCGGCATTCTTGATGTTGGGAACCAGGAGGCTGCGAACGCCGTCCTTGCCTTCCACGTCTACGGCCACGCCGAGGTTGACTTGGGAAGGCACGACGCGGAACGGCTGGCCGTCCCTTTCGGCGTAGGCGTGGTTGATGACTGGAACCTCGTCGAGGGCTTTGACGATCGCCCAACCGAGGATGTGGGTGTAGGAGACTTTGGAGCGGCCGACCAGGACACGGTGCTGGTTGATGATGCGGCGGTTTTCGTCCATCACCTTGACGGCGATGGTGCGTTGGGAGGTGGCCAGCGGCACAGTGACCGAGGCGGCCATGTTCTGAGCGATGCGGGCGGAGGCTCCGCGGAGGGGCTGGAGGTCGCCGGCGGGGGCCGGGGAGGCCTGGGTGGCGGCAGGAGCCGTGGGTTTGGGGGCAGGTGGGCCGCCGTTCTCTTCGAACACGTGCTTCCAGCTCTCGTCGACGGCTGAGCGGTCGTGCAGATATTGTTGATAAAGCTCGTCTTCGAGCCAACTATTGACACCGAGATCAGGGGAGGATTTCGAGGACATAACAGGAGGGCGTTCCTTATTCATGATAGCCCGGTGGGGAGAGGGGTCCGTGCGGTGGGGGCGGAACGAAGCCAATTTCGGGGTCGCGGGGGGCGGTTGCGGGTTCCCACATCGGAGACACTGTATCAGACGTGCCTTGCGTTGCGGCGCGCGCCTGCCGTGGGTGGGGTCGGTAAGTGCTTGAAGAGTAAGGGCTAGTCGAATTTGAAATTTCTACACAGTGGTGTGAACGGCACTCGGCAGATTTGAAATCAAAATGAACAGTGTGGACGCATGGGAACTGGTTCGGAACGGCGACAAGGAGCGGGGATTTGAATCGCTGCGGCACGCGGTCGTTGGAGCTCTAAACTTAGGCCTCCGGCTGAATTCTATGGGCTGGCTCGTGTGGCCAAGTGGTGTTTGGACGATCGCGAGGCGGCCGTGGATATCTGGAGTGCGGGGCTCGGTGCATCGAGGAGGCGCGACGATGACCGGGCAGTTCGTCTTTCCCCTGCTCATGTTCGCCGTCGGGATACTCAGACCCGAGGACCTCCAGCACAAGTTGAGAACCTGGGTAGCATTGTTGCCGACGCTTCAGTATTTGCAGGACGCTTGGCCCGGTGTATTGGTAGATTTGACAACGGGCGTTCAGGGCTTCGGCGCGCAGTTGCCAGTTCCGGAACTATCGCCTGAAAGCCCGGGGGAAGAGACGGGGCTGCGAAAATGGCTCGCCAACCCCGACCTCAAGGCGCAGGAGTTGAAAACGTCCATGCAGCGACTGGCGGATACGACTCAGCCTGAGTGGGCAGAAACAACTGCGTTCCGGTCTCTGATTTCTCATGAAGAATTCTATATTGCCCGGTTTCTGGCGAGTGCGGAACTACAGAGGCCAACGGCTTCCTCCCATTGAGGTTGACTGGGAGAATCTACGAAGAGGGGATGGCAAGCAGGGGATTGATCTTTACGAGTCCGCATGGAATCACTTTCAATATGTGGACCGACACGGTCGTTGGACGCATCACGGGCTTTCTTCGGTCTGGCGGGCGCGGCAGAATGGGGTCTCGATCAGCCTGAAGAGGCCGTTGAATTGTGGAAGGCTGGGTCGAATT
>Ga0335080_10007776_pt1 | contig 11144 bp, 9 predicted proteins | sample Lox_Sample_34_FD_206720 | JGI IMG/M metagenome (GOLD analysis project Ga0335080, IMG submission 206720) | Soil microbial communities from Loxahatchee National Wildlife Refuge, Florida, United States - Lox_Sample_3.4 | ecosystem: Environmental > Terrestrial > Soil > Wetlands | place: USA: Florida...
AAGGTTCCCTAAGGGAGTACCAGTGGATTAATACAAAATCCACAGAATTCAGAAGTACTATACGCCTAACCATAATTGACTTGTCGCCAATGCAAAACGCTGCTGCAACCTTTGACGCTGGTACTGTAGACTGCCGCGATCTGGTCGCCAGGATCCAGAGACGCAACCCTGCCGCGCTGGAAGAACTGTATGGAATGGTGAAGAATTTCACGTACTTCCTGATGCGCCAGCTTGGTCCCGACGACGTGCAGGACAGTGTCCACGACGTATACGTCACCGTGGCTGAAGCGATCACCGCCGGCAAGCTGCGTGATCCCGATCGCCTGCGTGCCTTCCTCACCACTGTGACCCGGTTCTACACTTATTCACAGATCGAGCGGCGCGTGCAGGGCCGGAATCGCTTCACCGGGCTCGATGGTATGGCCGTCGATGTGCCCGACGAAACCAACCTCGAACGCGGCCTGTACTACCGGCAGCGGGTCACCTTCGTACGCGAGATCCTGAATCGCATGCCCCCGATGGACCGCGAGATCCTCCGCCGGTTCTATTTGGAGGAACAGAGCAAGGAACAGATCTGCGCGGAGATGCAGCTCACGCCCACGCAGTTCCGCAACATGAAATCCCAGGCCAAGCTCGCTCTTACCGAAATCGGCCTGCGGCGTCTGCGCAAGGGTGGCCTCATGCCGATTCGGGAGACGTTCCGTCCTGTCTTCGCCCGCCTCCGCCAGGCGACTCAGGCCGCATAGCCGATCACGGTACAGTAGCGGGTAGATGGTTCCCGCTGTACTACTTCTTGCTTTTCTCTCCGCTTCCACGGCGCCCGATGTTGGTGTGTGGATTCCGGCGCGCTGGCCATCGCACGATGTCAAATCGCTCAGCACCGTGCGGGAGACCCCGGTCAACTGCCTGCTGCTCGAGCAGCGTGATTGGGACCCTGCCTTCATCGCGGCCGCCAGGGAAAAAGGCATCGCCACGCTTGGCGTAATCCGGCCCGACGGTCAGGCGGTGGATGCGGCGCGCGCGGCCACCGCGGCAAGGATAACCGGCATCGCGCTCGAAGGCGACTTTTCCGCCCAGGTGCGCAAGGCCATCGAGTCCCTGAACGTCTTCGTGGTGCCGCTGCCTTCGCGATCCGACCTCCGGCTCGATTCCAGCACAGCCGTCGTCGGCACCTGGCAGGGGATGTGGCCGGGCATCCAGATCCAGAAGAATGGCGTTGCCGTGTCCGCTCCGAGCGGCGCGCCGTGGATTGACACCAATGCCGGGTTCCTGCGCTTTGTACGATCCGAGGCGCACGGACGGCCTGTCTGGGTGGCCAACACACCGCCGGCGGGAATGGCGATCAGCACCGAACGTTATATGCAGGCCATCGCCGATGCGGAAAGCGAGGGCGCGCACTGGGTGATCGCGCTCGACGACGATTTCACGCATCGGCTGCTGGCGGGCGAGGCGAAGGCTGTCGCCGAGTGGCGCAGGATGGGCGGCCTGCTGGCGTTCTATGCGAGCCATCCGGAGTGGCGCACAATGCGCCCCTACAGCTCCCTCGCGCTGATTGAAGACGTCAATAGCGGCGCGCTCCTGGCGGGGGGCATCATGGACATGCTGGCTGCCAAACACACCACCGTTCTGCCGGTTCCTCTGCACAGCTTCGATCGCGAGGCGCTGGATGGCACCACCCTGGCCGTGGACGTTGATCCGGCATCGCTCACCAGTGCGCAGACCGACGTGCTGAAGGCCTGGACTCGCTCGGGCAACACTCTGCTGACCGCACCCCCCGGCTGGAAGATGCCGATGCCCGAGAATGCCGATCACATCGTTCTGAGCAAGGAGCAGATCGCGCAACTGGGCGAGATCTGGCATGAGCTGAACTCTCTGCTGAACAGCCGCAATCCCGGCGCGAAAGTATTCAACGCTCCCGGGGCCATTTCCAACCTGCTGGCCGCTCCTGGCGGCCGGCCCCTCGTCCTGCAGCTTGTGAACTATTCGGATTACCCCGTGGAGGACGTAACCGTGCGCCTGCCCGGCAAATTCACCAGCGCGAAGATGCTGGAGCCGGGAGCGCCGCCGAAGCCGGTCGATCTGTTCGAGGACGGTGGCGTCACTGAGGTCTCTATCCCCAGGTTCGGCGTGGTTGCGGCAGTCGTGCTGGATTAGTAGTCTGCAAGCTGATGGCAATCACAATCTGGAAGAGGCTGGCCGCGGTGGCCATTCTTGGCGTGGCGGTCGTCACTGCGCAGGATTCCGCCGAGCTCGCCCGGTTCATCGAGAAGAGCGGCGCGAAGAAGTTCATTGTCCGCCCGCCCAGCGGTGCGCTCAAGCATGAGTACCTGATCCCGGCCGGTCCGTTCACCCAGTTGTTCGACTGGGACATGTATTTCATGGGTGTCGCGCTTAGCTATGACGGCATCGGCAGGCCGGTGGCGAGCTCGGTGGAATCGTTCCTCGAATATGTCGACGTGAACGCCGCCAACACCGGCTACACCCCGCGCGAAATCGCCCCGGAGGGCTTCTGGGCGCTCCCCGAACAGTGCAAGCCCTTTCTCGCCCAGGCCGCTCTGCGCGCCTCTCTCACCATGGGCGACTTCTCCTGGCTTCTGCGTAAAGGTGGCGGAGCGGGTGAGACGAACTACGTGAAGCTGACTCACACGCTGCGCTTCTGGGAGCAGGGCCGGCTCTCCCCAGACGGTCTCTTTCGCTGGTACAACGGCGTGGAGAGTGGCGTCGATAACGGACCCGCGGTGTCGTCCGACCCCGCCGATTCCACCGAGGGCGTCGATCTGCAGTGCTACATCTATCGCGAATACCTCGCGCTGGCCGCCATCGCCGCCAAGCTCGGCAAGAACGACGATGTGACGCTGTACCGGAAGAAAGCAGCCGCCCTCCGCGCCGAGGTCCAGAAGCGCATGTGGTCCGAGGCCGACGGCATGTTCCTCAACATCGACGCCTGGACCGGCAAGCCCGTTCGCGTGAAAGCCTGGACCAGTTTCACGCCGCTCTGGGCGGGCATTGCAACCGAGGCGCAGGCGGAACGCACCATCGCCGCGCACCTGCTCAACCCGAAGGAGTTCCGCGGCCCGCACGGCATCCGCACGCTCGCCGCCACCGAACCCCTATACAACCCGGCCAAAGGATACTGGCGCGGACCCGTCTGGGTGGTTTCCACCTACATGATCATGCATGGCCTGATGAACTATGGCTACAAAGCCGAGGCGCGCGCGATCGCCGGTGAGATGGTCTCCATGCTTCTCAACGACTTTAGAACAACTGGCGGCATGAACGAGTGCTACTCGCCCGAAACGGGCAAGCCCACGGCGAACCCCAATTTCGTGAGCTGGGACCTGCTCAGCGAACATATGGTGGAAGAGGCGGAAAAAGGGACCGACCCCACGGCCATTCCGCAATAGCTCCGCTTCCCCAACGCTACTGCCCCTGGTACTTCATCACTACCGAGACGCGACGGTTGCGGCTGTTGGAGGGATTGTCGGCAATCAGCGGGCGATGGTCCGCGTAGCCGCGAATCTCCGATACCTGATCGCCCCTCAGACCGCGCGCAATCATGATCCGCCGGGCCATGTTCGCGCGGTCGAACGACAGTTCCCAGTTGCCGTATGCATCGGCGCTTCCATTGCGGAACGGACTGGAATCGGTGTGACCCTCGATAGCCACCTGGTTGGGCAGTGAGCCGAGCTGCTCCGCCAGCAGATCGAACATCTTCTCGCCGTTCGGCGTCGGCCGCGGGCTGCCGGTCTCGAAAAACATCCCCCCGCTGTTCTCCATCAGCTCGATGCGCAGGCCCTCTCCGGTCACCGTGAACTGCACGTATTTCGACAGCTCGCGCAGCTCCGGCGTCTGCTGCAAAGCCTCTTCCAGCTTTTCGCGAAGCCTGCGGACGTTGGCCTGATCCACCGACAGCGCCTCGCCCGAACCCGCCCGCGCGCTTCCGTTCAGATTGTGGTATCCGCGCGGATCGCGAAAGTACCCGGCCACCGACTCGCGCACCTCCTGGCCTGCGTTCACCAGCCACAGCACGATGAACAATGCCATCAGAGCGGTGACAAAGTCCGCGTAGGCCACCTTCCACGCCCCGCCCATGTGCCGCTCAAGCTCGTCGGGCTCTGTGCGGATATCCATGACGCATCAGCCTTCCATCACGACTTCCGGCTGCGGTTGCTGTTGGTGCACCACGGGGATCTTCGCCTTGCGCAGTACCCGTTCCATGTTGTCGTAGGAAGGGCGCACGTCCAGCGGAATCGAGCGCCGCGCCGTCTCCGCCGCCACCATCGGAGAGGCCCCGTGGAAGAACGCCGCGATGGCCACGCGGATCGCATGCAGATACTCCGAACGCGCCTTGTTGAGACACTCGAGATGGCCGGCCAGCGGACCTACGACGCCGTAACAAAGCAGAATGCCGAGGAACGTGCCTACCAGCGCGGCCGCCACCTTCTGGCCGATGTCGCTCGCGGCGCCGCCCAGCGCCCGCATGGTCACCACCACACCCAGCACCGCCGCGACGATTCCCAGTCCCGGGAGTGAGTCCGCCACGGTGACCAGCGCCTTCACCGGCTGCTGTCTTCCGGCGCGTTGCACGTCCACGTCCAGCGCCATCAGGTGATCCATTTCGTGGCTGTCCAGCCCTGCGGCAATCGCAATGCGAAACGAATCGCAGATGAAGTCGATCACCACGCTGTCGGCCAGCACCTCGCGGTGGCCTCGGAAAATCTCGCTCTTGTGCGGTGTCTCCACGTGATTCTCAAGAGCAGGCATTCCCGCCCGCCGGCTGTACTGGAAGAGCACATAGAGCAGCTTCAGCACGTTGAGGTACGTTTCGCGTGTCTCGGCGCGATGTCTGCGGATCGACATCGTCGCCTGAATGAGCCCGCGCAGATTGCGCCGCGGGTTGGCCATCAGCACAATGCCGATCGCGCCGCCGGCAATGATCAGCAGCTCCGCGGGCTGTAACAGAACGAAAACGTTACCGTGCTCGAGCAGGTACCCTGCCAGCACGGAACCCAGTACCACAAGCAGACCCGCCAGGATCAGCACGATCCCGCTCCGGTCTGGATACACGTCGCCAGAGTGTCCTGTGCCAACTTGATCTCCGCTGTCTTTTGACCTTATCGACGGACCGCAACTGCGGATTTAGAGCACTTCACCTTAGTCGCGCGTAGTTGTGCCCAGCGGGCTGCGAGTACTACAATCTCGCGATATGAAGTCCCCGTTGACTCCGCTCGAATTCCTGGCCCGCACTGCGCATGTCTACCCACAGCGCACTGCGGTTGTGGATGGCAACCGGCGCTTTACCACGGCCGAGTTCCACCAGCGCATCCATCGCCACGCTGCTGCACTGCATGCCTGCGGTCTCAAAGCCGGCGATCGAGTGGCCGTGCTTGCGCCGAACAATGTCCTGGCGATTGAGGCTCAGTTTGCCCCAATGCTCATCGGCGCTGTCGTCGTCATGCTGAACACGCGGCTCCAATCCGCGGAACTCGCCTGGATTCTCAACCACTGTGAGGCGCGCGTCCTCATTGCCGACCCCGAGCTTGCGCCTGTCGTTGAAAGGGTGCGCCACGAGCTCCCCCATCTTGAGCGCTTCATCGTCGACTACGAAGGCTGGCTCAGCCAGGCCCCGTCCGCGGCGCCGGAGACGCCACCGATCGACGAAGAAGCCTGCATCGCCATCAATTACACCAGCGGCACCACCGGTTTCCCGAAGGGCGTCATGCTCAGCCATCGCGGCGCGTACCTCAATGCGCTTGGCGAAATCATTGAGTTCGGCCTCACCTGCCGCTCCGTCTACCTCTGGACTCTGCCCTTGTTCCACTGCAACGGCTGGTGTTTTCCCTGGGCCGTCACTGCCGCCGGAGCTCGCCACATCTGCCTCCGCCAGGTGGACGCGCGGAAGATCGTCGAGTTGATCCAGACCGAAGGAGTCACCCATATGTGCGGCGCTCCCGTGGTGGTGACCACGCTCACTGAGTATTGCGCTGCCAGTGGTGTCCGCTTCGGCGGCAACCTCAGGATCATGACCGCCGGAGCGCCGCCCTCGCCCGCCGTGATGCGCGCTGCCGAAGAGGTGGGCATCGATCTGTTCCATGCCTATGGCCTCACCGAAACCTATGGGCCTCACACGATATGCGCATGGCATCCCGAGTGGGACGTCCTGCCTGCCGCCGAGCGGGCCCGGAAGCGCGCGCGCCAGGGCGTCGCCTACACTGTCGCCGGCACTGCCCTGCGTGTGGTCGATCGCGAAATGCGCGACGTCACCGCCGACGCCGAGACCATTGGCGAGGTCGTCATGAACGGCAATAACGTCATGATCGGCTACTACAAGAACCCGGAGGCAACCGCCGAGTCATTCCGCGGTGGCTGGTTCCACTCGGGAGACCTCGCCGTGATGCATCCCGATGGCTACGTCGAGATTCGCGATCGCGCCAAGGACATCGTCATCTCCGGAGGCGAGAACATCTCATCCATCGAGGTCGAGAAGGTGCTCTACGAACATCCCGCCGTGCTCGAGGCCGCCGTGGTCGCCGAGCCCGATCCAAAATGGGGCGAGGTTCCCAAGGCCTGGATCGGCTTGAAGGATGGCCACACCGTGACAGCGGACGAGCTGATCGAATTCTGCCGCGCGCGCCTCGCGCACTTCAAGTGCCCCCGCCACATCGTGTTCGGACCGCTGCCGCGCACCGCCACTGGTAAGATCCGCAAAAACGAACTGCGTGCCCGCAAGGCGCCGCCAGCCTGACCGTCTCTACCGCTCGATTCGGATCAGCACCGCGCCGTGCGCCGGCACCTCCGCGTAATACTGGTCCCTCATCGAGCCGAGGTCCCGCTGACGCCACAGGTCGCGCACCTTGTGCTTGCCCTCTATACCGAGAATCGGCCAGTAGACGCGTACTTCGGTCATCAGGTTGCCGCGATTGAACAGCGCCACGGCCAGATCGCCGTCCGCGAGTTGCTTCGCCCAGATCTCCGTGCTCCCGGTCTTCGATACCAGCCGCCCTTGATGGCCGGCCGGATCCTGATCCACGGCGATCACCTCCTTGTTGGTGAGGATCTGGCGAGTCTCGTCGTCCATACTGCGCAAATCGTTGCCCGCAAGCAGCGGCGCCGCGAGCATCGCCCACAAGGTCATGTGCGTCTTATACTCCGTGCTCGTCATGCCGCCGTTTCCGATCTCCAGCATGTCCGGGTCGTTCCAGTGGCCGGGTCCGGCGTACTGCTCCAGCCCGGTCTGCTTGTCGAACCCGATCGTCGTCATGCTCTTCCAGTTGTCCGAGATGTCTCCCGTGGTCCGCCACAGATTGCCGCCCACCGCCGCTCCCCACTTCCACACGTCCTGCATTCCGTACTGGCACAGGCTGAACACGATCGGCCTGCCCGTGGCTTTCAGCGCATTGCTCATCTTCTTGTAGACGGCCTGCATCTCCTCCGGCTTGTAGACCTGGCCGGCGCTGCACCAGTCGTACTTCAGATAATCGATGCCCCACGCGGCCCACGTCTTCGCGTCCTGCTCCTCATGCTTGTAGCTGCCCTCGTAACCCGCGCAGGTCTTCGGGCCGGGCGACGAGTAAATGCCGAGCTTCAGCCCTTTGCTATGCACGTAGTCCGCCAGCGCTTTCATGTCCGGGAACTTCTCGTTCGTCTGAATGTTGCCCTGCGCGTCGCGCTTGGCTTCCCACGTGTCGTCGATGTTGATGTACACGTAGCCCGCGTCCTTCATGCCGCTGGCCACCATCGCATCGGCAATCTCGCGCACGGTTTTGTCGTCCACCTTCGCGGCGAACTTGTTCCAACTGTTCCAGCCCATTGGCGGCGTGGAAGCCAGATCTGCGGCGAGAATCGGCACGGCGAGCGCCAGCGCGGCAAGGCACAGTTTGTTCATCTCACCACGAGTGTATGCGAATCAGCCGCCCAGCGCTTGCTCGAGATCCGCAATCAGATCGTCCGTGTCTTCCAGACCCACCGATACGCGGATCAGCTCCGGCCTGATGCCCATGGCCACTCGATCGGCCTCCGGCACCGAGGCGTGCGTCATGGTGAACGGATGCTCGATCAGCGATTCCACGCCGCCCAGCGATTCGGCCAGCGTGAAGATCTTCACCCGCGAGAGCAGCCGCAGCGCCTCCTCGCCCCCGCCTTTCACGCGGAATGAGAACGTGCCGCCGAAGCCCGTCATCTGCCGCAGTGCGAGCGCGTACTGCGGATGGCTCGGAAGACCGGGGTGGTGCACCGCCGCGATGCCCGAATGTGCTTCCAGCCAGCGCGCGATGGCCAGCGCGCCGCGGTTGTGCTCTTCCATCCGCACCGCCAGCGTCTTGATGCCGCGCAGCACCAGGAAGCAGTCGAACGGCGCCTGACAGCTCCCCATCGCGTTCTGCAGATAGCCGAGCCGCTCGCCCAGCGCCGCGTCGTTCGTGATCGCCGCGCCGCCCACCACGTCCGAGTGCCCATTGATGTACTTCGTCGTCGAGTGCACCACGATATCCACGCCATGCTCCAGCGGCCGCTGGAAGTACGGCGACAGAAACGTGTTGTCGCAGATCGCAATGGCCCCGCGCTCGTGCGCCAAGGCCGCCACCCGCGCCAGATCGATCAGATTCATGCACGGGTTCGTCGGCGATTCGATCCATACCGCCCGTGCCGGCGTGCGCAGCGCCTCGCGCAAACCGGCTTCATCGCGCAGATCGACGAACTCCGCCGCGATTCCCTTGCCTGCCAGCACCGTCGTCAGCAGCCGATAAGTCCCGCCGTACAGATCGTTGTGCACAATCAGCCGGTCGCCGGCATCGAACAGCGCCAGCACCGTGGCCTCGGCGGCCATCCCTGTTCCGAAAGCGAAGCCGAAGTGTCCCCCCTCCAGCGACGCCAGGCACTCCTCCAGCGCCGCCCGCGTGGGATTGCCGCTGCGCGAATAATCGAAGCGCCCCGGTTGGCCGACCCCGCGGAACGCGAACGTCGAGGTCTGGTAGATCGGCGGCATGACAGCGCCGAAAGCCGGGTCGGGAGCCTGTCCCGCATGAATCGCCCGCGTGCGAAACCCGGGCGTGCGTGATTTGTCCATCGGAACCTCAATTATCGCGTGCCGCCGCGCAACGTGCCTTCAGTGACCGCCGGCGCCCTTCCGTCTGTGCCACCATGAAGGGGTGAGAACGCAAGTGGATTCTGACACGGAATTAATGGCGCCACCCCCAGCGATCGATCTCGATCCCGAAAAGATCGAATTCGGCCGCACCTTTGTACCTCTGTGGTTCACCGCTCGCTACTCCGGTGGCGCATGGCAGCAGCCGCGCGTCGAACGCATCGGCAGCATCGATCTGCATCCGGCCGCCATCGTCTTTCACTACGGCCAGGCAATTTTCGAAGGACTCAAGGCCTACAAGTGGCGCGATGGTTCGATCCACCTGTTCCGCCCCGAGCAGAACGCCCGCCGTTTCAACCGCTCCGCCGAGCGCATGGCCATGCCGCAACTCGACGAGAAGGTCTTCGTCGATGGCATCCGCGACCTGGTGAGTCGCCAGCGCGACTGGATTCCCGAATTCCCGGGCTCGCTCTACATTCGTCCGACCATGATCGGCATCGAGCCATGCATCGGCGTTCGGCCCAGCAACGAGGTTCTGTTCTTCGTTCTCACACTGCCTTCCGGCGCATACTTCCCGAAGGTGGCGGGCCTCACCGGGACGCAGACCGTCCCCGTGTACGTGACCACCACCGTGGGCCGCGCGGCTCCGGGCGGTACCGGCAATGTCAAGGCCGCCGCCAACTATGCGGTGACGCTCGATGTGATCGGTCAGGCGAAAAAGAAGGGTTGCGCCCAGGTGCTCTTCCTCGACGCCCGCACGCGCGCGAATGTGGAGGAGATGGGCGGCATGAACGTCTTCTTTGTTTCCGGCAACAAACTGCTGACGCCCTTTTTGCACGATACAATACTGCCCGGCGTCACGCGTGACGCCATCATGCACCTCGCGCCGAAGCTCGGCTTTGAAGCGGTCGAGGCCGATATCCCCTTCGATAAGCTGATCGGCCAGATCGAGACGGGCGAAGTGAGCGAGGCGTTCGCCTGCGGCACCGCGGCCGTCATCGCGGGCATCGATACGTTCCTGCTCGACGACGGCAGAAAGATCCCGGTGGGCTCCGGCAAATGCGGCCCCGTGACCGACATCCTCTACCACCATCTGATCGATATTCAGTACGGGAACCGGCCTGATCCCTTTGACTGGATGATCGAGGTGTAAAGCCCCTTTATCGGGTCACGTACAGCGCGGCGCTGTGTGCGGGCACGGTCACTTCGACGTAGCTGCTGGATACCTGAACCGCTGGCAGCTCCCCCAGCGTGTCCGTGAAGCGCGCGCCGTTGGCAATCCCCGCGTCTTTCACCGGAATGCGCACCGTTTCACTCTCCGGTCCCTCGTGGAATACCGCGATCGCGTGCTCGTCGCCCACAATCCGCGCGAACGCGTAGGTATGCTCATTAGAAAACAGGGTCGCCACGCGGCCGTCCCGCAGCGCCTTTGAACGGAGCCTGAGTCCGGCCAGCAGGCGCACGTGTTCGAACAGTTTGTTCTCCTCCGCGGTTCGTCCAGCCGCTTCGAACGCGTCGCGTGCATCGCCCGGCCATCCGCCGGGAAAATCACGCCGGTTGTCGGGATCGTTGCCCCCGGGCATGCCGATCTCGTCGCCGTAGTAGATCAGTGGCGTGCCGCGAAAGGCGAAGAGAAACGTGAAGGCCCGCGCGAGGTCGTCTCTGGTTGCGCCGGCCTCGTTCATGAAACGCGAAACATCGTGCGTTCCCAGAATTGTCACCAGCCGTCCCGCGTCCGGATACAGCGAATCGTGCGCCACAAGCTGCGCCAGCAGGACCGGCGATTGGTGATGCGCGAACACCTTGCGGAGCTGGTAGAACAGCGGATAGTCGAACACCGAGTCGAAGCCCGCGTCGATGCCGTCGAAACCCTTGTGTCCGGCCTGGTAGAACGCGGTCAGCGCCGGATCGCCGTCCAGCACTTCGCCCACAATCTTCACCGTCGGGTATTCATGGTGGATCGCCGAGGTCCACTCGCGCCAGAAGGCCCGCGGCACATAAGGCACTGTGTCCTCGCGAATGCCGTCAATGCCCATGCGCCCAATCCACCACAGCGAGTTCT
>Ga0335080_10007778_pt1 | contig 11143 bp, 7 predicted proteins | sample Lox_Sample_34_FD_206720 | JGI IMG/M metagenome (GOLD analysis project Ga0335080, IMG submission 206720) | Soil microbial communities from Loxahatchee National Wildlife Refuge, Florida, United States - Lox_Sample_3.4 | ecosystem: Environmental > Terrestrial > Soil > Wetlands | place: USA: Florida...
CGCCGCCATAAACAAAATGCAGTTCCAGGTGCTGCCCCTCGTGCAAGGATCGGGGAAGCACCACCGCTACCAGATCGTTGCCACGGCGCGCCAGCTGCGTACCTTCCACCGCCGGATTGTGAATGAATTCAATGGACTGTCCGTCGGCCTGCACATCCTTGATTTGGAGGAAGCGGGATAACTCAAAAAGCAAAGCCCGCTCGCCCTCCTGATGAGCCTCCACCTGCAGCCAGGCCTCCGCGCTGATGGCTTTCGGTAACTTGATTTCAGTGCGCACTTTATACGCCCTGACACTGATCGCATCCTGCCGGCTGGGTGCCTCAACCCCGGTGCTCATCGATCGTGCCGCTACCACTGGAGTAAAGGAAGTCCAGGTGTCGAAATAGACATTGCTGTCTACCGTTCTGGGTTGGCCAACCCAAATCTGCTCGGGCGCGCCGCTATCGAAATGAATGTCCAGAGTGCCCAACTTCCGTCCCTGGATTCTCGCGTGGAAGAAGCGGTCATCCTCCTCCTCCGCCGCGGGACCGGTCTTGGATCTCTCCGGCGGACTCGAAGGCAAAAACCGGCTGAACGTCATAAGCAGCCGCAGCGCGTCGGTGCCGGCCAGGTTGTGCGCGGCTTCGTTCCATTGGGAAACGAACTCGTGAGCAGCGTCGGCTGGCCTCAGAAACGGTTCCAGCTGATCGAAGGTGTCATCGTTGAAGCGGAAATAAGCGGTGGTAAACCGCTCCTCAAGGATAGCCGCTCCGGAGAATACAGTGAGGGATGCCCGCTCAGTTACCGTTGGCGGAGCAAGCAGGAGTTCCGCTTCCCCTTCGTAGAAGGCGCCGGTGATTCTGCCGGCCACGTCCCTGGTAAAGGCGATGGTGCCGTTGTCGAAGGTGATATGTATGGCGGACTGGTTGAGTGACGCGTCGCGAATTCGATACACCCGCGCATCGTCCAATCCAACGTTGCTCAACTCGGTATACAGTTTCTCGGCCGGACCGGGAGCGCGTTGGGCAGCCGGAGCAGGGTTTGGAGGCGCGACGTCCTGTCCGCGCGCCAGCGTGGCAACGGCAATTTCCAGGCCGAGCCACGCGGCAAATACCAGCCCTTTGCGCAACTGCTCAATTACCTTTGTCACCTTCGAGACTGCCGCTCCCATTGCTAGAATGCGCCATTGTGCGTGTTCTTGTCACTTTCTTCGTTTTCCTGCTGGGCGCAGCCGCTCTCCACACGCGTGCCGATGTCATTCACCTGAAGAATGGCCGGTCCATCTGGGCAGATGAGGTGCGTGACAAGGGCACCCGGGTTGAATACGACCTGGGCGACGACACCTACGCCATCCCGAAGACATCCGTAGACCACATTGAGGCCGGTGGTGTTGCACCGGTACGCGGTTCTTCCGCCAGTTCCACCAAGGATCCCGCTGAATTGCCTGTGTTTGCGCCTTCGGCAGGCATGACTGCGCAACCGGGACTCTCCGACAAAATCATTAAAGACGATCATGTGGACGCGGACGCGCTCGCCGCGATTGAGCAGGCTGGCGATGCGAAAGAGTCGGCAGCCGCCTACTTCATTGCGGGCAAGCATGAATTCGACCGGGGTGACTTCAAGCATGCCAGCACCTATTTCGAATCCGCGCTGCGTTTCGATCCGCAAAACCCGGCCATCCTGAATTACTACGCCGCCCTGCTGGTTCGAACCGGCAACGCCGCCGGCGCTCTGACCTACGCCGAACGCGCGGTGCGTGCCGTGCCCGATTCTCCCGACGCCCTGGCGGTTCTCGGCTACGCCCAGTTTGCCCTCGACCGCAACCGCGAAGCCATGCGCAGCTGGAAACGGTCATTGGAGCTGCGGCCTGATCCGGCACTGCAGCAGTATCTGGACAAAGCTCAGCGCGAAGCCAACGCGGAGGTCGACTACTCCCAGCGCGAGAGCAGCCACTTCACTCTTCGCTACGAAGGGCAGCAGAGTTCGGAGGCCTTTCGTCACCAGCTTCTGGCCACCCTGGAATCTCACTACGACGATCTGGTGCGCCAACTCGGCATCGCTCCCCGCCTCAGTATTCCGGTAGTGCTCTACACTGGGCACGCTTTCTTCGACGTGACGCGTGCTCCCTCGTGGAGCGGAGCCATCAACGACGGCAAGCTGCGTATTCCTATCGAGGGCCTTGCCACCGTGACGCCGGAACTCTCACGCGTCCTCAAGCACGAACTGGCGCACTCCTTTATCAACCAGCTCTCCAACGGGCGCTGCCCGCAGTGGCTCCATGAGGGCATCGCGCAAGCGCTGGAGCCGAAGTCGATCTCATCCAGCGGGCGCCGCCTGGCGCAACTCTTCGCAGCCCAGCACGAGGTCCCATACAACGCTCTGGAAGGCAGCTTTATGAACCTTTCCGGAATGGAAGCCACGCTCGCGTACGACGAATCGCTGGCCGCCGTAGAGTATATCGACCAGACCTACGGCGTCAGCGAGCTTCGCCGCATCCTCGAACGTCTGGCTCAGGGCAGCTCCACCGAGGCCGCGCTGCGTGCCACGATTCACTCTGACTACGGCCATCTGCAGGGCGAAGTAGGGAAGTACCTGGTGGCCCGTTTCGGAAGCTGACGGATCGCATGGCGGCAGGGCAAGCCCGTCCCCGCCCAATCCCTACTCCACACATTCCCTGATCTCGTCTTCACTCAGGGTGTGGTCGGAAGACTTAGCCCGGCGGTAGATGCGCTCTACAAGTTCCTCATTAGCCGCTACGCCCCGCCGCTCCAGCCAGAAGAGGATGTTCGACTTCCCGCTCATGGGACCGATGTCAATCACCTGCTCCAGGCCGAACAGTTGCGCCGGCACGCCGGAGTACACCGCATCTGCCAGGGCACTGTCATTCTTCTTGTAAGCCTTGATCAGCGCTGCCGCGTGCACGCCGGTCGCGGTGCGGAACGCATCTTCCCCGACAACCGGATAGTTCGGCGGAATGGAAACCCCGGTGGCCTCGGAAACCGCCTCGCAATATTCCTTTAACTTGCTCAAATCTTGATCTGCCCAGGGCGCGATACCCATCAACTTCAAATTCACCAGCATCTGATCCATCTGGGTGTTGCCTACGCGTTCCCCGATTCCCAACGCGCAGGCATGAACACAGTCTGCTCCGGCCATCAGCGCCGCCACTGAGTTCGCCACCGCGAAGCCGCGGTCGCAGTGCCCGTGCCAGTCAACGCGAATCTTCTCGCCGGAGGGTTTTACCACTTCCTCGATCACGAACTGCACCAGTGAGTAGGCACCCATGGGTGTTGCGTGGCCGGCGGTGTCACAAACCACTACGGCCCGGGCGCCGCAGCGAATCGCAGTGGAGTACAACCGCTTCACTGTCTCCGGATCGCACCGTGAGGTGTCTTCCGTCACATACATCGAACGGAGGCCGAGTGAAACCGCGTATTTCACGGCTTTCTCGGTGGTTTGGAGCAGGAAGTCATCCGTCCAGCCCTCGGTGTAACGGCGGATTGGACTGGATCCCAGGAACGTCGCCGCTTCGATCGGAAGTCCGGTGCGCTGCACGATCTCCGCAATAGGCCGGATATCGTTTTCGTGGGTTCGGGCGGCGCAGTTGGCCCGGATTTTCAGCTTGCTCGAAACGATCTCCCTGGCCAGGGCCTCAACGTGATGGACCGCGCGCGGCCCAGCTCCCGGCAGGCCCAGATCAAGAGAATCGATTCCCAGGTCCTCCATCAGGTGCAGGATACGAATCTTTTCCTCAATGGAAGGGTCGCGTACCGACGGTGACTGCAGGCCATCCCGCAACGACTCATCGTTCACCTGTACCCGCCCACGCAGACGCAGCGATTCCGGGTAGAACTGGTTCCAGTCGTAAATTAGGTCTGAGCTATTCACCGTCGGGCACGCGTAGGACGGGCGTGGCCCGTCCAAATCTCCAGACTTGTGAAACTTGGCGGCCGCGATGTGCGGCCGACACCCAAGACATACCGCCCCGGCGGGCAGGTTCGCCTACTCCTTCGGAGGCAGTGTCAATCCAAACACCGATGTCTGGCCCTGACCCGCCACGTTCAATCCCTGCGCGTCCCCGGCATTGGGCAAGTAAAGGGTCTTGCAGTGCTCGCAGCGGTACACTTCGGCGTCACGTCCAAATGCTCGCTCCACGTCGCCGCAAGCCTGCTCAACTACATCTGTGGTGTAGAACCAATGCTTCAAATGTCCACCGCACAGTTTTCCCTTGGCATCTTTTTCGTTGCAGGCTCGCTGCCCGGCTTTCTTGATCTTCACTTTGTGCTTGGGAAGTTGCGGTACTTGCGCCGTCGTGGTCAAAGAGTATGCCTCGTTGTGCGGCCGCCTGGACCGCGAATCGAACCCCACCGCAGCCTCATTCTACTCGAAGCCGTTTTGCGGATTCCATCGAGATTCGAAGGCTGGCATTACTGGAGTGAGACGAGGCGGCCAGCTTCCACGGCTGGCAGTGGAAGCTCAAACAGCTACAGAGATACTTTGGATTAACTTCGAAATCTGCTCCGTTCTACTTCTCTTTCGCCGCCGAAAGCTGGAATCCGATGCGGCGGCGTGGTCTCGCCTTCGTGGTCATAAGCTGCCGGATGGTTTTGACAATCCCGAGAATCGTCGTGTCATGATCTTCCAGTCGGTCCTCCAGTTCGTCTATCTTGGCGGCCAATTCCCGGTTGGTGGCGAGCATTTCACGCAACCGCACAAAAGCTCGAACCACGAATACACTCATCTGAATTGCCCGCTTGGATTTCAGGATTGTGGCGGCCATGATTGCGCCGTGCTCGGTGAAAGCAAACGGCGGGTAACGCCGACCACCCCGCCCTTTCTTTGAGATCACAATTTGTGATCTCAAAGAAACATCCTCTTCCTTCGAAAGCTGGAACATAAAGTCGGCGGGAAATCTCTCTTCATTTCGCTTGATGTGCTGATTCAGATGCCTGACCGGCACACCATACAGCTTCGCAAGGTCACTATCCAGGATCACGCGCTGACGGCGAAGAAACAGGATTCTCGACTCCACCGCGAAAACCGGCTTCGCGATGTGACTTGGCATGGTTAGCAGCTTTGCTGGTTTGACCTGTTTCACGCCCCGACCCTCCACAAATTCGTTAGGCCAATCATAATTCGTAGGGTTCGAAATTTAGGTCTCAGCCCCTGCCTAAATTGCAAAGATTTCCCCTTTTGGGACTAGTGCGTTTGCGCCTGAAGGATGAAGGGCCGGGCTCGGGGCTGGCTCTGAAGTCGGGATCGAAAAGCGGTAGCGTGAGACTTCGATTTCGTGATGCGTCTGGGAAGAGCCTCAATTAAGGCACCCACATCTCTATGTGACGCTCACTTCGGTGTATGTCCCGTATACCTCCCGCATCGCCTCACAGATTTCCCCCACGGTGGCGTAAGCGCGGACGGCATCGATGATGTAAGGCATGGTGTTGGCGGGAGAAATCTCGTTGTTCGACCCCGCGTGCGGTTCCTGCTCTGCGACTGCCTTCAGCGCCTCCAGCCTCCGCCGGACTTCTTCGTTGGAACGGCGCTCCCGCAGGGCCTTCAGTTTTGCTGTCTGCGCGCGCGCGACACTCTCGTCGATATAGAGAATCTCGGGCGACTCTTCGTCAATCACAAACTCGTTCACGCCGACGATAATCTTCTCCCTGGCCTCCACCGCCCGCTGGTATTGATAGGACGCCTCCGCAATTTCCTTTTGCGGATAACCCCGCTCGATCGCCTTCACCATGCCCCCCATGGCATCGAGCTTGCCGAAATAATCGAGCGCTCCTTGTTCCATCTGCAGGGTCAGGGCTTCGACAAAATAAGATCCTCCCAGCGGATCCACCGTGTTGGTCACGCCGGACTCGTACGCCACGATCTGCTGCGTACGCAGCGCAATGCGTGCAGCCTCCTCGGTCGGAAGGGCCAGGGCTTCATCGTAGGAGTCGGTGTGCAGCGACTGTGTTCCCCCCAGCACCGCCGCCAGCGCTTGCAACCCCACCCGGGCGATATTATTCATGGGCTGCTGCGCCGGCAGAGAGACGCCCGCCGTTTGGGTGTGGAAGCGCAGCAACCAGGTCCGCTGGTTTTCTGCCTCGAACCGCTCTTTCATGACTCGAGCCCAGAGCTTGCGTGCTGCTCGGTACTTTGCGATTTCTTCGAAGAAATCGTTGTGGGCGTTAAAGAAGAAGCTCAGGCGCGGCCCGAAGGCGTCGACGTCAAGTCCGCGGCGGCGCGCCCACTCGACGTACTCCACACCGTCGTACAAAGTGAAAGCCAGTTCCTGCAGCGCCGTCGAGCCCGCCTCCCGGATGTGGTATCCACTGATGGAAATGGTGTTGAACTTCGGCGTAAACCGGGAGCCAAATTCGAAGGTGTCCACCACCAGGCGCATCGAAGGCGCCGGCGGATAGATGTATTCCTTCTGGGCGATATATTCCTTCAAGATGTCGTTCTGAATGGTGCCGGAGATCTTCTTCCAGTCCGCCCCCTGCTTTTCCGCCACTACCAGGTACATCGCCCACAGCACCGAGGCCGGAGAATTGATAGTCATGGACACCGTGGTCTTCTCCAGGTCAATGCCGGAGAAAAGGATCTCCATGTCTTGCAGCGAATCGATCGCCACTCCGCACTTGCCTACTTCGCCCTCGCTGGCCGCGTGATCGGAGTCGTAGCCCATCAGCGTGGGCAGGTCAAACGCAACCGACAGGCCTCCCCCGCCGTGCTCAAGCAAATACTTGTAGCGTTGATTGGTCTCTTCCGGTGAGGCAAATCCGGAAAACTGCCGCATGGTGAACAGCTTGCCCCGGTATCCCGAGGCGTGAATGCCGCGCGTGTAGGGCGGTTCGCCCGGATACCCAAGATACCGCTCGTAGTTCCAGTCTGGTGGCAGGTCGGCCTGGGTGTAGAGCCGCCGGACCGGAATGCCGGAAATCGTGGTGAATCGCGCATGGCCTGCGTCGTCGAGATTCACCCCCGAAGCCGTGCCAATAGGCCTCTCGGGGCCTTTTTCCAACGCCGGCGCGAGCGTCTTCTCCGCCCAGGTCTTCTCACCGGCGGCGGGATGCCGTCCTTCGAACACGTCAGCGATCGGACTCTCTGCGATCTGGGCCTTCTTCGACCGGTCCTCTGCCATCATGGTCCGCACCCTCAGCTTTGATGATAGGCATCGCAGAGGCGGCGGGCAAGGCTGGCCCGCGAAGCGAATGGCCAATGCACTCCGGGATCCCCTTTGATTTTGTCGGTGCTCTCGGCGTCCTCTGTGGTTTTGAAATATCGAGGGAAACCTGGATCAACCACGGAGAACAGAGAGATTGCTTCGAGTCGAGCCCATTGCGCGCTGCCATCGAACGCGACCGCCTAATTACTCCGCCCTAGACTTCGCGGTGCAATGTCCCGCGCGACATTTCCCACGCCTTGGCGTATTTCCAGGACACATACGCCGCGTGGTACATGTGCAGCAGCAGGCCTTCCCGCCCATCCAGGAAACCCAGGCGAAAGATGTAGTTGTAGACAAAGGTCAGCGCCGGCCGAACCACAATGTTCACCAGGCTGAACCCGCGGCTACCTTTGGCCGCGGCCATTTCTGCCCCCAGGGAGGAATAGCGGTTCATATGATCGATATACTCGGATAGGGTGGGGTAGGAGTGGTGAACCAGATCGCCTTTCATAGGCCAGACTGCTCCATCTACTCTCAGGCTCTCGTGAACGGCGCGCTCTTCAAATCTCCCGCAACCCTTCCTGAATAACCTGACCTTGCGATCGGGCCAGTAGCCACCGTGCTTGATCCATCGCCCCAGGAAGTAATTTCGACGCCGGAAACGGAACCCATTTAAGTCAGCAGGATAGATCTTCCCGCCTCGATCCTCTGCCACGGCTTGCAGGCCCACAGCAGCTCCAGCACTCAAATCGGAATCAGCCGCCTCATCTGCGTCCAAACTTAAAATCCACTCGCCGCGCGCTTTCTCGATCGCTGAATTCTTTTGCGCCGCGTATCCCTTCCATTCCTCCACGAACACCTTCGCTCCCAACGACTTTGCGATCTCGACGGTTCTGTCCGAGGAGCCCGAATCGACGACGATAACTTCCCCTCTACCGTCCTTCACCAATGGTTGCACGCTCTCCAGCGTGCGGCCGATGTTTGCTTCTTCGTTATAGGAAATGATGACGACCGAGATCAGCACCGGAAGAACCATCCCTCCTTTATCACTCCGGCGTCCCACACGACGATTGGCTGTCCTGGAAATCTGGACGGGCGTGCAGGATATCGAAGTGAAATGTGGAGGTCGCAGCCCACGCCACGAAGCATACACGCGGCGCCATAAACCTGAGAATCCCTTGCGGAATTCGCGGCGGTCATGAGAACTCGTTTTCAGCTAAAAAGACAATGGCAAACCCGCTCGGAATTGGCCTATGATATTCGCCACGGCCACACCCGGTAGTGGCCCTTCTTTCGTCGGTCGCGGGGGAGCCAGTGTTCACACGGCTGTTGCACGGGGTATTCGTCCTTCTTTTGCTTGTCTTCTTCACTCACACGGTGTTTGCGCAGGTCCTGAGCATACCCTCGTCGGGCTTTGGGTCCTTCGGAACTCCCACAACCGGGGGGCTTCCTGTGACCCTCGGATTGACCTCAACTGAGATGCTGACCAACAACCTGTGGGCGATCCGCAACGGCGCTCACAGTCAGAGCCCGCTGGAGTCCGCATCCGGCTCAGTCTCAAAACTCGATCTCAAGGCTCCCCGGAAGGCGCGGCGGGAGTATGAAAAGGGCTACCGGCTCTTGTCGCTAAAGGATTTCAAAGGCGCGACGGAGCACCTGGAGGCCGCGGTTTCGCTGTATCCGTCCTTCGTAGCCGCCCACAACTCGCTCGGCTCCGCCTATTTGAGCCTGGGCCGGAACGAGGAGGCGCGCGACCAGTTTGCCAAGGCGGTCTCGCTGGATGACCACCTGCCCGCCTCCTACTTAAACCTCGGATGCGCCCAGCTCTCTCTCAAGGACTACCGCTCCGCCGAATCCTCGATGCAGAAAGCATCCTCGATTGCCCCTCTCGACCTGCAACTGGCGATGGCGCTCACCTACACCCAGTTCATGAACCAGGACTACAGCGCGGTGCTTGAAACTGTCCGCGAGGTGCACAGTCGTAAGCATGAGGGTGCGGCGATAGTTCACTTCTTTGCTGCTGCGGCGTCAGACGGTCAGAACCATTCGCAGGAAACCCAAAGGGAACTGGAAACGCTGGTCCGGGAAGATCCGAAATCGCCTGCCGCCGAGCAGGCGGGGCAAATCCTGGCGCAACTTAAGGTGGAGCAGCTCAGGAAAGACGCGCGCAAGAAACAGCTGCTGGCCGCCGCGACCGCAAATCCTCCGGCGCTGACCGAGGCTGCCTCGCGCCCCACCGCCGAGCAGTTGGCGGCACAACATCAGATCGTCCTGCAGGACGCCAACGAGCAGAAGCAGGTTGCGGAAGCCGAAGCCGCTCCGGACGCGCCATGCGCCGCGTGTTCTCCCAGCCCCTCTGCTGCCGTCTCCGCATCTGCCGAACCCGGCTCCAGCCTTGGCGCCGGTCGGACTGACCCCGCTGATGCTCCGCTGACTTTGCGCAGTACAGTGGAAGAGGTCGCGGTGTTATTCGCCGCCACCGATCACGGAAGATCGGTAACCGATCTGAATCGGGAGGAGGTGGGTATCCGTGACGATCAGAAATCCCCATCGGCGATTACCGGGTTCCGCAACGAGGCTCAGCTGCCTTTGCGCCTGGGAGTCGTTATTGACACCAGCGCATCCACCACTCGGCGGTTCTCGTTCGAGCAAAGGGCTGCCAGAGATTTCCTGCAGAAGGTTCTTATCGGAAAGGATGATCTTGCCTTCGTGGTGGGGGTCGCCAATTCAGTCCTGCTGGTGCAGGACTACACGGCTGACCAGCAAGGAATGTCTCGCGCGATCGACCAGCTGACTCCCGCCGGAGGCACTGCTCTCTGGGACGCCGTGTCCTTCGCCGCCGGCAAACTGTCATCCCGCCCGGAAATCCAGCCGGTAGCCAGAATGCTGGTGGTAATCAGCGACGGGAAAGACAACTCCAGTAACGTCACCCTCAAGGAAGCGATTGCGACCGCCGAGCGCGGAGAGGTTTTTGTTTACACGGTGAGCACGCGCGAAGCCAACGAGGGCGGCGATCTTACCATCACCGGTGAGCGCACCACCATCGGCGACCGTGCCCTGAAGCTCCTGGCCGAACGCACCGGCGGCGCTGATTTCATGCCCGGCTCGATCACTGGCCTCAATCATGGCCTGGAGCAGTTGCAACAGGTGATTCGCAGCCGCTACCTGATCTCCTACAAGCCGGCTCTACTCAAACACGACGGAAAATATCGCTCCATCGACATCACGGCACAGAAATCCGGCCGCAAGCTGCGCGTATACGCGCGCCGCGGCTACTACGCCCAGTTGACCGCAAGCGAACAATCAAATTTTTGAAAGCCTAAGATCTCGCTCCTGCCGAAAGATTCGCGGAATGTGCTCTGCAAGAGCGCGAGTCAGGAAAATACTGGCGGCGGACGTCGGGCCCCGAAAGGGGTCCGCGGAAAACTCTCCCAAAGCAAGCACGGGTAGGGCACGACCTTGGTGGTGCCGCCAGCCCCGAAATGCGTCGCGTTTTAGCGCTTGAGGTCCGCCCTGTGGAAGTCGGCGCGGTCTTTCCCGCGGCCAGTTCACTGGTGCCGCCAAAAAAAAGCAATCCCTCCCGGAACAGGCCACTATCCCGCGGCCCGTTCCTGCAGCCAGTCACGCCAGCTCTGCGGCAACGCGCTCACCCCAATGGCGCGTTGGAGCAGCTCAGGGTCGGCATGCTTGCTGAGGTATAAGCGCTGAATATCGGCGACCGTTACCTGATTCGGATCCCGGCCTATGATCTCAACCTTTGCTCCTGCGTGAACCTCCCCGGGTTCGACCACTGAGAAATAAAATCCCGAGCGCCCGCTGACCAGGAAGCGCTTGATCATGTCGTCACGTTCAAACTTGAGCGCAAGCTTGTAACAGGGCAGGCGCGGCTGGGTAACCATCAACACCGCTGATCCGACCTGAAAACGGTCGCCGATGTGGACTGCGTCTTCGATCAACTCGTTTTGAGCAGGCCTCTGGTCGTTGGGTATCGCGTCTTTCCATCCTTCA
>Ga0335080_10007779_pt1 | contig 11142 bp, 10 predicted proteins | sample Lox_Sample_34_FD_206720 | JGI IMG/M metagenome (GOLD analysis project Ga0335080, IMG submission 206720) | Soil microbial communities from Loxahatchee National Wildlife Refuge, Florida, United States - Lox_Sample_3.4 | ecosystem: Environmental > Terrestrial > Soil > Wetlands | place: USA...
CGCCCTGCTCGTACCCTTAGTGGCAACCGCTGACCAGCTGCCCAAGCGCGGAAGCTTTTCTGGCGTCTACGGTTGGTACGTCAACGCGGGCGAGACGGTCCCGGTAAGTAAGGATCACGTCGTTTGGGGCGGTTTCTCTGGCGGGTCGTTCCGGAATGATACCGGAGGCGGTTTCCTGCATGCGGCCATAGTAAAGTGCTCGTTCGCGGGACAATGGAAGGCAGATACCGGCGCACGAAACGGCGGCGACTGCGTCGCGATCGACCGGGACGGCGATCAGCTCACAATTGTGTGGAAGTGCACTGACTGCGACGCCGGAAAGGGAGAATTTCAAACAACTGACGGCACCGGCAAGTACGCGGGCATCAAGGGTCGAGGCACGTTCGTACAAACCAACGCAGGTCCGCCTGATCGCCCTGTCATCACGGGGTTCTCGACATGGAAGGGCGACTGGGAACTACCGTAAGCAACTGTGGTTTCGGCTGAAGGCAGGTTAACATTTCGGAGGAGACTATGAAGACGGGGAAAGGCGTTTCCGTATTTTTAGCCGCACTGCTGGCAGCAGCGTCCGCGTCAGTCGCATATGCGGACAATTGTGGCGGACGATACAACGGATTTACCGTGAGCTTCGAGTCCGTTGAAGTAGTCAAGGGGCATGTGATCGGCGCATCGACAAGCGAGCATGCGGTGACCAGCGACAACTCCCCTTACACTGGTATCGGCCACTGCGTGAACAGCTTCGTGACCACGCCGGATGGCAAGACGCGCTTTACCTATGCGTGCGTCGAAAAAGACAAGGATGGCGACAGCTGGAGCCACTCCGGCGGCCTGGAACCCGGCGCGGACAAAGGGACCTGGACACAGATCGGTGGCACCGGGAAGTTTGCCAGCAAGAACGGAAGCGGCGGATGGTGGCAAGGGGTAATGGCAGAAGGCAAGGTGTCGACCGGAGTTTGGGGCGGCAACTGCAAGTAATCCCCAGCACACGATGACGCAATGCCTGGCCACCGGACGTTGCCCGATGGCCAGGCTCTAAGGTTGCAGGAGGTCCATCAGCTCACGCGCTGGTCGAACACATACTCAGGCGCGGGTGCTCGAGTGTCCTCCCAGTGGCCGTAGATTCGGATGCCTGCTTTTCACATCCGGGGACGATATTGAGAACCTCGTTACCGAGCGCTACTTCTTGAAGCGGAAGTTCGCGAGGTCGTAGTCCTGCATCACGTAGTTCTTCGTCTCGACGCGCATCTTGTTGGCATGCTTCGCCTGCGTTTCGCCGCCGGCGGCGACGAAGTCGCCGTAGCCAATAATCTCTACCCGGATGAATCCCTTCTGGATGTCAGTGTGGATCGCACCACCCGCTTCCTGCGCCGTAGCGCCCTTGCGAATCAACCAGGCGCGGTTCTCCGAGCCGCCGACCGTGAGAAAACTAATGTAGCCGCTCGCGCTCACCACGCGGACCAAAAAATCGTCGAACGCCGCAGAATCCGCCGCCTCGGCCAACACTATCGGTTTCGCCGTGACAAATGCGTGCGACTCGATGAGGTGGAACTGTTCCGGCGTCAATCCGGCTTCGGCGACGACCCCTTCGCTCTCCAGGTGTGCTTTGATTCTCTCGAGAACCGCCTTTTCTGCCGCGGGCGGATTGCGCCCGAGTCGCGTTTCCGCGAATTCCAGGTCCTTCACGATCAGGTCGAATCGGCCCTCCGGGGAGGCGACGATCGCATCCGCGGTCGAGGCCTCCTCTTCTCCGACAACATCGACCAACGCGTAGGTCTTGTGGTCAGCCTCGACGAGCTTGTCAGCCTGATCCAGGCGTGGATCCTTGACCTTGTGCTTCCCGAGCGGGACGCCTGCGACACCGACTAGGGCGACTTTCATGGCAGCATGGTCTCAAAACGATTGAAGGCCGCTCCAGTGTAACCTCAGCGGCTAATCTAATTGATGGGACGAGTTTTCGCGCCCGGCGTTGTTGCTCGCTCCTCGTTTGGGCCGGCCAAACGTCGTCGCTCACGTCTAGCCGGTCATCGAAAATCGTCTCCATCGCACACGTGAACGATGATGAGATAGGTTCTAGATGCTCAATCGATAGCCGACCCCGGTTTCGGTGATGATGTACTTGGGTCGAGCCGGATCGTCCTCCAGCTTGCGCCGCAGATGGGCCATGTAGATTCTAGGGTAGTGGGCGCTCTCCTGGTGGGACGGCCCCCAGACTTCGCGGCAGATGTGGCGGTGGGTGAGCACGCGGCCCGCGCTCGCGATCAGCAGGGTCAACAGGCGATACTCGATCGGCGTCAGATGCACCGCCTCGCCACGCCTGCGGACCATGCGAGCGGTGAGATCGACCTCGATGTCCCCGAAGCGGACGCGGGGCTTGCCTGCGCCGCCCGCAAGATGCCGGCGCTGCGCAGCGCGGACTCTCGCCAGCAACTCCCCGACGCCGAAGGGCTTCGTCAGATAATCGTCCGCGCCCGCGTCGAGCGCCTCGATCTTGTCCGTCTCGCCGGCACGTGCGGAGAGCACGATGATGGGAAGCTGGGACCAGCCGCGCAGGTCGCGGATCAGATCGACTCCGTTGCCGTCGGGGAGCCCGAGATCGAGAATGACGAGATCGGGCTTGCGCGTCCCGGCCTCGGTCAGACCTTTCTTCAGGGTCTCGGCCTCAAACACGATCCAGCCCTCCGATTCCAGCGCGACGCGCACGAAGCGGCGGATCTGCTGCTCGTCCTCGACCAGGACCGCGACCGGCTGCGGTTCGCTCATGCTAGGGAAGCTCTGATTCCGTGGCTTGCGATTGCTCCTCCATGCTCTTCGGCAGCTCCGGTGGAGTCCCGAGCGGGAGCGTGAACGAGAAGCGCGCTCCGCCTGCGGTGGCATTCTCCGCCCAGATCTTCCCTTTGTGCGCTTCAACGATCGCGCGGCAAATGGCCAGTCCGAGCCCAACGCCCGAGGTGGAAGACTCGCGTGCGCCGCGCGTGAACTTCTCGAAGATGGCTTCCTCCTGTCCCTTTGGCAACCCTGGGCCGTCGTCGCCGACCGTGACCAGCAGCATGTTGTCGTTCGATCGCGCGGCCGCGAGGCGCACCGTGCTGCCGGCCGGCGTGTATTTGGCAGCGTTCTCCAGCAGATTGCACAGGACGCGCTCGATCAGCACGGCGTCGAACTGGATGAGCGGCAATTGCCTGTCGAGATCGACCTCGACCCGATGGTTGGCGAGGATGGTCTGGGTCGATTTCAGCGCACTGCCTACCACCTCCTCGAACGGCTGCCACTGGAGGTTCAACCGGACTTCGCCGCTTTGGATGCGCGCCATGTCCAGCAGATTGTTGACCAGCGCGCTCATCCCTCGTGCGGCTTCGCGAATGGCGTCCGCGATGTTCTCTTGCTGCGCAGACAAGGCAGGCTTGCTCAATTTGAGGGAGTCGGCTAGCCCGAACAGCGCTGCGAGCGGCGTGCGCAGATCGTGCGATAGAGCCGACAGCAGGGAGTTGCGTAGGCGCTCCGATTCCATCTTGATCAGCGCCTGCTGCGCGACTTCCACATAGTGAACGCGCTCGAGTGCGATGGCCACCAGCGCCGCAAAGGTGTCCAATTGCCGGCGCTGCTCAGGGACGAGCAGCAGCCGCCGGCTATCGGGGCGGATGGCGAGAACGCCGCGTGTGCGCATCGGCGCGCGCAGCGGGAGATAAAGATATTCGTTTCCCGGCAGCGTATCGGTCCCGGCGCCGGCGGGCTGGGCGCGGTCGAAAGCCCACTGCGCGGTGCCCAGATCGATCGGAAGCGGAGAATTGTGCGGCGCGTAGACCAGCCGGTCCGTGGAGTCGGGCAGCAACAGCGCCACCTTGGCGCGAAAGGTCCGTCCGATGAAGTCCGCCGTCGTCGCGACGACGTCCTCGGCGCGCAGCGGGCTCGACAGTTCGCGCGCGAACTCGTACAGCGCCCGTGAGCGCTCTTCGCGGTGCGAGGCGACCCGGGCCTGATAGCGCAAACCAGCCGTGAGCTGCGAAATGATCAGGCCCACCGCGAGCATGACGACGAAGGTGAGAACGTATTGGACGTCGCTCACCGCGAACGAAAAGCGCGGCGGCACGAAGAAGAAGTCGAACGAAATGACGCCCAGCACGGTTGCCAGGACAGCCGGACCGCGGCCGAACATCACCGCAACGACCGCCACCGTGAGCAGAAACAACATCACGATGTTGGCGGGATCGAAGTAAGGCAGCAGCAGGCTGCCGACCAGGGTCGGGATCGCGCATGCAGCGGCGGCCAGGACGTAGCCCAGCACACGTTGCGCGGTCTTCCCGTCGTCCCCGACGCTCGCGACTTCGTACTCCTCCCGCTCTTGAGCGGTGATGACCGCGTCGCTGCGTCCGATCTCGATGAGATCGACGTCGGGAGCGAGCGTAGCGAGACGCGCTCCGAAGGAAGGTCTCCAGAACGACAGACGATTGGGGTGAGAGCGGCCGAAGATGATCTTGGAGATGTTGCGGCTGCGCGCGTATTCGATGATAGCGGACGGCGCATCGCTTCCCGAAAGAATCGTCGTGTTTGCGCCAAGGTCCTGCGCCAGCTTGACCGTCTTCAAAATGCGCTCGCGTCGAGCCGACGGAAGCTTCTGCAGAGCGGGCGTTTCAACGTAGACCGCAGTCCAGTCGACGTTGAGCTGCGTCGCCAGGCGTGCGGCGCTGCGTACCGCGCGCTCGCTCCCGGGGCGAGGACCGATGCAGCAGAGAAACGAGGCCTCGGTTTTCCAGACACGCTCGATCGCCTGTTTGGCCCGATACGACTGAACGTCTTCCTCAACGCGGTCGGCGGTGCGGCGCAGCGCCAGCTCGCGCAGGGCGATCAGGTTGCCTTTGCGGAAGAAGTTCTTGGACGCGCGCTCCGCCTGCTCGGCGAAGTAGACTCTGCCGGCCTTGAGCCTTCCGAGCAGCTCGTCGGCAGGGATGTCGACCAGGATCACCTCGTCCGCGCGGTCGAAGAACGTGTCGGGCAACGTCTCCCAGACGCGAATCCCGGTGATCCCACCCACCACGTCGTTCAAGCTCTCCAGGTGCTGAACGTTCAGCGTGGTGAACACATCGATGCCGCTGGCGAGAAGCTCCTCGACATCCTGCCACCGTTTGGGATGCCGGGAGCCGGGCGCGTTGGTGTGCGCGAGCTCGTCCACCAGGATGAGTTGCGGGTGGCGGGCGATGGCGGCGTCCAGATCGAACTCCTTCAGCCGGTTGCCCTTGTATTCCAGCTCTTTGAGGGGCAGGACCGAGAGTCCTTCGAGCAGCGCGGCCGTCTCGCTGCGGCCGTGGGTCTCGACCACGCCCACTACGACGTCGCGGCCTTCTTCGCTCAGTTTGCGCGCAGCGCCCAGCATCGCATAGGTCTTGCCGACGCCGGCGGAAGCGCCGAAGTAGATGCGCAGCTTCCCGCGCTTGGCCTGCGCCTCCTCCTGCTGGAGTTGCGCCAGCAGCGCGTCGGGGTCGGGTCGCTCTCGCTCGGGTGTCGCCACAGCCTTTCTCACCTCGTCAGCAAACGAGGGTGACGTCGATTATAAGCCCAGGCTATGCGTTGGATCCCTTCCTATCGCTGGGCATCAAGCGCGAGGTTCAGCTTGAGCACGTTCACTCCCGCCTCTCCGAGAAAGCCCAGCTGGCGTCCTTCGGTGTACTGCGACACGAGCGCGCGTACCGTCGTCGGATCGATGTTGCGCGCTTTCGCCACGCGCTTCAGCTGGTATTCAGCGGCTGCGAGACTGATGTGCGGGTCGAGTCCGCTGGCTGAGGCCGTCACCAGGTCCACCGGGACCGCCGCCTTGTTCTCCGGATCCGCATCGCGCAGCGCCTTGATCCGCGCCGCGACCGCATCGGTCAGAGCCGGATTGGTCGGACCCTGGTTGGAACCCGAAGACGACGCGGCGTTATACGGGTAAGGCGAGGTCGCGGAGGGCCTCGACCAGAAATACTTGGGGCTGGAAAAAGGTTGGCCGATCAGCTCCGATCCGACAGCCTTGCCGTCACGTTGAATCAGACTGCCGTTGGCCCTGTACGGAAAGATAATTTGCGCGATTCCGGTCACCAGGAGCGGGTAGATCAACCCGGTCAGCACGGTGAACGCAATCAACATCAGCAGCGCGGGCTTGAGTTGTCTTAGCACGGTGAATTTCCTCTACGCCAGGTGGAGCGCGACGAGCAGCAGATCGATCACTTTGATTCCGACGAAAGGCGCGATGATTCCGCCGACGCCGTAAATCCATAGGTTGCGCCGCAGAAGCGGCCCCGCGCCCACCGGGCGGTACTTCACGCCTTTGAGTGCGAGCGGGATCAGCGCGATGATGATCAGCGCGTTGAAGATGACCGCCGACAGGATCGCGCTTGCCGGAGTCGCGAGATACATGATGTTCAGTGCGATGAGCTGAGGGTATGTCGTGGCAAATGCCGCGGGAATGATGGCGAAGTACTTCGCGACGTCGTTGGCGATCGAGAACGTGGTCAACGCGCCGCGCGTGATCAGGAGCTGCTTGCCGATTTCGACGATCTCGAGCAGCTTGGTCGGGTTGGAATCCAGGTCCACCATGTTGCCGGCTTCCTTCGCTGCCTGCGTACCCGTATTCATGGCCACGGCCACATCCGCCTGCGCGAGTGCCGGCGCATCGTTGGTCCCGTCACCGGTCATGGCGACGAGCCGCCCGCCGGCCTGATTGTCGCGGATCAGCTTGAGCTTGGCCTCGGGCGTGGCCTCCGCCAGGAAATCATCGACGCCGGCCTCTGCGGCGATAGACGCCGCGGTCAGCCGGTTGTCCCCGGTGATCATGATGGTGCGGATGCCCATGCGTCGCAGCTGCGCGAAGCGCTCTTTGATGCCGCCCTTCACGATGTCCTTGAGCTCGATGACCCCGAGCACTTTGGCCCCGTCCGCGACCACGAGCGGAGTCGATCCTTGCCGCGCAATCGTTTCGACGAAACCCGCGACCTCGGTCGGAAAGCTGCCCCCCTTGGACGTGACCCAGGTGCGAATCGCGTCGGCGGCGCCCTTGCGGATCTGGCGCTCGCCCATGTCGACACCGCTCATCCGGCTCTGCGCCGTGAAAGGGACGAAAGTTGCGCCGAGTGCAGCCACATCGCGCTCGCGCAGCGAGAACCTCTGCTTGGCCAGCACAACGATGCTGCGGCCTTCGGGCGTCTCATCAGCCAGCGACGCGAGCTGCGCCGCGTCGGCAAGCTCCTGTTCGCTCACGCCCGAGGCAGGGCGGAAGCTCGTCGCTTGGCGGTTACCCAGTGTGATGGTCCCGGTCTTGTCCAGCAGCAGGACATCGACATCGCCGGCCGCTTCGACCGCGCGCCCTGACGTTGCAATCACGTTGGCGCGCAGCATGCGTCCGATGCCGGCCAGCCCGATGGCGGAGAGCAGGCCGCCGATGGTGGTCGGAATGAGGCAGACCAGCAGCGCAACGAGCACGGTGATGGTGATCGGGTTGCCGGCTTTGGCGACTTCCACGCTGTAGAGCGAAAAGGGAAGCAGCGTGACTGTGGCAAGGAGGAACACGAGCGTGAGTTTGACGAGCAGGATCCAGAGCGCGATTTCGTTTGGGGTCTTCTGCCGGCGCGCAGTCTCCACCATCGAGATCATGCGGTCCAGAAAAGACTCGCCGGGATCGACGGTCACACGCACCACCAGCCAATCCGACAACACCCGCGTGCCGCCGGTGACCGAGGAGAAGTCTCCGCCCGACTCGCGAATCACGGGGGCCGACTCACCCGTGATCGCGCTCTCGTCAACGGACGCCACGCCCTCGATCACCTCCCCGTCGGCCGGGATCACTTCCCCCGCTTCCACTAGGAACGAATCACCCTTGCGCAGCGCAGTTGAAGGCACCCAATCGAAGGACGCATCGCGCCGGGCCGCGGTGAGCTTCTTCGCCCCGACTTCGCGCTTGACCGCACGCAGCGCGGCCGCCTGCGCCTTGCTGCGCCCCTCGGCCACGGCCTCGGCGAAGTTCGCGAACAGCACCGTGAACCACAGCCACAGGCTTACCGCCAGGATGAAGCCGGCCGGCGCTTCGCCCTTGCCACCCAAGGCCTGGAAGTACAGGATGCTGGTGAGAATGCTGCCGATGTACACGACGAACATCACCGGATTGCGCCACTGATATTGCGGGAGCAGCTTCACGAAGGAATCCGCCAGCGCTTGCTGGAAGATGCTCTTCGTCACCAGCGTGCGCGGCAGCGCGGGGGTGGGAGGCAGTGCAGGTGCGCCAATTTGGGTACTCATGTGAGAGAACTCCGTGAAATGTCTTGACGTCCCAGGACTGTCATCCGCCGTACATGACGAGATGCTCGACGATCGGACCGAGGGCCAGCGCAGGGAAGAAGGTGAGCGCGCCGATGATGATCACCACGCCGACCAGCATCGCGATAAACAGCGGCGTGTGCGTCGGGAGCGTGCCCAGACTGACCGGAACTTTCTTCTTCGCGACCAACGCGCCAGCGATCGCGAGTACGGGAATGGCCAACCAATAACGCGAAAACAGCATGGCGAACCCCAGCGTCGTGTTGTAGAAGGGCGTGTTGGCGCTGAGTCCGGCGAAGGCGCTGCCGTTGTTGTTGCTGGCCGACGAGAACGCATAGAGGATCTCGGAGAAGCCGTGAGCGCCCGGATTTGCAACGCCCGCCTTGCCGGCGTCCATTAGGACGGCCACCGCGGTCCATCCGAGCGTCATGATCAGTGGCATGAGCACGGCTATGGCAGCCATCTTCATTTCGAAGGCCTCGATCTTCTTGCCGAGATACTCCGGTGTGCGGCCGATCATCAGTCCCGCGACGAAGACGGCGACGATCGCGAAGATCAACATGCCGTACAGTCCCGAGCCGACGCCGCCGAAGATCACCTCGCCCAGCTGGATCAGCCACATCGGTACCAGGCCGCCGAGCGGAGTGAACGAGTCGTGCATGGAGTTCACTGAGCCGTTGGATGCTGAAGTCGTCGCCGTTGCCCACAGGGCCGAGTTGGCGATGCCGAAGCGGACCTCCTTGCCTTCCATGTTGGCGCCTGACTGCATCGACGTCGTGGTCTGATCCACACCGAGCTTGGACAGCGCCGGATTGCCTGCTTGCTCAGAGCCGACGCAAACAGCCAGCAGCACGACAAACACGAACGTCATCGCCGCCAGGATCGCCCAGCCCTGGCGGGTGTCTCCGACCATTTTTCCGAACGTGTAGCAGAGTGCGCCCGAGATCACCAAGATGGCGAGTACCTCGAGGAAGTTGGAGAGCGGTGTCGGATTTTCGAACGGGTGCGCAGAGTTGACGTTGAAAAACCCGCCGCCGTTGGTGCCGAGCTGCTTGATCGCGATCTGCGAAGCGGCGGGCCCAACCGCGATGCTCTGCTCCTTCTGCGTGGCTTTTTCCGTGACCGGGCTGCCCTTGTCGTCTTTGATGGGCTGGCCAGCTGCGTCGAGCTTGGGAGTGTCGTACTCGACCGATTCGACCAAAGGTGCGGTGGGATAGGCGGAGAAGGTTTGCACTACGCCCTGCGAGACCAGGGCGAGCGCGAGTATCACCGCCAAGGGCATGAGGACGTACAGCGTAGTGCGGGTCAAGTCCACCCAGAAGTTGCCGACGGTATCCACTTTCTGGCGAGCGAAACCCCGAATCAAGGGGAGCAGCACAGCGATGCCCGTTGCGGCAGACACGAAGTTCTGCACGGTAAGCGCGGCCATCTGCGTGAGGTAGCTCATCGTGCTCTCGCCGCCGTACCCCTGCCAATTGGTGTTCGTGGCGAAGCTGGCCGCGGTATTGAATGACGAATCCGGCGAAACCGCACCGAAGCTCTGGGGATTGAACGGCAGGTATGCTTGCAGCCTCTGCAAGCCATAGACTGCCAAGGCGCCCAGGAGATTGAAGACCAGCATGGCGACCGCATACTGCGTCCAGTGCATCTCCTTGCCCGGATCGACTCCGCAGACACGGTAGAGGAACCGTTCCAGCGGTCCACCCACCGTGTTGAGCACCGCCGGCTGCCCCTCGAAGATGCGCGCCATGTAAGAGCCGAGCGGCTTCGCCAGCGCCAGCAGGACTACGACATACACGATCAATTGCAGATAGCCGTTGGCAGTCATTAGAACTTCTCCGGGAAGAGCAGAGCGATCACGAGATAGATCGTGATCACAAGCGCCACGATGCCGCTGAGGGCGTATAACCAGGTCATGAAGGTCTCCTCAGGCGCTCGCAGCCATACACTACCGCCGCGGAAAGCGCGAAGAACCCGATCACGATCAAGAGGTATACCGCGTCCATCATTGTGGTCTCCTTACACGCATGGGGCCGCTGCATGTTACGTAACAGCGCGTAAAAACAGTGCCAAGACTACGGGTCGTCGCATAAAAATCTTGCAAAGATCTTTTGTATCCCTCCCCTAAAGCGCACTTATACTCACGTGCTGGGAATGGTGCCTTGACGATAATCAAAGAGCTCGACGGGTTGACCGAGCTAGCCCGTCGTTCTCTTCCGCGCGATCCCTTAGTGGCAGGACCGCATCTTCCCCCAGCGATAGAGGATCGCTTGTTGAGCGTGCAGCGGCAGAGCGCAGAGCGCCTCATGAACGGATACGCCATATACCGTCAGATCGGGTGCGCGGAAGGAGCCCTGACCGTACGCCATGAGTAGTCCCTCACCGACGAGGCCAGTCGTGGTCTGACGGTTGCCGTTCAGCGTGTTGAGAAGGCGGAGGCCGTCCAACACCAGTTGGCGCATCCGATCGTTCCGCCTCAACCAATCTCGGGCGGCCTCCTGCTCTCGAGCGAGATCGAGCAGCTTGCCTATACGACTGTCTGGTTCTCGACCAAAAAGGTAATCAGCACCCGCGCTGGCTCGCAGGGTGCGCTGTCTACGCTCCTTCTCGGAGCGCGCTTCGTCGGCGCCGTATTCCAGCTGCAGCGCCTCCAACACGATCGCATACGCCTGCTCGGTCAGTTCTTGCGCTTCTGTGCGGTCCTTTCTTGGTGCTCTCGCACCGATGAGTCTTTCAGCTATCGGCATATTCATGACACGCTCCGTTGCGTCAGTCTCGATTCAATCAGAACCTGCATCCGGTTACGAACCAATGTATGTCCGCGCGCATAAAAAAGGTGCAAAAAGATGGAGCGAAGCTGTC
>Ga0335080_10007781_pt1 | contig 11138 bp, 10 predicted proteins | sample Lox_Sample_34_FD_206720 | JGI IMG/M metagenome (GOLD analysis project Ga0335080, IMG submission 206720) | Soil microbial communities from Loxahatchee National Wildlife Refuge, Florida, United States - Lox_Sample_3.4 | ecosystem: Environmental > Terrestrial > Soil > Wetlands | place: USA...
GCGTACCGCGCGTGCCGGGGGCAGCGGCGCGGCGCTCTCGCTGGTGTCGCCGGAGGAGGCGGAACTGCTGCGCGATATCGAGCGCGTGCTCAAGCGTGCGATCCCGGTGCTGCCCGCGCCGGCGTTCACGGTGGCCGCGCCCGAAGCGGCGCCCGCGGCGCCGGCGGGCGGGGCGCATCGCGCGGCTGCCCGCCACTTTGCCCCGGGACAGGGGCGCCGGCGCGGCGGCCAGCGGCGCGCGCCCTCCGCGTTCGCGCGCAGCACCCGCTCGGTGTAGCCTCCGCACATGAGGCAGGCCGCGGCGCTGCTCGGGATGCTGTTCAGCGCCGCCGCGCTGGCTCACGTGCATCTGCGCGACAGCTCGCCGGCCGACGGCAGTCACCTGAGCAGCTCGCCGCCGGCGCTGGTGCTGAATTTCTCCGAGGCCGCACAGCTCACGGCGGTGTCGCTGGAGCTGCCGGGCGGCGCGCAGCAGAAGCTCAGCGTGCCGGCGGGCTCCGCGACGCGCCTGTCGGTGGCCTTGCCGCAGCTGGCACCGGGCGACTACCGGGTTCGCTGGCGCGCGCTCGCACGCGACGGCCACGTCGTACCGGGAGAGATCCACTTTCGCATCGGCCCATGATCGATGGGCTGTGGCTGGCGCTGCGCATCGCGGGACTCGTGCTCGTGCTCCTCGCCGCCGGGGGCGCGCTCGTACGGTACACGCTCGCCTCAGAACTGCGAGCCCCGGGAGTCGCCTGGCGCGCCTCGGGGAAGCGCCTTGCGCAGGCCGCCCTGCTCGTGACGCTCGCGCAGGTGCTGGTGGAGTTGCCGCACTTGACGGGCGGCTGGGATGCCATAACGGATGAGGCGGCCTGGCGCGTGCTGCTGGGGAGCCCCGCGGGCTGGAGCCTCGGGATGCGGATCGCAGGGCTGTGCATCTTGCTCGCCGCGAGCGCCGGAGCCGCTACTGTCGGGGCCTTGCTGTTGGTATCGGGCAGCTTCGCCGCCAGCGGTCACACGGTGATGGCCGCCCACCGCGGGACTGCGGTGGTGGCCCTGATGCTGCATGTACTCGCGGCAGCCTTCTGGCTCGGCGGCCTGGCGCTGCTGCACAGGTTGCTCGGGTGCCGTGCGCCGGCCGCGCTCGTGCCGCTCCTGCAGCGCTTCTCCCGCCAGGCCGTGTGGCTCGTGCCGCTGCTGGCGCTTGCAGGCATCCTACTGGCGACCCAACTTCTGCCCGGGACCGACGCGCTGCGCACGCCTTACGGACTGCTCCTGATCTTCAAGGCACTGCTTTTCTGCTCACTGCTACTGCTCGCGGCGTTGAATCGCAATCGCCTGCTGCCCCGGCTGGCACGAGGGGATGAGTCCGCGGGCGTTGCGCTGCGCTACAGCGTGGTCGCCGAGCTGGCGCTCGTGGGAGCGGTACTCGCGGCGACCGCGCTCCTGAGTGGGTGGTTCTCGCCCAGCTGAGTCAGCGCCTGCGCATGATCGCGCGGCGCACGGCGGCGAGCGGGGCGCCATCGTTGAGCCGCACCGCGCCGTCCTTGCCCTCGACACCCAAGTCGCGCCAGAGCTGCTCGAGGTTCGGCGCCGCCGGGCTCCTGCCGTACTGCTGATACAGCTCCTCCAGGACCGGGACGCCGACGGCCGCATCGCCGGTCTTCAGCACGCGTTCGATCGGCCAGTCACTGCTGAGTCCGCCGCTCGCATCGAGCACGGCCCGCAACGCATCCTGCAGGCCGAAACGGTTGTCGGTGCGCTGATGAATCGTGACGTCGGCGAGCAGGCAGAATATGGCGCCGCCCCAGTAGGTGCGGCCCCAGGTGTGGGTGCGGTCCAGCCCCTCATCCCCGCTCTGCGGCATGCCGCGCGGCATCGCGCGCAGTTCCTCCGCCCACACGTCGGTCTCCGCGCGGTTGCCGGCCTGCACCCGCGCCACACCCTCGACGTAAGTCGCGATGCCCTCGGACAGCCATGCATGCGACTCGCCGGTGTCCGGGAGCGCCAGGTGGGTCATCTCGTGCACCAGCACCCAGTCTTCGGCGAGTTCGGCCGCGGTCACCGCACGTCCGACGCCCACGCGGATGTAGGCCTGGGGCTCCCCGAAGGTCTTGCCGCCGTGCACGCCGCCGTCGGGAATTGCCTGCAGGGTCAGCTGCAGGTTCTTCACCGGGAAGTGTCCGTAGTAGGCGGCGACGATCTGTGCGGCACGGCGCACCCACTCCTCGAGCGGCTGCTGGCCGTGCGCGAACTGCGAGGGCTCGGACTGCAGGCGGATGCTGGCGCCGGCAACCATCAGCTGTTGCTCCGCGGCGCTGCCGGGTGCTGCCGGCAGCAGCAGCGCGGCCGCGGTAATCAGGCGGATGAGGAACGTGCGCACGCAGCAACTCGGCGCGCGCGGCGGCAAGAGCATGGGCGCGACCTCCGGCTGCAGCCATGGTAGCGGGCGCGCCGGCGCCTGCCTCCGGGAAATCGCCCGCCGGATGGCAGGTCACGGCTAAGCGCCCGTTCCCTGCAGGCTCACGGCAGAGCGCTGCCTGATGCTGTGCGGCTTGCCACGGCGCTGCTGCGGCCGTCGATCCAGGTCTCGCGCACCTGCAGGTCATCGTCGGCCAGCACGAGGTTCGCGCGGTAGCCGGGTGCGATCCGTCCGCTCTCGTGCGCGAGACCCAGGAAGGCCGCCGGCACCTCGCTGGCCATGCGCACCGCCTCGGCTAGCGTCAGCCCGAGCAGCTGCACCGCGTTGCGCACGCAGCTGGCCATGTCGATGTTGGAGCCGGCGAGGGTGCCGTCCTCATCGAAGCAGGCGTAGCCGTGCACATCGATGCGGCGGCCGCCGAGCTCGAAGCTGGCAACCGACGTGCCGACGCTCGGCATGGCATCGGTCACGAGCATGAAGCGGTCGTGGGGCTTGCAGCGCAGCGCGATACGCAGCACCACGGGGTCGGTGTGGGCGCCATCGACGATGAGGCCGCACCAGCTGCGCTGGTCATCGAGGGCCGCACCCACCGCCCCCGGTTCCCGCCCGGTGAGCTGCGACATGGCGTTGAACAGGTGCGTGAAGCCGGTGAGTCCGTGCGCGAGCGCCGCCTTGATCTCCGCGTAGGTGGCGTTGGTATGGCCGGCCGAGACCACCACCCCGGCGGCTACCAGCTGCTCGATGATCGCCGGTGTCGTCATCTCCGGCGCCAGTGTCACGAGCGTGCGTCCGCCGCGCAGCGAGGTGAGGAGTCCGAGCGCGCTGCCATCGAGTTCCCGCAGCTTGGCCGGATCATGGACGCCCCTGCGCGCCACGTTGAGGAACGGGCCCTCGATATGGATGCCGAGCACCCCGGGGACCCCGGCCTCGATCGCGCCGCGCACCGCGGCGATGGCGCGCGCCACGATGTCGAGGTCCGCGCTGATCAGCGTCGGCAGGAATCCGGTGGTGCCGAAGCGGCGGTGCGCCGCGCCGATGGTGCGGATCGAGGCGACGCTCGGGGCATCGTTGAACAGGACCCCGCCGCCGCCATTGACCTGCGAGTCGATGAAGCCGGGCAGCAGCAGCTGCCCGCCCAGATCGTAGTGCTGCGCGCCGCGGCAGCGGGCATCGCTCGCGGGCACGACGTCCAGGATGCGGTCCCGCTCGATGAGCACGGCCAGGCCCGTGGCGAAGCCCTGCGCCTGCAACACCCGGCCATTCAGCAGCGCAACGCTCATCAGCGTGTCTCGGTGACCTTGTTGAGGTGCGGGGGCCGGTCAGGATCGTGGCCGCGCGCCAGCGCCAGGGCATTGGCCAGGCGGTAGAAGCTCTGCGCGAGCAGCAGCGGCTCGATGACCGGATGGGCGGTGATGGCCGGCAGCGTAACCGTGCCCGCGAGGCGCGCACCGGCCAGCAGCACGCTGGCGCCCTGCGCGGTGAGCTCGCCGGCCAGCTGCTCGATCCCCGGGTGGCTCTCATCATGCTGCGCGAACAGCAGCAGCGGAAAGCCGGCGCGCACCAGCGCCATCGGGCCGTGCCGCAGCTCCGCCGCACTCAGCGCTTCGGCATGCAGGCCGCAGGTCTCCTTGAATTTGAGCGCCGCCTCCTGGGCGATGGCCAGGCCCGGCCCGCGGCCGATCACGTACAGGCTGGTGGCATCGATGAGTGTCGGCAGCGCTGCGCTCCAGTCCGCCGCCCAGGCTTGCTCGAGCTGGCGTGGGGCCTGCGCCAGTGCCCGCGCGAGCTCGGCGTCCTCGCCCCAGGCGGCGATCAGCTGCACGAGGGCGCTCAGCGAAGCGAGGAAGGACTTGGTGGCCGCCACGCTGTACTCGGGGCCGGCCGCAAGCGGGATCAGCTCATCCGCCCGCCGCGCCAGCGGGGCGTCGGCGGCATTGACCAGTGCGACGATGCGGGCGCCGCCGGCGCGGGCGCGCTCGACCACCGCCAGCAGGTCCGGGCTCGCACCCGATTGCGAGATGGCGAGCAGCAGGCTGTCACTGACATCCGGTGCGGCCGCGTACACCGAGCTGACCGAGGGGGCGGCGGAGGAGGTGAGCACGCCGAGGCGCGTCTCGATCAGGTAGCGGGCGAAGGTGGCAGCGTTATCGGAGCTGCCGCGCGCGCAGGTGACCACCGCGCGTGGCGGGCGGGTGCGCAGCAGCTGCGCCAGCTCTCGCACGCGCGGCTCGTTGGCCGCCAGCTGCGCGGCGATCAGCGCCGGCGCCTGCGCGGCCTCGGCAAACATGCGCGTGCTCGCCGCGGATGCGCTCACGTGGAGATGCTGAGCTCGGCGACGAAGTCGTAAGTGTCGCCACGGTAGAAGGACTGGGTGAATTCCGCCGCACGGCCGTCCTTGAGGAAACCGAGGCGCTCGACCAAGAGGCCCGCATCCTTTTCCTTCGCCTGCAGCAGCTCAGCCTGCTCGGCGCTGAAGAGCACCGCGCGCAGGCGCTGCAGCGCGCGCACTGGCCGGTTGCTGGCGCGCTCGAGTGCCGCGTATAGAGAAGAGTCGACGGACCCCGGCGAGGGCAGGCAGGAGGCGAGGATGGTGGCGTACTCGAGCGCCATGGGCGCGTCGTCCGCGAAACGGATGCGGTGAAAGCGATATACCGGTGTCCCGGGACTCGCGCGCAGCGTGAGCGCCTCCTCGGGCGTCACGGTGCCGGCGGACTTGCGCAGCCACACGCTGCGCGGGTTACGCCCGCGCGCGCGCATGTCCTCGGAGAAGGAAGTGAGCTGGGAGAAGTTCTTCTCGACGCGCGCGCGCACAAAGGTGCCCGATCCCTGACGCCGCACCAACAGCCCCTCGTCCACCAGCCCGTCGATCGCCTTGCGCACCGTGATGCGCGAGACAGCGAAATCAGTCGCAAGATCCCGCTCCGGTGGCAGCGCATCATCCGCTCCCACCACACGCGCCTCGATCGCCTGACGGATCGAGCGCTGCAGCTGCTGGTACAGCGGCAGGCTGCCCCGCTTATCGAGCTTGCCGATGGCGCGCGAGAGCTGCATCAATCGCTTTCCTCCATTGCCGGCGCAGAGGTGAGACCACTATAGTACCAATGTTATATAGCAGAACGACTGAAATCCGTACATCGGCAAGATTGTAGCCACGGAGCCCGGTATCGGGTCGTCCGGAACGATATTGGAACTTAAGTGGTCTCATACGCCATTGCCACGGTCGCAAAACTCAGCGGTAGGGGCGATGCGACGTCTTAAGGAATGCGACGTCTTAAGGAAAGTCGGCCGACGGGCCCTCGGAGTGGCGTGCGCGCGGGGCGCTGCTTGGCGACCAAACCAGTCGAGGTCGCGCCGCGAGCCGGGCGCATTCGCGTGAGCATTGCCGGCCGCATCGATCAAGCTTCACTCGCACACTTCAGCCTGCACGGCGTGGCAGTTCCGCGGGCGCACGCGGCGCGGCGGGGTGTGCTTTGCTCACGGTTGTCTTCGACGGTCAGGCTTGCTGCGCTACGGCCTTAGACATTTTCTCGGGAAATCAGGGCATAACTGGTCTAGGCTTGTGCCGCGCCCCATGGCGGGAACATGCAAGCGGCTGTCTGTGGACAGGAATAGTATTTTCGTTTGTGCCGCTTACAGAGTAGGCTCGCGCACGGGGGCCTACACTAAAAGACAGGGAGCGAACGGCAAGTTCGCCAGCTGACATAGAACTATAAGAGTAGAGGAACTGGCAGATGCTCATTCTCACGCGACGGGTTGGCGAAACCGTCATGATCGGCGATGACGTCACCATCACGGTTCTGGGGGTCAAGGGGAACCAGGTGCGTGTCGGCATTAGCGCGCCGAAGAACGTGGCGGTACATCGCGAAGAAATCTACGAACGCATCAAGCGCGAGCAGCAGCCCGAAGAGATCGCGGCAGAGAAGCCCAAGGCTGCGCAGTTCGCGCCCGCCTGAGGGACGCGTCGCCCGCGGGCGGCCTGCCGTCGCCGCGCGCCGCATATGTTAAGTACCCGCGCGCTGCGCGCGCCGGCGTCCATTTAATCCGCTTCGGCTGAAGCCGGCGCCAACCGCCGCAGTCCCTTCCCTCAGCGATAACTCGGCAGCAGGGGCGCGGCGAGCGCCTGTACATCCTGGCGGCGCAGTACCTGGGCGGCAGCCTCGATGTCGGGTGCGAGCAGCCGGTCGGTCGCCGCGAAGGGCACCTGCAGCCGCAGCAGTTCGTGCGGTCCTTGCAGCGCGGCCGAGGTCTTGAGCGGGGCGCGCAGCGAGACTCCCTGGCAGGCCACCAGGAACTCGATCGCCACGACATTGAGCGCGTTCGCCGTCATCGTGAGCAGGCGCCGTGCGCCGTGGGTCGCCATGCTCACGTGATCCTCCTGGTTGGCCGAGGTCGGGATGCTGTCGACACTCGCCGGGTGGGAAAGCATGCGGTTCTCGGCCACCAGTGCCGCAGCGGTCACCTGCGCCAGCATGAAGCCAGAGTTCACGCCGCTGTCGGGCGCCAGGAAGGGGGGCAGGCCGCTCATGTGCGGGTCGACCAAGAGCGCCACGCGCCGCTCGGTGATCGAGCCGATCTCCGCGCACGCCAGGGCGAGCACGTCGGCGGCGAAGGCCACCGGCTCGGCGTGGAAGTTGCCGCCGGAGAGGACTTCGCCCGAGTCGGGGAAGATGAGCGGGTTGTCGGTGACCGCGTTCGCCTCGGTGGCGAGCGTGCCGGCCTGCTGCGCGATCAGATCGAGGCAGGCGCCCATCACCTGCGGCTGGCAGCGCAGCGAGTAGGGGTCCTGCACGCGATTGCAGCTGCGGTGCGATTCGCGGATCTGGCTCCCGGCCAGCAGGCTGCGGTACACCTGCGCCACGCGCGCCTGACCGTCGTGGCCGCGCACGTGCTGGATGCGCGGGTCGAAGGGAGTATCGCTGCCCTGCAGCGCATCCGTGGTCAGAGCGCCCGAGACCACGGCGGCGGCGAACACGCCCTCGAGCTCAAAGAGTCCGGCGAGGCAGATCGCGGTGGAGACCTGCGTCCCGTTGAGCAGCGCCAGCCCCTCCTTCGGGCCGAGCGTCGGGGTGCTGAGCCCCTCCTGCGCCAGAGCTTCGGCGGCGGGCAGGACCTCGCCGCTGCGGCGGAGGTGTCCCTGGCCGAGCACGCTCAGCGCCAGGTGCGCCAGCGGCGCAAGATCGCCCGAGGCCCCGACCGAGCCCTGCGCGGGCACGCACGGGTAGAGGCCGCGATTGATGAGCGATTCGAGGAAGCGCGCCAGCGCCGGGCTCACCCCGGAGAAGCCCTGCAGGAGGCTCGCGAGCTTCAGCACCAGGGTGAGGCGCACGACCGAGTCATCAAGCAGCGGGCCCACCCCGGCGCTGTGCGAGAGGATGATATTGCGCTGCAGGAGCGTGCGCTGGGCGGGCGCGATGCGCGTCTGCGCCAGCAGGCCAAAGCCGGTGTTGATGCCGTACGCGGGCGCGTCCGCGGCCGCGAGGCGTGCCGTGAGCGCGTGCGCCTGCTCGAGCCCCGGCAGGGCTGCCGGATCGATGGCGACCGCCAGCGGTGCGCTGTAGATGCGGCGCAGGTCCGACAGATGCAGCGGCCGCGTGCCGAGCTTCAGGGGTTGGGACTCGGCCATCGCTGCACCTCGCCCGCGCGCACCACGGTGCGCCGCGGATTAAAGCCAATCCAGTAAGACAACTCCGCCGGCGAGTTGATGTTCCATACCACGAAGTCGGCCGCCTGCCCGGCGCTGAGCGTGCCGCGCTCCTCCTGCAGGCCGAGCGCGCGCGCCGCATGGCGCGTGACGCCAAGCAGCGCCTCCTCGGCGGTGAGCCCGAACAGGCGGGTCGCCATGCTCATCGCGGTCAGCAGGCTCGCATTCGGGGCGGAGCCGGGGTTGCAGTCGCTGGCCACCGCCATCGGCGCGCCGGCCGCGCGCAGCGCCGCCACCGGCGGCTTGCGCTGCGCCGCCAGGCAGTAGAAGGCCACCGGCAGCAGCACCGCGACGGTGCCGGAGGCGGCGAGCGCGGCCACTTCCGCGTCGCCGGCAAATTCCAGGTGATCGCAGGAGAGCGCAGCGAAGCGGCTCGCGAGGGGCGTGCCGCCGAGGGCCGAGAGCTGCTCGGCGTGCATCTTCACCGGCACCCCGAGTGCCTGGGCGGCCGTGAACAGGCGCTGCGCCTGCGCCACCGTGAAGGCGATGTTCTCGCAGAAGATGTCCACGGCATCCACCAGGCCCTCGCCCCGCAGCTGCGGCAGCCACTCGCGCGCGACGGTGTCGATGTAATCGTCGGCCCGCCCGCGGTACTCCGGTGGCACCGTGTGCGCGGCCAGCAGCGTGGTGCGCACGGTGAGCGGGAAGGCGCGCCCGAGGGTGCGTGCCACGCGCAGCATCTTCGCCTCATCCGCGAGCGTCAGCCCGTAACCGGACTTGATCTCGAGGGTGGTGACGCCCTCGGCCGCGAGCGCGGCGAGGCGCGGGGCGCTCTCATCGAAGAGCTGCTGCTCGCTCGCCGCACGCAGCGCGCGCACGCTGGAGAGGATGCCGCCGCCTGAGCGGGCGATGTCCTCGTAGGAGCGTCCGCGCAGGCGTTCCGCGTACTCATCCGCGCGCGTTCCGGCGAACACCAGGTGGGTATGGCAGTCGATGAGCCCCGGGGTGACCCAGGCGCCCTGAAGGTCATGGGTCTCGGTGGCGCTCCCCGCCTGCGCCGGCAACGCCGCTTCCTCACCCACCCACTCGAGGCGCGCGCCGCGGCTGAGCAGCGCGCCACGCTCGATGTGGCGGTTGGCCGCATCGCAGGTCGCGAGGCGCGCGTTGCGCCACAGCCTGAGGGTCGCTGGCACGGGTCGCCCGCTCAGCCGCCCTTGAGGAAGGGCAGGTTGAGGCCTTGCTCGCGCGCACAGCGGATGGCGATGTCGTAGCCGGCGTCCGCGTGGCGCATGACCCCGCTCGCCGGATCGTTCCACAGCACGCGCTCGATGCGGCGCGCGGCGGCCGGCGTGCCGTCGCAGACGATGACGACCCCGGCGTGCTGCGAGTAGCCCATGCCCACCCCGCCGCCGTGATGGATCGACACCCAGGTGGCACCGCTGGCGGTGTTGAGCAGCGCGTTCAGCAGCGGCCAGTCCGCCACCGCATCCGAGCCATCCCGCATCGCCTCGGTCTCGCGGTTGGGACTGGCGACCGAGCCGGAGTCGAGGTGATCGCGCCCGATGACGACCGGAGCCTTGAGCTCCCCGCGGGCGACCATGTCGTTGAAGGCGAGCCCGAGGCGGTGCCGATCGCCCAGTCCCACCCAGCAGATGCGCGCCGGCAGGCCCTGGAACTGGATGCGCTCGCGCGCCATGTCCAGCCAGTGGTGCAGGTGGTGGTCCTCGGGCAGGAGCTCGCGCACCTTGGCATCGGTGCGGTAGATGTCCTCGGGATCCCCCGAGAGGGCCGCCCAGCGGAACGGACCGACGCCGCGACAGAAGAGCGGGCGCACGTACGCCGGCACGAAGCCCGGGAAGGCGAAGGCGTCCTTCACGCCCTCATCGAGGGCGACCTGCCGGATGTTATTGCCGTAGTCGAACACGGGGATGCCCTGCTGCCGGAACGCGAGCATGGCCTCGACGTGGCGGGCCATCGAGGTGCGCGCGGCACGTGCGACCGCAGCCGGGTCATCGCGGCGCAGCCGGTCCCACTCATCGAGGCTCCAGCCCGCGGGCAGGTAGCCGTTGACCGGATCGTGCGCCGAGGTCTGGTCGGTGACCGCGTGCGGCCTGACGCCGCGCCGCAGCAGCTCCGGCAGTACCTCGCAGGCGTTGCCGAGCAGTCCGACCGAGATCGGCTGCTGGCTGCGCGTGATGCGCTCGAGCGCCTCATCGAGGCTCTTGGCCTCGACGTCGAGGTAGCGGGTCTGCAGGCGCTTGGCGATACGCTCCGGACGGCATTCGATCGCGAGCATCGAGGCGCCGGCCATGGTAGCGGCCAGCGGCTGCGCCCCGCCCATGCCGCCCAGGCCTGCGGTCAGGATCCACTTGCCGGCAAGGTTGCCGCCGTAGTGCTGGCGGCCCATCTCGACGAAGGTCTCGTAGGTGCCCTGCACGATGCCCTGGCTGCCGATGTAGATCCAGGAGCCGGCGGTCATCTGGCCGAACATCATCAGGCCCTTGCGGTCGAGCTCGTTGAAGTGCTCCCAGTCCGCCCAGCGCGCCACCAGGTTGGAGTTGGCGAGCAGCACCCGCGGGGCATCGGCGTGGGTGCGGAACACGCCGACCGGCTTGCCGGACTGGATGAGAAGCGTCTCGTCGTCCTTGAGCTGGCGCAGCGCAGCGACGATCTGCTCGTAGCACTCCCAGTTGCGCGCCGCCTTGCCGATGCCCCCGTACACCACGAGCTCGGCGGGGCGCTCGGCCACCTCCGGATCGAGGTTGTTCATCAGCATGCGCAGCGGTGCCTCGGTGAGCCAGCTGCGGCAGGAGAGCGTCGCGCCGCGCGGGGCGCGCAACGGCATGCGGGTGTTGGCATCGGACATGAGTGATTACCTCGGCTCACAATTCGCGGCCAGCTCGTAGCGCGAACCCGGGTGGTAGAGATCGGCGACGCTGGCGACGCGCCCCTGGGAGAAGGTGCGCCGCCGGATCAGGAGGCACGGCTCGCGCGCCTCGAGCTTCAGCAGGCGCCGCAGCCGGGCATCGGCAGCGAGCGCGCGCACGGTGTGCTCGGCGCGTTGCAGCGGGGCGGTGCGGATCAGGAACTCGT
>Ga0335080_10007782_pt1 | contig 11138 bp, 9 predicted proteins | sample Lox_Sample_34_FD_206720 | JGI IMG/M metagenome (GOLD analysis project Ga0335080, IMG submission 206720) | Soil microbial communities from Loxahatchee National Wildlife Refuge, Florida, United States - Lox_Sample_3.4 | ecosystem: Environmental > Terrestrial > Soil > Wetlands | place: USA: Florida...
TCGAGCACGTTCTCGACACGGTCCGCTTCGGCCAGCCTGGGTTCGACGAAGCCCACGGGGTCGCGCTGTTCGATTGGCTCGATCGCCACGCCGAGCGGGCCGCCGCGTTCGACGCCGCGATGTCAGAACGCACGGCGGCGTTCGCGCCCTCGGTCGCCGCCGGGTACGACTTCTCCGACGTGCGCACGGTCGTGGACGTCGGCGGCGGAGGCCGGGGAACTTTGCTGCTCGAGATCCTCCGCCGGCACTCTCACCTCGAGGGAGTTCTGTTCGAGGTGCCGGCGGTGACCGCTCGAGCCCGTGAGGCGCTCGGCAACACCGAGGTCTTCGATCGCTGCGAGGTCGTCGCCGGCGACTTCTTCGCCCGCGTGCCCGAGGGGGCCGACTGCTACGTCCTCGCGAACGTCCTGCACGACTGGAATGACGCCGAGAGCACGGTGATCCTGCGCAACTGCCGCGACGCGATGGCCAGGCACGGGCGGGTGCTGATCGTCGAACGCCGGATCCCGGGCGGTGACGGCGATCCGGTGCCGGCGTTGCTGAGCGACATCAACATGCTGGTGATCACGGGCGGCCGGGAGCGAACCGATGCCGAGTATCAGTCGCTGCTCGAAGCCGCGGGATTGTCGCTCAGCCGCATCCTGCCGGCGGCGTTCCCGTATTGCGTGATCGAGGGACTCATCACCCCGTCGCAGTGAGCGTGTTGCCCGGCTCGGTCCGGGTAGCACTAGGGAGATGTCGAGTCGGGACGAGAGGCGCTGGGCGCTGCGTTGGCTCGGTGCGCCCGTCGAGCGGCTGAGCAGCGAACGGCGTCGTGAGCTCATCGACGCGGCCGCGGCGCGCGGCCGTCTGTCCTCGCGTGGAGCGCGGGCGCGGCTGCGCGAAAACTGGCTGCCGATCGTCCGGACGGCGGCAGCGGCCGCGCTGGCGTGGCTCCTGGCCAGCACCGTGTTCGGGCACGCCAATCCCGTGTTCGCCCCGATCGCCGCGATCGTCTCGTTGGGCGCCACGCGAGGCCAGCGTGCGCAGCGCGCGATCGAGCTGATGCTGGGCGTGGCTGTCGGGATCACGGCCGGAGATCTGCTCACGAGCGTCATCGGGGTCGGGGTCTGGCAGCTCGCGGTCATCGTCGGGCTGGCCATGGCAGCGGCGGTCTCGCTCGGCGCCGGCCTCCTGCTACTCAGCGAGGCGGGCGTCTCGGCGACGCTGGTGGCAACCGTGCAGGCAACGACGCGCGGCTTTCCGCCCGCTCGCCTGCTCGACGTGCTGCTCGGTGGGATGGTGGCGCTCGTCTTCAGCCAGCTGCTCTTCCCGGTGCACCCCGTGAAGGTCGTTCGGAGCGCGGCCGAGGCGATGGTGCGCGAGCTCGCCGACACGCTGCGAGCGATCGCCGAGGCGCTCGAGCGCCGGGACCGGGATATGGCGGAGGCGGTGCTCGAGCGGGCCCGGAGGATCTCGGCGTCGTGGGCCCGGTTCGAGCAAGCGCTGGACACGGGCGGGGAGGCTGCGCGATTCGCGCCGGTGCGACGCCGCCAGCGCGCTCCGCTGGGCGTGTACCGGGACATCGGCCGCCCGCTGGATCTGATCGTCGGTGACGTGACCGTGCTCGCGCGGCGCCGTGCGCGCCCTCCGGCTCGACGATCCGATCCCACCCCGCCTGTCGGCCGCACTTGGGAACCTGGCGGGTGCCACCGATGCACTGGCCACCCGAATCGGCGCCGTCGAGGACCATCCGGAGGTCACCGCGCCGGCGCTCGAAGCGGTCGTGTCGGCGACCGAGCTGGCGCCGAACGGACAGAGCCTGTCGCTGTCGGTGCTGATCGCCTACACCCAGGCGACGGCGACCGATCTGCTACGCGCGCTCGGAGTCGATCGGGATCCCGGCAACGAGCGCGTCGGACAGGCGGCGCAGACGGCAACCGAGCGCGTCACCCACGAAACCGTGCTCCGCTAGGCGCCGCGCCTGGCCGCCCCGCGCCGGCGGGCGGGCAGGGCCGGCCAACCCGGGGGCATCGTCTGGTTTCGCGGAATCGTCGTCACGTATCCGGCCGGCCCGCCCAACCAGACCATGAGGCTGTTGAAGTTCCGCCCCTCGATCGACGACCACCCGCCGGGATCGCTGCCTCGACCCTGGTGACCCCGGGCGACCGCGAGCGTCTGGGCCCCGTGCCCGGAGGCCCACCCCATCTCCAGGTTCGGGGAGCCCTCGTGGAGCGTCGCGATCTTCTCGCCGGCTCTCACCGTCTCGCCAGCCTTCACGCCGATCGTGATGTGCTCGACGACGTAGACGTACTTGCCGGCAAACGGACCTGCCAGGAGGCGGTAGACGATCATGTCGCCGGGCGGTGGCACGCAGGTTTTTCCCCAGCACCTCTCGGGGCCGGCGAGCTTGTCGCTGGCCAGCACCACCTTCGCTCGGCCGATCGCCAGGATCGGACCCGATCCCGAGTAGTCGACGCCCATGTCGATCCGGCTCGGCTCGAGGGTTGTCACCTCGCGCAGTGGGTTCACGTATCTCCAACCCGTGTGCTGAATGGTGCGTGGGCCCGCGGGAATCGCGAAGACATGAGCCGGCGCCGTGATGCCCGCGGCGACCGCCACGACTGCGCCAATCACGAGACGGCGTAGTTGCGTCGCCACCTCCGAGAACGTACTCGACCCGATGGCCGTGTGGGATGCTTGCCACATGCCGTGGATGCCCGAGCTGTTCACCGTGCCGGCGCTACAGCACCTGGAGGACGGGCGGCATCGACAGTTCGAAACGGTGCCGTACTTCGACGGTGTGGTCACCGGGCAGTTCGACGCGCTGGTGGAGTCGTTCGCCGGCGAGCCTGAGCTCTACCACCCGATACGCGGACGCATCAGGGGCGAGCGGGCGTTCCGCCAGTACCTCGCCGACACAAGCGCGTGGCTCAGCGAGCGCAACATCTCGGTCGAGGACGTGGAGCATGTCGTCCGGGAGCGAGGCGGCTTCGAGGAGGTGGTGCTCCACCTCGACGGCGACAATGGACACATCAGCCTTCCGGTCGCGATCACGGGCAACCGGTTGCGCGACGGACGGATCATCGAGCTTCGGATCTACTACAGCAGCCGGCCGCTGCTCGGTGTCCACCTGAACCGCCCGCCTGTGCTGCAGCCCGATCCCGACGTACGCACGGCGGACGTGGTCGCCGATTACCAGCGCGCGCTCTCAGCGGGGGATGTCGACGCGATCGTGGCGGCCTTCGAGCCCGACGGCTATGCCCGCGAGCCCGGTAGCGCCGAGTACGTCCATCGGGGACACGCCGCCCTGCGCGCTTTCTACGAGCACAGGTTCTCGAACGGCGGCGGCATCCGGCTCGAGCACTGCGCGGTCGCCGACGACGGCCGGGTGTGCGCGCTCGAGTACAACGTCGTGCGATGGGGCGACACGGAGCTGCCGCCGGAGGCCGGGATCGCGGTCTACGTTCGCGGAGACAGCGGCAAGCTCGCGGCGGCCCGCACCTACGACGACGTCAACCCGCCGCTCTAGTTCTACTCCGGCGCTCTCATCCAACGAGGTATGTCGCGTAGGTCACGCCCCCAGGGGTTCGGCCGCCGACGCCGATGAACACACCCTTGTTGAGCCAGTCGAGCGCGGTCGCGCCGGTCTCTATCTGGGTCCAGGTGCGGAACGTGTACTCGCTTGGGTCGACTTCCTCCCCGCGCCCGAGTCGAGCCAGGACCTCGGCGCTGCCGTGGCGGATACTGCGCGACTGGACGTAGAGCATGTCGCCCTCGCCGGTCTGGAGCGTGTAGCGGATGTCCCCGAGGGCGGTGCCGTCCGGCAGCACCGTCTGCCAGTCCGCGCTCGCACCCGGGAGAAGCGTCCCATTGACCTCAGGGCCGATGAAGGCTCCGCCGGTCAGCGGCACGATCCGACGTCGACCCTGGGCGGTTTCGCCGAGCTCGAGCGGCTCCCCGAGGGTCGCCTCCAGGCGGTAGACGAGCGTCAGGTGGGGGTCGGGGAGCGCGGACAAGCGGGTGCTCAGCTGACGAACTGCTGGCCGCCGTCGATGTCGAACGTGGCGCCGGTGAGCGCGGTGTTGCTCATGATGTGAACCGCGAGCGCGGCGACATCCTGCGGCTGGACGACCCGGCCGATCGGCAGCGTGCTTCGCAGCTCGTTCCGGCGAGCCTCGAGCTGATCCCCCAGGATCGACGCCGACAACGGGGTGTCCACGAACCCGGCGGCGATTACATTGACGCGCACCGGCGCGACCTCCAACGCCAACGCCGCCGCGAACGGCGGGGTCGCAGCGGTCGCCGCCGAGACGATCCCGCCGGCGGCGCTCACCTTCCGGCCGCCGGTGCCGCTCATCAATATCAGCGTCCCCGAGGGTCGCATCTTCGGGACGGCGTAACGCGCCACCTCCAGCCCCTGCACGACGTGGCCGCTGAGCGCGTCACGCATCTCCTCGGCCGTCATCTCGAGCAGCGGCCCGTACGTCGGACCGCCCGCCGTGACCAGCACGTGATCGATCGGACCAGGAAGATCGTCGAAGAACCGCTCCAGAGCAGCCGAATCGGTCGCGTCGAACGCCGCGGTGCTCCGCGCGCCGATCTCCCGCGCCGCTTCCTCGAGTCGTTCGGCGTGCCGCCCGGTCAGGACCACGTCAGCGCCCTCGGCGCGAGCGCGGCGGGCGGTCTCGAGTCCGATGCCCGCGCTACCGCCGATCAACACAACCGTCTGCCCGAGCAACTCCGGCTTGCGCTCGGCGGAAACGGCGGGGCTTGTCGTGGCCATGATTCCTCCTCAGCTGGAGAGAGTCGCCATCTGTGCGTCCATCGGCCCGGCCGGCCGCGGCTTGTCGGCGATCTCCATTCGGAGCGCGATCACAGCCGTGTCGTAGATCCCCGAGAAGCTCGGGAAGGGCTGGATCGTGTCGTTCAGCACGTCGAGCGGCACGTGGGCGCGGATCGCGAGCGTCGCCTGTTGCATCCATTCGCCGGCCTCAGGCCCGACCGCGTAGGCGCCGGTCAGACGCTCGCCGTCCGAGAGCAGCGTCATGAACCCGTTCGAGTCGGCATAGGCGTGCGTGTAGGTGGCCGTCTTCGGCACCTCCGAGACGAGCGCGGTGCCGCTGTACTGCGCCTCTAGCGCCCCCACGGCCGCGGCCTGGGGGTCGGTGTAGGTGACGCGCGGAACGGCCTCGTAGTTCGCCTGACGCGGCACGCCCGCGATGTTGTCCGCGACGACGTCGCCCTCGTATTCGCCGACGTGGGTGAGGGGCCAGATACCGGTGACGTCTCCGATCGCCCACACACGCTCCCCCGCACGCATGTACTGGTCGACGCGGATCCCGCGCGGGCTGGCCTCCACGCCGACGGTTTCGAGACCGATCCCGTCCACGCGCGGTCGCCGGCCCGTCGCCACCAGCAGCCGGTCGCCTCGCAGCTCGGGGCCGGCCTCGAACTCGAGCACGAACTCGTCTCCGTCCCGGCGGACGGCGCTCGCGTGCATGCCGAGATGCAACTCGATGCCGTCACGCTGCAGCGCCTCCCCGAGGGCGTCGCCCACCGGCCCAGCCTCGCGCGGAAGCACGCGCTCGGCCCCCTCGACGATCACCGCCTCCCCGCCGAGCCGCCGCACGACCTGGGCAAGCTCGACGCCGGCGGAGCCGCCACCGAGCACCAGCAGCCGGTGCGGAACCGCCGTCATGCTCGTCGCCTCGCGGGTCCCCCACACGCCCCCGAGCTCCCGGAGCCCGGGCAGCGGGGGCACGACCGGGTCAGAGCCGGTGGCCACGACGACGTGCTGCGCAGTGTGGCGGACGCCGTCGACCTCGACCACCCCGATGCCGGCGAGACGGCCCGTACCTCGGAAGAGATCGATCCCCCGGCTCGCGAGCCAGCGCTCCTGACCGGTGTCCGTGTGGTTGGAGACCATAAAATCCCGCCACGCCAGCGCGGCGTCGACGTCGACCTCTGCGTGTGCACCGGCCTCGAGCGCGCCATGCACCGCCTCTCCCGGACGCAGTAGCGACTTCGACGGGATGCACGCCCAGTACGAGCACTCGCCGCCGACCAGCTCTCGCTCGACGACGGCCACGCGCAGTCCGCGTGCCGCGAGCGCACCGGCGCAGTGCTCGCCCGGAGCACCCGCTCCGAGGACGATCACGTCGTAGTCGTTGCTCGTGGCCGTGCTGCTCATCGCGTCCTCCGGTCGAAGTCGTACGTGGTCAACGGTCGCGCGTCGGGGGGAGCCTCGCGCCCGTGCGACCCCCGGGTCAAGACCCTGGTCCCGGAATCGACTAGGGACTCCACGGGCGCGAAGGGAAGGCCAAGCGCGTCACGCTGTTGCCTACACCGATCGACTGGAGGGCACGATGGCCAGCACCGACACCAGCAGTGGCACCGCAACGCCGATGCCGGAGGTCGACACCGTCGACTTCGATCTCGAGGTCGTGACTTTGCCCGTTTCGGATGTCGACCGGTCCAAGCGCTTCTACGTTGGGCTCGGGTGGCGGCTAGATAGCGACATCATGGTCGGCGACGACTTTCGCTCCGTGCAGCTGACGCCGCCCTACTCCGGGTGCTCGATCCAGTTCGGGAGGGGCGTCACGAAGGCTCAGCCCGGCTCCGCCGACCGGATGCTCCTCGCGGTGAACGACATCGACGCGGCCCGCGCCGATCTCATCAGCCGCGGCGCCGATGTCAGCGACGTCTACCACTACAACAGGCAGCCGGGCCACGCCGGCGAACTCGAGTCTCGCGTCCCCGGGCCAGATCCGAACAAGTCGCGCTCGTACTTCACGTACGCATCGTTCAAGGATCCCGACGGCAATACCTGGTTCCTCCAGGAGATCACCAGCCGGATCCCGGGCCGGGAATGGGCGACTGAAGTCGACGTCGCCACGCTGGCGGACCTGCTGCACGAGACGTCCGAGCATCATGGCTTGTTCGAGGCCGTGGCGCCGCCACACGACTGGTGGGATTGGTACGCGGCGTATCTGGACGCTCGGGAGCGCGGAAGGAGCTCCGAGGAGGCCACCACCGCGGCCAACCGCTACATGGCGGACGTCAAGCACGTCGTCGTCCCCACTTGAGGAGTTCGCGGTGAACGCAGTCGACGCCGGTCCTTCCAACAACGGCCGCGGGTTCGAACCGTGGGGCTGGACGCACTTACACGTCGACCGCCGCAGTCCGGGCTACTGCCAGGTGACGTTCGATCACCCTCCGATCAACACGATCACGGCGACGACCGTGTTGGAACTGGCCGAGCTGGTTGGCCTGATCGAGCAGGATCCCGATCTCAACGTCGTCGTGTTCGGCAGCGCCAACCCGGATTTCTTCCTGGCCCATTACGACACCGAGCACGACCCCTCCCGGACCGCCGCCCTGCCGGCCGGCCCGACCGGGATGAACGCTTGGATCGACCTCCTCGTGCGGCTGTCGCGGGCGCCGGTCGTGAGCATCGCTCAGGTCCGCGGACGCGCCCGCGGCGCCGGCAGCGAGTTCATCCTGGCGTGCGACCTGCGATTCGCGTCCCGCGAGAACACCGTTCTCGGACAGTTCGAGGTCGCGACCGGGCTCGTGCCGGGGGGCGGTCCGATGGCCCGGCTCGCGAGACTGGTCGGGCGCGGGCGTGCGCTCGAGATCCTGCTCGTCGCGGACGACCTCGACGGACCGCGGGCGGAGCAGTACGGGTACGTCAACCGGACGATCGCCGACGACCGGCTCGACGACGAGGTGGCGCAGACCGCGTACCGCCTCGCGCGGTTCGATCACGATGCGATCGCGCGGACGAAGTCTTACGTCGACCGGGTGACGTTGCCGGCCGACGGCGAGCTTCCGCCTGCGCTCAACGATTTCTTCGAGCTGCTCACCCGTCCGGAGCAACGTGCGGTGTACGCCCGGCTCGACGCGCTCGGGCTGAATCTCGACAGCGACCTCGAGAGACGGCTCGGCCACCGGGTGGTCGAGGCGCTTCCCGACGCCTGAGCTCAGGCCGGTACCAGCTCTTCGTCGCGGCTTGGCAACGCGCCCGCCAGCTCCCGGCGCGAGCTGATCCCGAGCTTGGTGAACACCTTGCGCAGGTGCCACTCCACCGTCCTCGGACTGAGGAACAGCCGCGCACCGATCTCCGGGTTCGACAAGCCGTCACGAGCGAACTGAGCGATCTGCCGCTCCTGCGCGGTCAGCTCGTCGCGCGCACTAACCGTTCGCTTGCGAACCCGCTCGCCGGTCGCTAGCAGTTCCTGGCGGGCTCGCTCGGCGAACGCTTCCATGCCGATCGTCGTGAACTGGTCATGCGCGGCGCGGAGTTCAGCGCGGGCGTCGACGCGCCGGTTCTCGCGCCGCAGCCACTCGCCGTAGAGCAGGTGGGCGCGCGCTTGCTCGGGGCGAAGCCTCGTGCGGCCCAACCGCTCGATCGCCTCGCGGTACAGAGCGTCGGCCACTTCGCCCTCGCCCGTTAGCGCCCGCGAGCGAGCTTGGATGCCGAGGCCCCAGTCCGTGCCGGCGGCCGTTGTGACCTCGGCGAGGGACTCGGTCGCAGCGACGGCGAGCTCTCTCTTACCGCTGCGAACGGCGGCCTCGATCAGCTCGGGCTGTGCCCACAGCGATACGAACAGCTGCGGTGTTTCCTCAGCGGCTCGCCGGGCCGACGCCAGCGCTTGCCCGTAGCGACCGAGCCCGTTGAGCAGGATCGCGTTCACCCACTCGGCCCACTGGGCGCCAATCCCCTGACCTCCCGCCCCGGCCGCACGGATCATTGACTCGATGGCCGCCGAGGCATCGGCTTCGGACCCGCGGAGCGCGGCGAGAAGGAGAGCGGCATACGACGCAAACCGGGAGCCGGTCGCTTCGGTGACCGCTTCGGCCTCGGCGATCGCGTCCGCAGCAGCTCCGAAGTCGCCTCGCCACGCGACGAGAATCGCCCACGCGTTCAGGTCGATCGGCAACCGGGCCAGCGCACCGACATCTCGGGCGTCCCGCACCTGACGCGCCGTGATCGCGTGCCAGCTGTCTTCGTCCCACAGGACATTCGACGGGATCGTCGTCATCCAGCCCCATCGGAAGTTCTCCTGGTGAAGGGGGGGATCGGACATGAATGCGCCGGTTGCCCGCCTCAGCAGTGGCGCGCTCGCCGCGCACCCCTCGTTGATCAGCATCGTCAGGCCGTCCAGCAGTAGATCGGATGGCCGCGGCGGTCCCGTTGGCCGCGGAGCCTTCGTGGCGGCGCGAGAGACCTCGAGCAGGTCGCCGCCCGACGCGAGGCGACCGGCGAACAGTGCCGCTCCCCAGGCATCGAGATACGTCTCGCGCGCGAGCTCGACGTCGAGCCGCTCGAGACGTGCGGCCGCTTGCAAGAGCTGGGGCGGCGCTGCGCTTCCCATGCTCGAGGCGAACGCGATCTCACCTCGGAGCAAGTCCGCGCGCGCGCGTTGCAGCTCGTCGAGCGCTTCGACCTCCGCTGCCGCCAAGAGTCCGCGTGCTGCGTCGAATGCTCCCGCGTGCAGACTGGCTAGGGCAGCGGCGAGGGCTCGCTCCGCCCGGCGCGTGGGGTCGCCGGTCAGGGCGACGGCACGCTGCAGGAACGCCGCCGAGGCGGCCACCCCACCGCGCGATTGCGCCCGGCCGGCCGAGCGCTCGAGCTCGAGGGCGACACGCTCATCGGGTCCGGCCGCCGCTGCGGCCAGGTGCCAGGCACGGCGATCCGCGTCGGCCTCCCGGTTCGTCGCCGCGGCCAGCGCCCGGTGAACTGCTCGGCGCTCGTCCACCGCGGCCGAACGGTAGACCGCCGAGCGAACCAGCGGATGGCGGAACGTCACTCGCTCGCCGATCGCCAGCAACTCTTGCGTCTCGGCGCCCTCCACCGCCGTCGGGTCGACGCCTAGCCGTTCCGCGGCGCGCCAAAGCAGCAGTGGGTCGCCGACCGGCTCCGCCGCGGCGAGCAGCAACAGTCGCCGCGCGTCATCTTCAAGAGATTCGAACCTCCGCACGAAGCTCTCCTCGATGCGTCCCGGCAGCGCCTCTGCTCCCAGGATCCCGAAGCCGCCCGCCAACTGCGTCGCGGTCAAACCACGCGGCAGCTCGAGTAGGGCCAGCGGGTTTCCTCGCATCTCCGCGATGAGACGGTCTCGAACGCGGTCATCCAGGACGTTACGCACAGCCGAACCAAACAGCGAGCGTGCGTCCTCATCGCCAAGCCCGGGGATCTCGAGCTCGGGCAGGTGCGCAAGCGGCTCCCCGAGCTCGCGGGTGGCGAACACGAGGCCAACCGGGTCCGCCAGCAGCCGACGTGCCACGAACGCCAGGGTCAGCGCCGAGACCTGATCGAGCCACTGAGCATCGTCGACGACACACAACAGCGGGCGCTGATCGGAGACCTCCGAGAACAAGCTCAGCACTCCCAACCCGACCAGGAACCGATCCGGAGCAGAACCGGCGGCCAAGCCGAACACGATCTCGAGCGCCCGGCGTTGCGGAGCCGGAAGCAGATGCAGGCGATCGAGCATCGGCCCGCAGAGCTGATGGAGGCTCGCGTACGCCAACTCCATCTCGGACTCCACTCCCACCGCCCGGACGACAGTCAGATCCGGCGCTGAGGAGATCAGGTACTCGAGCAGTGCCGTCTTTCCGATGCCGGCCTCGCCCCGCACGACCAGCGACCGGCTTTCGCCCCGGCGGATCGCCGCGACGAGGTCGTCAAGAAGGGCACATTCGCCGGACCGTCCCCGCAAACGCGTGCGCCTCCCCGGTCGGGGAACACGATCGTCCATTGCGTCCCAGGCATGCTAGAAGCGCCTGCGAGACGGCACAAGGCAGCCGTCCTGCTGGTCTGGAGGCGTGTGCGCACACCCTCGTGGGCGTTCTGGGGAGCGAGGTCAGAGCAACACGGCAGGATCAGACCAGGCATACCGCAGCCCCAACGGCGTGCCGCTGAGCCTGCTTGCCATCCCACCGGGTGGCGGCACGGGCGCCCGCTCGACGCACGTGCCGCCACGCGCCTCGTAGAAGGCTCGAGCGTCGGCGTTCTGCTCGAGGACCCACAGGTACAAGCCGGTGCCACGGTCGAGCACGGGTTGGGCCGCCAACGCCATCAACCGCGAACCAATCCGGCGACGCTTCGCATCGTGGACGACGTGGAGGTTGTCGATCAGCGCTCCCCAGCG
>Ga0335080_10007784_pt1 | contig 11135 bp, 6 predicted proteins | sample Lox_Sample_34_FD_206720 | JGI IMG/M metagenome (GOLD analysis project Ga0335080, IMG submission 206720) | Soil microbial communities from Loxahatchee National Wildlife Refuge, Florida, United States - Lox_Sample_3.4 | ecosystem: Environmental > Terrestrial > Soil > Wetlands | place: USA: Florida...
ACGACCTGCGCGACTTCCTGGCCCGCAACCGGGTACCGGCGCGCTGGTTGGACGTGGAGCGCGACGGCGAGGCGCGCGAGCTGCTCGCGGTCGCCGGTGTCGACGCCGACCGGCTGCCGGTCGCGCAGCTCGAAGACGGATCGGTCCTCGAGCGCCCGACGATGCTCGAGCTCGCGGGGCGGCTGGGCATCTCGGCGCAGCCGATCGGCGATCACTACGACCTGGTGATCGTCGGCGGCGGCCCGGCCGGGCTCGCCGCGGCGGTCTACGGCGCCTCCGAGGGCCTCCGGACGGCGATGGTCGAGCGCGAGGCGCCGGGCGGCCAGGCGGGCCAGTCGAGCCGGATCGAGAACTACCTGGGCTTCCCGGCCGGCTTGAGCGGTTCCGACCTGGCTCGGCGGGCTACCGACCAGGCGCGGCGGCTCGGCGCCGAGCTTGTCACCGTGCAGGAGGCGGCCGCCCTGCACGTCGAGGGTTCGGGACGTCTCGTCGAGCTGACCGGCGGCGGCGTCCTCAGTGCCAACACGGTGCTGGTCGCCTCGGGTGTCTCGTATCGCCAGCTCGACGCGCCGGGCTTCGCCGAGCTCACCGGCGCGGGGATCTATTACGGAGCGGCGCTCTCGGAAGCGCGCGCGTGCGCCGACCAGCACGTGTTCGTGATCGGCGGTGCGAACTCGGCCGGCCAGGCCGCCGTCTACTTCAGCGGCTACGCGGGCCGGGTCACGATGCTCATACGCGCCGACTCGCTGGCCAAGTCGATGTCGCAATACCTGATCGAGCAGATTGCGGCGATCGGCAACGTCGAGGTGCGGACGCGATCCCAGGCGGTCGCCGCCGAGGGCGAGGACGGCCATCTCCACGCCCTGCGGATCCGCGGCGCCGACGGCGGCGAGACCGTCGAGGAGGCCGACGCCTGCTTCGTGTTCATCGGCGCCTCTCCCCGGACCGACTGGCTCGAAAGCGTGGTCGCCCGCGACGAGCGCGGCTTCATCCTCGCCGGTCCCGACGTCCGCGATCACGGCTGGCCGCTCTCCCGCGACCCGTACGCGCTCGAGACGAGCGTGCCCGGCGTGTTCGTCGCCGGCGACGTTCGCATGCGCTCGATCAAGCGCGTGGCGAGCGCCGTCGGCGAGGGCTCGATGGCGGTCTCGCTGATCCACGAGTACCTCGCGAGCGCATGAGCGAGCCCGAGCCGCTCACGCTCGGGGAGCTGCGCACGATCGACCTGTTCGACGAGCTCGACGACGAGCAGCTCGCGCGGTGGCGCGAGGTGGCCGAGATTCGCGAGCTGCCCGCGGACACCGTCGTGGCCGAGGCGGGTCAGACCGTCGCGTTCATGCTGCTGCTGCGCGGGATCGTCCAGGGTCTGGTCGTCGAGGCGGGCCGGGTCGAGCCGATCACGCGCCAGACAGCGCCGACCTGGATGGGCGCGATCACGGTGCTCACCGAGACCGGCTACGCCGGCGAGATGCGTGCGGTTACCGATGTTCGCGTGGCGGCGATCGGCGCCGAGGACTTCACGCGGCTCGTGACGAGTCAGCGCCCCGTCTTCCGTCGCGTGATGCGCGCGATCCGTCCGGTCGCGACCCGGATCGCTGCCCGCGAGCAGAATCGCGAACGGCTGGCGTCACTCGGGACGATGGCGGCGGGCCTAGCCCACGAGCTGAACAACCCGGCCACCGCGGCCCGCCGTGCCGCTGCGGACCTTGCCGACGCGCTCGACGTGCTGGCCTCGACGATCGGGCTGTTCGTCGAATCAGGCATCGAGCGCGCTCAGACCGAGAAGCTGGTCGCGATGCAGCACGAGGCAATGGAGCGCGCGAGCGGACGCGACGCCCTGTCGGCGCTCGATGCGGCCGACGCGGAGGATGAACTGCTTGAGTCGCTTGAGCGTCTGAACGTACGCGAGCCGTGGCGCTTGAGCGAGCCGCTCGTCGCCGCCGGCATCGACGCGGCCTGGCTCGATCGACTGGCCGAGATCGCTGGGCCGGGCACGAGCGCCGCCGTCTCGTGGATCGCGGCGTCGCTGACAACCCGCGGGCTGGCCGCGGAGATCGCCGAGTCGACCGAGCGGATGAGCAAGCTCGTCAAAGCGATCAAGGCATATGCGTTCATGGACCGCGGCGAGCTCGTCGAGACCGACGTGCACGAAGGACTCGAGACCACGCTGATGGTCCTGGGCCACAAGCTCAAGCACACCTCGATCGAGGTCCGCCGCAGTTACGACCGCTCGCTTCCCAAGATCACCGTGCGCGGCTCCGAGCTGAACCAGGTCTGGACCAACCTGCTGGCGAACGCGATCGAGGCGCTCGGCGATGCGGGCACGATCCGGATCGTCACCGAACGCGACGGCGCCTGCGCACGCGTCGACATCGGCGACGACGGCCCCGGGATCCCCGAGAACATCCGCAGTCACGTCTTCGACCCGTTCTTCACCACCAAGGACGTCGGCGAGGGGACCGGCCTCGGCCTCGATACGGCTCGCCGGATCGTGACCGAGCGACTCAACGGCTCGATCGAGTTCGAGTCAGAACCCGGGCGAACCGTCTTCCACGTGTGGCTTCCGCTGAACGGAGTCGCCTAGAGGGCCAAGTGTCGACCGGGCGGCTTGAACTCGAGGCGATCGGTAGCTAGACCGTCTGTCTAGAACTGGTCCGGCGTGTCCAGCTCCCGCCAGAACACTGGCGTCGGCTGCTCGGTGACGCCAGCCTCCCCCATCATCTCGCCGATGTCGGGGTTGCTCTCGAAGAAGCGCAGGAACGAGGCGGCGTCAGGCCATTCGTCCACCACGAGGACTTCGCCACCGGCCTCGTTGGCGAAGAACCGGTGGTGGATGCACCCGGCGTCTCGAGCGCGTTGGGCGATTCCCTTGAGCCGTTCAGGGTCGCTGTTCAGAGCTTCCTCGACCCGTGCCGGATCGGCAGTTATCCGCAGCCCCATCGTTACCGACATCTCGTCTCCTTTTGGTCGGATCTGATGGGCGATTCGATCAGGCACGACGGTGCACGTCAAGTGGCCGCCGAACTGCGATCGTCCCCGCAGCGACATCGAGCGACCCGATGGCGCCTTCGAGACAGGGTTAGTGCGCGACGCGATTGTGGCCTACTGCGGATGCCATCCGTCCGTCCGCCCGGTGGAATTGTTTGCCAGCTATGACTCCGTCCGACCCTTCATCGATGGCTGCGAGCAGCGCCGGCTATGTGCTGGTGCTCAACTCGGGCAGCTCGTCGCTCAAGTTCGCGGTACTCGAGCCGGTCACAGGAGAGCGCCTCCTGGCGGGTCTTGGGGAGAGGTTGGGGTCCGCGGACGCGGCGCTGAAGATCAAGCGAGGGCTTGGCGATGACATCGAGGAATGGCTCGCGGGAGGGTCTCATCAGACGGTCGTCGCCCGGGTACTCGAGCTTGTGGGAGACGCCGAGCGAGACGGAATGTCGTTACTCGGTGCCGGTCATCGCGTGGTCCATGGCGGCGAGCAGTTCGCTGCTTCGGTGTTGGTGGACGATGCGGTCATTTCGGCTGTGCGTTCGTTCAGCCATCTTGCGCCGCTCCACAATCCCGCGAATCTGGCGGGGATCGAGGCGGTCAGTGCGGTGCTACCCGACCTACCTCAGGTCGCGGTGTTCGACACCGCTTTCCACCAGACGATGCCGCCCCATGCTTTCCGCTATGCGGTTCCGGAGGAGTGGTACGCGCACCACGGGGTGCGGCGCTACGGCTTTCACGGCACGAGTCATCAGTTCGTCAGCGAGCAGGCCGCCACGCTGCTGGGCCGGCCAATCACCGACCTGCGGCTTGTCACTGCTCACCTGGGAAACGGCTGCAGCGCGACCGCCGTGCGCGATGGCGTCTCCGTCGACACGACGATGGGACTGACGCCTCTGGATGGCCTCGTGATGGGCACCCGTTCGGGCGATGTGGATCCTGGCCTGATCGGCTACGTCGCGGCGAGAACCGGGATGGACCTGGATCAGCTCATGCGGGTCCTGAACACCGAAAGTGGGTTGCGCGGCCTGTCAGGCGTCAGCAACGACATGCGTGCCGTGGTTGCCGCCTCGGCCGAGGGGAATGAGCGCGCGAGGCTCGCTCTCGATGTCTTTGTGCACCGGTTGTCGAAGGCGATCGCCGGGTTGGTGGTGGGACTCGACCGGCTGGACGCGCTCGTGTTCACCGGCGGCATCGGAGAGAACAGCGCGGTAGTGCGCAGCATGGTCCTCAGCCGGCTCGGGTTCCTGGGCCTCGCCGAGGACGCGCCGGCGAATGCCCGCCACGGGCGGGACACCGGCGGGCGGATCAGCGCCGCCGGACCTTCAGTCGCGCTGGTCGTGCCTACCGACGAGGAGCTCTTGATCGCCCGGGACACGGTGCGCGTCATCGCCGCGGCTGACCGGAGGCCAACGCTCGCGGTGGTGTGATGGCGCGGACGTTGCTCGTGGTGCCCTGTGCGGCGGGTGTTGGCGTGGCCAGAACGTCAATCGCGGTGTTGCGAGCTCTCGATCGGTGGGGAGTCAGGACCGGATACGTCAAGCCGGTCGCTCAGCCACGCCCTGACGGTGGACCGGATCGCTCCAAGGCGCTCGTTTCTGCTGTCACTGCGCTGCACCCTCCAGATCCGTTGCCGACGGCCACGGTCGAGCACCAGCTCGGAGAGGGAGGGCTCGATGCCGTGCTCGAAGAGATCGTTGCCCTGTGGCGGCCGGTGCAGGACGACGCGGACGTCGTCGTCGTGGAGGGGCTCAGTCCCTGGCCGACCGAGGTGTACATCAGCGAGCTGAACGAGGCGCTGGGCGCCGCGCTGGATGCCGATGTGCTGCTGGTCGGTCGGTGGCCGGCGAACAAGGAACGCACCGACGACTGGGCCGGTCCGGCGGCGGAGAGCATGGCGGATGGGTTCGTCGCCGACGTGGAGCGGGTGGCTGATTTGCTCGCCGTCACCGCCACCGGGTACCGGGACGGTGATCACACGCGCGCGATCGGCTGCGTTGTCCACGGCCTGCCGGCAACCGACCCGCAGGCGCCGGCACACCTGCGCGAGGCGCTCACCACGAGGGGGCTGCGTCCCGTTGGCATGGCGCGGCACCGTCCGGAGTTGACGCGCTTACGAGTCCTCGACCTCGTCCACGAGCTGAAACCGCGGATCATCAACGAAGGCGACCTGTCCCGGCGGATCAAGAGCGTCGCGGTGTTCGCCCAAGCCGTCCCGGGCGGTCTGCACGTTCTGTCCGACGGCGCGCTCGTCGTGGTGCCCGGCGACCGCCACGACGTGATCATGGCCGCGTGTCTCGCCGCGGTCAACGGCACGCGGCTGGCGGCGCTGGTGCTCAGCGCCGGGGTCGAGCCGGACCCCCGCGTGTGGGATCTGGCGACCGCGACGAGGGCCACCGAGCTGCCGATACTGCTGGTTCCGGACAACAGCTACGAGACCGCCACACGGGTTGATCACCTCGATCCCGGGTTGCCGGTCGACGACCCGGAACGGCTCGTGGCAGTGACCGACGCGATCGCGGACGTGCTCGACCCGTCCTGGCTCGAGTCGTTGTCCAGCTCGCTCCGACCGCGACGGCTCAGCCCGGCCGCTTTTCGGTACCAGCTGTGTGAGCTCGCGCGGGCAGCGAACGCGCGCATCGTCCTGCCCGAGGGGACCGAACCCCGGACGCTGCAGGCGGCGGTCATGTGTGCTGAGCGAGGGATCGCGCGCAGCATCCTGCTCGGGCGCCCAGACGGCGTGGCTAACACGGCACGCAGCCTCGGCCTCGAGTTGCCCGACGGTGTTGAGGTGATCGACCCGGAGGCCGTGGCCGAGCGCTACGTGGCTCCGCTGGTCGGACTGCGGCGCCATCGCGGCTGGAGCGAGCAGATCGCGAGAGATCGACTGACCGACCCGATCATGGTCGGGACGATGATGGTTCAACAGGGGGAGGTTGAGGGCCTCGTGGCCGGAGCCGTCCACACCACAGCGGCGACCGTGCGGCCGGCGCTCCAGATCCTCGGGACCAGGCCCGGTACTCGCCTGGTGTCGTCGGTGTTCTTCATGTGCCTGCCCGATGAGGTTGTGGTCTACGGAGACTGCGCGATCAACCCACAGCCCACCGCCGAGGATCTCGCCGACATCGCGATCCAGAGCGCCGCTTCGACGCGAAGCTTCGGCATCGAACCCCGTGTGGCGATGATCAGCTTCAGCACCGGCACGTCGGGCACTGGCAGCGACGTCGAGAAGGTCGCCGAGGCGACACGGATCGTGCGCGAACGCGCTCCCGAGCTCGCGGTGGATGGTCCGCTTCAATACGACGCCGCCGCAATCGACTCCGTCGCGAAGGCCAAGCGACCCGGCAGCCCGGTGGCCGGTCACGCCAACGTCTTCATCTTCCCCGACCTCGACGCCGGCAACACCACCTACAAGGCCGTGCAGCGCAGCGCCCATGTGGTGAGCGTCGGTCCGATGCTCCAGGGCCTCGCCAAACCCGTCAACGACCTCAGCCGCGGAGCCCTGGTCGAGGACATCGTTTACACCGTGGCTTTGACCGCGATTCAGTCACGCTCGTAATCACGCGTCCAGAGACGGCATCGGTAATGGCGGCGGCGCGGCTTCGACGCGCACCTGAGCATCGACTATCAGGGCGCCCCGAGCGGTGGCCACAACCGGATTGAGGTCGAGCTCGGCGATCTCGGGATGAGCTTCGACCATGGCGCTGACGCCCATGAGCAACCGCTCCACCGCCGCGACGTCGTGATTGGGGCCGCCGGCGTCGCCACCCTCGAGGATCGGGAACGATTGCAACGAGCGAAGCATCTCGCGGGCATCGAGGTCGGTGACCGGGGTGATCCGGACGGCGATGTCCTTCATCACCCCTGTCAGCTTGGCCCCTGGGCCGCAGGCCAGAACGGGTCCGAAGCTGGGGTCGTGCACCATGCCGACGATCAGTTCGATCCCACTCGTCACCATCCGCTGAATGATTAGTCCATCCGGCCGGTAACCGGCCCGGCTGACGTTCGCGTCGATCTCGGCCGCGGCCGTGGTTATCGCTCTCGCGTCCGGCAGATCGAGCTTGACGGCTCCGGTGGCGTTCTTGCCGACGAGTCCCCGAGTGTTCGCCTTTAGCGCCACTGGCGTCCCGAGTTCAACCGCCGCGGTGACCGCCTCCTCAGCATTAGCGACTATCCGTGTGTCGATCAGCGGGAGCCCGTAGCACTCGAGCAGCGCGATCGCAGTCGCGGGTGACACCCACCCACCACCGCGTCCGAGCTCGTCGCTGATGATGGCCACGGCCCGCTCCGGCCGCGCGTGCGTCGGCTGCCAGACAGCCCCCTCGCCCCGGGCGCGCCACCGACCATGACGGGCAGCGAGCGCGACCGCGCGGGCGGCGTCCTCCGGGAACTCGAACGCCGGTACCTCCACGCCGTCGGAGCACAGCTCCGCGGGCGGTCCCGAGCTGGTCATGAACACCGTGCAGAGGAGGACCTCATCGGTCGTTTCGGCGATCTCGCGGATCGCCCCCGCCACGTCGGTTCCCCTGGTCACGAGGGGCGGGACGAAGATCGCAACGATCGCGTCGACAACGTCGGCGTCCAGCAGCACGCGTAACGTGCGCCGATAGTCGTCGGCCGAGGCGGTGGCCATCATGTCGACCGGATTACCGAGCGACGCTTCCGCCGGCAGGAATTCCTCGAGCTTGGCCTTCAGATCGGCGGAGAGCGGTGGCACCGCGACGCCGTTTGCCTGGCAAGCGTCGGCGCACATGATCCCGGGGCCGCCGCCGTTGGTGACGATCACCACCCGCTCTCCGCGCGGAATCGGCTGCTTGGTCACCACGGCGGCGACATCAAACAGCTCGTGAAGCGTGTCCGCGCGAATCACGCCGGCCTGCTCGAACAATGCGTCGACGGTCACATCGGAGGCCGAGATACGGGCCCCCGTGTGCGAGGTCGTCGCCCGCGCGCCCGCGGCGGAGCGGCCGCTCTTGACCACCAGAACCGGCTTTGTCCGGCCGATTCGCCGCGCCAAGCGTGCGAACTTGCGCGGGTTCGCCACCGACTCCAGGTACAGCATCGCGACGTCGGTTCCGGGATCGTCCTCCCAGTACTGCAGGAACTCGTTGCCGGTCACGTCGACCTTGTTGCCGACCGAGACGAACGAGGACAGACCCACGCCGAGGCGTTCCGCCGCCTCGATGATCGCGATTCCGAAACTGCCGCTCTGCGACATGAACCCGACCCGGCCCGGAGCGGGCTGGCGCGGTGCGAACGTGGCGTTCAGACGCACCTCTGGCGCGGTGTTGATCACGCCCAGGCAGTTGGGTCCGACAAGGCGCATCCCGCCCTCGCGGCACACTTCGACCAGCTGTTGCTGCCGGCGCGCTCCCTCCTCGCCGGCCTCGCCGAACCCGGCCGAGATGACCAGCAGCGCACGGACCCCCGCGCGGGCGCACTCGTGCGCGACTGGTACGACGCTTTCGGCAGGGACCACGACGACGGCGAGATCGACCGGTGACCCTATCTCGAGGATCGAGCGGTAGCCGGGCAACGACTGGACGACCTCGGCGTTGCGGTTGACCGCATACACGACCCCCTGGAACTGCGCCGCCAGCAGGTTGTGGAGGATCTCCCCACCGACGTTTCCGCGCTGCCTGGACGCTCCGATGACCGCGACCGAGCGCGGCGCGAGGAAGGAGCGAGCCGCGGCGACCGCGGCGATTCGGTCGCGCTCCTGAAAGCGCTTGAGCCCCTGTTCGGTCAACGAGGTGGGCAGCTCGATCTCGATCGCGTCCGGCGCCGCGCGCATGTCCACCGGGAAGCCGCTCGCCCGGAACACGCCGATCATGCGATGGTTGTGCGGCAGTACTTCGGCCAGGAATGTGGAGATCCCGTGACGGTCGGCTACCTCGGCGAGGTGCGCGAGGAGGATCGTCGATATTCCCCGCTCCTGCCACGCGTCGGCAACGAGGAACGCGATCTCCGCCTTGTGCTCGTTGATCCGCAGGTAGGTGGCGTGGGCGACGACCGCCGGAGGATCGCCGGTGACAGCCACCAGCCCGACCCGGTCAGCGTAGTCCACGTCGAGCGACCACTTGATCGCCTGTTCGAGGTTCGGAGCTCCGAAGAAGCGAAACCCGATCGAGTCAGTGGACACACCCTGAAGGAATCGCCGAATCGCCGCCTCGTCCTCCGCACGAATGGCGCGCACGTGGACCGTGGTTCCATCGCGCAGGACCACGTCAGTCTCCTGCTCGCGCGGATACGTCACGTCGCTCGGCGGGAACTCGCTCACGACCGCCGACTATCAATCGCCCGGGGCGAGGCCGCATCGGCGGTTGCTACGGATTCGCGACCGCATCCCTCCCCGGGATCGAGCGCCCGCGCGTCGTGTCTATGAGGCGCCGGCCGCAACTGCCGCCACGGCCTCTTGTACCTCGGCTGGAACCTCGACGTCGCGCTTCACGATCTTGCCTGTCGCGCCCTTGGGCAGGTCATCGAGTAGCCAGACGTGCCGCGGGTACTTGTAGGCGGCGACCTGGCCCTTGACGAAATCGCGCAGTTCGTCGGCGGTCGCGTCTGATCCGGGTCTCAGCGACACCGCGGCGCCCACCTCCTCACCAAGCTGAGGATGTGGGATGCCGATCACCGCACATTCGTGAACGGCCGGATGCTCGTAGAGGACTTCCTCGACCTCGCGGGGATACACGTTGTAGCCGCCCCGAATGATCAGATCCTTCTTGCGGTCGACGATGAAGAAATAGCCATCATCGTCCGTTCTGGCGAGGTCGCCCGTCAGAAGCCAGCCGTCTGCCGTGATCGCATCCGAAGTCGCATCGGGACGCTGCCAGTAGCACTTCATCACGTTGTGCCCCCGGATCACGATCTCCCCGACCTCACCTTGAGGCACAGTCGCACCCTGATCGTCGACGAGCCGCATCTCCACGCCGGCGATCGGGGTGCCGATCGACCCCGGCTTACGTTCACGGTCCGGGTGGTTGAAGGATGCGACCGGCGAAGTCTCCGACAGCCCATAGCCCTCGAGCACGATGCAGCCGAACTTATCCTCGAAGCCGTGGAGGACCTCGACCGGAAGCGCCGCGCCCCCCGACACGCACAGCTGCAGACTGCTCACGTCATAGCTGGACGCCTCGGGATGATTGAGCAGCGCCACATACATCGTGGGCACGCCCTCGAACACGTTCACTCGATCGCGCTGGATGATCTCCAGCACCTTGCCGGCGTCAAAACGCGGGATCAGCGTCAAGCAGGCTCGGCTCGCGACCGCCGTGTTCAGCGCGCACGTCTGGCCGAAGGCATGAAACAGCGGCAGGGCACCGAGGACCACGTCTTCGGGGCCGATGTCGAACATACGCCGCACGACCTCCGCGTTGCGGCGCAGATTCGCGTGCGTGAGCTCGGCCCCCTTTGGCTGTCCGGTGGTCCCCGAGGTGTAGAGAATCACTGCCGTGTCACTGCCGACCTTGTCCACCACCTCCCGTGAGGGATGCATGTCGGCAAGGAGCCGGTCAAATTCTCCCGGGCGCACCACGATGCACTCGGCGCCCGCGTCCGTGGCACCGGCCGCAGCCTCCTGTTCGAAATCATGCCAAGCGACCATGAGTTTCGCGTCGGAGTCGGCCAGATAGAACGCCACCTCGCGCCGCTTGAGCAGCACGTTCATGGGGACCACGATCCCACCCGCGCGAAGCACCCCGTAGTACGCGAGCGCGAACTGCGGGACGTTCGGGAGCATGATCCCGACGCGGTCACCGGGCCTTACTCCGCGGTCGAGGAGCAGCCCCGCGACGTGCGCGGTCAGATCATCCAGTCCGCCGAACGAGAGCGCGACATCGTCCATCCGCACCGCGGGCAACACACCGCCACGCTCGGTGCTATCGATCAAGTTCAGGGCAAGGTTTTCGCTCATGGGGAATCGACGATACGCCAGCCGTCTGCTCCCGCCATCGTGGTTTCCTACGCACTCCGGCCGGGAACTCCACGCCGTGCCGTGGGGTCGTTCAGCCCACCTGCCAGACGGAGCCCTCCTGCGCCATCTCCCGGATCACATCCGATGTCGAGAGGATTCCCGCCGGCGCCGCATCGGCGGCCGAGGAGTCGGTGACAACCACGCGGTGGACCTCGTTGCGGATGATGAGGTCAATCGC
>Ga0335080_10007786_pt1 | contig 11134 bp, 7 predicted proteins | sample Lox_Sample_34_FD_206720 | JGI IMG/M metagenome (GOLD analysis project Ga0335080, IMG submission 206720) | Soil microbial communities from Loxahatchee National Wildlife Refuge, Florida, United States - Lox_Sample_3.4 | ecosystem: Environmental > Terrestrial > Soil > Wetlands | place: USA: Florida...
TCCCCTGGTAGTAAAGAAATTCACCCAGGAATGCCATCGCTTTGAACTGCTCGGGATGCAGAGCCAATGCCTGCCGGACGCCCTGCTCTGCCTCTTGCACTTTCCCGAGATAGAGCAACATGCGGGAATGCATCCAGTAAATGCGTGGCGTGGTGGGATCGAGTTCCAGGCTGTGGCGATAAGCGCGCTCCGCGAAGTCATTCAGCCCCGCATAGTGGTAGACATAGCCCAGAACATCCCAGGCAAATTCGGAGTTCGGCGCCTCGACGACCGCTTGTCGCAGGGCGCGAATCGCTTCTTCGTTCCGCCCGCCCTGCCCCAGGGCAAAGCCAAGCGCCAGTAAACCTTCCACCGAGTTCGGGTTCAGTTCGAGCGCGCGCCGGGCCGCCTTTTCACCCCGCTGCAGGTTGGCGGCTGCGTTTTCGCGAAAATTTGCGCATTCGAGCACGTACAGCATCGCCAGCAGTGCCTGCCCGTCAGCGAACGATGGATCCATCGCCAGTGCCCGCTGCAAGGCTTCCTGTCCCTGCCGCAGGCTTTCCCGCTGCGATCCGACAAAATATTCGTTCTTATACGCACGCCCCTGCAGATAGAGATCGTAGGCTTCCGTCGAGTTCGTCGAAGGTGTAGCCAGCAGCTCGCGCTCGCGACCCGAGACCTCAACTCGCAGTCCGTCTACCACCTTCTGTGCGACTTCATCTTGAAACGACAGCAGGTCCTTGGATTTCAAGTCGTAATGTTCCGCCCAGCGCGTTGACTGGTTTCGGTCGATCAGTTGGACCGAGATGCGCATTCGGTCCCCGGCGCGCTGGTAGGTTCCGTTCAGCACCGATTCCACTCCCAATTCCTGCGCAGCCTGAACCGGATCGACTGGACTCTTCGTGTATTTCAAGACCGACGCTGTCGGCCGCACCGCGAGATTCTGCAACGAGGTGAGACGCGTAATGATGGCGTCCGTCATGCCAATGCCCCAGGACTCTTCCGTCCCGTCGTCGGGAAGTCTGCGAAACGGCAACACGGCAAGGGTCGCTGGCTTGGGCGCCGTTCCGCCGGCTGGACGTTCACTCGTGGCCTTTGACCGGCTCCAATACCATCCGGCTAGCGCCATCACCAACACCCCAGGTATTACCGCAGCGGCCACGAGGGTGTGTCGCGGAAGGGACGGTTGTCGAATGGGAGCCGTTGCGGTCACCTCGCGCACCTCGGCGACAAAACGATAGCCCCGTTTGGGCACCGTCTCGATGTAGAACGCCGTGTCCCGGTCGTCGCGAAGCTGCTTGCGCAAGGTGAAGATGTTCTGCGCCAGGGTGGCCTCTTCAACGAAGGCATCCGGCCAGACTTTCTGCAACAGTTCGTCCTTGCCCAGGGTGCGGCCGCGGTTCTCCACCAACACCAGCAGGGTTTGGTAGGCCTTCGGAGTTAGTGGAATCTTCCGGGTCCCCTCCATCAACTGGCCCTGGGACGGATCCAACCGGAACGGACCGAACTCATATAACACCTGTGCTGACTGCAACATACAGGTCTTTGATCAGGATTTAACAAAACTTTGACTGCGCTTTGAAGACATGGCGGGGCTGTCCCGGATACCACAGCAGGATCGCCCACGTGGTGACACCCAACCTTGGGCCCCAAGTGGTCGAAATTTTAACAGAGGCGGTCGACCGAAAAAACGAAAAGCGTATCGCCTTGAGGGCAGGAGGCCCTGGAGAAAACAATGTTCAGAAGAATCGTAGCCTTTTTGTATGGTGTCATTTGCTACCTGGCGTTCTTTGCCACTTTCCTGTACGCCATCGGCTTTATAGGAAATTTTGCCGTTCCGAAGTCCATTGACTCCGGCCCACACCGATCCTTCACCTACGCCTTGACCATCAATGCAGCCTTGCTGGGTCTGTTTGCTTTCCAGCACAGTCTGATGGCGCGGCAATGGTTTAAGCGCGCGTGGACCCGTTTGGTACCAGCCCCGGTTGAGCGCAGTACCTACGTACTGTTTTCGAGCCTGGCGTTGCTCCTCTTATTTTTGAAATGGGAGCCGATGGGCGGGGTGATCTGGGACGTGCAGAGCAGTGCGGGCCAACTCCTACTGTACGCGCTCTATGCCATCGGATGGCTTACCGTCCTGGTCTCGACCTTTCTCATTAACCACTTCGATTTGTTCGGGCTGAGGCAAGTCTGGCTGCACCTGCGCGGCCTGCCGTACACGCCGCTTCGTTTCCGCACTCCGGGCCTCTACCGGGTTGTGCGGCATCCTTTGTATGTGGGATGGCTCCTCGTATTCTGGTCAGCCCCGCTGATGACGGTGGCGCATCTGGTGTTTGCTATCGCGACCACCGCTTACATTTTGCTCGCGATCCAATTTGAGGAGCGAGACCTGGTGCGGTTGCACGCCGAGTATTCCGAGTATCGCCAGCGCGTCCCGATGCTCCTGCCGTTTGCTTCCAGCAATCGTCGTGGCGAGGTTGCCGTGCCACAGCGGGCTGCAACCGAACTGGAAAGCTAGCTCGTCTTTTCGGTTTGAACCTGAGTCCCCCACCCTTGTTGCCCGATTTCGGAGCGACAGGGTGGGCAGGACCAGCACCCGAATCTTCTTACTTCACGAACTGCAATCCGTGCGGCACCGCAAACCGAAAAACATACGCGTACAAGATCACAATCACGCCGACAATCGCGCCCAGCGCCACCGAATGCCACGCGACAAATCGGAAAATAATTCCTTCATTGCCCACTTGTTCGGTTGCCGCAGTTGCAATCGTGATTGACTGCGCATCCACCATCTTTCCCATGACTCCGCCGGCGCTATTCGCCGCGCACATCAACACCGGGTCGATCCCCAGCTGCTGGGAGGTAATTCTCTGCAAGCTTCCAAACAGTGCATTCGACGATGTATCGCTGCCGGTCAGCGCCACTCCCAGCCAACCCAGGAACGTTCCGAAAAACGGATAGAGCCACCCAGTTCGCGTGAAGGCCAGGCCCAGCACGGCATCCAGACCGGAATACCGCGTCACGTACCCCAGCCCGAGCATGAACGAAATTGCCAGCATCGCCAGCCGCATCCGGACCAATGTCCGCCAAAAGATTTTGCCTAGCTGGATTGGCGTCACGCCCAACAACAATCCGGATACAATCGCCGCCAAAAAGCATCCCGTTCCCGTCGCCGACAGCCAGTTGAAGTCATATCGTGCCGCCTCAGCCGTGGGTTTCACTACCACCGGCGCGGCGCGAAATACGGCATTGTGAAGATAGGGAACATCCCAACCCGGAGGCCCAGGCCGGACTTTACCGTCCGCAAGAACCACCCGGAAGGCTGGCGTGGTGGCCCGATTCATGGCCAACTTAACCGACGGGAGTCCCCACACCAGCACAAACAGCGAGAGCACTGCGAATGGCATCCACGCTTTCAGAATTTGCACTGCTGTGTAGGACTGAGGCTTGAGATTTCCATCGAAATCGTGCGGCCGCCACTCCGCGCCGAACTGATCGACGATCTCGTCTTTTGGCGGAGGCAGCGTTGCGTTCTCTTGGTCGTAATCGAAACGCCACACCCTCCTCGGCTTCCACACCTGCAGAAACATCACCAGCACCACAATCGATATCACCCCGCCCATGATGTCGACCAGATTGCTATCCACGTAATTCGACCAGAAAAATTGCGTGGCGGAGAACGACAATCCGACGGCCAGGATCGCCGGCAGCACTTCGAACGTTTCCCTCCAACCGACCATCGTCCGCACCAGCCAAAATGGCACGATTACCGCCGTCCACGGCAGGATGCGCCCGATCATGGCACTCAGGTCCGACTCCGGCAGTGCGGTGACCGCCGCAAGCGTGTGCACCGGAGTTCCGATCGCGCCCCATGCCACCGGCGCTGTGTTAGCAATCAAGTTCAACGCCGCCGCATGAAAGGGCCGGAATCCCAGGCCGATCATGAAAGCCCCGGCAATCGCCACCGGCGCCCCAAATCCCGCCGCCCCTTCAATGAATGCGCCAAAGCAAAACGCCACCAGCAGGACCTGCAGCCGCCGGTCCGCGGTAATTCCCGCGATCGACTCTTTCATGATTTCGAATTGCCCGGTTTCGACAGAAATGTCGTAGAGGTAGACCGCGGCCAGCACAATCCAGGCAATCTTCAGCAGTCCGAATGCAACGCCATACGCGAAGCTTGCCGCCGCCAAAGCGGGAGGCATTCCAAAAATCATCACCGCCACGCTAAGTGCTGTCAGCGCGCCCGCCGCCGCGCACCAGTGCGGTTTCACCTTCAACCCGGCAAGCAGCCCAAAGAGAACAACAATCGGCAGCGCCGCAACCAGTGTCGACAACCACCAATGACCAAGCGGATCGTACACCTGGGTCCACTGCATGGAGCCGTGTCTCCCGGAAAATGGCTACGATGGTACCACCAGTAAGCAAGTCTCCTGTGTCCGCTGTGGTCAGTGACCGCAAGGAACGCTAACCTTCGTTGCGTGCTTCGCGTAATCTTTGCGGTCAGAAGGTCCACCGTAACCACCTCGCTTGTTACTTTCGCGGCCTTGCCAAGCTCTGCGAGTGATGCTGGTCACATACCGCTGCACCAGTTTCGCTGCACCATAAAACTGGTAGACATGACCACCGAAGTCAAAGAGCGGCGAAAATATCCGCGCCTCAAGCTCCACATTCCGATCGAGATCCATGCGGATGGCGCCGCGAGTTCGATTCACGTATCTACCACGGACCTCAGTCTTGGCGGGTGTTACGTCGAGTCCATTTTCCCCTTCCCCATCGGAACTTCACTGGATCTCAAACTCCGGATCGGCGATGCCACGCTTCCCATCGCCGCCACCGTCGTCACCTCTGATCCGCAAGTCGGCAACGGCATCATGTTCTCCAAGATGCTCCCCGAAGATCGCCGTGAACTCGAAGCCTTTCTCAACGCCGCATCATAGAAGCTACGACGCTTTCATCGTGGAGAATTACCATTAGATTGATCGCTTGGTAGCACCTTGGCGTATTTTGCGAGAATCTTCGCGGCCTTTGTGGTTGACTGCTTTAACTGTCTTCCTCTGTGCGCTCTCTGGGCGCTGTCTAGTTCGCGCGAACTCCGTCCCCCCGTTGAACCTTTTCGATCGTCAGCATATAAATAAGAGCCCCTAAAGATCGCAATGAACGAAAACACCGCCGAGCCAAATGCTCGTACCAATTCGTATTTGCTGCTGACCATCGCCGCCACGATCGCCCTGCTTCACCTTCTCACCAACAACCGCTACGGCTTTCATCGCGACGAACTTCAGGTCCTCAGCGACGCGCGCCATCTCGATTGGGGGTTCGTTGCCTATCCCCCCTTCACGCCGTTCATCGAGCGAATCGGCCTCACAATTTTCGGCGTATCCATGGTCGGCCTGAGGCTCTTCTCGGTGATCGCACAGGCGTTCGTGATCGTAATCACCGGGCTCATGGCCAGAGAACTCGGTGGCGTACGCCTGGCTCAGGTCACCGCAGCTCTCGCCGTGGCACTTTCCGGCGTGCCGATCTTCGAAGGCACCGAGTTTCAATACACCAGCTTCGACAACCTCTGGTGGGTGCTGATCGCTTTTTTTGTCATCCGCCTGCTGAAGACTGACAATCCACGCTGGTGGCTCGCAATCGGCGCCGCGATCGGTCTCGGCCTGATGACCAAGTACACCACGGCATTCTTTGTCGCCGGAATTGTCGGAGGCCTGTTGCTCACCCGCGCCCGGCGGTTTCTCGCGAGTGGCTGGCTCTGGGCCGGCGCTGCTCTCGCCTTGCTGATCTTTCTTCCGAACCTTCTATGGCAGATTCGGCATGGCTTCATCTCCCTGCATTTTCTTCAGCACATTCATGCGCGCGACGTACGTCAGGGCCGCGCCAACGGATTCTTCTCCGATCAGTTCCTCATCTGCGCGAATTTGTTCTCGGCCCCGCTTTGGATCGCCGGCCTCATTGCTTATCTGCGCGACCAACGTTACCGCATGCTTGCCTGGATGTACCTTATCCCGCTGGGCCTCTACGTCGTGGGCAAAGGACGCGGATACTATCTTGCCGCCGCTTACCCCATGTTGATTGCCATGGGCTCCTCAGTTGCGGAGCGGTGGCTCGCGTCCCTCTCTGCCGCATGGCGCCGAACCCTGGAAACCATCTTCTTTGTAGGACTCGCTGGGTGTGGGGCGATCCTGATCGCGCTCGTGGTGCCTCTGGCCTCCAGCGGCCCGCTCAAACAATTTGCATTGAAAAACAATGGCGACCTTCGCGAAGAAATCGGATGGAACCAACTGGTCAAGACGGTGGCAGATATTCGCGACTCGCTTCCCCCAGATCAGCGCGATAACCTGGGCGTCCTGGTCGGCAACTACGGTGAGCAGGGCGCGATTGAGATTCTCGGCCCCGCCTATCACCTCCCGCCCCCCATCAGCGGAACCAACTCCGCCTGGCTGCGGAGTTATCCGGCGAACCCGCCTTCTTCCCTCATTGTTGTGGGTTGGTCGCAGAGAGGCGTCGAAGAGACCTTCACTTCATGCCGCCTGGCAGGTCACAACGGGAACTCTCAGGGTGTTCAGAACGAGGAAAGCGAGGATCATCCCGATATCTTCGTGTGCAGCGCTCCGCGCCAGCCTTGGCCGGAATTCTGGAAGGATTTTCAGCGCTTCGGCTGATTACTTCGGCAACTTTGTAGGATTGGCCGGAGCCGCTGGCTTCAGGTTCTCGGCAGCTTTTTCCAGATCGGAAACCGTTTTCCCATCGATCTGGTACAGCGATGGCTCGCCGTCGCGTTTCGCAATGTAGTTGTCCCCGCTCTTGGCCAGCAGCACTTTTTCGACCCGCTTACCGTCACTCGCAGTGACCGTCAACTCGATGGACGGCTGCGTGAATCCGGAGTCGACAAACTTTGCCGCGGAAAGATCACGCACTTTGTCGACGACATCCTGCGCGCTGCCCGCATCCAGTTTCTGGCTGCTCCCATTCCACCAGTCATCGCCGCCGTGAGTCATAAAATATTTCTTGGACCCGTCATCAATCTCGATTTTGTTCGGTTCATTGAAACCGAAGTCAAACAGCTTCTTATTGCGGAAATCATCGAGATTCTTGTCCAGCCCCGTGCCTACCGTGCTCGGAACCTTGTAAACACCATCGACGATGCTCGATTTCGCATAGTAATCCTCTTTATTCTTGCGGACCTGCAACTCCTGGGTGCCCGATTCATCCGTCACTTTCGCGGTCGCGACTGGCGCAGCCGACGCAAATGCCGCTGCAATCTTCTTGGGATCGTCCGATGTCCCAAGCTCCATCTTCGCGTCCGTTAAATTGCGGACCAGGTCTTCGACTTGCGTTCCGTCGGCGCGTAACGGCTTCGGCTTGATGATCTGCCACTCATCTTTATTACGGCCGAATTCAATGTCCTGCTTCCTGGTGATCAATTCAACTTTGCTGATCTTGTCCTGGCTTGCGGTAATGAGCCGCTTGTCGCGCAGGTCGTTCAAACTCTTGTCTATGCTGTTTTTTTCATAGCTTGAAACCGTGAACACTCGCGGATCGCCTTCCAGCTTGGCGTAGACTGCATTGCCTGTCGGAGTGTTGTCACCCAACAGCAACTTCTGCGTCTTGTTGTCTTTTTCCGTGATGTCAGCTTCGAACGGCGGTGCGGCCAGCCCATACGGGCTTAAGTCAGTCGCCTTCTCTTCCACCAGCCGCTGGGAATTCAGAGAAGAGAGACTCGACAGCATGGTCGACACCGTCGTCTGATCGGCAGCCAATCGCTGCGGCGCATCGATCTGCCACTTGCCGGCGTTTTTCGCCAATGCGATCTCGCCGGCATCTTTTCTCTTCAGATCGATCTTGGCGATGTCGTCTTCTTTAAGGGTGAGGATTTTTGGCGGCGCGTCCGACGAAGCTTCTGCCGTTTCCGCCGACTTGGGGTGACGGTTTGACCAATACAGCGCCGCCATCAGTCCCAACAAAACCACCATCGCAACAATGAGTCCGCGTATTTTCATTGCTAGCGCCGCTTCCACCAGACGGAAACACCCGCCACAATCACAAGCAGCGGCATCAAGATCACGCTCGTGAGGCCCACATTATTGATCTGCGCCCGCGTCATCGTCACCCGCCGGTCATCCCGCTCCTTCGGGCGGATTGAAATCAGGTCTTCATCCGACGACAGCCAATCCACGGCATTCAACGCCAGGTCGCTATTGCCATTGAAATTGATGAACGAATTCGCCGCCCAGGACGAACTTCCCACCACCACAAACCGGCCTTGCGAATCCTGTTTGCCGGTGTTGTAGGTACCTGCTGCCGCGATCGTCATCGGACCTTTGCGGTTCTTCGGATCATTCGGATCCACACTGGGCGAACTGAGATTGCTGGTCGCAAGGCTTGTCTCGGATGAATCAAATAGCTTCTGCACCGAGGTCTTGTCGCCGTTCTTTATCTCCATTGACCGCGACAAGGGGAAACCTGTTGCCGTCCCTTTCAGCCCGCTGACAATCGGCTGCGTGTCATACTTCGTGACCAGGGCGACCTGCGGTCCCAGCCCAGCCAACTGACCGATGGGATTCAGATCGAGGATCAGATCCTTATCGATGCTGACGCCCCAACTCTGCAGCAGGGTAGTCAACGCGTCATTGTCGGCAATTTCTGAGCGGCCGATCTTCAAGGGAGGATCCAGCATCAATAGTGCCCGCCCGCCATTCTCGACGTACTTCTTGATGGCATCGACTTCCGGTTGCTGATAATCGCGGCTCGGACCTGCGATCGCAAGAACGGTGCACTCGCCCGGCACCTCCGCTTTTTGCAGCAGATCAATCGACTTGGTCTCGTAATTCTCCTTTGCGAGCAGGTCCTTGAACCGTGAGTACCCGCTGCGCTCGGAATCGTCGATCTGGTGCTCGCCACTGCCCTGCGCGAAGCAAACTGTTCGCGTCGTGTTCTTCAGGTCGCGAATGATGGCTCCGGTGATGCCCTCTTCTGTCATGCTCTTGGCTTCTTCTTTGCGGTCGCCGATTTCTACCAGGGCGGTCCCGTAATCCTTAATACCGGCCTGCCGTGCTTCCTGCGGATCTTTGTCCGGATCGACATACTTGACGTTGACCTTGGGAGACAGGCTTGAATACTCGTTCAGCAGGTCCTTTGCATGCGGAAATCCTCTGGACTGATCGAAATAGAGAATCGTCGCCGGCTGCTTCAAACCCTTGACGATCTTCGCCGTCTGGTCCGACAAGCTGTAGCGCTTGTTGGCGGTCGCATCGTAAGTCTTGTTGTACCGATCGGCGAGATAATTGGCGATCACCACCGCGGTGATCACCACCGCGATGTAAACCGCCGCATACGCCACGTACTTTGTCTGTCGAGCCTTCAGTAAACCCGTACTCACTTACGACCTCCACCGCAGCGATTCCATGGAGCGGGATGTTAAAAACAGCCCCACAAAAATCACCGTCAAATAAAAGATTGCGTCCTTGATATCGAGGACCCCTTTGGCGAACGATTCAAAATGCGTGATCACTGACATGTACGAAACCACCGAGGCCCAGCGTCCACCGTCATTCTCCATCCAACTGAAGACCCACAACAGCAGGCAAACTCCGAACGTCGCCGCTCCGGCGATGATCTGGTTTTTGGTTAGTGTCGAGATAAATGTCCCAATCGCCAACAATCCGCCGGCCTGCAGCAACAAGCCAAGGTAACCAATCGCCAGCGGCTTCCAATCCGGGTTGCCATACCTGAAGAGGAAAGCGAAGCTAAGCCCGGTAAACAGGAGCATCACGGCGTAAAGCGTCGTAGCCGCCAGCCACTTCCCGATGATGATCTCGAGGTCTCGAATGGGCGATGTAGCCAGCAGTTCGATGGTCCCGCTGCGCTTCTCTTCCGCGAACAAGCGCATCGTGATCATCGGGATAAAAAACAGCCCGATCACACTTGCGTTGGACAGCAGCGGCCGAATCAACTCCTCGTTCAGATTCATCGGGAATGACTGCCCCCGCATCTGCGATTCCATGCCGAAACGAACAAACATGCTCAGCTGAACCCAGAAAAAGTATCCGAAGATCAGCGCAAACATGGTCAGCAGCAGGTAAGCGATCGGCGAAGCAAAGTAGCTGCGCATTTCCTTTCGCCAGATGATCATGATATTTCGCATTACACCGCCCCCTTCGCCGCGACCTCTTGTGCCGCTTTTTCTCCGCCGGTGAGTTGCAGGAAGATTTCCTCCAGGCTCATGGCCGCTGGCCGCAGTTCATTCAGGTCCCAGCCGCCTTCCACGATGGCCCTCGCCAGATCACCGCGCACGAAACCCTTCTGGCTCTCAACTTCGAAAACATTCCGGTTGGCGTGACTCGTCTTATATTGAACGCGCTGAATGCCGCGGATTTGCTCAAGTTTTTTCTGCACAACCGTCAGGTCCAGGCTGCCGTTCCGGCCGGCAATTTCCACCAGCACCGACTCCCCGCCGCGGGCCCGCGCCTGCAGGTTCTGTACCGAGTCTGTCGCAACCAGCTTTCCTCTATTAATGATGATCACCTGCTGGCACGTCTGTTCGACTTCCGGCAGAATGTGCGTGCTCAGAATGATGGTGTGATCGCCCGCGAGCCCCTTGATCAGGTCGCGGGTTTCGTTGATCTGCTTGGGATCGAGTCCGGCGGTCGGTTCGTCCAGGATCAGCACGTCGGGATTGTGAATGATGGCTTGTGCCAGCCCGACCCGCTGTCGATAACCTTTCGACAGCTTGCCGAGAAGCTTGTTCTTCACGTCTGTGACCGCACATCGCTCGCAAACGTAATCCACGCGCTTGCTAATCTCGGCGCTGGACAGACCCTTGAGCTTGCCAACGAAGCTGAGATACTCCGCCGTCTCCATCTCGGGATAAAGCGGCGGCGTCTCGGGCAGGTAGCCGATGCGCTTCTTGACTTCGAGCGGTTGCTCCAATACATCGAACCCCGCCACCGTCGCCGAACCCGAGGTCGGCGGCAGGAAGCACGTCAACATGCGCATGGTGGTCGTTTTTCCCGCCCCATTCGGGCCCAGGAATCCGACAATCTGTCCCTTTTGCACTTCAAACGAGACATGATCCACCGCAGTGGTGCGCGCATACTTCTTGGTAAGCTCTTGGACTGTGATCATAAGGTTTTGCTGCAGGTAGTCAGGTGTACAA
>Ga0335080_10007788_pt1 | contig 11133 bp, 10 predicted proteins | sample Lox_Sample_34_FD_206720 | JGI IMG/M metagenome (GOLD analysis project Ga0335080, IMG submission 206720) | Soil microbial communities from Loxahatchee National Wildlife Refuge, Florida, United States - Lox_Sample_3.4 | ecosystem: Environmental > Terrestrial > Soil > Wetlands | place: USA...
GCACGCACGGGCGACGCGGCGTCCGTCGCCTGGTGCTCGGCAGCGACGCGGAGTACGTCGTACGCGCATCGCCAGTGCCGGTGATCCTGGTGCGCAGTGCGACGACGGCGAAGCAGCCCGACGCAGCCCGCAGCGGCACGCCGCCCCGCTAGGCGCGAACCGGCCACTGCGCATGGCACAGCCGCCCATCGTCCCGCGTGAGGTCCAGATCGGAGGGCTGCGGCTCGAGGGGCTGCTGCGCCTGCCGGCGGAGCCGCGCGCCCTCATCGTCTTCGCGCACGGTAGCGGCAGCAGCCGCCTGAGCCCGCGCAACACCTTCGTCGCCGGCGAACTCGGCCGGCAGGGACTCGGCACGCTGCTCTTTGACCTCCTGACCGAGGCCGAGTCCGCGGACCGGCGCAACGTCTTCGACATTGCGCTGCTCGGCGCGCGGGTGCTGGAGGCGGTCGAGTGGGTGGCTCAATCGGAATTGGTGTCCGCGCTGCCCCTCGGACTATTCGGCGCCAGCACCGGGGCGGCCGCGGCGCTGGTCGCGGCGGCCGAACGTCCCGCGGCGGTCGGCGCAGTCGTCTCGCGCGGTGGCCGGCCCGACCTTGCGGGGCCGGCGCTCGGCCGGGTGCGCGCGCCGACGCTGCTGATCGTCGGCGGCGACGATGCCGGCGTCATCGAGCTCAACGAGGACGCCGCCGCCGAGCTCGCCTGCGAGCACTCGGTCGCGATCGTGCCGGGCGCGACGCACCTGTTCGAGGAGCCGGGCGCGCTCGAGGAGGTCGTCGAACTCGCCGGGCGCTGGTTCCTGCGCCATCTCGCGGCGCGGTAGTCGCGCCGCGCAGCGCGCCGGGGCGAGCCCATCCGCGTCTTGCCTGCACGCAATACGGATGAGGGCGCGCCGCCGCCGGCGTAGCGTCGAGGCGCCCGGAGAGGCCGGACCACGCCGCACGGAGGCCACCATGAGTACCCTGACCAAGCTCGTCCTCGGCAAGATGGGGCAGTTACGTCCGCTGCCCGCCCGGGCCACCGCGGCCGGATCGATCGCGCTGCCGACGCCGGAGCAGACCGGCGGCCTGCCGCTGCTGCAGGCGCTCGCGTGCCGGCACTCCTCGCGCGAGTTCGCCCCCGAGGCGCTGCCGCTGTCGCTGCTGTCGAACCTGTTGTGGGCCGCCTTCGGCATCAATCGTGAAGACGGTGGACGCACCGCGCCTTCGGCGATCAACGCGCAGGAGATCGACGTGTTCGTGGCGTTGCCCGCCGGCGCCTACCGCTACGACCCATGGCCGCATCAACTGCAGCTCGTGACCTCGGGCGACGTGAGACGCGTGACCGGCTATCAGGACTTCGTGGACGAGGCGCCGCTCGACCTCGTGTACGTGGCTGATCACGGGCGCATGAAGCTGGTCCCGGCCGCGATGCGCACCTGCTACTCGTCGGTCGCCGCCGGCGCGATCGTCGAGAACGTTTACCTGTACGCGGCGAGCGCCGGGCTCAACACCGTCATCCGCGCCTGGATCGACCGCACGGCGATCGCCGAGGCACTCGGACTGACGCACGACCAGGAAGTGCTGCTGTCGCAGACCGTCGGCTACCCCCCGGCGCGGCACTGAACGATCACGGCGTCGGCTCGCGCGCACCGAGGTAGCGCACGAGATCATCGAGCGTGCGCAGCTGCTCGTAGTCCGACTCCGGAATGGCGACCTGCAGCCGCTTTTCGATCGCGACCAGGAAGTTCAGGAAGTCCATCGAGTCGAGGTCGACCTGCTCGCGCAGCGGCAGTGCGGCGTCGAGCGTCGCCGGATCGAGTTCCGGCGCGATCTTCTGCAACAGCGTCACGACCGTGGCTCGCAGGGCGGCTTCATCCATTGGGGGTGCTCACAGCGCCTCGGGACGCTGCAGTTGGGCCGCGATGTCGGCGAGGAAGCGCGCCCCGGCGTGGCCGTCGCTGACCCGGTGATCGGCGGCGAGCGTCAACGTCACGGCGGGCATCGCCACCACCTGCCCGCCGACCACCCACGGACGCTCGCTGACCTGGCCGGCCCCCACGAGCGCGACCTGCGGTGGGGCGATGATGCCGTGCACCGCGGTGACGCTGTCGTCGCCGAGGTTGGTCAGCGTGATCGTGGCCTCAGTGAGCTCCTCGCGCCGCAGCCGGCCGGCGCGCGCCCGGCTGACGACGTCGCTGAGCGCGCGCATCGTGTCGGCGAGCGAGAGTTGCTCGACCGCGTGGATCGCCGGTGCGATCAGACCGCCGCCGCGCAGCGAGATCGCCATGCCGACGTGGACCGCGGCGCTCGGCCGGAAGGCGCCATCGACGAACCAGCCGTTCATCGCCGGGTGGCGCACCGCGGCGAGCGCCACGGCCCGCAGGTACAGCGCCGCGATCAGCAGCCGCTCGCTCACCGGCCGGCCGGCGTTCGTACGCCGCAGCCATTCGGTCGCGGTGCCGAGCGGCACGTCGTCACTGAGATAGTAGTGCGGGATCTCGCGCTTGGCGCGGCTCATCGCCGCGGCGATCGTGCCGCGGATCTCCTGGCTGCGGTCACGCGGGGTGGTCTTGCGCGTCGCCGCGTCCTCGACGTCGCGCAGCGAGACCGCGCCGCCCGGGCCGGTGCCGACGATCGTCTCGAGCGCGACGCCGAGCTCGGTTGCCCGGCGACGCGCGGCCGGCGAGACCGGCTGGCGGGCCGCAGGCGGTGCCACGGCGGCGAGCGCAGGGGCTGCTGACGCGGCGGCCGGCGCGGTCACCGCGGCCACCGCGGCCACCGGCGTCGCGGGCGGGACCGTCGCCGGGTCCTCGCCGGGCTCGAGCAGCCGCGCCATCACGGTCCCGACCGCCACGGTCTGGCCGGGTGCAACCACGAGGTCAAGGACGGTGCCCGGATGCCAGCACTCGACGTCGATGGCCGCCTTGGTCGTATCGACCAGCGCGAGCACGTCGCCCTTCTTCACGACGTCGCCCGGCCGGACCCGCCACTCGAGCAGCGTGCCCTGATCCATGTCCGCACCGAGCGACGGCAGCCGGAACTCGATCATGCCGGTCGCGCCCCCAGCACCGACCGGGCGGCCGCGACGATCGCCGGCAGCTGTGGCAACGCCGCGTCCTCCAGGTGCTTGGCGTACGGCACCGGGACCTCGGCGGCGCAGACGCGCGCGACGGGCGCGTCGAGGTCGTAGAACGCCTGCTCCATGATCCGCGCCGAGACCTCGGCCGCGAAGCTGCCGCTGCGCCATTCCTCGTCGACGATGACGGCGCGATGCGTGCGGCGCACCGACTCGAGCACCGTCGTCGCATCGAGCGGCCGCAGCACGCGCAGGTCGACGACCTCGGCGTCGATGCCCTCCGCGGCCAGCTGCCCGGCCGCGGCGAGCGTACGCGGCAGCATGCCGCCGTAGGCGATCAGCGTCAGGTCGCGCCCGGCGCGGCGGACGTGCGCGCGACGGATGTCGACGTCGCCGACGGCGCTGCTCGCCGGCTCCTCGACGTTGTAGAGCTGCGCGTGCTCGAAGATCAGCACCGGGTCCGGGTCCTCGAGCGCCGGCCACAGCATGCCGCGCGCATCGGCCACGGTCGCGGGCGCGAGCACCCTGAGCCCCGGCACGTGCGCGTACCAGCCCTCGAGGCTGTGCGAGTGCTGCGCCGCGAGCTGCCGGCCGGCGCCGGTCGCCATGCGCACCACGAGCGGCACGTGCAGCTGGCCACCGGTCATGTGGCGCAGCGCGGCGGCCGTGTTCACCAGCTGATCGAGCGCGAGCAGGCTGAAGTTGACGGTCATGATCTCGACGATCGGCCGCAGGCCGCCGAGCGCAGCGCCGATGCCGGCACCGACGAAGCCGAGCTCCGACAGTGGCGCGTCGCGAATGCGCTCGGCGCCGAACTCCTCGAGCAGCCCGAGGCTCACCGCGTAGCTGCCGCCGTAGCGCCCGACGTCCTCCCCCATCAGGAACACGCGCGGGTCGCGCCGGAGCGCTGAGCGCAGCGCCTCGCGCATCGCCTCGCGGTAGGAGAGCTTCTCGCTCACGACGCTGCCTCCGCCGCGACCACGTCGCGCGTGAGGTCCTCGACCGGTTCCCAGGCCGAGGCCTCGGCGAACTCGATCGCGGATTTGATCTCGGCCGCGACCTCGGCCTCGAGGCGCTCGAAGTCGGCCTCCGCGAACAGTTGCTGCGCTTTGAGCCGGTCGGTGAAGGTGTGCAGCGGTCCGCGCTTCTTCCATTCCTCGACCTCCTCCTTCGGGCGATAGAGGTCCGGATCGAACATCGAATGCGCGCGGAAGCGGTAGGTCCGATACTCGAGGAACCGCGGCCCGGCGCCGGCGCGAACCTCGGCCGCGGCGGCCTGGGTCGCGTGCCGCACGGCGACGACGTCCATGCCGTCCACCGGCAGCGCCGCTATTCGGTAGCTCGCGGCCTTGGCGCACAGGTCGGTCTGCGACTCGGAGCGCTCGAGCGCCGTGCCCATCGCATAGCCGTTGTTCTCGCAGCAGAACAGCACCGGCAGCCGCCACAGCGCCGCCAGGTTCATCGATTCGTGGAACGCCCCCTCGGCGACGGCGCCCTCACCGAAGAAGCACGCGGTCACGCGCGCGATGCCCTGCAGGTGGTCGGCAAGCGCGAGCCCGACGGCGAGCGGCAGTCCGCCGCCGACGATCGCATTGCCGCCGAAGAAGCGCGTGGCGGCATCGAACAGATGCATCGAGCCGCCCCGGCCGCGGCAGCAGCCGGTCACCTTGCCGTACATCTCGGCCATGACCGCGCGCGCGGCGATGCCGCGCACGAGCGCGTGGCCGTGCTCGCGGTAGGTGGCGACGATCGCGTCCTCCGGCTGAAGTACCGTGAGCGCGCCGGCGGCGACCGCCTCCTCGCCGATGTAGAGGTGCAGGAAGCCGCGGATCTTGCCGGCGCCGTACAGCTCTGCGCAGGCCTCCTCGAATCGGCGGATGCGCAGCATCTGGCGGACCAGCTCGAGCGCCTCGTCGCGCTTCAGCGGCACGGGGTAGATGCCGGTGAGGCTCATGACTCGCCCTCCAGCGTCGACAGGTCGCCTTCCGGCAGGCCGAGTTCGCGGGCCCGCAGCAGCCGGCGCATGATCTTGCCGCTGCGAGTGCGCGGCAGCGTCGTCACGAAGTCGATCTCCTTCGGCGCGATGCTCGCGCCGAGCCGGCTGCGGGCCAGCGCCAGCAGCCGGGTGCGCAGCGCCTCGCCAGCCACGGCGCCTTCCTTGAGGCAGACGAAGGCCTTGACCACCTCGCCGACCACCGGGTCGGGCTTGCCGATGACGCCGGCCTCGGCGACCGCCGGATCCTCCATCAGCACACTCTCGACCTCGAACGGTCCGATCAGGTGGCCGGACGACTTGATGACGTCGTCGGCGCGGCCGATGAACCAGTAGTAGCCGTCGGCGTCGCGCCGCGCGAGGTCGCCGCTCAGGTACCAGCCGCCGACGAAGCACTTGCGGTAGCGCTCCTCCTCGTGCAGGTAGCCGCGGAACATCGACGGCCAGCCGGGGCGGATCGCGAGCTCCCCCTCGACGTCCGGCGCCTCGATCGGCGCAACGCGCTCGCCGTCGCGGCGCACGACCGCGGTGCTGACGCCGGGCAGCGGCCGGCCCATCGAGCCCGGCTTGATGTCCTCGGCGAGCGTGTTGCCGATGACGATGCCGCCGGTCTCGGTCTGCCACCAGTTGTCATGGATCGGCAAGCCGAGCGTCTCGAGGCCCCACCAGACGGCCTCGGCGTTCAGCGGTTCGCCGACGCTCGCGACGAAGCGCAGCGCCGCTCGCGCGTGACGGCGGGCCGCCTCGGGCCCGGCTCGCATCAGCATCCGGATCGCGGTCGGCGCCGTGTACCAGACGCTGATCCGCTGCTGCTCGAGGATCCGGTACCAGCGCTCGGCGTCGAAGTCGCCTTCGTCGACGACGTTCGTGACTCCATGCAGCAGCGGCGCGAGGATCCCGTAGGAGGTGCCGGTGACCCAGCCCGGATCAGCGGTGCACCAGAACACGTCATCCGGGTGCAGGTCGAGCGCGTAATGCCCGGTCATGTAGTGCATCAGCGCCGCGCCGTGCACGTGCACGGCGCCCTTCGGCCGTCCCGTCGTGCCGCTCGTGAAGTGAAGGAGCGCCGGGTCGTCCGCCGAGGTCGCCGCGGCCGCGTGCCGGGCGCTGGCCGTGGCCATCAGCGCCGCAAAGTCGAGCGTGCCGGGCGGCGGCGCCCGCAGCGCGCCGTCCGCGACCACCAGCACGTGCCGCAGCGCCGGCAGCGTCCCCATCAGCTGCGCCACGCGGCGGCGGTAAAGCGATTCGGTGGTCACGAGCACGCGCGCCTCGCCGAGCTCGAGTCGGATCCGCAGCGGCTCCGGCCCGAAGGCCGTGTAGAGCGGCGCCAGCACGCAGCCGCAGCGCAGCGTCCCGAGTGCCGCGCTGTAGAGCTCGGCGATGCGCGGCAGCAGCAGGAACACGCGCTCCCCCGCGCCGACGCCGAGCGAGGCGAGCACGTTGGCAAAGCGCGCGGACTCCGCGGCGAGCGCGCCGTAGCTCAAGTCGCGCACCGTGCCGTTGCGAGACACGCATCGCAGCGCCACATGCGCCGCGCGTTCGCCGCCGGCCCAGCGTTCGACCGCGAGCCAGCCCATGTTGAACGCCGCGCCCGGCCCGCGACCGAGCTCGGCCGCGAGCTTCTCCCACGAGAAGGCGGCGAGCGCCGCCCCGTACTCGGTGGGCCATGGTGCCCCTGGCCGGGGCTGCGGGGACTTGCGGATGCGCGCCGGCCGAGCCGTCATGACATCTCCGCGACAGGTGATGGCGGGCAATCCATCATCGAGCGTGTCGCGAGTGCGCGGCGGGCGCATCCGCACTTTCCTGCGGGGGTCGGGCGCGACCGATCGCAGCCCCAAGGCCCGCCGGGCCAACGCTCCCGGCGCATCGGCCGGCCCGCGAAGCGCGTTGAGGATCGCCCTCTCGTCGCAGTTCGGGGACGAGCGCGGCGTGGCTCTCCGCACTGCCGCGCGAGGGCACACCTGCGTTGGGCGCGCATGCCCGCCGGCAGTCAGCACGACCCGTACAACGACGCCGGCGACCTCACTGCGCGTGCCGGGCGACCGTGCGCGGGTGCGTTGCGATCGCGCTCGGCCGGGGGCGTCGCCGCGGCCGCGCTGTCGATGTCTGTGGCTGGGAATTCGCCCAGCGACTTAAGGTGAAATCAATGAAGTATCGATATTTATATGTTTTTCCTACCCTAATTAGCGAGCTAGCCTGCGCCAGCGGCACGGGAGCGGATGAGGCGCTCGCGCCCGCCGCGTGTGAGTTCGGCGCCGAGTTGGGCTATTAATGAGTCACAAACCCGATCGGGATCGCTCGGGACAACAGGCCCAGGATGGGCGATGGTGCAGCGAGGCGCTCGTCAGCGATGATTTACCGGCTTCATTTCGCGGCTCCGCCCTGGATCGGCGCGCTCCTGACCTCATTGACCGTTGCCGCGGCCCTCTCGAGTGCGCCGGTGCGCGCCGCCGATTGCAAACTCGGCGTCGTCGCCGAGCTGCCGGTCACGATGTCGGCAGGGCACGCGGTCATCAAGGGATCCATCAACGGCGTCGACGCTGAGTTTCTGGCCGACAGCGGCGCCTTCTACAGCATGCTGTCGAAGGGCAGCGCCGAGCGGTTCAAGCTGAAGCGCGGGACCTTGCCTTTTGGCTTCACGGTCGTTGGTGTCGGTGGCGAGGAGCAGAACGTCTACCTCGGAATCGCGAACGACTTTGACCTCGTCGGCCTTCATGGCGGGCCCGTTCACAAGGTCGAGTTCATCGTGGGCGGAAACGCGTTTGCCAAGGACACGTCCGGCGTCATCGGACAGAACGTACTCGCACTCGGCGACACCGAATTCGATCTCGCGAATGGCCTCATCCGTCTGATCAGGGCTAGAGGCTGCGCCGGCCGCGACCTCGCGTACTGGCGCGGGTCTCGCGACGTCGCGATCATCGACGTCTCGCGCACCACTCCAGCCGAGCCGCACATTGTCGGAACTGCGACGCTGAACGGAACCAAGATCCGCGTCATATTCGATTCGGGCGCTCAGGGCTCGTATCTGACCAAACGCGCTGCGGAGCGCGCTGGCGTTCGGGTCACCGACCCGGGCGTTGAATCCGGTGGTGGCGTCGGCGGCGGGATTGGCCGGCGTGCGGTCGAGACCTGGATCGCCTCGTTTAAGAGCCTCGACCTCGGAGGCGAGCAGATCAACAACATCAAGCTGCGAGTCGGTGATTTCGACTCGCGCGTGAATTTCGACCTGTTGCTGGGGACGGACTTCCTGATGTCCCATCGCGTGTACTTTGCGCACGAGCAGCACAAGGTGTTCTTCACCTACAACGGCGGCCGGGTGTTCGACCTCAGCCGCCACAGCGACTCCGACTCGGCGTCGCTTGCGGCCGATGACGCCAGTCCGACGAGCGACACACCGACCGATGCTTCGGGGTTCCTGCGCCGTGGGGTCGCGTTTGCGGCGCGGCGCGACTATGCGCATGCGCTCGCCGACTTCGACCATGCGGAGGAGCTCGACCCGACGAATGCCGAGATCTATTACCAGCGTGCCTTGGCGCGCTGGTGGAACCGACAGGCGGTGCTCGCGATGGGCGATCTCGACCAGGCATTGCGGCTGAGTCCCGGCATGGTGTCGGCGCTCATGACGCGCGGTGACTTGCGCTTGGCGAGCAACGACGAGAAAGGAGCCGCGGCCGACTTTGCCGCGGCCGAGCACGCAGCGAGCGGGGACGCATACCAGTCCGTTCGCGTCGGCAGCGCTTACCTGCACCGCGAGCGCTACGCGCTGGCGATCGCCGCCTTCAATCGCTGGATCGAGAACAACGCCAAGGATGATCGACTCGCCGACGTGCTCAACCAGCGATGCTGGGCGCGTGCTTCGTGGGGAAAGGAGCTCGATCTCGCACTGAAGGATTGTGAGGACTCGCTGCGGCGCAAGCCCAAGAGCTCTGACGTGCTCGACAGCCGCGGCCTCGTGAAGCTTCGACTCGGCGACCTTGATGGAGCGATCGCCGACTACGGGGCGGCGATCGCGCTGCAGCCAAAGAGCGCGTTCTCGCTGTACGGCCTGGGACTCGCGCAGGCCAGAAAGGGAATGGCCGCCGAGGCCGACGCCAGCATGAAAGCGGCGGCTGAGATTCACTCCACGATTGCCGACGATTACAAGAAGATCGGTCTGGGCAGGGACCCTTGACGGTCGCGCCGCGTCCACTTCGTTCCGGGGACTCTCCGAGCCCGCCACTGGTCGGTGCTTCAACCGGCGTGTAGCGCGGGTCCGCTGGGCCCTGGTGGTCAGCGACCGGCGCGCCGCAGGCGACGCCGCCTGACGACCGCCACGCCGGCGCGGGCGGCATCGCCGCCCGCGCCGACGCCACGCGCGCTCAGGAGGTCTTCGCCGAGATCTTCGAGCCTGCGATCGACAGGTCGCCGATCAGGCCCTTCTCGCTGAACACGAACGCGAGGATCGGCTTGCGAAGAGTCGCGGCTTCATACTGCGCACCGGCACCCTTGGAGACGACCGCAACCTGGGCATCAGCTCCGACGGTCCAGCCGCGGCTCCGGCGGAACGCATCGAGTGACTCGCGCGTCATGAACAGCAACACCTCGCTGTGCTGCCCGACGCCGAGCGTCGCGCCGACCGACGCGGATCCTAGGCTGTAATACGCGACCGGGTGGCCGCCGATCAGCAGTGCGCCCTCGCCGTATTCGCCGGCGATGCCCGCCCCGCCCTTAGTGATGCGCGGAAAGACGAGCACGCCGGCCGCCTTGTCGGCCAGCTCGTGGTTCTGACGATCCTGCGCGTAGAAATGACTCAAGGCTGCGGCGACTCCGTCATCGATCTCCGCCTTCGTGTCGGCCCGCGACGCGGCGACTGAGCCGAGGATGGCGAATGCCAGAGCCAAGACCTTCACGACGTGCTTGACGTTCATGTTGAGTCTCCTCGCTGTACGGGAATCCAGGTTCCGGTCGGTCAAACCCGACGGTCGGCGATCCCTGGGGTTGCGATCCGCGCACCGCCTCTTGCGTGCGCGGGGCCTGCGTGCGACGCGATCCGGCGGTCCGCAAGCGCGTCACGCTCGGCGACCGCGATCGTGTGCAGATCTGACCGGCACACGAGTGGTCGCTCGACGCCGCCACCCGCGCATGCGAGTCGCGGCGCGTGACTGGCGGTTTATCGCGGATCCGCAGTCACGTCCAGAGTCTCAATTCGGAGACGGCGGCGATCACATTACGTTTTGCTGCCGCGTGGAACTTCTCCGGATCCGCTCCACACGGATCGCCCGCGCAACATACCCTGCGACGTGGCTGGGCCACCGCTCGCATTCCCGAGCGAACGCGCCACTTACGTGCACGCCGATCCGAGATATTTCGGCGGCAACCTGCCCTTGGTGCAGATCCAGGTCACCCGGCCGCCGACGAGCATCGGTACGTAGGAGGCGACGACGTTGCCGTTCAGCGTGCCGCCGCGCAGCGCGACTTCGATCGCGCCGCCGTTCCCGATCGCGATGTGCGCCTGGGCGGTGTCGACCGCCGCGAGCGCGGGCTCCGCCGCGACCTCGCCGCGCGTCGGCAGGTGGTGGTGAGCCGCGACGAACCGGGTGACGGCACCTCGCAGCGGCACGGCCGAATCGAGCGCCGCACGGATCTTCTGCTCCGGGGGCGTCGCCTCATCCGCCGGCGGCGCCGGCTTGCGCGTGCCGACGGGAGCGACGGCGGCGACGGCGTTCGTCGCCGGGTCATTGCTCGCGGCGAGCTCGGCCTCGGTCATGTCCTTCTCCATGGAGGCGAGGTTGTCCTGAATCGTCGCGGCGAGATCATGGTCCGCGAGCGGCAGCGCCCGCTTGAGCCAGATCCTCGCGAGCACGAGATTCGGTGCCTCGTTCGTCGGATTTGCGTACATGAGGCCGAGGTTGTTCGCGGCCTGCGCGTTGCCATGGTTGGCAGCGCGCTCGTACCAGATTGCCGCTTCGTGCTCGTCGGGCGGCACGCCGTCGCCGTTCTGCAGCGCGAAGGCGAGGTTGAACTCGGCCGGCGTCGCTCCGTACGAGGCCCCGCGCCGGTACCAGCGCACCGCCTCGGCGTGGTCGCGCGTCACGCCGATTCCGGTT
>Ga0335080_10007790_pt1 | contig 11132 bp, 12 predicted proteins | sample Lox_Sample_34_FD_206720 | JGI IMG/M metagenome (GOLD analysis project Ga0335080, IMG submission 206720) | Soil microbial communities from Loxahatchee National Wildlife Refuge, Florida, United States - Lox_Sample_3.4 | ecosystem: Environmental > Terrestrial > Soil > Wetlands | place: USA...
TACGTTGGAGGGGTTGAAACTGCGGCTTGAAAACGCCTTCCCTGCATTGAGAATCGCTGGATACCACTCTCCGCCATTTCGGGCCATGACGGAAGAAGAGGATCGATATTTGGTCGAACTCATAAATCGCTCAGGTGCCCACACCATTTTTGTTGCCCTTGGATGTCCGAAGCAGGAAATATGGATGTCTGAGCATCGAGGGCTGATCAATGGCGTAATGGTTGGCGTTGGTGCAGCGTTTGATTTCCATGCGGGAGTGGTGCCGCGTGCTCCGATATGGATGCAGAACGTCGGTCTGGAGTGGTTTCATCGGCTGCTGGCCGAGCCCAGGCGTTTGTGGCGCCGCTATCTGATCATCAATGTTCAGTTTGCCGGAATAGTCTTTTGGCGCGGAATGTTTGGGAAGCTGCGCGATAAGAGACGGGCGACAGATGCATGATTTGCTCCGACGAGTCAGGTGAGGGCAAGCCTTCTGGAATTTGAGCCGGTTGCGGACGCCAGCGGGCGAGGCGCAAGTCTGTGACCAGAGGCCGCACAGGCAGGTTGTTTACCGCCCTGAACGGGATGGCCAGCGGGGCTGTCTGGACGGCGATCGCTGCTGTGTTCGCGCGCGGGGCACCGCTCTTGTATTCCATCATCATCGCTCGCTCGCTCGGCAAGGAGGCTGCCGGGCAGTTCTCGATCGTCCATACTACTGGACTCCTCGTGATCGCATTGACCGGCCCCGGATTGCACACCGTTGCGACAAAGGAGCTTGCCAGGCGGCACGGAGGAGGTGATGCTGGCCAACGCCTCGTGGCGTCGGTTATGCGAGCGGCGTGGCTGATGGGGGTGGTTGGCAGTTGTGCATTGGTGCTCGCCGCCGACTGGATCGTTGCAAACGTTTTGGGTAATTCTGCGCTCGCGTCCGCAATAAGGTTTGGAGGCGGGTTCGTGGTCTTGTTCGGAACGCTCGCCGCAGTCGGAAATGGAGCGCTCTTGGGGTTGCATCGGTTCAGATCCATCGCCGCAGCAAATTTCATCAGTGGAGCGGTTGGACTCGTGGCTGTTTCGGTGGGTGCCCTCGGGGCGGGAGTGACCGGTGCATCGTTGGGGTTGGCCGGCGCGTACGCCGCGAACTACCTCATGCTAAGGCGTGGCCTCGAGGTTAGAACGCAAGGCGAGTCTTCACAGGACGCCGTCATCGGAACGCGTCGTTGGATTCACATGTCGCTACCATTGAGTGTCTCCTACGGTATATACGGGGGCGCGAACTGGCTCGCGATTGCCGCCCTCGGAAGGTCGACGCATGGTTACGGGGCGGTTGCGATGTTCTCCGTCGGCAATCAATGGCAAACGGCGATACTGTTCCTCCCCACAGCGTTGTCGGCGGTGCTGTTACCACGGCTTAGCCGTCTGCTGTCAATGGAAGACAGCGCAGGGTTTGATCACACCTTCAGAGCAGCGCTTCTGACCAACATAGGCCTGGGCGTCATCGGTATGCTGGTTGTGATTGTTTGCGCCCAACTTCTTCTGACTCTTTACGGGCCCGAGTTCCGGGGCGGGGAGACGACGCTCCGCATCATGGCGCTGGCGTCGATCCCGGTGATCTGCTCGAATCTCACCTCTCAGGTGCTATACGCACGAGGCATGCTGCGCGCATCGATATGGACGCAGTTGTCGTATGCCGTGGCGCTTATCGGGCTAGCCTTGTGGCTCGTTCCAACCTATGGGTCGCTCGGGCTCGCGTTGGCAACGGCGGGCGGACACTGCGTCCTTGCGGTCGCCAACGGAACAGCCATCGCGGCCGCGCGGATACGCGGCCAATGATGGACCGGAACACCGGCTCGACCGCCCGCGTCAATAGCGGCTTTAATCACAGCGTCGCCATTACCTAGTGGTGGCGATGTCCTCATGAATGTCCTGTTTGTCGGCGAAGGTCGCCTGGGAAACCAGGTCTTTCAGTATGCGGCGATACGCAAGCTGTTTGGTCCCGAGGCGATCGTATGGTCACCGAGTCTCGGTGCGATCGAACGGGTATTCGACGATGATGGCCGTTTGAAAGTTGTGCTCCCGGGGCGGTACACCGAGGCAACGGTCCGACGAATTCTGGTTCCCTTGGTGATACGGCCGCTTTTTCGCACGGCGCGTTTGGGAGTGTATTGCAGGGAAACCATCGAAACACTTGCTTTCGGAGGGCATGCGGAATCCGGACGCGCGGAGATCAAGGGTGGCTTGTCGTCAGGGTGGGCATTCGTCGACGGTGGCTACTACCAGAATCTATCGGATCTGCTTTCCCCAGCTGACTTCAGATTCTTGGGCGTCAAGGCTGAGTTGATCGCTTCCGCATGGGACACCGTGAGGAAGCGACAGCGGGAGCCCGTCACGCCGAGCATCGTCATGCACGTCAGGCGTGGGGACTACGTAGGATTTTCGGGCTTCGGTCTGACCGACGTCGTCTTGCCCGCGGCATATTACGAAAAGGCCGGAGAACTGGCCCGCCGACGACGTGGAAGAAACTCGGAGATTGTTATCGTCAGCGACGATCCGGATTGGTGCGAGCGGGAACTCGTATCTCTACAGCCCTTTTCAACAATCTTCAGCTCCGAAGCGGTGGACTTCACGTTGCTCTCGCTGTTTCCGATCGTCGTGGTGTCGAACAGCACGTTTTCGCTCGCCGCAGCCTGTATCGGCAAGAACGTAGAGATGATAGTTGGCCCGACCTATTGGTTCGGACATCAGGTCGGTGAATGGTACCCGCCACGGATCGAAGCGAGAGACCCTAGGTTTGCATATGTTTGAAGCAGAGATCAGCAGCTGCGCTATATATGATAGGATACAGCGCATACCCTTGGCCGAGAGGGGCCGTCTGATGGATGACACGGTTCGCGTAGCTGCGTTGACCACCTGCGATGTCGCTGAGGGCGGCAACGAGATTCGGTTGAATATGGTGGACGAGGCGGGACGGCCGATAGAGCTCGCACTGCCAACGCAGTTCGCTTCCACCTTGATCCTGACCCTTCCGCGGCTGATGGATCGATGCCTGCGGGAACTGCGCGGTCCGGGCGCGCGTCTGGTTTTCCCAATGAGCTGTTGGGCGTTGGAGGCTGCGGTGGAGGCTGATGCCTTCATACTGACCATGACGACCTCGGATGGCTTCAGTGTGGCCTTTGCCGTGGCGACGGACGCTGCGCGGGATCTTGCCGAGACATTGCAGATTCATTGCGCTCCGTCAGCGGCTCGTGCTGCGGCAAGAATGTTGAACTAGATTAGGTGCGTCGGAGGGTGCCCATCCCTCTTGCTCGACCTGTGCGAAGATGCCGCTTGGCCGTCCATTCCGGTTGATCGTCCAGGAGCGCCCTTATCATGCACAAGTTTTTTCGCTCGTCGCTGTGGATTCCTCTGATTGCCTTTGTCGTGGTTGCCCCGAGCAATTCGCAAGGGGAACAGAACAGCTCTGTCCCGCTGTTGCGCTTGGTGGGTGCCGACGGGGGCGAGCGGTCAGTAACCCAGGAGGACTGGGCCAAGCTGCCCAGAGCCGTAGTCAAGGCGGTGGACCATGGAGGTGCCACTGCTACCTTCGAGGGGGTTCCTGCCCGTGAACTCCTCAACCTGGTCTCGGTTCCGTTTGGCCCCGATTTGCGCGGCCAGCAACTCGCTCTCTACGTTGTTGCCGAGGCGGCGGACGGATACAAGGTGGTGTACGCGCTTCCGGAGTTCGACCCGGGATTTACCGATGGTGTGATCCTGATCGCGGACCGGAAGGACGGCGAAGCGCTTCCGCCCAAGGAAGGGCCGGTGCGAGTCGTCGTACCGTGGGAGAAACGTCAGGCGCGTTGGGTGCGTCAGTTGACTGGACTACGCGTGGGCCGGGCGCAGTAGTGCTGCGGAGCAAGGCTGGGCGGTCGCGAACCGTGCGACCGCCCAGAATTGAAACGACTCCGTGTCGAGTGGCTTCAGAACCGGTCGAAATTGGCTGGCAGGCGAATCACCGTCACCGCGTTGTCGTGGTTGTTTGGCGAAGTCGCCGATAGCTCCGGAATGATCAGAAGGTAGCTTCCGTCGGACATTTTGTGTACTGCGATGTCCGCTGGGCCGGCAAGTTTGATGTCCTGATCGTAAGTCAGAATCATTGGTGCACCATAAGGCGGCGTGACCACCACGCTGTTGGTGTTCTTGATCTCGGTATCCAGTCGCACGCTGCCAGCGAAATCTAACCCGTCCAGCGCCCCGAGGCCCTGGGCAAAAGGTGCCGGCAGGTTTCCATTGTTGAAATCGCTCTTCGTAAGGCGATACATCCCGCCTTCGGCTGGGTCCTTCAGGCCCGCTGCAAGCCCCACAGTGTTCACGTGGATAGCCCCGTCAGGTGCAACTTCCACCCCGTCCGGGCCGCCTTCGGGCACAGCGATATAGGCCAGCGGAGCGCTCTTGCCATCCGCCAGCGCCTCGATGGAAGACAAAGGGAACATGTATACCCCGCCGCCCTTGGTAGGCAGTGGCGGGTTGAACAGTCCTCCGCCGATACCTGTGTCTGTGGCATACAGATTCCCTTCCTTGTCGAACGACAAGGCGTTTCCCAGAGTTGGGACGACGCCAGCGGCTGCCTCAGCAGCGGAGCCGGAACCCATCTTGATCGCGCCAAGGATCTTGCCATCCGTGTTGAAGGCAATGATCTTGGGGTCGAGCACACTGGGATCCTTGACCTCGGTGCCGTCGGCCTCTGCCAGAGGCGCCCACGCCTCGATCAGAAAGATCGTTCCTTTCGGGAACCTCTTCGTCGCGACCGGGCTGACCGCCATGCCCAAGGGGCCAGTGAGGCCCGTAATCAGCTTCTCGTTGGCCATCTTCAAGGTGCCGTCGGGTTGCACGGCGAGCTTGCTGATGTAACCACCCTTGTGGGTCCAGTGGAAGCCCTTGTCGGGCATACCTAGCTCGGCCGAGTTGGAAACGAACACGAACTTGCCGTCCGCGCTGAAGATGGAGCCTTCAGGATTGTCGAATGCCTTGAGCCTTTGCACCACTTGGCCCTTCACTGGATAGGGCTGCAGCGGTTCAGCCGCTTGCGTCAAACCGGCCGCAGCCAGCACCGCCGCAGCCACGTGTACTCGAATCAGTGTCTTGCTCATTGGATCCTCCCGATAATTGCGGACCAGCACCGTCCACTGCGAAGGAGTGCGGCGCCTTGTTCACCAAGAAAAAAGGGCAGCGCTCTTTCAGGACGCTGCCCCCAACTCGAAGGGGGAATGAAGTTGGTGGAATATCCCGAACCGTAGATAGCTCCGCGCCTCACTCCTTGACGCTATATTCACTCAGATACAGCGCTCCTGTCAAGACATCCGTTGACGATCTCGGTGGCGCTGGGTTGAACTTTTGTCCGAGGATTTGACGCGAGGCCGCCTGGATCAGACCCGGGCGAGAGGTACTGCGGACCGGATGAAGGTGCCGCGAAGCTCCTAGTCGGGACGATCCCGCAATCTCGCGATCAGCTTATCCATCAACGCTGGCATGTCAAAGGCATCACGGGCCACGTAGACCACGCTGGAGCTTGACGGCTCTGTATTGTCGATGGCTGCTGGCCGTGACGCTAGACTCACGCTCACTTGTTCGGCGCGCGCGATCCGATTATTGATCAGCCCCGCCTGGAACAGCACCAACGTGGCGTTGCCCATTGCAAAAATCGGCTTTCCATCGGCCGCAACTTGCTGCAGGAACGCGAGCGTCAGCCGCTCTGCTATCGGGTCGTGGAACGTGAGATTGCCGGGGAGGTAGACGAGGTCGTACTCGCAGGGTTGGCTCTGGTCCACGAATTGGTCGAACGCGGCGCTGTGTTCTTCGCCGGAGGGTTCCAGCACAGTGATCTGCATCTTGGGTTCGTACGGTGCCCCCGAGCTCGCGAGTTGGAATTCGTCCGTCCGGCGAGGCACCACCACATGCACTACTGCACCGCGTTCGGCGAGAAAGCGTCGCGGTACATCGAGATCGAACCCGTCGACACCATCCGCGGCCAGGATGGCGATCCGGTAGCCGCGGAGTTGATTCGGGTCCTCGACGGGCTGCATGAGAAAGCGCATGAGCTGCGCATGTGGCGACGCGGTTCCGGCAACCGCACTTTGCTTCCCGACGGGCTTGGCGATAAGTCCCTCAGGGACCATCGCGCGGGCGCTGCCGAACATAAAAAACAATGACACAAGCAACAGGCCCCGGTAGTTCGACATCGACGTTCTCCAGTTCTTCGACGATTACATCGTTTGCATACTCGACTGCATACCAAAAGCTCCCCGGAAAGACCGCGAACTGCGAGGCGCGCGCCTTAGGGCAAAAATAAAGTGCGTCCGCTCTTCTCCAACTCGAGGAGTCGACGTTCGTGCTCCGGCAAGGGCAAGGTCTGCCCTGCGTCGACTTGCGACCTGTGCTCGCGCCACCCTGCGAGCCACTTCCATACCGTGTTGAACGATTTCTTCATTGCAGTCTCCTAGTACAGTGTTCGAGCGCGAGAAAGAAAGGCATCGCCGTCCAGATCGCGCATGCGCGCCTCCAGATCGACCAGATCCTTCGACTGCGCCAGATAGGCTTCACGCTCGTGTATCTGCCGTTGCCACGACCAGATCTCGAGGCGGCGCCATATGCGAGCGAACCAGTCTTTCAGAGAACGCTCGGGCGCTGCCTCTGCCTCCGTTTCCCGACCGTTGGCCGCGCCTGAATCGGGGTTATCGCTCTCCCCGGAGCCGCTTTCTGATGTCTTTCCGCGTCGCACCATCATCGGGTCGAAAGTGGTCTGACCCAGGTGGTAAGCCAAGGCACTGCCGGGGCTGCCACAAGCCATCAACATACCCATACGCTCGTCCCACAAAGTTCTGGATTTCATGATCTAACACCTTACGTGATATAGGGTTACTCGCACTGCTACATGCGACGACAGAGGTTAGACGAGACCAGGAGGCAGCTCCAATCGTTTGTTCCGATTGGGTTCATCAGCTCTACAGATAACCGCATTGCATCGCAGCATTTGTGTTAAAATTCAACCCGGTTCAGTACTCATGAAGGGGTTATGGAGCTCTATCAGCTACGCAGCTTTGTCGCAGTTGCCGAACTCGGTCATCTCACTCGCGCGGCGGACAAGCTGCACGTGAGTCAGCCCGCTCTGAGCGCCCAGATCAAGGCCCTCGAAGAGGAGTTGGAGCTGGACTTGTTCGAGCGCACGCCAAGCGGCATGTTGCTGACCGCGGCCGGAAAGCGGCTGGTCGCTGAGGCGCAAAAGCTGTTGTCGGCGGCACAGTCGTTGCGCAACGAAGCGCGGACAATCAAAGGTGAGGTCGCGGGCGTGGCCCGCATGGGAACGCTGTCCGACCCGAAGTTGATTCGAGTTGGCGAGCTGATGGCGGCAGCTGTGGAACGCTATCCGCGCATCGAGATCCAGCTCCATCATGAAGTGACAGGCGCGGCGTTCGAGAAGGTGCGAGAAGGCGAGCTCGATGCGAGCTTCTACTACGGCCGTCTAAACGACCCGAGCGTCGCGTCGGTATCGCTGCGGGATCTGACTTATCGCATCGTGGCCCCCGCGGCCTGGAAGGAACGTCTCGAACACACCACCTGGAAGGACATCGCCGCTGAACCGTGGGTCATGACGCCTCCCATCAGCACCCACAACGAGCTGGCAACAGTGCTGTTCCAACAGCATGAGATCGCGCCCACGAAGGTGGTCGAAGCTGACGACGAGCGTGTCGTCTGCTCGCTGGTCATCTCCGGCCTGGGGATGGCACTGATGCGGGAGGATCTTGCGCTGGACAAAGCCCGTGCCGGCGAGGTCTGCCTGTGGAAGGAGGTGCGGCTGACGACCGCGCTCAAGTTCCTTTACTTGCGTGAGCGCGAAGAGGACCCCGTCATTCGCGCCATTGTGGATCTCCTCAAGGACGTATGGCAGCTGCGCACTGCAACCCGTGCGCAACCCTCCGGCAAACGGCGCCAGGCAGCGGCTCTGGATCAGCGCTAGATTTCCCTCCGTGTCCGGTTATTCGCTGATCCGAGCGAATAGGTCGCGATCCACGTTTGCGCCGGACAACAGCAACGCGACTCTGCGCCCCGCGATCCGTGTGTATTGTTTCATTACCGCCGCGAGAGAGGCCGCACCCGCGCCTTCAGCCATGTTATGCGTCGCGGCAAACAGTCGCGGCAAACATCAGCCGCATTGCAGCTTCGACCCCTCCGTCGCTGATCCGGACCGCGCGCGAGGCTTAACGCCAGATCATTCCAGCGCGCCTGGCTCTCGTACACGATCGGAGCAGCGCGCTCCAAGTCGACGAGAGAGCAGTCAAGATGCAGCAAGACCCGCTCTCCCTTTGTGTTGGGCTTCGAAGAGTCTAGGCCAGCGCCGCACCCGCTCGACCCTCGATATGCAATCCAGCGCTAAGCAAAGGCCGAGAAATTCGTTTTGCCGGTAAGGGACCACGATTATTCTTCTGGCGGGCGGCGTATCAACCTAGAGGAGGAGTTTATGAGCAAGGTCCTGGATGAAGTTCTCTCGGCCAACCAGCGTTACGCAGCCAGTTTTGGCGACAAGGGAAAGCTTGCGATGCCGCCCGCGCGGAAATTCGCAATCCTCACCTGCATGGACGCGCGCTTGCATCCCTCCAAATACGCAGGCCTCGCCGAAGGCGACGCGCACGTGATCCGAAATGCCGGCGGACGTGCCAGCGACGATGCAATCCGCTCGCTTGTGATCTCGTACAAACTGCTGGGAACCCGCGAGTGGTTCGTGATCCATCACACCGACTGCGGGATGGAGACGTTCAACGACGCGATCATGACGGATCTGCTTGCGAAGAGTCTCGAGACTTCGGCAATCGACGAGAAAGGCTGGCGCGATGTGGGCGCCGGCCCGGGCTCCACCGATGGCGGGTACATCCGCTGGTTGACGATCAAAAATCAGGCCGAGAGCGTGCTCGAGGATGTGCAGCGCATCCGCAAACACACGCTGGTCCCCCCGACCATTCCGATCTACGGGTTCATCTACGACGTCAAGACCGGGCGGCTGATCGACGTTCCTGAAGCTACCAGAGCCGGCCGCGCACGCTGAACTGGAAGGGCCGAATGCAGGTGATCAGGCGTCCGTGACTGCTCCTGCGTCGAAGGCCAGGATCCGGTAGCGCTTGCCTTTGAACTCGAACTCGCCCACGTCGTGCATGCCCAGGCCATCGACGTGGGCGGTGAGCGAGCGAGCGTTTTCTTCGGCAACGAAGGCCACTCCCGTATCGAAGCGGCCGCAGATCTCCCGTATGAGAGCTCGAAACAAGCCGCGTAGCACTCCGCGCCCGCGATGATCGCGATCCACGCAGACGGGCCCATACACGAACGTTTGCTGATCGATGAGCGTCCGCCCTTGGAAGCTCACCGCGTGGTAACTCTCGATCATAGTCGCGAGCAGGGGGAACTGCCGATTGAACTCCACGCCCGAAGCGCAAAGATAGCCGACGACTTGCCGATCCGCGACCGCGACCAGCACTCCGACATCGCGATCCATCTGCAGGAACTGCTCGCGCGAAAAGCGCGCGGATAGAAAACCACCCTCGCGCTCCGAGGGAGGGAGGCTGTCGAACAGATTGCGCTCCTGCAAGATCAGGACGCCCGCAACGTCTGCATCGCTCAGCCGCCGGAACATCAGGGCCATCGTCTTTAGTCGACGTCGGAGCGATGCGGCCGGCTAAATCAGACCCCGGCTCTTCAGCTCGTCCTTGAGATAAGCGTAGTAGATCGGCGCGGCTATAACCCCGGGAATTCCGAAGGCGGCCTCCATCGTGAGCATGGCAACAAGCAGTTCCCATGCTCGTGCACGGATCTGGCTCCCGACGATGCGCGCATTAACGAAGTACTCGAGCTTGTGGATGAGCACAAGAAAGACGAGAGAACTGAGCGCAACGTACAGAGAATGGCTCAAGCTCACGATCACGATCACTGTGTTGGAGATGAGATTGCCCACTACCGGCAGCAAACCTGCCACGAACGTGATTGCAATCATGGTCTTGGTCAGCGGCAGGTGGACGCCGGACAATGGCAGAACGATCGTGAGATAGATCGTCGTCAGCGTGGTGTTCAAGGCGGAGATGCGGACCTGAGCGAACACGATGCGTCGGAACGCGTTGCCGACGCGAGCGGCGCGCTCCAGCAGCGCCTGAGCGAGCGGACCCAATTCCTGACCCGAGCGTGCCTCGCTCAACGAGACGAAAGCCCCAATGATCATCCCGATCAGAATATGAGCGAACGCGCGCCCGAAATCCGTGCCGACGCCGCGCAGCTCGCGAGCATGCTCGCGCAACCAGGTCGCCGCGGTCTGTCTCAGCTCATCGGCGTTTGCCGGCAGATTTTCGACCAGCCAGGGCGGCAAAGCTCGGCGCGAACCATCGATGATCTCCGCCATCTGCCGCAATAGTGCGGAAACGCTGCCCACATCGGTGCGCAGCAAGGCGATGACGCCCAGGATAATCAGGGTGACCAGCAGTACAACCAGGATGGTCAGCACGGTCACCGCTACGACTTTGCTCCACTCGTGCCCCATGCGCCAGATGCGCAGGCGCGGCGCCATGATGTGGACCAGCTCGAAGACGAGCAAGCCAGCCAGCAACGCGGGCAACAAGTGCAGCTCGAGCACCAGCAGCAGAGCGAGCCCCGCGAGGATCCAGGCAGCAATCTCGTATCGCGTCGGGGTGGCGATTGGCGTCCGCTCCATTCTGGTTCCGAGTCCGGATCAGCGATGCTTCGTGCCGAGAGCACTGCGCAAGCGGCGTATCCCCTCCGCGAGGCGCTCCTCGCTCGCGGCGAAACACCAGCGCACAAACCCTTCGCCCTCGGGACCGAACGCGATACCCGGCGCCAGCCCGAGCGCCGCTTCGGATACCAGCCGCTTGCATAGCGCGAGACTGTCTTCGAGGCCTTGGACACGGAAGAAGGCGTACATCGCACCGGCCGGGGCGGCGGCCTCGACTCTCGCGGTCGCGTTGAGCTGCTCGACCAGGTAGTCCCGCGCCTTGCGCAGCCGCGCGACGGTGTGCTCGATGACGGGCTCGCCACGCTGGACTGCGACGATGCCGGCACGCTGCACGAAGGGGGGCGCGCAACACGTGTTGTACTCGATCAGCTTGGGGAGATCTTCTGCCAGACCT
>Ga0335080_10007791_pt1 | contig 11130 bp, 10 predicted proteins | sample Lox_Sample_34_FD_206720 | JGI IMG/M metagenome (GOLD analysis project Ga0335080, IMG submission 206720) | Soil microbial communities from Loxahatchee National Wildlife Refuge, Florida, United States - Lox_Sample_3.4 | ecosystem: Environmental > Terrestrial > Soil > Wetlands | place: USA...
TCCCCCTACGCCACCGTCGTGTTCGCCAGGCTCGGCTGGTCACCGAACGCCGTCACCGTCTGCTTCATGGTCGCCGGCGTGGCCGCGGGCGTGCTCACCGCCGTGCCCGGGCTGCCCGCGGCGATCGGGGTGGCCCTGCTCATCCAGCTGTACCTGCTGTTCGACTGCTCCGACGGCGAGCTGGCCCGGTACACCGGGCGGTTCTCGGTGACCGGGGTGTACCTGGACCGGATGGGCCACTACATCACCGAGGCGCTGCTGCTGGCCGGCCTGGGCGTCCGCGCCCAGGGGCATTTCGCCCTGTCCGGCGGATATGTCAGCGCGGGCCTGGCCGCGGCGATCTGCGCCACCCTGATCAAGGCGGAGACCGACACCGTGATCGTGGCCCGGGCCTCGTCCGGGCTGGACGGCAAGCACCAGGACGAGGCGCTCGCCCCGCGGGCCCACGGGCTCGCGCAGGCCCGGCGGCTGGCCTCGGCGCTGCGCGTGCACCGGATCATCCAGGCCGTCGAGCTGTCCGTCCTCATCCTGCTGGCGGCGATCGCGGACGCCGCGGCCGGCAACCTGGTCGCCACCCGGGTGCTGACCGTGGCCGCGCTGGTAGTGGGCGCGGCGATGGCGGCGGCCCACCTGGTGGCCATCGTGGCGTCCCGGAGGCTGCGATGACCGCCACCGTCCAGCGCACTCTCACGATCTCCTGCGTCATCCTCACCATGGGCAACCGCCCGGCCGAGGTGAGCCGGGCCATCGACAGCGTGCTGGCCCAGCGCGGCACTCAGGTGGACCTGGTCGTGGTCGGCAACGGCGCCGACGTGCCCGGCCTGCCCGCCGGGGTGCGGACCGTCCGGCTGCCGGAGAACGTCGGCGTCGCGGCCGGCCGCAACGCCGGGGTGGCGGCCTGCGAGGGCGACGTGGTGCTGTTCCTCGACGACGACGGCTGGTACCCGGACCCCGGTCTCGCCCTCCGCATCGCCGGCCGGTTCGCCGCCGACCCCGCGCTGGCGGTGCTGTCCATGCAGGTGGTCGACCCGGACGGCGGCGCGGGCGCGCGGTGGCATGTACCGCGGCTGCGGGCCGGCGACCCGGAGCGGTCTTCCGTGGTGACCACGTTCCTCGGCGGCGCCTGCGCGATCAGGCGCTCGGCCTACCTGGAGGCGGGCGGGCTGCCGGACCTGTTCTTCTACGGGCACGAGGAGACCGACCTGGCCTGGCGGCTGATAGACCGCGGCTACCGGCTGGAATACGACGCCACCGCCCGGATGTGCCACCACGCCCTGCCGAACGCCCGGCACTCCGCGTTCCGCCGCCAGGACGGGCGCAACCGGGTCTTGCTGGCCCGGCGCAACCTGCCCTGGCCGCTGGCCGCGGTCTACCTGGCCGACTGGATGGCGCTCACCGTGGCCAGGGAGCGCGGGCGGCGGGACAGCCTGCGACCCTGGTTCGCCGGCTTCGCCGAGGGCTGGCGGACCGACCCGGGTCCGCGCCACCCCATTTCGCTGCGCACCGCCTGGCGGATGGCCAAGGCGGGCCGCCCCCCAGTTATCTAAGCCTGTCACACCCGCCTCTGGCGTCCCCACCGGTTCCCCATCCCCAACGCTCCCACCTGCGACGATCTTGACTCATATACCGTCAATCGGTATATATGTGATCAGTGCGCACGGCTTGTCGGGAGCCGGGCTCATTGCGGCCGGGTTCACCCGGGAAGGGAGCGCCCTCGTGGGAGCCTGCGTGAGGGGGCGTGGGCGGCCGTCTGAGCGCGGTGCCGGCCGTGGTTGCGGATGAGGTAGCCGGCGGGCGGTGCACCCACCGCCCGCCGGCCTTGGGCCCGCGGGATTCGCGCCGGCCGTGCGGATGACGGCAAATCGGCCGCGCGGATGACGTGCGGCACGGGTCAGGCGCGTACGATATGTCGTGTGGAGAGTCGCGAGAATCGCGAACTCACGCCAACGACGGGGGTCGGGGGCGATGCCGGGGCAACCGTACCCGGGGTCTGGCGGTCGGTGCCTACCATGCCGTGGGCCTGGCTGGCCATCGGCCTGATCGCCTCTGCCCTGTTCGCCGGCGGGGTCGCGCTGTTCAGTGGCGATCCGCGGCACCGGCTCTGGGGCCAGGCCGCGGTCGGCGGATACGCACTGGCCGCGCTCGCGGTCGTGGCCTGGCGGTCACACCGCACCCGGGGCGTCGACGTGGCGCTCGCCGTGATGGCGTGCGGCGCGATCCTGTTCCCCCTGCTCTGGCTGATCGCGCACGGCTACGGCGAACCGGAGGTCGGCGTGGTGGCCACCTCCGCCAGAGAGCTCATCCACGACGGCACCCCGTACCGCAGCGCGCAGGCGCTGGCTACCACGACCGACCCTAACGCGTACAACCCGTACCTGCCGCTGATGGCGGTGTTCGGCGTGCCGCAGGCGCTGCTCGGCCACGGCATTCTCACCGATCCCCGGGTCTGGTTCGGCGTGGTGTTCCTGGCCACCTTCGCGGTGGCGCTGCGGGTCGCCGGGGCCACGGACAGCGTCCGGTGGGCGCTGCTGCTGACCGCCTCGCCGATCATCGCGTTCGAGCTGTGCGTCGGCGGCACCGACGTGCCCATGGTGGCGTTCATGTGCCTCGGCTTCGCGCTGCTCTGGCGGGACCAGGTGACCAACGCGATCCCCGCCGCGCTGGCCCTCGGAGCCGCCTCCTCGATGAAGGCGACCGCCTGGCCCGCTCTGGTGGTGGCGTTCGCTCTGCTCTACGTGCGCGACGGCAAGCGCGTGGCGTGGCGGTTCGCCGCGGTCGCGGTCAGCGTGGTCCTGGTCATCGTGGGCCCGTTCGCGGTGCTCAAGCCCGGCTCGCTGGTGAAGAACACCATCTTGTTCCCGCTCGGCCTGGCCAGCGTCAAATCCCAGGCGGACAGCCCGCTGCTCGGCCACGTGCTCGCGCAGACCGGGGTGATCGGCCACACGATCGTGGTCATCCTGCTCGTCGGTTCCGGCCTTGCCATCGCGGTCTCCCTGGTCACCCGCCCGCCCCGGGACGTGCCCGCCGCCACCATCCGCCTGGTCGCGGGCCTGTCCGCCATGTTCGTGCTGGCCCCGTCGACTCGGTTCGGCTACTTCATCTACCCCGCCGCGATGGTCCTCTGGCTCCTCGTCGCCCAGGCCGGCCGCGCCCTAGCCGAACGCCCCGCCCCCGAACTCCTCCATTCCGGCTAGCCCTCCGGAGAGGCCGGGCGGGCGAGGCAGCACGACCGCAGGGCCTATTGTGGGGGGCGTGCGTCATGGGCCACGTGCCACAGGGGCCACTGAGGTCACTGCGGCAGACGATGCCAAAGCAACGGCGCCGGCAGCGGAAGAGGGCCCTGGACGGGCCGGGTGGCTGTTCGGCGCCGTCACTGTGGTGCCCGCGATGCTGGCCGCGGCCTGGCTGCTGCCGGCCTTCCCGCTGCTGCTGGCCGGCCGGCTCTCGGCCTGGCCGATGGTGTTCATGTTCATCCCGCTGGCCGCCGGGCTGTGCTACTTCGCCGTCCGCCAGCTCCCCGCCGCCTGGCCGACCTTCCACCAGGCACCAGCCAGAGCCCGCTGGTGGCCGCTGGCCGCCACCGTGGCCATCGCGGCCGCCTTCACCGCCTGGCAGATGGCCGAACGCACCGAGCAGATCACCTACCTCCGCGACCCCGCCACCTACCTCCAGGTCGCCTACTGGATCGCGCATCACGGCCACCTTCCCATCCCCGATTCGGTCGCCGCGTTCGGCGGCCCGCACCCGGGCCTGAGCTTCGCCAGCTCCAACTACTACCCGCGCGGTACCGGCATCGTGCCGCAGTTCATGACCGGCATGCCGCTGGTCCTGGCGGCCGGCATCTGGCTGCACGGCATCAAGGCCGCCCTCCTGGTCACGCCGCTGATCGGCGGATGCGCGGTGCTCGCGTTCGGCGGCCTGGCCGGGCGGCTGGCCGGCCCCGGCTGGGCGCCGGCCGCGGCGGCCGTGCTGGCGCTGACCCTGCCCGAGCAGTACACCAGCCGCGGCACGTTCAGCGAGCCGCTGACCCAGGTCCTGATGTTCGGCGGCCTGTGCCTGCTGGCCGACTCGCTCACCGTCAACCGGGACCCCGGTAAGAAACAAGACTGGCCCGGCCAGGACAAGGTGCTGGCCGCGCTGGCCGGACTCGCCCTCGGACTAGTCATCCTGGTCCGCATCGACGGGCTGAGCGACATCCTCCCGGCGGTCCCGTTCCTCGGCGTGCTGCTGGCCGCGCGCCGCCGTCAGGCGGTCCCGTTCGGGCTCGCCCTGGTCGTGGGCGTGGGCTACGGCCTGGCCGACGGCTACCTGAAGTCCCGCCCCTACCTGGATCTGGAGGCGCCGTCGCTGCGCCCGCTGGGCTACATCGTCGCAATCACCATCGTGGCCACGGCAGCAGGCGTCGCGATCACCGCCAGCCAGAAAGCGAGAAACGCCGCCAAGAAGGTCCTCGCCACCAAGACCGCGCAGTACCTGCCCGCCGCGGCCGCGACCGCGACCGTGCTGATCTTCGTCGCCTTCGCCGTCAGGCCCCTCGTCCAGACCGTGGCGGGGGAGACCGACCCGACCTCGATCGCCTACGTAGCCGAACTCCAGAAGCTGGCCGGCCTGCCCGTCAACGGCCACCGGCAGTACTACGAGGACAGCCTGTACTGGGTGATCTGGTATCTCGGTGTCCCCGCCGTGCTGCTCGGCGCGTTCGGCCTGGCCGTCCTGGCCAGGAACTGCACGAAGGCGCTGCTGACCTGGAAGGACCCCACGGCCGCGGCCCGGGTCTGGACGCTCCCGCTGATGATGGCGCTGTGGTCCGTCGTGACCGTGCTGTACCGGCCCGCGGTCGCCCCGGACCAGCCGTGGGCGAGCCGGCGCCTGGTGCCGTTCGTGCTGCCCGGCCTGATCCTGGGCGGCATCTGGGCCGCCGCCTGGCTCAAGGACCAGGCCGCCCGGCTCGGCCGGACCCGAGCCACCGCCGTCACGATCGCTTCCTGCTGTGTGGCCTCGATGCTCATCCCGATCGCGCTGACCACCCTCGACCTCAGCATCACGAAGGCCGACGGCATCAAGGCGCACGGCATGGCGTTCCGCCAGGTCGGCACCGGCGAGATCGCTGCGGTGAGCAAGCTGTGTGCAAGCTTTCCGCCGGATGTGTCGGTGGTCATCCTCGATCCGCTGACCGCCGACCGGTTCGCCCAGGTGGTGCGCGGCATGTGCGGCCTGCCCACCGCGGTCCTGACCGACCGGAAGGACCTCGGCCCGGTCATCAGGGGCATCCAGAGCGTCGGCCGCCGCCCGGTGCTCCTGGCCGAGGACCAGGCGGAACTCCCCGGGACCCCGAGGGAAGTCGTCAACCTGCTGACCACGCAGGAGGCGCACAACCTGACCGCGCCGCCGACCCGGACCTGGCTGATTCACTACACAGTCTGGATGAGCACCATCACAGCCCCCGCGGGCTAGTATCCTCGCCGGTCGTGAGCACCTTCACGCCCGAGGACCGGCCCGCGCCCGCGCCGCACGTCTCCATCGTGCTGCCCTGCTTCAACGAGGAAGAGCATGTGCTGCTCGAGATCGAGCGGATCTGCACCGCGATGGACAAGAGCGGCCTGTCCTACGAGCTGCTCGCCATCGACGACGGCTCGACCGATCAGACGCTGGCCCGGCTGCGCCGGGCCGAACCTGACTTCCCGAACCTGGTGGTCATCCCGTTCCGCCGCAACGGCGGGGCCGGCACCGTCCGCCGCATCGGCACCCAGCAGGCCCGCGGCGAGATCGTGGTCTGGACCGACGCCGACCTGACCTACCCGAACGAGCGGATTCCCGAGTTCGCCGCGATCCTCGACGAGGACCCCACGATCGACCAGGTGGTGGGCGCGCGCACCAGCGAGGAAGGCACGCTCAAGATCTTCCGCGTGCCGGCCAAGTGGTTCGTGCGCAAGCTGGCCGAACGGCTCACCAACGCCGACATCCCGGACCTGAACTCGGGCCTGCGGGCATTCCGCCGCTCCGTCGCCCTGCCCTACCTCAAGCTGCTGCCCCCCGGGTTCTCCTGCGTCACCACCATCACGCTGGCCTTCCTGTCAAACGGGCACGAGGTGCGGTACGTCCCGATCGAGTACGCCAAGCGGGCGGGAAGGTCGAAGTTCCACTTCTTCTCCGACGCCTACCGGTACGTCCTCCAGGTGCTGCGCATGGTGATGTACTTCAACCCGCTCAAGGTGCTGATGCCGCCGGCCCTGACGCTGCTGGTCCTCGGCGTGCTCAAGGGCATCTACGACCTGGTGGTGCACCCGCTGCACTTCGCCAACGACACGATCCTGATCTTCGTGACCGGGATGATCCTGGCCTCGCTGGCGCTGCTGGCCGACCTGATCGTCCGCTCCCGCGGGGACACGTGAGGATCGCCCTGGTCGGCCCGGCCCATCCCTACAAGGGCGGCGGGGCCCGGCACACCACCGAGCTGGCGCACCGCCTCGCCGCGGCCGGCCACGACGTGATCATCGAGTCCTGGCGCGCCCAGTACCCGGCCCGCCTCTACCCCGGCCAGCAGACCGTCGACGTGCCCGAGGGCGCGCCCTACCCGCGCACCCGCCGCCGCCTGGCCTGGTACCGCCCGGACGGCTGGCTGGCCGAGGGCCGCCGCCTGCGCCCCGCCGACCTGGTCGTCTTCGCCTACCTCACCCCGCTCCAGGCGCCCCCGTACCTCGCGATCATGAGCCGCCTGGGCCGCAAGCCCCGCACCGCGGTCATCTGCCACAACGTCCTCCCGCACGAACGCCGCCCCGGCGACGTCGCCCTCACCCGCGCCCTGCTCCGGCGCGCGGACACGGTCCTCACCCACTCCGCCGCCCAGGCCGCCCAGGCCCGCGAGCTGGCCCCGGACGCGACGGTGCGGACCGTAGCCATGCCTGCCCACCTGCCCGCATCCGCCTCGCAAACCCAGGGCACCGAACGGGCCGAGGTATCTGCCCCCGCGTCCACCCATCTGCTTTTCTTCGGCATCGTCCGCCCCTACAAGGGCCTCGACGTGCTGCTCACCGCCCTGGCGCAGGCTCCGCCGCACGTCACGCTGACCGTTGCCGGCGAGTTCTGGGGCGATATCACGGAAACGGGTAATCTGATCGCCGAACTAGGCCTGGCCGACCGCGTCGCGTTGCGCCCCGGCTACGTGCCCGCGGACCAGATCCCGGCGCTGTTCGGCGCGGCGAACGCGCTGGTCATGCCGTACCGGGAGGCGACTGCCTCGCAGAACGCCCTGCTGGCGTTCGCGCACGGCGTGCCGGTGATCACCACCACCGCCGGGGCGCTGGCCGACCAGGTGCGCGACGGCGTGGACGGGCTGACCTGCGCGCCGGACGACGAGAAGGATCTGCTCCGCGCGCTCGACGAGATCAGCGACCCGGAGACCGCCCGGCGGCTCCGGGCCGGGGTCAGGCCCGTGGACCCGGAGCCGGGCTGGGCTGCCTATCTGCGGGTTCTGCTGGCCGGCTAGCCCCGCGCCGGGCCCGGCCGATGGCCAGCCCGGCGCCAGCCCACACCAGGTCACCGGCGGTCATGACCACCCGCGAGGCCAGCGCGACGACCAGCGCGGACGCGGACGGCATGACCGGCGCGAGCACGGCGATGAGCGCGACCTCGCGCGGCCCGATGCCGCCCGGGAAGAAGATGATCAGGAAGCCGATCGCCCAGGCCAGCGCGTACGCGCCGAGCGAGAGCGCATACGAGCCCCCGCCCTTCCCGGCGAACACGCTGATCAGGAACCAGGCGCTGGCGCCGTAGCAGAGCCAGCCTGGCGTGGTCCAGGCCAGCGCCCGGACCATGCCGCCCCGGCTGACCGAACCCTCCAGCGGCGCCCTCCCCAGCACCCGGAGTGCCCGGTCCAGGCCGAACTTGATGACCGGCGGGTACAGGCACGCCGCCGCCAGCGGCGTGACGGCCAGCACCCACCAGTACTGCCTGACCGCGTGCGCCGAGACCAGCGGCAGCGTCACGCCCGCCGCCACCAGCCCCACCACAAGCGTGACCGCCATGCTGACCAGGCTCGCGGTGGCACTGCGCCGGCGCGGGACGGCGTAGTCACGGGCCAGTTCGACCTGGGCGGCCACCGCCCACACCGCGCCCGGCACGTACTTGCCCAGCTGCCCGACGAACATCACCCGGATCGCGGCGGGCAGCGGCAGCGGCGAGCCGAGGTCGGCCAGCAGCGCCCGCCAGGCCAGCATCATGCAGCCGAGCCCGGCGATCGCGCTCACCGCGGCGCCGGCCACGTCCCAGCCGTCCAGCTTGGCCAGCGCGGCCTGCACCTGCGTCCACTGGGAGGCCAGCCCGTACACGGCCAGCCCGGCCGCCAGCACCAGCAGCGCGGCGCGCAGCCACGGGCTCCTGGTGAGATCGGACACGCCAGTAGCGTACTCGCCGCGCCGCCGTGGCAGTATCTCTCGCAAAGATGGCGATCCTGCCACTCGCCAGCCGTCCGGCCAGCTGGCAGGCTCTATCTGTGAGTACGCAGACCACCCAGCCCGTTCAGAATAAGGAAACGAGTAGTCCGGTACCCCGGGCCGGGTTGGCCGCCTGGATCTGCCTGCTCATCGTGTATCTCGTGTGGGGCAGCACCTACCTGGCCATCCGGGTCGGAGTCGAGACGATGCCGCCGCTGATGATGGCGGCGGCGCGGCAGCTGGTGGCCGGCCTGATCATGTTCCCGCTGGCCTTGCGGCACTGGCGATCAACCCCTCTCGCCCGCCGCTGGCCCTCCCGCCGGGAGTGGCTGGGCTGCGCCACCGTCGGCATCTTGCTGCTGGTCGCCAACGGCGTGGTCGGCGTGGGGGAGAAGACCGTGCCGTCCGGGCTGGCCGCGCTGCTCGTGGCCACCGTACCGCTGTGGCTGCTCGGCATCGACGCCGGCCTCAACCACGCCCGGATGGGCCTGGCGCAGCTGGCCGGCCTGCTGCTCGGGCTGGCCGGCGTGGCGCTGCTGTCCGGCCTGGGCGGCGACTCGCGCGGGACCTCGGTCACCGGCGTCCTCATCATCCTGGGCGCAGCGGCCGCCTGGGCGCTGGGCACGATCATGGCCCGCCGGGCCACCATCCCGTCCAGCCTGGCCCTGGCCAGCGGGATGGAACTGCTCGCCGGGGGCGCCGCGCTGCTGGTCCTGAGCGCCGCGACCGGGGAGTTCTCCACGCTCCACCTGGGCGCGGTGTCCGCGCGGTCCTGGCTCGCGCTCGGCTACCTGATCGTGTTCGGCTCGATCGTGGCGTTCTCCGCCTACGGCATCGCGGTCCGGTCGCTGCCCACCGCGACCGTGGCCACCTACGCGTACGTGAACCCGGTCATCGCGGTCCTGCTCGGCGCGCTCATCCTGAACGAGCGGCTGACCCCGGCCACGATCGTCGGCGGCGTGCTCATCGTCGGTGCCGTGATTTTGGTGGTGCGCCGCAGCCCGCCTGCGCACTGAGTAACCTGGGTGACCATGGCGCTGGAGATCAAGCGGCTGCACCTGGCCAGTCTGCAGGGGGTGGACGGCCGCCGCTGGCCGGTGCACGGGTTCGTGGTCACCCATCCCGGCGGCGCGGTGCTCGTCGACACCGGCGTCGGCGGGCCGCGGCATGTGCTGGACGACTGGCGCGTGGTCAACCGTTCGGCCGCCGACGCGCTGGCCGAGCTCGACATGAGCCCCGCCGACATCGGGCTGGTCATCAACACCCACCTGCACTTCGACCACTGCGGCCAGAACGCGGTATTCAGGCACGCGCCGTTCTACGTGCAGCGGGCCGAGCTGAACCGGATGCGCCGCGACTCGGCCGGCCTGTACGAGTGGTTCGGTTTCATGAACGCGCGGTTCGAGTTGCTGGACGGGGACGCCGAAGTGCTGCCCGGCCTGGAGGTGATCGCGACGCCCGGCCACACCGAGGGCCACCAGTGCGTCGTAGTGCACCGCGACGACGCCGGATTCGACCTGCTCATCGGCGACGCGGCCTACACCCCCCGGCAGTACGCCGATCCGGCCAGCGACGATCTCCCCGCGGGCCAGGCCAGCGACGTCGAGGCCTGGCGCGAGTCGGTCCGGCGGATCCGCTCGCTGCGCCCGGGAACCGTGCATTTCTGCCACCACACCGACACCGTGCACAGCTGAGGAGGCCGCCTTGCATCTGATCGGCAGCGCCGGGGCGTACACGCCGCCCGATGGCGGCCAGCCCAACCACTGGGTGGTGCACCTGAACAGCGAGGACCTCAGCCTGGGCACGTACTCGATCCCGGCCGGCGGGGTGGACGACCAGGAGCCGCACACCGAGGACGAGGTCTACGTGGTCCAGGCCGGCCGCGCCACGCTGGTGACGGCCTCCGGGACCGTACCGGTCGGGCCGGGCAGCGTGATCTTCGTCCCGGCGGGCGAGGCGCACACATTCACCGATATAACCGAGGACCTGGCCTTGGTCGTCGTTTTCGCACCGCAGTACGGATCGCGTGCTCCGAGCTGAGGTTACCGACCCGGGGCGGCCACGCTCGCCGTCTCTTCGATGCCCCGGCGCGCCAGCGCGTCGGCGCGCTCGTTACCGGGATCGCCCGCGTGCCCCTTCACCCACACCCAGCTGACCTCGTGCGGCCTCATCGCCTCGATGAGCCTGCGCCACAGGTCGTCGTTCTTGACCGGCTTCTTGGCTGCGGTCTTCCAGCCGTTGCGCTGCCAGCCGTCGATCCACTTGGTGATCCCGTTCAGCAGGTACGTGCTGTCGGTGTGCAGGCTCACCCTGGCCGGCCGCCGCAGCGCCTCCAGCGCGTGGATCGCCGCCATCAGCTCCATCCGGTTGTTCGTGGTCAGCGGGTCGCCCCCGTACATCTCCCTTTCCTTGCCCTGCCACTGGAGTACCGCGCCCCACCCGCCCGGCCCCGGGTTCCCGCTGCACGCGCCGTCTGTGTAGATCACGACCTCGGTCATGCCGGAAGGCTACGCCCTGCCGCCCTCCGGTACCGCCGCCCGGCCCGTGCCGCCGCGACGATTTGCGTTGGACGCCGGGAGTTCATAAAGTTAAGGGACACCGACGCGGGGTGGAGCAGTTCGGTAGCTCGCTGGGCTCATAACCCAGAGGTCGCGGGTTCAAATCCCGCCCCCGCTACCAAGGCCAGAGGCCCTTTCTC
>Ga0335080_10007793_pt1 | contig 11129 bp, 11 predicted proteins | sample Lox_Sample_34_FD_206720 | JGI IMG/M metagenome (GOLD analysis project Ga0335080, IMG submission 206720) | Soil microbial communities from Loxahatchee National Wildlife Refuge, Florida, United States - Lox_Sample_3.4 | ecosystem: Environmental > Terrestrial > Soil > Wetlands | place: USA...
GAATGCCTTTGCCCGCGGGCGTAAGAAGCGCGCGTGTCTCGAACTCTTCGAAGGATGGCGGCGCTCGCGTCCGGAACCCTCTTTCTGCTGGCCCTCTCCCCGGGCTCCGCGCCGTGGGACGTCGGAGCGGCGCCCGAGGCCCGGCTGTTCGCGGAAGGTGTCGTCTCGACCCCGGACGACGAGTCGAACGGATCGTTCTCCCCCGGCGGGACCGAGTACTACTTCACGAAGTTCAACCCCTACACGACGGCGGCCCGGTGGGGCCTGCTCTGCGTCGCGCGGTTTCGCGGCGGCCGCTGGAGCGCGCCGGAGAGCCTCCCGTTCTCCGGACGGAATCTCGACTTCTCCCCGCGCCTCTCGCCCGACGGGAGCACGCTCTACTTCACGTCCTCGCGCCCCGCGCCCGGCAAGACCGCCCACGTCCTCCGGATCTGGTCGGTCCTGCGAACGGCGTCCGGCTGGGGGGAGCCGCAGCCCCTTCCCGCGCCCGTGAACGCCCCCGACGAGGAGTCCAACTCCTCGGCCTCCGTCACGCGCGACGGCACGATCTACTTTGCCTCGACCCGGGACGGGAGCGGCCACCCTCACATCTACCGCGCGACGTTCTCGAATGGCGGCTACTCCGAGCCCGAGAAGCTCGGGCCCGAGATCAACTCGGAGGTGAGCGACGACGATCCCTTCGTCTCACCCGACGAGCGGATCCTCGTCTTCGCATCCAAGGGCGATGGGCCTCCCGGCGACAAGGACCGGCCGGAGACCATCGCCGGCGGAGGCGTCCTCTACCCGCGCGGCGATCTCTTTGGGAGCGTCTCCGCGGGCGGCGGACGTTGGTCGGTCGCGCGGCATCTCGAGCACGGTGTCAACACGTTCGCCGACGAGTCGTCGCCGTCCCTGACGCCGGACGGCCGGTACCTCTTCTTCACGAGCGAGCGCAGTCCTTTCTCGGTGCCGCCCGAGCGCTGGATGAGCGCGCGCGAGATCGACGCGGCGCTCGGCGGGACGCAGAACGGACACGGCAACGTCTTCTTCGTGAGCGTCGACACGCTCGGGCTGACGGCGTCGGGAGGGAAGCGGTGAGCGCCCGCGGCCGCGTCCTCTTCGCCGCGATCGCCTTCTCGGGGCTCGCCGCCGGCGGACGCGCCGCCGCCGACTCCCCGCCGCGGCCGGAAATCATCGGACCCGGCGTGATCTCGACGCCGGAGGACGAGCTCGGCGGAACGGTATCGCCCGACGGGCAGACGCTCTACTTCGAGCGGTCGATCCCTCCGCACTACCTCTACGTCCTCTACGAGTCGCACCGCGTCGGAGACGGCTGGGGCGCGCCGGAGGTGCTGCCCTTCTCCGGCCGCTACCGCGACACCGACCCCGTCCTCTCGCCCGACGGGCGCACGATGCTCTTCGCCTCCGACCGCCCGGTCGGCGGCGTCGACCGGCATCACTTCTACATCTGGCAGGTTCGCCGGACGGCCTCCGGCTGGTCGGAGCCCGAGATGCTGCCGGGCCCGGTCAACGACGGCTTCAATCAGGTGTTCTGCTCGATCGCCGCGAGCGGCAACCTCTATTTCACGTCGAGCCGCAAGGGCGGCGGCTACGACATCTATCGCTCGCGCCTCGTCGACGGGAAGTACGCCGAGGCGGAAGATCTCGGGCCGACGCTGAACGACCCGAGCATCTGGACCTTCGAGAGCACGATCGCGCCCGACGAAAGCTACATGCTCATCGGGAGCTTCGGCCGCCAGCCGTCCTCCGGCAGCTCGGATCTCTACGTGAGCTACAACCGGGACGGCGCCTGGACGAAGCCGCAGAACCTCGGGGCCGCGGTGAACACGCCGATGCGCGACTACAGCCCGCGCATCTCGGCCGACGGAAAGTGGCTCTACTACACGAGCGAGCGGCTCGAGGAGCCGCCCATTCTGCCGTTCGACCTCGCAGGGTTCCGGAAGCTCGTCCGCGGGCTCTACAACACGCTCGGCAACCTCTACCGGTACCCGCTCGACGAGCTCCTTCGCGCGACGCGCCCCAAGCGCTAGCGCGTAACGCTTAGCGTCTGCCCGGCGGCGGAGTCTTCATCCGCCCGCGCAGGGCCGCGGCGGCGGCGCGGACCTCGGCCGCGGAAGGCCGCAGGCCGCCGACGGACGGGTCGCTCGCGCGGTAACGCAGGACGCCGTCCACGACCGTCGCGAAGACGTTCTCCGGCCCCATCGCGTGGACGACGGCGCTGTACGGCTCGCCCGACCGGCTCTCGGGCAGCGTCCAGCCCGCCTCCGGGTCGAGGATCGCGAAGTCCGCGCGGCCGCCGGGGGCCAGCCCCTCCAGGCCGGGCAGGTCGAGCGCGCGCCCTCCTTCCCACGTCGCGAGGCGCAGGACGTCGAACGCGCGGAGCTCGCCGGTCTCCCCGCGCGTGTCCGGACGGGTGCGCGGCAGGAGCGCGGCCAGGCGCATCTCGCGGAAGGGATCCAACCGGTCGTTGCAGGAGGCCGCGTCCGAGCCGAGCGCCACGCGAACGCCGGCGCGACGCATGGAAACTACCGGACAGACGCCCGAGCGCAGGCGGAGGTTCGAGCTCGGGCAATGGACGGCCGCGGCCCCGCGCTCCGCGAGCGCGCGCCAGGCCCGCTCGTCGGTGTGCACCGCGTGCGCGATACAGCTCTTCGGTCCCAGCAGGCCGACCGCGTCGAGATATGCGACGTTGTCCTGGCCCGTGCGCTCAAGGACGAGGCCGCATTCCGCGAGGCTCTCCGCGGCGTGCGTATGGATCGTGAGGCCCTTCTCCGCGGCGAGCGCGGCGGCCCGCCGCAGCAGATCGTCGGTGCACGAGACCGCGAAGCGCGGCTGCACCGCGACGCGCAGACGCCCGCGCTCACGCCCATGCCACGTCGCGTGGAGGCGCTCCGTCTCCGCGAGCCCCTCGTCCGCCGGCGTGAGCAGCTCCTCCGGCGTCGTCGACGGATCGTCCATGAGGACGTTGCCGCCCGTGTATCGAACGCCTGCTCGCGCCGCCGCGCGGAAGAGGGCGTCCGAATGGCCCACGGTCCCCATGTCGAGGACCGCCGTCACGCCGGACGCGAGGCACTCGGCGAGGCCCAGCTGCGCCGCAATCGCCAGCGTCTCCGGATCGAGCGCCGCCTCGCCCGGCCAGACGTGGAAGGCGAGCCAGGGGAGCAGCTCCAGATCCTCCGGGCCGTTTCGCAGGAGGGTCTGGCAGAGATGCAGATGCGCCTGCACGAACCCGGGCAGGATCCACTTGCCGTCGGCCTTCAGGCGTTCGACCGGCTCTCCCGGCCGCGCCGCAAGGCGCAGGGCCTCCGGGCCGATCGCGGCGATCGTGCCGTTCTCGGCGTAGAGGTGGGTCGCCGGCTGGATGTCGGCGGGATCGGCCAGGCCCACGAGCGTCCCTCCCTCGAGCAGGAGTCGGCTCATGCGGCGCTTCCGTCCCGCGTCAGGCCGGCAGGCGGCGAATCATGACGAGCGTGCGGTCGTCCGCGAAGGGCTCGCCCGAGGCGTGGGCTTCGAGCTCCTTGGAGAGGTGCGCGTCGATTTCGGCCACCTCCGCGTCGCCCTGGCCCGCGAGAAACTCCTTGAGGCGCGGCATGCCGAACTCGACGCCCTTGGGATCATTGGCCTCGGTCACGCCGTCGGTGTAGAGGCAGAGGATCTCGCCGTTCCCGAGCGAGAGGTGCGAGGAACCGTAGGGCTTTCCCGGGAAGAGCGCGAGCGGGAGGCCGTGCGAGGCGAGCTCCTCCATGCTGCCGTCCTTGCGGCGCAGCAGTCCCGGGTTGTGCCCGGCGTTGGTGTACTCGACCTCGCCCGTCTTCGGATCGAGCAGCAGGAGGAAGAACGTGATGAACCGGTCGGGCCCGGTGCGCCTCGAGATCGCCTCCGAGAGCCGCCCGGTCATCTCCGCCACCGGGACGTTCTCGTCCGCCCAGGCGTGGAAGGACGCCTGCAGCGACGCCATGAGGAGCGCCGGCCCGACGCCCTTGCCGCAGACGTCGGCGATCGTCGCGTAGATCCTCCCGTCGGGCCGCACGCGGAAGTCGAAGTAGTCACCGGAGACCTGACGCGACGGGATGTTGGAGCCGTAGAGCTCGTAGCCGGAGATCTCGGGCGGGTTCTCCGGAAGGAGGCGCTGCTGGATCTCGCGCGCCAGCGCGAACTCCCGGTCCATCTGTTTCTTCTCGGCCGCGTCCGCCATGAGGCGCGCGTTCTGGATCTTGGCCGCGGCCACGTTGGCGAGCGAGGTGAGCAGGCGCAGATCGGCCTCCTCGAAGGAGCGGTGCCCCATGCGGACGTCCACGTAGATCAGGCCGACGACCTGTCCCTGGTTCTCGAGGGGCGCCGCGAGCACCGACTTGATGCCCGAGAGACGGATGGAGTCCGCGAGCGAAACCTCGCTGCCGGCATTCGTGTCCATGAGGAGCAGGCCGTTGCGCTTCTCGACGACCGACGCGACGAGCGTGCGCGAGAGGCGGATCTCTTCGGCGGAGATGCCCTCCGCCACGCGGATGATGGCGGGGATGAGCTCCTGCGAGACGCTGTGCCGCAGGAGCACGACGCAGCGGTCCGGCTTCAACGTCTCGAAGACCTTGTCCATGAGGAACTTCAGCAGCTCATCCACCGAGACGTCGCGGAGAAGCTCGATCGTGAGCTCGTTGACGACGCGCAGCGACTCGACGAGCTTCGAGAGCTGCTCCGCCGGCAGCCGCGGGTCCGTCTCCGTGTGCTTGCGCAGCAGCTCGGCCGAGGCCTTCAGGATCGTGTTGTCGAGCCCTTCCTCCTCCGCCGCGTCGATGCGAACGCGCGTCGTGGATTCCGACTCGACCTTGAGGGTCACGCCTCCGACCGTGATGCGGTCGCCGGGTTTCAGCGCGAGGATCGTGGAAAGCCGGTCGCCGTTGACGAACGTGCCGTTCCGGGAGCCCAGGTCCTCGACGGAGAGGCCGCCGTTGCTGTCCCGGACGATGCGGGCGTGCTGCCGCGACAACATCTTGTCGGCGATCGGCAGGTCGTTCATCGAGGAACGGCCGATGGTCGTGACGGGCCGGTCCAGCAGAATCTTCTGGGCCGGCATTCCCGGTGCCGTGACGTAGAGGTAGAACACCCTGCTTTTCTCTCGGCTCGGGATTCTAATGCGGGTTCCGAAGCCCTCCGGCGGGGGCTTGCGCCGCCGGTAGCCCGTCCCATAAAATGGGCGGTTCCATGAAACAGAATCTGCACCCCGAGTACCACGAAGTCATGGTCCACTGCGCCTGCGGCGAGACCTGGACCACCCGCTCCACGAAGAAAGAGCTGCGGCTCGAGATCTGCAGCAAGTGCCATCCCTTCTTCACGGGCAAGCAGAAGCTGGTCGACTCGGCCGGCCGCGTCGAGCGCTTCCGCAAGCGTTACGAGAAGAAGGCCGGCACCGCCTCGGCTTAGCGGAGTGCCCTCCGCCACCTCCCCCCCGGTCGATTTTTCCACCGTTCTCTAGCGGCCACGGAAAAAGTGTGCCGCGCTGACAGCTGAGAGCTGACAGCCGAAAGCTCCACCGCCATGTTCGAGAAGCTCGAGGAGATCCGCCAGAAGTACGAGGAGGTCCGCGCCCGGCTCGCGGACCCGGCCTTCGTGCAGGATCACCGCGCCGTTCGGGAGGCGCAGAAGACCCTCTCCGAGTTCGAGCCGATCATCGCCAAGACCGAGGAGCACCGGCGCCTCGCGCGGGAGCTCCAGGGCGCCCGCGAGCTCGCCGAATCCCTCTCGCCCTCGGATGAGCTCCACGCGATGGCCGTGGCCGAGCGCGCCGATCTCCAGTCGCGGCTGGCGGCCGTCGAGGAGGAACTGAAGCTCCTGCTCCTGCCCAGGGACCCGAACGACTCGCGCAACGTCTTCGTCGAAATCCGCGCGGGCACCGGCGGCGAGGAGGCGGCGCTCTTCGCGGCGGAGCTCTTCCGCATGTACCAGCGCTACGCCGAGCGGCGGCGCTGGAAGGTCGAGGTCGTGGACCGCGACGATACGGGCATCGGCGGCCTCAAGGCCGTCACGGCGCTGATCGAGGGCGAGGGCGCGTATTCGCGGCTCAAGTACGAGGGCGGCGTCCACCGCGTCCAGCGCGTGCCGCAGACCGAATCTTCCGGCCGAATTCACACCTCCGCGGCGACGGTCGCCGTCCTGCCGGAGGCCGAGGACGTGGACGTCAAGGTGGACGAGAAGGACATTCGCGTGGACCGCTTCTGCGCCTCGGGCCCGGGCGGCCAGGGCGTCAACACGACGTACTCCGCCGTGCGCCTGACCCATCTGCCCACGGGCCTCGTCGTGCAGTGCCAGGACGAGCGCAGCCAGATCAAGAACAAGGCCAAGGCGATGCGCGTGCTCAAGGCGCGCCTCCTGGACATGGAGCGGGAGAAGCAGGAAGGCGCGATCGCGGCCGAGCGCAAGAAGATGGTCGGCTCGGGGGACCGCTCCGAGAAGATCCGCACCTACAATTTCCCGCAGAGCCGCATCACCGACCACCGCATCGGCTTCACGACCCACCGTCTCGTCGACGTGCTCGACGGAAATCTCGACGAGCTCATCGAGCCGATCTCGTCGCATTTCCAGGCCGAGCGCCTGAAGGAAGAGCTGGCGAAGGCGTGAAAGCTATCGGCTATCAGCTGTCAGCTATCAGCCGGATGGAACGGGGGCCTCTGGCTGACAGCTGAGAGCTGACAGCTGACAGCTCCATGACCGCCAAAGACCTTCTCGACCGCGCGGCGGCAGAAGCCCGGCGGCTCGGGGCCGACGCCACGACCTGGGACGCCCGGCTCCTTCTCGCGCACGTCCTCGACCGCCGCAACCCGCTCGGGCTCGACCTCCGGGCGGCCGTCGAGCCCGAATCCGAGGCACGCTTCGAGCGGCTCTGGAGCCGCCGGCTGACCGGCGTTCCGGTCCAGCACCTCATCGGGGAGTGGGATTTCTACGGCCGGACCTTTCGCGTGGACGCGCGGGCGCTCGTGCCGCGGCCCGAGACCGAGATCCTGATCACCGAGGCTTTGAAGGACGCTCCGGACGCCCGCCGGGTGCTCGACGCCGGCACCGGCTGCGGCATCATCGGCATCACGTTTCTGCTCGAACGCCCTCGGGCCCGCGCCGTGGCCCTCGACATTTCCGTCGACGCGCTCGCGCTCGCGCACGAGAACGCCGCGCGGCACGGCGTGCTCGGGCGACTCGACCTGCTCGCCTCGGACTGGCTCTCCGCGATCCGGCCGCTGCCCTTCGACGCGCTCCTCTCGAACCCGCCCTACCTGGCGCTCGGCGAAGCGCCGCATCTGCCGCCCACGGTGCGCGACCACGATCCCCGGCGCGCGCTCTTCTCGGGCGACGACGGCCTCTTCGCCATCCGCCACCTGCTCGAGACCGCGCCGGCGTATCTCGCGGCGGGCGGCCTCCTCGTCTTCGAGATCGGCTTCGGCCAGGGCACGGCCGTCGAGGCCGAGGTCCGGCGGCGGCCCGCGTGGGAGTTCCGGCGCATCGAGCCGGACCTCGAAGGCATCCCGCGCATCGCGCTCGCCGTCCGGACGCCCGAGCCCCTGCCGGGCGCGTAGAATCGCGCCCGTTGGACGAGTTCCGCATCCGGGGTCCCGCGCGCCTCCAGGGCGAGGTCGCCGTGTCGGGCGCGAAGAACTCCGCGCTCCCCTGCCTCGCCGCGGCCCTGCTGACCGAGGAGCCGGTCCGCCTCGAAAACGTCCCCCGCGTGCGCGACGTCCGCACGATGCAGCGACTGCTCCAGCACATCGGCGCCGGGACGCGCGAAGAGCCGTCCGGCGCCGTCACGGTCGAGACGCGGCGGGTCGGCTCGGCGGACGCGCCCTACGACCTCGTCAAGACGATGCGCGCCTCGGTGCTGGTGCTGGGACCGCTGCTCGCCCGCGCCGGCTCCGTGCGCGTCTCGCTGCCCGGCGGCTGCGCCATCGGCGTCCGGCCGATCGACCTGCACCTCGCCGCCTTCCGGAAGATGGGCGCCGAGGTCGTCCTCGAGCACGGATACGTCGAAGCGCGCGCCGCCCGGCTCTCGGGAGCCGAGATCGCGTTCGAGACCGTGACGGTGACCGGGACGGAGAACGCGATGCTCGCGGCGACGCTCGCGCGGGGCACGACGGTGCTCGTCAACGCGGCACGCGAGCCGGAAGTCTCCGATCTCGCCGCGCTACTCCGCGCCATGGGCGCCCGCATCTCGGGGGACGGCTCGCCGACGGTCACCATCGAGGGAGTCGAGCGCCTCCACGGCGCGCGGCACGAGGTCGTCCCCGACCGGATCGAGGCCGGGACCTTCGCGATCGCCGGAGCTCTGACGCGGGGCGACGTCGCGGTGACCCGCTGCCGCCCGGACCACCTCGCCGCGCTGACGACACGGCTCTCGGCGACCGGCGTCTCGATCGAGACCGGCGACGGCCGCCTGCGCGTGCGGGCCGCCGGGAAGCTCGCGGCGCACGACGTGGCGACCGCGCCGTATCCCGGCTTCCCCACCGACCTCCAGGCGCAATGGATGGCGCTCGCGACGAGCCTCGAGGGCGTCTCGACGGTCACGGAGACGATCTTCGAGAACCGCTTCCAGCACGTGGCCGAGCTCGTCCGCATGGGCGCACGGATCCGCCTGGAGGGCCGCTGGGCGGTCGTGGAGGGTCCGGCGCGGCTGACGGGCGCCCACGTCATGGCGAGCGACCTGAGAGCCTCTGCCGCGCTCGTGCTGGCGGGCCTCGCGGCCGAGGGCGAGACGACGGTTCACCGCGTCTATCACCTCGACCGGGGCTACGATCGCATGGAGCAGAAGCTCCGGGGCCTGGGCGCGCGGGTGGACCGCGTCGCGGGTGCGGGAGGTTGAGATGAAGGATTGCCTCTTCTGCCGGATCGCCGCGCGCGAGATCCCGTCGCGGATCGTGCACGAGGACGCGCGCGTGTACGCCTTCGAGGACATCGCGCCGAAGGCGCCCACGCACGTGCTCGTCGTGCCGAAGAAACACATCGGCCGCCTGGCCGAGGCGGGCTCCGACGACACCGCCGTTCTCGGCGAGCTCGCAGCGCGCGCCGCCGCCATCGCGCGCGAGCGGGGGCTCTCGGACTACCGGATCGTGATCAACAACGGGGAAGGCGCCGGGCAGACCGTCTTCCACCTGCACCTGCACCTGCTCGGCGGGCGGCCGTTCACCTGGCCGCCGGGCTGAGACGTCGGGCTACGGACGCGGCGCGCTCTCCGGCGGAACCGGCGTCGGCGTCGAAGTCGGAGGGGCCGTCGCCAGGAGCACGGCCGGACCGAGGCCCGTCGCCGGCAGCGGCGTCGGGTAGATCGTGATCCGCGCCTTGTCCCGCAGCTCGCGCGTCCATTTGTCGACTTCGTCGTCGATCCCGCGCTGCTGCGCGCGGGCGCGCATCTCCGCGGCGACCTCCTCGAACGGCGGCACGGGACGGCCCGCCGCCTTCGTTTCGGGAACGAACCGCTCCTCGTACTCCGCCCGCGCCCGCTCCTCGTCGGCCATGGTTCCGGCCCGGAAGCGCTCCTTCAGATAGCGCTGCACGACGAGTTGCCGCTCGATCGACGCGCGCACGTCGTCGGCGGTCATCCCCGCCCGGGCGAACTCCTCGGCCGGGTCCTTCCCCTCTTCCCGGAGCCGCAGCGTGAGCTTCGCCATGGCCTCCTCGACGTCGGCGGCGTTCGGGGGCTCGGAGCCGAACCGTTGGGCGTCCTCGTACTGAAGGTGCTGGTCGATCAGGGCGTCGAGCACGCGGCCGCGGTAGGCCTGGGGCGTCTCGCCGGGGATGCGCTCGATCGGCGCGAGGATCATCGCGCGGCGCACCGCGCTCTCCGGGATCGCGACGTCGTTGACGCTCGCGGCCACGCGGTCCACGAGCACGGTCTCGGCGAGCGAAGCCGCCGCGACGAGGAGCGCCAGCGGGAGCCGCCATCGCAACGTCGCCACCGCGCGGCATGATACCGTCCGCCGCGCTGCGGCACGCCGCATGCTATTTTGGCGGCCTCCCATGAGCGCGGCCGAAAAACGCGGCGAGCTCGTCGTCGTCGGGACGCCGATCGGAAACCTCGAGGACCTGTCGCCGCGCGCTCAGCGCGTTCTGTCCGAGGCGGACGCGATTCTCTGCGAGGACACGCGCGTGACCGCCAAGATCGCGGCGCGTTTCGGGATCCGGACGCCCCGCATCTCCTGTCCCGCGCCGCGCGAGAAAGCGCGCGTCGCCGAGCTGCTCGGCCGGCTCGGACGCGGCGAGACGGTGGCCCTCGTCTCGGACGCCGGCATGCCCCTCCTCTCCGATCCCGGTGTGGACCTCGTTGCGGCGGCCGCCGCGGCCGGCTTCCCGGTGCGCGTCGTCCCGGGACCCTCGGCCGTAAGCGCCGCCCTGGCAGTCTCGGGGTTGCCCGCGGTGCCGCACGTCTTTCTGGGCTTTCTCCCGGCCCGAGCCGGCGAGCGGCGGCGGTTCCTGGAGGAGCTCGCCGGCCGCTCCGAGACGCTCGTGTGGTTCGAGGCGCCGCACCGGCTCGCGGAATCGCTCGCCGACGCCGCACGCGTCTTCGGTCCGCGCCGCGCCTGCGTCGCGCGCGAGCTGACGAAGCTGCACGAGGAAGCGGCGCGCGGGACGCTGCCGGAGCTCGCGGAACGGTTCGCCGGACGGGGCGCCGCGCGGGGCGAGGCGACGGTCGTCGTGGAAGGTCGCGGGACGGACGCTCGGGCGCCGGCCGCCGACCCCGATTCGCTCGACCGGCGGATCTCCGGGGCGCTCGCCGCCGGCCGCGACAAGCGCGAGATCGCCCGGGAGCTGGCTCGGGAGACGGGGCTGCCGTCGCGGAAGATCTATGCCCGTGCTGTAGAGCTCGCCGAGCTCGACGCCGGCTCTCCACGATCCTGACGTCCTGAAGGCGCCGGTCGCCCTTCAGCGCCCGGCGGCCGCCGCGTCCCAGTTCGGAGCGAGGCGCGACATCAGCGCCGCGTAGACCTCGATCCCGTCCCAGAGATTCTGGAGGCGCAGGTTCTCGTTGGCGGCATGCTGGTCGTTGTCGTGGTTGGCGATGGGAACGCCCACGACCGGAGTGTTCAGGACGTCCCCGAAGAGATACATCGGGATGCTTCCGCCGAGCGTCGGCAGGAGGACCGTCGGGCCCACGGCCT
>Ga0335080_10007794_pt1 | contig 11129 bp, 11 predicted proteins | sample Lox_Sample_34_FD_206720 | JGI IMG/M metagenome (GOLD analysis project Ga0335080, IMG submission 206720) | Soil microbial communities from Loxahatchee National Wildlife Refuge, Florida, United States - Lox_Sample_3.4 | ecosystem: Environmental > Terrestrial > Soil > Wetlands | place: USA...
GGCATCTGCTGGAGAAGGAGCCCATCTCGAAGCTCTGCGATGAACTCGGCTTGCAGCCCACGGTCTTCTACCGCTGGCAGAAAGAGTTCTTCGAGAACGGCGCCTCTGCGTTCGAGCAGAAGGCGCGACCGAACCACTCAGCCGACCAGGAGCGAATAGCCTACCTGGAGAAGAAGATCCAGACCAAGGACGAGGTTTTGGCCGAGTTGATGGCGGAGCATGTAGCCCTAAAACAAACGCTTGGGGAGCTCTGACCGGGGTCTGGGTTCCGCACGACACGCGGGACCAGATCGTGGATTTCGTCCGGCGCTGGTCGGAGAAGACCGAAATCAGCGCCGGACGGTTCATTGAGTGGCTCGATATCACCGGCAGCAAGTTCTACGACTTGCGGGAACGGTATGGCAAGGCGAACGAGCACAACGGCTGGGTTCCCCGTGATTTCTGGCTTGAGGGCTGGGAGAAGCAGGCCATCGTCGGGTTCCACCTGAAAAATCCGCTGGAGGGCTACCGACGGCTGGCGTTCATGATGCTAGATGCCGACGTCGTGGCGGTCTGCCCGTCCAGCGTGTGGCGGGTGCTCAGCCAGGCCGGACTCCTGTCGAAGTGGAACGGGAAGCCGTCCAAAAAGGGCACAGGCTTTGTGCAGCCGCTGGTCGCGCATGAGCACTGGCACATCGACGTTGCCTACCTCAACATCGGCGGGACGTTCTGCTACCTGTGCAGCATCCTGGATGGCTTCAGCCGGTACATCGTGAACTGGGACATCCGGGAGTCGATGACCGAGGCGGATATCGAGATCATCTTACAGGGAGCCAGGGAGAAGTACCCGGAGGCGCGCCCTCGGATCATCTCGGACAACGGCCCGCAGTTCATCGCCAAGGACTTCAAAGAGTTCATCCGGATCTCGGGCATGACGCACGTCCGAACCTCGCCGTTTTACCCTCAATCGAACGGAAAGATCGAACGCTGGCACAAATCGCTCAAAAGAGAGTGCATCCGGCCGGGAACGCCACTGTCGCTCGATGATGCGCGGCGACTGGTGCAGGGCTACGTCGAGCGTTACAACAACATCCGGCTGAACAGCGCGACCGGCTACATCACGCCGAAGGACATGCTCGCTGGGCGGCAGCAGGAGATCCATGCGGAGCGCGACCGGAAGTTGGAGCAGGCGCGGAAGCAGCGGCAGATTCGTCGCCAGCAAGCCGCTTGACGTTCAGCCCATGTCCGTTGGGCGAGATTCTGCTGGTGAGGGTCCATCCAAACGCATCTCGCCGCGCGGGTGCAGAAGACTCAACTTCCGGTTTAGCGACGATCCGGGCGGGATGACTTTGCCACTTATGCGGTCACGGCAGGTGGCCGTGCCGACAGCTTACCGTTCCCCCTCTCGAGCGTGGCAGCCAGTTCCCGAAGCAGCGCGGCGCCGTCACCACGATAAGCGCTCCCATGTTGACAGGCGAGCATCGACGGATGGAGACCCGCCAAGCGCTCAAGAGTTATGGATGTGCTCGTCGCATGCGCGTAGTAGTCCATCATGCCGCGCATTCCTTCACTCGCGGTGAGCACCTCGGATTCGGTCACGGGCGGCATGTTCGCGCCCGGTTGCGTGAACAGGTCCCCGCAGAGCAACGTCCTGGTGGATAGATCAAACAGAATGCCGCAATCCCAGCCGTGCGGAACGTGCGGCGTGTAGAACCACTTCATCCGGCGGCTGCCGATGGAAAACTCCTCGCCGTCCCCCAACCCGCGGGCGGGCCGGACGGCAAAATCATTGATGGACGTCAGTACACCTATATCGGCGCCAAACGCCGTCGCTTCTGGTGCGGCTGTGAGGAAGTCATTCAGCGACCCAAACTCGTCGCCTTCAAAGTGCGATCCGCCGATCCAGCGGAGCCTTTCGCCCGGCATCACCTTCTCTATGGCTTCCAGGGTAATCGGGAACAGCTTGCGGTACCCCGTGTGGAACAGCAGGGGTTCGTCGTCAGCCACCAGGTATGAATTGAAGGTGAATCCCCCGGGAATCACATCCAGCGGCGTACAGATTCGATAGATTCCGCGCGCGACCTCGTCCACTCGGGTGCCTGTCTCTGTGTGTGTGATCATTCTTGCGTCTCCTCGTCCGTTGGCGGACCGTCTCGTATGTTCGATACCCGGATGTGTAACGAGAAGCCTCCTCGTTACACATAAAATATGTGTTGGTGGACACTGAACTGGACGACGCTGAGTTGGTGCGGCAAATCGGCTCCGGAACCGACCGCGAAGCCGAAGCCGAGTTGTTCCGCCGGATGGCTCCGCGCATCCGGCTTTATGGCTTACGCCACTTGAGAGACGAACACGCCGCGGAGGACCTTGCGCAGCAAGTTCTGGTCACGACGCTGGAGGCCTTACGGGCGGGGCGCCTACGTGAACCGGAGAAGCTGGCATCCCTTCGTGCTGGGAACGTGCCGGATGACTGTACGCGACCTGCGCCGCAACGCTCAAAGAAAAGAACGCCTGCTCGAACAGTTTGGGGCGGATCTACTGGCGCCGGTCCAGCCGTCCATGCCTCGCCTCGACTCTGAAAAGCTCAGGCGCTGTGTGCAGGATCTGAAAGAACGCGAACGCGCGGTGGTCGTCATGACTTTCTATGACGAGCAGACCGGCGCGGATCTCGCCCGTTTCCTAGGCATTTCCGAGGCCAACGTGCGGGTGATTCGCTATCGGGCGATCTACCAGTTGCGCCGGTGCATGGGAGTTGCCGCATGAACTGCTCAAATCCCATTGATACGGCCGTTCTCGCCGACTATTGGCTGGCCGCGTTGGCGAAACCGGAAGAAGAACTCGTCGAGCAGCACCTGCTCGAGTGCGACCGATGCGGAGCGCGCCTCCGCGAGGTGATCGCGCTTGCCGAGGGACTCCGTAATCTGGCGCGTGAGGGATCTTTGCGGATGGTTGTAAACGACGCATTTCTTAAGCGTGCCGCGGCGGAAGGCTTGCATGTCCGTGAGTACGCCCCTCCTCCTGGAGGCGGAGTCGAGTGCACCGTAACAGCGGAAGACGACATTCTCATCGGGCGCTTGGTCACGAGCTTAAGCGGCGCAAAACGAGTCGATCTATGCATCTGTGATGAGCGCGGAGCCGAACAACTCCGGTTGCCGGACATCCCCTTTCATTCCGGGGCAAGCAGCGTTGTCTACCAGGAGTCGATCACATTCGCGAAGGCCATGCCTACCAATAAAATGATCGCGCGCCTGGTCACCGTCGATGAAGCGGGCGGCGAGCGTCTGCTCGGCGAATATACGTTCAACCACACACGCTCCTTGCCCGGCCCAGGTGCTTGGCAGTCAATCTGACAGCCAGATATCCCAGGGGCGCCCTCGCCGTGCGTCACGTCAACACCGTGCGACGCGGGGTGTTTTTGACAGCGTGCGATAGTCCGGGTGGGCGTGGCGGCGGACTCTGCAATAGATGAGACTTTGGTCCCAACGTCACGAGCGGACGTGTGACGCGCAACCCGGAAGTTTTTTTTTGCCAACCGGCTCGGTCGGACGAGATTAGGCTATGATAGCTTGTCGAATTCCAGCGAAGCTGGCTAGCGGTACCGCCAAACACTCGCAGGAATAGAGGAGGTCGAATGACGCGAGTTCTGTTGCTAGGCCTGGATCCGGAGACAGTGGATTTTCTGACCCTGCTCTCCCAGCAGGCATGAGCATCGAGAAAGTCCACGCGGGCATCGCGGTGGCGCAGCGGCAGTTCGCAGAACGCGGATGGGAGGGCGACGTTGGTTTGATCCGCCCTGATGAAACCGCCGGGCCGGCAGTCGAACGTCTTTTAGCTTCAAAGAGCTACGATTGCGTGGTCATCGGAGCCGGCGTGCGCCTGCCACCTCGTTGCCTTGTACTATTGGAAGTGGTCATTAACGCGGTTCGTAAGGCTGCCCCAAACGCGGCGATTGCCTTCAATACACGACCCGACGATAGTGCCGATGCTGCCGCCCGGTGGGTAGCGGCTGGAAGCCGGGCTGTACAGTCCGGTGCCCCGTAGGTGGGCCAGTTCGATCATGCATGAGCCTCCTGGCAGACGGTGCCTCGCAGGGTAGCGCCCGGATGACGCGCCACTCGTCCCTTGAACGCGGGCCATCATCGGTCTGCGGTCGAGGAGGGCCGCGGTGATGGCAAAGAAGGAGTCGGGAAAGGGAAAACGGCGCGTTCCCAAGGCGGTGTTGCGGCTCCCCGATCTGGACCAGGCGAAGTCGGCGGTTTTGAACAGCCTCAGTTCGGTCGACGCTCAACGAGGGTACCGGCACGCAATCGAAGAATTCATTGAATGGTACCGTTCGGAGCCGCGGCTCTCGTTCAGCAAGACCGTCGTCCTCCGTTATCGTATCCACCTGGAGGCTCGGCAGCTGGCGCCCGGCACCATCAATCTCCGCCTCGGCGCATTGCGCCGCCTCGCTTACGACGCGGCCGACTGCGGGCTGCTAAGCCCGGACCTAGCCGCTGGCATACGACGCGCCAAGGGGGTCAAGAAGATCGGCGTCCGGCTCGGGAATTGGCTGACGCCGGAACAGTCGGAGCGGCTATGGGCTACGCCTGACCCTCAGGTTCTGAAGGGCAAACGGGACCGCGCGCTCTTGGCGCTCCTGCTCGCCTGCGGCCTTCGACGGCACGAGGCGGTGAATCTGGATTTCGCCCACATTCAACAGCGGGAAGACCACTGGGCCATCATCGACCTGACAGGCAAAGCCGGCCACACCAGGACCGTACCCATGCCGGGCTGGGTCAAGGCACTGCTCGATGAATGGGTCCACGGGGCCAACCTGACGGCCGGCCGGCTCTTTCGGCGGGTAAAGAAGAACGGGAAGGCCTGGGGTGACGGTCTGACGGAAAAGGCAGTCTGGCACGTGGTCCGCGAGTACGCCCGTAAGGCGCGCATCGAGAGGCTCGCGCCTCACGATCTCCGCCGGACATGTGCCCGGCTCTGTCACGCTGCGGGAGGCGAACTCGAACAGATTCAGTTTCTCCTGGGGCACGTCTCCATCCAAACGACCGAGCGATACCTCGGCTGCAAGCAGCGCATTCGAGCCGCGGTCAACGACCGCATCGGCATTGAGCCCGAGGGCTGCTGAGTGGTCCGGCACCGCCTCCGCCTGGCCGAGTTTGATCTCCTTCGCTCAGTCGGCCACCTGCGGGACCTGGCAGCCTGCGCGCCGTGGAATCCTGTAATCTCTTTCCTAACGCCCGTGGGGCGGTTTAAGCCGCCGCCGTGCTTCGCCCTTCTGCCGGCACGAAGTCTCGTTTCCGGCGATCCACGGCTAGCAGATCCAACGACTCAGAACCGTTCCCGGAGTGGGACCCATTACCACGCTCACCTGGGCACTGGAGATCGGGGACGTATCGCGCTTCCGGTCGATCAAGCAAGCCATCAGCTATTGTGGGCTTTGCGGAGAAGAGAAGAGTTCCGCAGACAAGGTCCTGCGGACACCGCTTTCCAAACAGCGCAACAAACATATACAACATGTGCTGGTCGAAGCCGCGAAACTGGCGCCCAGACAGAACCATGAGCTAGCCCTGATCCATGAAAAGGAGAAGCAGAAGGGGAACGGAAACCGAGCGACGCTGGCCGTAGCCCGGAAGATGGTTGCGTATCTGCCAGCAGCGGATCCCGCTCGAGAGAACTCACCAGAGCGTATTCCGTTTTCCGGCACCGGTCGATCGTCTCCCGGCTCAGCCGTAGCAACGGCCGGATGCTTTCCGGAACCTCTTCGTTCTTTGAAATCAGTTCACGGAAGTACCCTACCTTGTGCAGCCGCTGCTTGTTATGGCTCACTCCCGTCTCCATCAGCAGGCCCGAGATCCGGTTCTTCATCTGCACCATCTGGCGCACCAACAGGTGCCGGTAGCGCAAACTGCGGCGCCGGTCCCTAATCTCCGTGGAAGCCATGTGGCATTCCGGAAGAAAATCGCAACGCGGGCAGTCGGCGATCTTGCCGGCGTCGATCCGATCGTTCTTCTTCTTGGCTGCCGCGATCGCACGCAGCATCAGCGGGTGCGCGACCTTCACCTGATCGGCATGCGGAAGCAGGTGATCATAGATCCAGCCGGTGAAGATCGTCGCCTCCATCGCTATGATCCGTGGCTCAGGAAGGGTCCGTACCCAGCCATCCAACTCATTCCGCGTTGCTCTGACCGTCCCTTCTCGGTGGACCTGACCGCTCGCATCTTTTACGCAGTAGCTGATTGTCTTCTTGTGAACATCCAGTCCGATGTAATACATAATGTCTCGTGAGGAGCCTCCATGGTTGTTTTCTGAATCAACGTCCCCGTTGAGTTCAGCTCTTTATACACCACGCGCTCCTCTGACTTAACATTCAAACAATCCGCCCGAAGAGGCGTCGGCTGATGCAAGGGCGTTTCTCGTTCCTAATTGTGCCAGCTTCCTATAACGCGACCTACGGACAATCGGTCTGCAAACGAAATTCGGTCGACTAAGAGTCGAACCTCACTCCCATCGCAGCGCCAGTATGGGATCAACTTTGGACGCACGCCGTGCGGGAAGGTACGCCGCAAAAGTCGCAACGGCCAGCAGCAAGACGAGTGCGAGCGCATAGGTCAACGGGTCTAAAGGCTTCACTCCGTAGAGCAGCGCGGCGACGAATTTCGTGAGGCCGGTGGCGGCCAAGGCACCGGCTGCCAGACCGATGACTGCCAGTTTCATGCCGTCCCGAAGGACCATGCCAACGATTCCGGAAGGTTTTGCCCCGAGGGCCATCCGCACGCCGATCTCCTGAGTGCGTTGTGCGACGCCGTAAGCCATAACACCAAACAATCCGACAGCGGCCAGTAACAGCGCCATGCAGGCGAAAGCCACGAGGAGCACTAGGCTGAAACGCGTTCGTGAACTGGCGAGCGAGACCACTTGGCTGAGTGTTTCCACCTTGGCCACCGGCACATTTTGATCAACCGACCGGACCGCACCGCGGACCGCTCCTGCGGAACCGGCCGGCGGTCCCTCGGTCCGGACCACCAGATGCATGTCTGCCAATCCCTGCGGCCGCTGAGCTTCAGGCCAATAGAAGGTCGGTTCCGCTTCCTCGGCTAAGCTGTCGTAGCGAACGTTGCCGACCACGCCGACGATTTCCCCGACCAGAGTTTGACCCCAGAAGATTGCCAGGCGCCGGCCGAGAGGATTCTCGCCGCGCAGAAAATGATCTACCAGGGCCTGGTTGACGATCAGCTTAAGCTGGCTGGTTCTTGGATCGATCGGCCTGGAAATGTCGAGAATGCCCGTATCGGCCTCTGTGAAATCGCGGCCCGCATAGAGTGGTACACCAAGGGTGGCGAAGTATCCCGGTGTCACCGTGCGCACCATGACGTTCAATTGTTGTCCAGGAGGCGGTTCAGGCTTCCCCTCGACATGGATCCAAGTCCCTCCGCCCGCACCCGAAACCGGCAAGTGGTCAATAGCTGCGGCGGAGTGAACGCCGGGAAGGTTGCGGACGCGCTCCAACACCCGATCGAAGAAGGCCGACTGCTCCCTGCCGCTTCGATACCGCCCGTAAGGGAGCACCACCCGACACGCCAGCAGATTCCGTCCGTGGAAGCCAGGGTCGACATTGCGAAGAATGGCGAAGGTGCGCAGCAACAGGCCGGCAGAGATGAGCAGCACCGTGGCCAGTGCAATCTCGATGGTGACAAGGCTCCCCAGCAGACGCCGGCCGCTCGCGAGTGTCCGTCCACCCTGCCGGATCGACAATGCAACGTCTTCGCGTGACGCCTGAAACGCCGGCTCCAGGCCCACCAGAACTGCAGTGGCCACGGTCACGCCTAGCGTGAACGCCAGGACCGCCAGGTTAGGTTGCAATGGTCCGAGGCGTGGAATCGGCATGCTGGCCGGCACCAAACCTATAAGGACGCGCGCGCCTATCCACGCCACGATCACACCAAAGAACGCTCCGATACTTGTCAACACTAGGCTCTCGGTCAGCAATTGGCGAATCAGCCGGCTGCGGTTCGCTCCCAGCGAAACGCGCACTCCCATCTCATGCTTTCGCGTGGTTGCGCGAGCAAGCAACAAGTTCGCTACGTTGGCACACGCGATGAGAAGGATGCAGAGCACGGCGCCGAGCAGCACGAGTAGAGCGGGCCGAACTTCAGCGACGTATGACTCGATCAGCGCCTGCAGGTGTACTTGCGTATCGGTGCCGGTGAGGATGAGCGGTCCGTCACGCTCCAATCGCCGGTTCACTGCGGTCAAATCGGTCTGCGCTTGCACGACGTTTGCTCCCGACCGCAGCCGCGCCACAATCCGGAAGTCGCGTCCTTCCGTCCAACGGGCATTCGGATCGCGTCCCAGCGGCATCCAAAGACTCGGGAGGCTGCTGAGAAACTCGAAGTCGCGCGGCAAAACTCCGATGACAGTGGCGGGGAAGCCCTCAACAGTGACCGCCTGCCCAACCACAGCCGGGCTTCCGCCAAAATCACTTTGCCACAGCGCGTGACTGATGAGCACGACGTTGTTGCGATTCGGCAGATCCTCGTCCTGCCTGAAGGTGCGTCCCAACAGCGGCTGCACACCGAGCACGTCGAGAAAGCTCGCTGACACCAACTGCGTTGTCAATTGCATGGGCTCCCCGCGACCTGTGAAAGTCACTTGCCTCGTGGTGACGGCGCTCATGGACTGGAAGCTGTGGTTCTGACTGCGCCAATCAAAAAATGTGGTGGGCGCAAACAAGTCGGTATCGGCGCCAGAGTGCGGATTATGTTGCGCGACGACCATGAGCCGATCGGAATCGCGAAACGGCAACGAGCGCAGCAGCACCGTGTAAACCACGCTGAAAAGCGCGGTATTGGTGCCAATGCCGAGGGCCAGGGTGGTGACCGCGGCGATGCTGATCCATTTCGCGCGTCGCAGGTTCCGCAGGCCGTAACGCACGTCTTGCACCGCGTCCTGAATGAAGTTCACGCCGCGCACATCGCGACACTCCTCTTTTCGTTGTTCGAAGCCGCCCATATCGCGCATTGCTGCGTGACGTGCCGCCTCCGGTTCGAGACCTTGGGCGACGTATTGCCCAATCTTGCATTCCAGGTGATACCGGAATTCTTCGTCGAGCTCTTGTTCGACTTGCCGGCGCAGGAACAGCGAGCGTAATCGAAGCGGCACGATGTACAGCCACCGTTCGATCTTCATTTCCTATGCTCTCTCCAGGGCAATTACACGGGAAATGGCACTGGACAGCCTGCCCCAGTCAGAGGCCTCTTTCTCCAGTTGCCTGCGCCCCAGCCGGGTGAGCGAATAAAACTTCGCTCGTCTGTTGTTCTCGCTGGCTTTCCACTCGGCTGTAATCCAGCCCTGTTGTTCCAGCTTGTGCAGGGCCGGATAAAGTGACCCGTCGCTAACCTGAAGTACTTCGCCTGAGACCTGCCTCAGGCGCTGGCTGACGGCCCAGCCGTTCAGCGGTTCAAGAGCGAGAATCTTCAGCAACAGCAGGTCCAACGTACCTTGCACCAAATCAGATGGCTTGCTCACGATAGGCTCCCCCTCGGTTACCGAGACCAGTCTATAATATTCCCTCTCGGTAAGCAAGGGGAACAACTAAGACCATTGCCTTCTCCTGCTCCTGTCCAAATGGGGCGGTGGAACAATAACCGATACGCGGCTATCCCGAAACGGCGTTCGAGGAAGTTGACCGGATTACTCCTCACAAGTCTTAGTGCTGTATCGGGAACGATCCAGCGCGGACGATTTCGGGGAATGCTGGACGGCCGAGCGCCGGAGCGTTTTCAATACAGCGACTTGAAGGAAGCCTTTGTGGAACCTTCGCGCTATGTATTTTGAATTCCGGGAAGAGTGGAGAGAGCTGGCGATGGGGAGAATGTATTGCCGGTGGGCGTTTGGACTGGTAGTCGATACGTGTATGTCCGGACGTTCACAACCATACGGCGGGCAACGCGGACACACGTATGGCGACGGTGTTGGGGCAGATGCTGCGGTGGTGATGAGAAAGATCGAGTCATGGCTGTAGAGCGGCGGGAACGGGCGGAGGCCGCCAGCGAAGCTCCAGGGAGCTGAGTCGTTGGATAAGGACCATGGGCCCGCCGCATTGGGGACGAGTCCAAAGCGGCCGTGGCGTGCAAGTGCCTTTTTCCGTGGGCTCAGCTTCGAGAAACCGACCTGACTCGGCAAGCCGCTGCAAGCAGAGCGGGAGCGATGCGCCGCGGCGGCGATGAGCCATCCAGCCGAAATAGCGGATGCGGACGAATCCAGGCGGCAGCACGTGCAACAGGAATCTTCGTAAGAACTCGTTGATGGGCAGCGTCATCAGACACTTCTTGTTCTGGTGAGCGGAATCGCGCCAGCGAAAAGTGACCATGCCATCGGCGAGGGTGATGAGTCGATGGTTGGAAATCGCCACACGATGGGTGTACTGGCCGAAATAACGTAGCGCGTGTTGCGCACCGCCGAAGGGGCGTTTGGAATAAACCACCCATGGGGAGCGGAACAGAGGACGGAGCCATGCGGCGAAGGTCTTAGGGTTCTGCAGCACCGCGAGGGTTCCGTGGAAGTCGAGTTTGTGCTCCGCATGCAGAGTTCTGAGGCCTTCCACGAACTTGCCCCGAAATACTTCTTTGAGCACGTCCACTGGCAGGAAGAACTTCTGCTGCGAGTCGATCCACCGCGAGTGGTCAGGAGCCAGACCGCCGGCGGGAACCACACAATGAACATGCGGATGAGCCTGAAGTTTCTGGTTCCAGGTGTGGAGGATGCTGAAGAACCCGATCTCGGCGCCGAGACGCCTGGGATCGCGGGCGACTTCGATCAGGGTCTCGGCGCTGGCCCGAAATAACAGGCCATAGATCTCGCGTTTGTTCTGCAACGCCAGCGGCGCAAGTTGCCTCGGCAACGTGAAGACGACGTGGACCTAGCGAGTGGGCAGCAGTTCTTTCCCTCGCGCTTCGAGCCAGCGGTCGCGTGCGTTAGCCTGGCATTTTGGGCAATGGCGGTTTCGGCACGTAATGGAGAGCTCCCCATTACTTGTCTTATGGGGAGCAATTCGTTATGGAGAGTGTAGCGCGCGAGCGGATGATCAATCGGGCATTTTGAACACCGCTGGGCCGCATCAGCTCACCATAAAAATGGGTCCTCCTGCTACT
>Ga0335080_10007795_pt1 | contig 11127 bp, 13 predicted proteins | sample Lox_Sample_34_FD_206720 | JGI IMG/M metagenome (GOLD analysis project Ga0335080, IMG submission 206720) | Soil microbial communities from Loxahatchee National Wildlife Refuge, Florida, United States - Lox_Sample_3.4 | ecosystem: Environmental > Terrestrial > Soil > Wetlands | place: USA...
CAGGTCGCGGAGCGTTCGCGGCGCCTGGCGCACTACCTGCGCAGCCGCGGCCTGGGGCTGCGCCGCGAGCGCGGCGCGCTCGCCGGCTGGGAGTCGGGGCAGGATCACGTCGCGCTCTATCTCTACAACGGCCCCGAGTACATCGAGGGCATGCTCGGCGCGTTCAAATCGCGGACCGCGCCCTTCAATGTGAACTATCGCTACGTGGACGAGGAGCTCGTCTACCTGCTGCGCGACTCTCACGCGCGCGCGATCGTGTATCACGCCTGCTTCGCGCCGACGCTCGCGCGGATCCTGCCCGAGCTGCCGGAGCTCGAGGTGCTGCTGCAGGTCGAGGACGGCTCGGGCGAGTCACGGCTGGCCGGCGCGGTCGACTACGAGACGGCGCTCGCGAGCGCGCCCGCTGGGCCCGTGGGCGAGCGGCTCTCTCCCGACGATCTCTACATCCTGTACACGGGCGGCACGACCGGGATGCCGAAGGGCGTGCTCTGGCGGCAGGCCGACATCTTCGTCGGCGCGCTCGGTGGCCGCTCCCCGGCCGCCGGCGAGGCGCAGTCACTCGACGACGTCGTCAAGCGCGCGAGCGTTGGCGGGATGAAGACCATGCCGACTCCGCCGCTGATGCACGGCGCGGCTCACTGGGCGTCGTTCAACGCATTCCACGCGGGCAACACCGTGGTGTTTCAGAGCGTGGTCGACCGGCTGGATCCGCACGACGTGCTGTCGACCGCCCAGCGCGAGAGAGTCAACGCGATGCTGATCGTGGGCGACGCCTTCGCGCGGCCGCTGATCGACCAGCTTCGCAAGTCGAGCTACGACCTGTCTGCGCTGGTCGCGATCGTGTCCGGCGGCGCAGCGCTCAACGCCGCGCTGAAGAAGGAGCTGCTCGAGCTGCTGCCGAAGATCACCATCGTCGACGCCGTCGGCTCGTCCGAGACGGGATCGCAGGCGTCGAACGTCTCGAACGGGGCGTCGGGCGCGACGACCGGCACGTTCACGCTCGGTCCCGGTGCGTGCGTTCTGTCGGAGGACCTCGCACGGATCGCGAAGCCCGGCCACGCCGACCTCGGCTGGTTCGCGCAGAGCGGGCGCGTGCCGCTCGGCTATCTCGGCGATCGCGGCAAGACCGAGCGCACCTTCCCGGTGATCGGCGGCGTGCGCTACTCGGTGCCCGGCGACCGCGCACGGCTCCGCAGCGATGGGATCCTGGAGCTGCTCGGTCGTGACTCGGTCACGATCAACTCCGGCGGCGAGAAGATCTTCGCCGAGGAAGTCGAGCACGCGCTGAAGTCACACCCGGCGGTGCTCGACGCCGTGGTCTGTGGCCGGCCCAGCGAGCGCTGGGGCAATGAAGTCGTCGCGATCGTGCGCCTGCGCGAGGGCAGCAGCGTGGGCGAGCGCGATCTCCTCGCCGAGTGCGAGAAGCACATCGCGCGCTACAAGCTGCCCAAGGCATTCCTGTTCCGCGACGAGATCGTGCGCTCGCCGTCGGGCAAGGCCGACTACCGCTGGGCCAAGGCACAGGCTTCGGGGAACGGCTAGCGAGCGTTCACGAGCGAGCGGGCCATCAGCAGCGACGAGGCTGGACACACCGTCGTGAACTCGCGCGAGCTCGCGATCCCGCGAGGCGCGGCCGCTCGATCGACCCGGCAGTATCCGCGCGCGGCGAAGAACCGCTCGGCCGTCTCAGTCAGCAGGAACAGCTGGCGCGCGCCGCGCGAACGCGCGTGCGACTCGATCTCGTCGCAAAGCCTGGTCGCGATGCCGCGCCCTCGCAACGCCGGAGCCGTCGCGACCGAGCGCAGCAACCCGTCTCCGTCGTGGAGCTCGAGCCCTGCGACCCCAGTGACTCCGCCCTCGTGACGTGCGACGAGGAGAAGGTCGGCATCGCCGGGCACGCCGTCGATCGGCAGGCCGCAGCCCGACAGCAGATCGTGGATCGCCGCCAGGTCTGCCGGCTCAGCCCTTCCGAGCTGCACAGCAACCGCCGCCGCCGGGATCGCTCAGGAACTCGCCGAGCCCCAGGTCGGGCGCAGGCTCGGCCTCGGCGTCCTCGAGAAACGCATACATCTCCCACGGCACGCCGTCCGCGTCCCGAACCCAATACTTGTCCGCCTTCGCGTAGCAGCAGGTCACGCCTTCCTGACGGAACGGCTCGAGCGCAGCCTGGTCGGCGCGCTCCAGCCCGGCCGCGACCTCGGCCGACCCGGGATAGCGGATGCCCAGGTGACCCACGGTCCCGGGCACGCCGCCCAGATTGAGTGACAGGATCAACGGCGGGTCGGAGAGCTCGAACTTCGCGTAGTCCCCGCGCACCTTGGCGGGCTCGGCCCCGAGGATCTTGCGATAGCGCTCGATCGCCTCCGGGATGCTCTTGACGTTCAGCGACACGTGGAATGTGTTGGCCATGCCGGTCTCTCCTTACATCGATAGGTATCGATGTTGCGCGATACATCGATCGATGTCAATATCGATGCATGCCGATACGCAAGTCTTCGTCCTGCTGCGCCCCCGTCCTGACGGGGCGCCTCGAGCCGGACCGCGCGGAGGAGCTGGCCGCGTTGTTCCGCGCGCTGGGCGATCCGGGCCGCCTGCGCCTGCTCAGCTTCCTCGCGGCGCAGCCCGGCGGCGAGGCCTGTGTCTGCCACCTGACTCAGCCGCTCGGCTTGTCACAGCCCACGGTGAGCCATCACTTGAAGGTGCTCACCGACGCGAACCTGCTCGAGCGGGAGCGGCGCGGGACGTGGATGTACTACCGCCTTCGACTCGAGCGGCTCGAGGCGCTCTGCGGCGCACTGGTGCCGCCGCGCAAGCTCGCGACCGCGCTGCAACGCCGAGCGGCGCAATGAATCTCTCCCGCCGCGCGGCGAGCGAGCTGGTGGGAACCGCCCTCCTTCTCGCGACGGTCGTCGGCTCGGGCATCATGGGCGAGCGGCTCGCGGGCGGGAACGTCGCGATCGCACTGCTCGCAAACTCCGCGGCAACCGGCGCTGCGCTCGTCGCGCTGATCCTCACGCTCGGCGCGGCGATGAACCCGCTCGTGACGGTTTCGGAAGCCGTCCGGCGCCTGGTCGCATGGAGTGACGTCCCCGTGCTCGTGGTCGCTCAGCTCCTCGGTGCCATTGTCGGCGTGGTCGCCGCGAACGCGATGTTCGAGCTTCCCGTCGTCTCCGTCTCGCAGCACGCTCGCTCGGGCGGCGGCCAGCTGCTGAGCGAGGTGGTCGCGACGTTCGGCTTGGTGCTCGTGGTGATTCGCGCGCGGGAGCCGGCGCTCGCGGTCGGCGGCTACATCGCCGCCGCATACTGGTTCACGGCTTCGACCTCCTTCGCGAACCCGGCGGTGACTGTCGCCCGGTCGCTGACAGACACCTTCGCCGGGATCCGGCCGGCCGACGTGGCGGGCTTCGTTGCGGCGCAGGTCGTCGGAGCCGCGGTCGCGACCGGATTCGGCCTCTGGATCGGAGGGAAACGATGAGCGTCTCAAGGAGCTACAACGCGCTCTTCCTGTGCACGGGGAACTCCGCGCGCAGCATCCTCGCGGAGGTGATTCTCAACCGCCTGGGCGCTGGCCGGTTCCGCGCCTTCAGCGCCGGAAGCCATCCCCGCGGCGAAGTTCATCCCGGCGCTCTGGCTCTGCTTCGCGAGAACGGTGAGGACGTCCGCGGCCTGCGCAGCAAGAGCTGGGACGAGTTCGCACGACCGGGCGCGCCGATCATGGACTTCGTATTCACCGTGTGTGACCAGGCAGCGGGCGAGGCCTGTCCCGTCTGGCCCGGGCAACCCGTCACCGCGCACTGGGGCGTCGAGGACCCCGCCGCGTTCGTCGGCGCGCCCGACGAAAAGCGGCGCGCCTTCCTTCGCGCCTATCAGGTGCTCGAGCGGCGCATCGAGCTGCTCACCCTCTTGAACTTCGGCTCGCTCGACCGACTCAGCCTGCGCCGCCGCCTGGCCGAGATCGGAAAGGAAGGCCCGAGCTAGCTGGCGTGCTTGCACCTATACCTGTAGGGGGTATAGGTATCGGCCATGGACTCCGAGACCCGGGACCGAGCCCTGAAGCGAGTGCGCCGCGCGGCGGGCCAGGTGGCTGCCCTCGAGCGGATGATCCGAGAGGACCGCTCCTGCGTCGACGTGCTTCACCAGGTCGCGGCCGCACGCGCCGCACTCGACGGGCTGGGCAAGCAACTGCTCGAGGCGCACGTGGGCAGCTGCGTCAGCGAGGCGATCGCGTCGGGGCGTCCGAAGGAGCGCGCGCAGAAGATCGCCGAGCTGATGGAGATCTTCTCGCGCTTCTCGCAGATCGGAGCCAAGTGATGTCGGGCGATGTACTCAAGGATCCCGTCTGTGGAATGACCGTGAAGCCCGAGGGTCCTCATCACCACGCACACGAGGGCGTGACCTACCGCTTCTGCTCCGCGCGCTGCCTGGAGAAGTTCCGCGCGGATCCGCAGCGCTATCTCGTGCAGGTCGAGCCGGCCTCGCTGCCGGCGCCGCCCGCGACAGCGGCGGGCGTCCGCTACACGTGCCCGATGCATCCCGAGATCGTGCGCGACCGACCCGGGGCCTGCCCGATCTGTGGCATGGCCCTCGAGCCCGTGAGCGGCGCCTCCGACGAGCGGAGCCCGGAGCTCGACGACATGACCCGGCGGTTCTGGGTGAGTCTGCTGCTGACCGCCCCGGTCTTCGCGATCGCGATGGGCGAGATGTTGCCGGGCGCACCGCTGAGTCAGTATGCGTCAGCCACCGCGCTCACCTGGATCCAGTTCTCGCTGGCGACGCCCGCCGTTCTCTGGGGCGGCTGGCCGTTCTTCGAGCGCGGGTGGACGTCGCTCGCGACCCGCCGGCTCAACATGTTCACGCTGATCGCGATCGGGACCGGTGCGGCCTGGGCCTACAGCGTGCTCGCGGCGCTGGCGCCGGGAGTCTTTCCAGACTCTTTTCGGGGACATCACGGCCAGGTCGCCGTGTATTTCGAGGCGGCGGCCGTCATCACCACGCTCGTCCTGCTGGGGCAGGTGCTCGAGCTGCGCGCGCGGAGCAAGACGGGTGCGGCGATCCGGGCGCTGCTCGGCCTGGCGCCGAAGACCGCGCGGCGCATCGCCGCGGATGGAAGCGAGGCCGACGTTCCCCTGCAGCATGTGCAGGTCGGCGATCGCCTGCGCGTGAGGCCGGGCGAGAAGGTGCCCGTCGACGGCGTCGTGCTCGATGGCCGGAGCTCGGTCGACGAGTCGATGATCACCGGGGAGCCGATTCCGGTCGCGAAGGAGAAAGGCGAACGAGTCACTGGCGCGACCGTGAACGGCACCGGCGCGCTCGTCATCCGCGCCGAGCGCGTGGGTGCCGAGACGCTGCTGGCGCAGATCGTTCAGCGGGTGTCCGAGGCTCAGCGCAGCCGCGCTCCGATCCAGGGTCTGGCAGACACCGTCGCGAGTTACTTCGTCCCCGCGGTGATCGGGAGCGCCGTTCTCACGCTCGTTTTCTGGGGCGCCATCGGCCCCGAGCCGCGCATGGCGTACGCGCTGATCAATGCCGTGGCCGTGCTCATCATCGCGTGTCCGTGCGCGCTCGGGCTGGCGACCCCGATGTCGATCATGGTCGCGACCGGGAAGGCCGCGACCGTGGGCGTGCTGTTCAGAAACGCGGAGGCGATCGAGCTTTTGCGCAAGGTCGACACGATCGTCGTCGACAAGACGGGAACGCTCACCGAGGGGAAGCCGCGGCTCGTCGCGGTCGTGCCGGCGCCTGGCTTCGCTGAGGCGGACGTGCTTCGGATCGCAGCCTCGCTCGAGCGCGCGAGCGAGCATCCCCTCGCCCAGGCGATCGTGAACGGCGCCGCTGAACGCCAGATCGCCCCGGGCGAAGTGAACGGCTTCGACTCGCGCACGGGCAGGGGCGTCGTGGGCGAGCTCGACGGCAGGCCGGCCGGCGTGGGCAACCGCAAGCTGGTCGAGGAGCTGCGCGCCGACACCGGCACTCTGTTCGAGCGCGCGGAAGCGATGCGCGCGGAAGCCCAGACCGTGATGTACGCAGTCGTCGACGGAAGGGTCGCCGGTCTCGTCGGGGTCGCCGACCCGATCAAGCCCTCCACTCCAGATGCGGTGCGCGGCTTGCGGAGCGAAGGCCTGCGAGTCGTCGTCCTCACCGGGGACAACCGGACGACCGCCGAGGCCGTCGCCAAGCGCCTCGACATCGACGAGGTGCTCGCCGACGTCCTCCCCGACCAGAAGGCGCAAGTCGTGAAGCGCCTGCAGGCGGAGGGGAGAGTGGTCGCGATGGCCGGTGACGGCGTCAACGACGCGCCGGCGCTCGCGCAGGCTCAGGTGGGGATCGCCATGGGCACGGGCACCGACGTGGCGATGCAGAGCGCCGGCGTGACTCTCGTGCGGGGCGATCTGCGCGGGATCTTGCGCGCGCGCCACGTGAGTCAGGCGACGATGCGGAACATCCGCGAGAACCTCTTCTTCGCGTTCGTCTACAACGCGCTCGGGGTTCCCGTCGCGGCGGGGGTCCTCTATCCGGCTTTCGGCTTGCTGCTGAACCCGATGATCGCGGCCGCAGCAATGAGCTTGAGCTCGGTCTCGGTGATCGCGAACGCCCTGCGACTGCGCAGGGTGCGGGTCTGACGGACGTCAGGTCGGCGAAAAACTCTCCAGCCCGACCGCCAGTCATCGTAGACTCCGGCAGTGGTTCTACGACACTGCTCTGTGTCTGCTCAATCGCGACTACGACCGGATCGCGCATGACATCGAGCTGGCGGAAGATCCCGTTCCTGCGCTGGTCATTCTGGCGCTTCATCTTCGGGGTCAGGCATCTCTCCACCGAGTGGCAGGTCGGGGACGGCCGCGAGGCGCGGCTGGCGGAATACGTCGAGGCGCGCGCCCGACGGGGTGACGCGGCGGACGTGATCCGGGTCATCGATGACTTCGGCTACAACAAGAGCTTCCTCATCAACGTGGGGGACGAGAAGGGGCGCATCCTCGACGAGGCAGTCGCGAAGGCCAAGCCTGCGCGCATCCTCGAGCTCGGGACTTACTGCGGGTACAGCGCGGTACGCATGGCAGTGAGTGCGCCCGCGGCGCACATCTACTCGATCGAGTTCAACCCCGCGAACGCCGCGATCGCGCGGCGCATCCTGGGTCACGCCGGCGTGGACGGGCGCGTCACGGTGGTCGTCGGGACGCTGGGGGACGGCGGCAAGACGATCCAGACGCTGCGCGACGCTCACGCCTTCGGGAAAGGCACGGTCGACCTGGTGTTCATCGACCACGACAAGGACGCCTACCTGGCCGACCTGCAGCGGATCCTGGAGCTCGATTGGCTGCGCCCGGGCGCGTGGGTCGTGGCGGACAACGTGAAGTTTCCGGGCGCGCCCGACTACCGCGCCTACATGGCCGCGAATGAAGGCACGCGCTGGCATACGGTCGAGCACGAGACCCACGTCGAGTACCAGTCGATCCTCAAGGACCTCGTCCTGGTCTCGGAGCTGCTTGCCCCGAGTCACGCGGCCGGGGAAGGAATCTCCTGACTCGGACCTAAAGTCCGCGGCCGTCGAGCCGATAGCGCGACCGAGATGACCAGCTCTTCGGCATGCGACGCCGCGCAGCAGGTGCTCGAGACCGCTGCCGGAATGGAGAAGTGGGCGGCGCGAGGCGCGATCCAGCTCGCGCTGATGGACGGCGGATTCGACTCCGGGACCGTCACCATCTCGGAGATGGAGCTCGTCGTCGACAAGCTCCTCGGCAGGCAGCTGGAGACGCAGAAGGTCGCCGACGTTCCGGCGGTTTGCGCGAAGATCCGCGCGGCTCTGGGTGGGATCGGCGAAGCCCCTGGGATCGATACGCCCGACCGTGTCTTCCAGCGGCTGGGCAAGAAGAGGACTGGGTGATGGCGCTGCTGGTGCTCGTGTCGGTGCTGACGTGCAGCGTGGTAGGGGGCGCGATCGGCGCGCGGCTGCTCGCCCTGTCGCGCGAGACACGACAGCTCCCCGAGCTGCTGATCGGAACCGGCGTATTCGTGTACTCGGGCGTGGCGCTGCCATCGCTCTTGATGATGGGAATGCCGTCACTTCCCCTGGAAGCCACTCGCTTCTTCCAGCTGCTCCAGCAGGGCGCGAACTTCACGGCCCTGTCGGCGATCCTGCTGTTCACCTGGCGCGTGTTCCGCCCGAGCAGCGGGTGGGCCCGCGTGCTCGTCTTCGCCACGATCGCGGTCGGGGCAACCGCCTCGTTGGGAACGGTGAGCGTCGCACCCGAGGCGCCGGGCGCGTCCGCGATGCCCGCGTCGGTGCGCCCCTATGTCTCGTTGATGGTCCTCGTGTGGGGCGTCGCGTTCCTGTGGACCGGGAGCGAGTCACTCCGCTTCCACTCGAAGATGCGGCGCCGGCTGGCGCTGGGCGCGGGTGATCCGCTCGTGTGCAACCGCTTCCTGCTGTGGGCGATCTGGGGTCTCGCGTGTGGCGCGCTCGACCTTCTGAACCTGGTCTACAACGTCGCGGGCTTCGACTTCTCGCGGCACCCGGCACCGCTGCTGACGATCTGCGTCTCGTGCTTGCTGAGCAGCGCCGTCTGGTATCTCGCCTTCCTCGCGCCCGAGCGCTACGAGACGTTCGTTCTCGGGCGCGCGCGCGGCTAGAGCTCCCAGATGTCGCGGGTCATGCGCAGCAGATAGTGGTCGGCGCGATCGACCTTCTGGAACAGGTCACGCTTCGACTGGCTCCAGCGCCCGCCGAGCTCGTTCCAGAACCCCAGCACCGCGAGCCGGCCGTCGGGCGGCATCGCGCCGAAGTCCCAGTACTCGAGCTGCAGACGGTCTGGAAATTTGGGGTCGGGCGCGGGCTGCATCGACGAGAAGTTGAAGAGCGCGCCGTGGATGCCCGCGACGCGAATCAGCTGTTGCTTGAACTCGTCGCGGCGCAGCTCCTTCTGCGCGGGCGTGAGAGCGCCGGCGCCACCCGAGCTGAAGCCGTCCAGCCGCACGAGCTGTGGATACATGCCGCTCAGGATCAGCCGGCGCGCGCTCTCGGCGCCAGCCTCGATCGAGTAGCGTTCGGAGCCGCCGCCTTCGACCTCGCGGAGAAACTCGCGCAGCTTCCCGTAGAAGGTGATCGGATACCAGACGGCGGGAGAGATCGTGGCGTGCAGCAACGCGACCCCGTCCCTGCCGAAGCGGCGCTCGAGATCGGCAGCCGAGATGCCGCGCTTCGCGCATACCTCGAGCGCGTGGGCGACGATCCCCTTGAACACGGAGCCCTTGATGCCGGGCTCTTGCTTGGCCATACCGCTTCATCGACCCGAGCCGATCGCTGAATGAGTCCGGGATTGCCGGTGCGCTGCTCAGGCATGCCGTTCCTGCGACTCAAGATGGCAGCTCCGCCAGCACGCTACCGTAACGACCCCAGGAGGCCCGAGATGCTGAAGATCTATCACATGCCCAACAGTCGCTCGACGCGGGTCATCGTGGCTGCGGAAGAGCTCGGCATTCCATACGAGATCGATCTGCGCAGGCGCTCGGAGCTGAAGAAGCCGGACCTGCTCGCGATCAACCCGCTCGGCGGCGCGCCCGCGATCGAGGACGGCGCGGTAAAGATGATGGAGTCGATGGCGATCGTTCAATATCTGATCGACCGCTACGACTCACAGGGTCGACTCGCCGCGCCGACCGCGGACCCCGCGCGCGCGAAGTACCTGCAGTGGCTCCATTTCGCCGAGGCCAGCCTCGCGCCGCCGGTCGTGGCTTATCTCTGGTCGTCGGGCCGGTGGAGCACGACCCCGCTCGACGAGAACGCGAGGCAAGCGGCGCGCTACCGGCTCGACATCGCCGTGGGCTTCATCGACGACTCACTCGCGGACAGGCAGTACATGGCCGGCGAGCGCTTCACGGCCGCCGACATCGGCATCTACTGGGCGCTCCACATCGCGCGCATGCTGGAAGCGATCGACTTCGCCGAGATGAAGAACGTGTCCGGCTATCTCGCGCGTCTCGATGAACGGCCCTCGGTCAAGAAGGCGATGGCGATCCCGCCCGACTACGTGCGCGAGCCACCGGGCTCGGTGCAGACACCGCCGCGGGTCAAGCGCCACTCCGCGTGACCATCACCATCACCGCCTTCGAGCGGTCACCCGACGGCGGCAAGGGGCTGGCGCGGGATTCGCGCGTGCGCTGGGCACTCGAAGAGGTGGGCCAGCCTTACCAGGTTCGCCTGGTGTCGTTCGGCGCGATGAAGGAGCCCGCGCATCTGGTGCTGCATCCCTTCGGGCAGATTCCGACTTACGAAGACGGCGAGCTCGCGCTGTTCGAGACGGGAGCGATCGTGCTCCACATCGGCGAGCGACATGCAGGCCTGCTGCCGACCGATGCCAAGGCCCGGGCGCGGGCAATCACCTGGATGTTCGCCGCGCTCAACACGGTGGAGCCCCCGATCTTAGAGCTCTCGACCGCGAGACTGTTCGAGGCCGACAAGTCCTGGAGCAAGGAGCGCCTGCCGCTGGTCGAGGATCGCGTCCGCAGCCGGCTGATACAGCTTTCCGCTCGCCTGGGCGATGCCGAGTGGCTCGATGGCGCGTTCAGCGCGGGCGATCTCTTGATGGTGTCGGTGCTGCTCCGGGCGAGATACTCGGGCGCTCTCGACGAACACCCGAGCTTGGCCGCCTACGTCGCCCGCGGCGAGGCGCGGCCCGCCTACAAGCGGGCTTTCGACGCTCAATGGATCGTGAACACTGGCGACTAGCGCCGCCCCTTCCCCGCGACCGCGGTCGCCGCGTGGGTGATGCGGCCGTCGGAGCCTGCACTCATCCGCTGGCGCAGCATGTCCTTGAGCTTCGCTCGTTGCGCCGGATCGAGCTTCGCGATCGTGCGCCCGGGCGGCGAGAACGGGAGCGCCTGAACCTGCCAGTATTCGTCGAAGCTCGCGAACGTGCGCGTGACTTCGATCTCGATCGTCTCGATCTCGCTGAAGCCCGCTGCGGCGAGCGACTCGCGCATTCCGGCCGCGCTCCCTTCGGGAACGAGCGGCGAGGTCAGCGGCTCGGCGCCGATGCTCCTCACCGCGGCCATGACCGGTGCGTAGGGCGCGAAGTCTTCGCTCGCGGTGCGTTTCCAGGTGTAGCCGCCGACGAGCCCGCGCGGGCGCAG